>ERZ1066120.982-NODE-982-length-20693-cov-6.812627_pt1 | contig 20693 bp, 12 predicted proteins | sample MGYA00382767_ERZ1066120 | MGnify/ENA primary metagenome ERZ1066120 (study PRJEB33369, sample SAMEA5778350) | biofilm metagenome | biome: Industrial cooling water; feature: Water cooling tower basin; material: Biofilm | place: United Arab Emirates | collected...
TGCCCAATAGATCCGTATCGCTGATGAGCACAATCGTTAGCGATCGCATACTCTCGCGGTCGCCTGCTTTGGGAGTCACAAAACTACATCACCAGTTGTTCCTGTTGTCCCGCCATTTCTTGTAGTTCTTGGGCGATTGCAATAGCTGTTTGAGATACGTAGTTCACGTAATCGCGAGCAGACACAAGGTATTCTTGCTTAGGTAGCGTCTCCTTCAATAGCCGCACGCGATCGCTTTGTGTCAGCAGTGCTTCTACCTCATCAATTGCCTCTCCCTCCTTGAGCGCCAGGATCGCTATCGCAATGTCGATATCATTATGGTTACTATCTCTAAATGCCTCTTTCTGGCGCACTTGCTCTCGCAGTACCAAGTACCGTTCTCGCAATTGCAATTTGCGCTCTTGGGCAACGCGATCGCTTGCCATTGCTGCCGTTTCCTCATCTGGCGATCGCTCAATTACTTCCATTACAGGAACAGAAAGGTGATTTTGAATCTGCGTCCAAGCATAGCCACGTCCGATCTGCCTTCCCGCAAACGGTACGCTACCAAGTTTGTAGGAAATCCCCAGAATCTTACCCCGCTCGTCCCGTCGCAGTTGCACCTCAACGTCCTGTGCTTCAAGCCGAGAGATCAATTCCTGCAAGGAAGGTCTGCCTTGCAATGCTTCAGAAATCAGCTGCTGCAACTTGACTCGTCGGCTCACCTCACCAGTACGGCGATACCTGCGGACTTCGCCAGTATGAGGCGATCGCTCCTTTTTACTCCAGCTAGGCACGACTGGTTTTAGCCCATACTGCCGTTCCAGTTGACGCACTAGCACTTCACTGCGACGGTAATTCCAAGCATCGCTTACTGTAGAGCCGTCAGTAATCCTAATTCGACTGGCAATGATGTGAATGTGGTGATGGTGGGTGTCAGTGTGGCGGTAAACTACATACTGAGAGCCATGAAAGCCCATTCCCTTCACATAGGCATCAGCAATCTCATTCCAATTGCGATCGCTCAAGTCCTCATCAGGCGCTACAGATAGGGTGGCGTGGTAAACGCATTTCTTGACCCGAAAGTTTAAGTCTCGCGAGATCCGAAACTCTGCTGCCAGCTCTGATGGACTTTGCCCTGCCATATTGCCCCCAATGCGTTGCGCCCCTTCCTTGCCACTAACATAAGATAGGACACCTGCAAAGTTGCTCCCCAACACCTGCTTGGCAATCACGATCCATCTCCACAACCGAGTAAGTCCTGCCTTACCTGCACGAGCAGCCGCTTCAACGACTCTATGACTTCACTCCCAACAAGCGCCATATCGCCGTTAGGCTTAGCTTCTAATAGCCTATAGATTTCGCCGAGTTGGTAGTAGAGTTGACGGTTAACTTGGGGTACAACCTGGCGTTGCTTTTCGGTGACTGGAATAGAAAGCGCTACATTTCGCATAAATGCACTCAAACTTAAATCCCCTGCTTTTTTAGCAGCAGTGACAATCTGTGCTTTTTCTTGAGGAGTTAGTCGAACGCGAACTATTTGGTTTCGCAATGCATCTTCTACCACCACTTGCCTCCGTTTATAATACAAATGTTTGCAATCGTACTACAGGCAAATTCAAATAAGATTATTATCTGCGCTATTTCTTAGTCAAAAAAGTCGAAAATAAAATTTGTAGTTTTATCCTAACTCATGTAGTCCTTTGACATGGCTTGCTCCTCCAATCCAAGCAAGAGCGAGTTATAGAAGCTTTGCATAAGTTGGCGGCGAAGTAGGCGAGTATTTGCTTGTTCATGTCGAGTAATTACTAATTAATCTCGAATGCTTGCTTATTTTTTACTAGCTTTGATCGAGTTTTTACTTATCTTGTTTTTCAGAATAAAAAGAGCTAATAAATAAGCAGAATATTACTCGATTCAAACGAGTTTTTACCCAAAATACATGAACTATTGCTTGCATATGCTTTTTTGTGCTAACAGTTGCTTATCCGGCTTTTTTGACATTTCACAAACAACAAGCCGGATAAAAAAGTTTCCTCGCTCGACATCGAGAGCGACAATTGCGATCGAGGACTGTTATGCCTGACGTTACTGTAGCCGCTGATTTCGGCGCATCCTTGGTCAGAGCAATCTTTTCCCTCAACTCGCAATCGCAGGCTTTAAAGCCAGAGTTAATGCTAATTGCACCGCAAGTTTTAAGAGTGCCATTCAAGAGCATCGAGAACTACGAGAAGTACAAACTAGGGAATTCAACGCCCGAAAATTCAGCTTGGGTGAAACTAGAAGACGATTATTATGCAGTAGGACACCTAGCCAAAACTCATTTCAACGCCGTCCACTGTTTGGAATCGCTCAAAATCGACTCTGCCATTCCACAGTTACTAGCAATTGTCGGGGGTATAGCCCAGAGCAAGCAAATGGGTAACTCATTCTCGCTATCATTGGGAATTCTCCTGCCTTGGGGCGAGTATACCGATAGAGAAAGGTTTGAAATCTACATCAAACAAGCGTTGTCTGGGTTCTGCTTTCGCGGCAAGGAGTATTTTGTCACGTTGGAATCATTTACTTGCCTGCCAGAAGGAGCGGGGTTATTTGCACGGGGCAGAGTACCGCACAAGGGAGGCGATCGCCTGCGAAATGCGCGAGAGTTGAATATTGCCGTCCTGATGATTGGCTACCGCAATGCTTCTATTCTGTTCATCGAAAAAGGAGCGCTTTCCTGGGGCTGTACGGAGAATTATGGCTTCTCAAGGATGATAGAGAAAGTGCAGCAATTCACTTCCGGTCAAAAAGCTGAGAAATTAGTAGAAGTTATCTGCTCCGGTTCCAAACCCAGTAAAAGAGCAGTAGCGGGACTAGTACGCACTAACATGGTCCAACTGCGAGAGCAGGAGATGCAAGAAATTGCTGCGGCGATCGCCGATGCCAAGCAAGAGTATATTGCCATCCTCACCAATTGGTTGCGGCAGAGATTGCCCGATCGCCCCGACGAAATTATCGTCAATGGTGGCACTGCCCGTTACTTGCAGCCGGAACTAACGCAGTTTTTCAAAAGTCTGGGTGCTGGGGCAACCAACTGGTGCAACTCCCTAGACGAGCGAGTTGTCAAAACATTTGGCGACCTAGTGAGAGCGCAGCACCTCCAGTCCCGTTTACTAGATGCATATGGACTATTCTTCCAACTCCACAACCGACCCCTGCCGCGATTGCGGGACACCATTGAAACTGCCGAGGGAGCGCACCATGAAGAAGCCAGAGTCAGCTAAACAGGGTGAGGGCAGCACCGAGCAGGTGAATTTCTCATTCCGCTGCCAGCCCAAACGGGAATCCAAGTATGGCGTGTTGCTAAGCTACATCAACGAAGACAGTGCCGAGTTAACTCGCCGTGAACGGGTATTAAATGCCCTGGCAGCCTTTTGGCTACCCTTCGCCTATCATCACCAAGGCGAGATCTCAGCAGAAGAATTGCAATGTCTAGCGCGGAGCAGCATTTATCAGTTGCAATTGCACATTCAATACTTGAGAGATACGTTTGAACTGTCCAATACCGATCCGCCAGCTTATGCCTTACACGCAAAACCCGCCAGAAATTTATCTCACCCAGTAGCAGAAAACTGCGTGGAAGAAGACGATTGCGAAACCGAGACGGATATCGTCTCTTCCTGGCACTGAGCCAAATGGCGTTAAGTTAGGGGAAAGGTTAAAGGGGAAGGGTTAAAGGAATGGAAAAGAAGAAAATAGAAACTTTTGAAGATTTGCGAGTATGGCAAAAAGGAATTGAGCTAGTTAAGCAAGTATATCTGCTCACAAAAGAGGGCGATCTAAGTAAGGATTTTGGCTTACGAGATCAGTTGAGACGAGCATCAGTGTCAATTCCTACAAACATTGCTGAAGGCTTTGAACGTTATTCTCGTAAAGAGTACGTACAGTTTTTGAATATTGCTAAAGGCTCTGCTGGAGAAGTTAGAAGTCTGCTGAGAGTAGCACTAGAAGTTGGTTACTTAGATAGATCTAAGTACGACGAACTTTATAACTCTGCTGTAGAGTTGAGTCGCATGTTGTCGAATCAAATTCAAGCTCTAAATAATTCGCTCTAGCGATCTAACCTTTAACCTTTTCCCTTTAACCTTTCCCCAACATTGAGAAAATCTATGTCATATTCCAAGGAAGATTTGCAAACAGAGTTTAATCTCGCTCCAGATGACGTAACCCAGACGCTACGTGCCTGCGGACTATCTATCAAAAAGCGGGTTTACAGCGATCGCGAACGAGAGCGGTTTGCCACTGCCCGCAAGCTATTTGAGGAAGGAGCTGCCACCTCTTATGACGACATTGCTACGTACTTTCAAAAAGAAGGAGTTGCTATCGATCCTGACGACAGCCAAACTGACGAGCGAGAGCCACTGGTGGAGCCAAGACTTGCTGCCATGTTAGAAACTCTACGCCAGGAGGCAATAGCCCAAGGGTTTGAGATTGGACTTCAGCAAGCCGAGATGATGAAGCAGGTTATACCTCATGCCACTATTCTCCGCCTCCAGCAAATGATTCAAAACGGCGAGCTGAGAACCCAGTTTGAAAGTGTTTGGAGGCAAATGCAAATGCAGATGGGGGAGCCGCAATCCCTGATGTCAGAGGTAGAAGCGCACTGGCAGACGATACAGTTACCATCATCCCCGCCTCCAGCGAGCTTGCCCGAATCATTGATGGAATCATCCGACAGCGACTCATTCTAGAGTTGAAAGAAGACACGCGACGGCTGCAACTGGAGCAGAAACAGTTTACCCTGGCGGAGGAAAAGAAGGAGAAATACTGGAAAAATGTCCAGCGTTGGGGACGATTGCTCAATACCTGGATTTGGATTATTGCCTATACGGTTGTGATTTTCTCTTTGGGTGCAACATTTGGGCTGAATTTCCTACCAAATGCAGTCCTGTGCCGTGACAAAAACTCGCTCTGCTACATTTTGCGACTATACGGGACAAAGACAACGCTACCACCTCGTCATCAAACAAAGCACTAGTTTTCAAACAGCAACACGAGCGATTGCCTCTTGTTAACCCATCCCTATTCATACTCTACGGCTCGAAAATCATGACCAGCCCTAATAACCGCTCCCTACCTCCTTCTCATGCTCAGAAAGTACGCCGCCAAAAGGAACGAGAACTAGACCTCGACCTTGATGGTGACGGGCTGACGGCGCGGGAAGAACTGAAATACGGTCTTCACCCCTATGCACCTGACAGCGATGGCGACGGCATTCACGACGGCGATGAAGTTGCTGGCAATACTAATCCCAGACGCTACAACAACTTCGAGGGTCCACAAGAGCAGCGCGATCGCACTCGAGAGTGTGCAATCGATAGCATGAGCAAAAAAGCAGAACTAAGACAGCGATACCTAGAACATGCCAAGCGCGTACTGGGAAGACCGCAGCTAACATATGACGAACTTGCATCCAATATAGCAAGCGATCGCTGGTTGGCACAAGCACTCGATACGGCAGTACTGCACTCTGCTTATTCTGCCAACGAGCAAGATGCTCAATACCTGCTCTCCCAAAGCCCCTATATACAGTTTCACGCCCATGAAGCCGATTCTACACCCGATCGCCTCCTTAACTACGTTGGTGAAGTGGTTGCTGTCACCAACAGCAGTATCCTTAAAAGGGACGAAGATATCTACCTCTAGACGAGTGTATTGGTTTCGTCCCCGTGACTTTGTTATTCCCATTGCTTTTGCTGGGGCTTGGTTTTGGGTGAAAATGGAGCTTGCTGCTTACCGTATGTCACCCCCACTGGAGCAACAGGCAAAAGCCGTTGTTACCCTTCTATCAGGTAGCTCGACACTTCAACTGGAGGTAGCACAGAGCGATCGCGACCGAACAACAGGATTGATGTATAGGCAATCGCTGCCAAGGAATGCTGCTATGCTATTTCCCCTGCCTCATCCCTACATACCGAAAATCTGGATGAAGCATGTCAACTTCCCACTTGATATTATATTTATTAAGCAAGGCAGGGTTGAAAGCATCGTCCACAATGCTCCACCTTGCCTAAATTCCCGTTGTCCAGTGTACAGTCCCGCTGTTTCCATTGATGCAGTGCTGGAGCTTCCAAGTGGTAAAGCGGAGGAATTAAAGCTTAGAGTAGGAAGCAAAGTAATACTAGCAACACTTCCACCGAAAGGCAGTTTAGAGTTAGGGTATAGCAGCAATTCGTAAAAAGATTTGCCATATCCTCCTCCACCTCCTACACAAACAGAGCTTTAGCAATCTAATGTGTCAATAATACAGGTGCAGAGTAGTGGCGATACTCTGCACTAGCTACATTTTTTGTAGCGATCGCCCTATTCTAGTATGGTAAAGAAAATCAAATGGCAAGGGCAGGCGAATCAGGAGTTGTCAATAGAGGTCACCCTTGCAATTGATGGGCAAAACTGTAGCTCTCCTACTATAGTAAATCCTACTGATATTGCATTAATATCCTTGGACATGTCGGGTTCTCTGTAAGCATTCACAGCCAGTTTTTGTTACTTAACACTCGATTTACTACCTCCTGTAGGGGTGCTATTGGGTGCTAGCAGGAACCAAGGGGCACGAGCAGCTGGCAGTCCCGAAGTGCCGCCAAATGGCAAAGGCAAAGGTTCTGTGCCACGGAGAGCTGGTGTTAATGGGCGAACTTCGCTAACCCCAGTTGCTAGTATGTCACGCACTACGTTACGATACCCCCTACCAGGTTCAACGTAATAGATACTCCGACCTGTTGGTGCTCCAAGAGCAGTATACTCTGCTTGTGCCAAATTAAACCCCGCAGCCCTTCCCGGTACTCCACTTGCTTTCACTTGAATCCAAGCAGATTTAGTAACTACATCTATTTCTGGATTAAACACGACGGTTTGTCCTTCTCCAGGCTTCCGATATACAAGAGAATCTTGCCGAATATTAATCCCTTGGAGTTCTCTGGCATGAAGACGCGCCACACGTAATTCTGCAATATCTCTTCCGATTTGCAGTGCTCGCTGAATGTTACCAGTAATATAGTTTGCCCACATGCGAAGCCTAGCACTAGCTTCAGCAGTATTTAAACGGATAGTATTCCATCCTGCTCGAGAAAAAGGATTGCCGACAGCTTCAATAAAGCGACCTCCTAGACCCAGTCCTCCACCAAGGATGTAGTCAAATGCAACAGTTCCTGCGCTGGGCGGATCGACATACTCAGGGAATAACCCGTTAAACCCTTGACGCCAGTAAAGACCACTGATTGCACTTACTGTTCCACCTGCAATCAAAGTCTCCGTCAGTGTCAGTGTACCGCCCCCAACTCCTGCCCCCAATAATGTGCTACCTCCAAAGGCACTGCCTCCACTAGTTAAAGAACCTATACCTCCTGTGGAGAGTGCAACCTCCCCAGCTACAGCTGATAACCCACCTATAGCAGCTCCACCTACGGTATATCCAAAGCCTTTTAAGACTCCCCATCCTTCATACCGCTCTGGATGATGGTAAGCATCATACACACTGTAGGCTGCACCAGTAATTGCACCAATAATCACCAAAGCTGCAATCACAGGCAGAACCTCTCCAGTAGGATCGGTTAGATCAACGGGATTTTGGCTTACGTATGCGTAGGAGTTTGGACTATCGCCGTGCCCTCGGGGATCTTGCTGTAGAAAACAGCCAGTGTCTGCATCATAAATACGGGCACGAGAATCATATAGCCCATTCAGACGAAGCGAATGATGCCCGCCGAAAATCGGTCTGACTTTGGTACTTGAAGCAGGAGTGACGCCATCCGCAGCCCAAGCAGATGGCTGTCCAAAAGGAGTGTACCTATAGCGTGCTTGGGGTAGGCCGACACTATCTGAGATTGCCAGGAGGGACAAGCGAGCATCTTGATGTGCCCAACTTTCCCCACCTTCGCTTTGAGCAATGAGTTCGTCTGCATGAATGCCAAAACAGCGTTGGCGTAAGGCAGTTCCAGTAATAGTTTCTTCGTGAATTGCACGAGTATCAAAATAGCGAATGCGCTCTGAAGCACCACTAGAAAAGCTGCGTTGCGTAACTCGCCCTAGGGGGTCATACTCCTGTGTTAAGAGTAGAGCCCCTCCAGTAGTGTCTCTCACCTCTCTTAGCCGACCCATCACATCATAGGTATAAGTGTAATTTTGATCGCGAGTGCGCCGACCGTCAGAATCATAATTAAAAGGACTGCTAAAGTTTGACCCAAGTCCGGTACGGGTGAGTTGCGTGGTTTGATGCAGATCGTTAGACAGGTAAGTATCTGTTGTGATGCCTGCTGGTTCATTCACGACACTTTGCCTGCGGGTGTCTGCCTTATCTAAAGTAAATTCGTAGGTTCGTTGTGCAGTTGGAGTACCCAAAGCAAGTACATAGGCATCAGCACTAGGCTGGCTAGCTTTGGTTGGGGGAATCGGGGCTGCAAAGCCCTCTGATACTTTTACAAGTCTTGAAAGCTGGTCATATTCAAACAAAGCATTGGCCGCAAGAGATGGGGCAGTTCGGATCACTCGACGTCTACCAGCAGCATCATAGACATACTGCACCTCAGCAAGCAGACTGTTATTGGCAGCGCGGTGCTCCAGGCTAGCAAGTCTTCGCCCCCCATCATAGCCATAGAGGGTCACACAGCCATTACCCTGAACTCGACGAGCGATCCGACTGGGACCTACATAGTCGTAGCTGGCAAGTAAAGAACCTGGAGTTAAGGTCGATCCAGTCAATGATATGGCAGCAGGTTGCTGCAATCTAATCGAGCTAATCCGTCCAATTTCATCGAAATGATACCGATCGATTCGACCATCAGGGTAAGTAAGATCTGCTCGACCGTTCAGATCGTCGTGAACCCAACTAGCAGTAGTGCCACTACTGCTTTCACTAATCAACCGACCTATCAGATCGTATTTGAGATTTATCCCTGAACTGCCTTGTGTCAATCGCACTGGTCTACCCAGTCCATCACGTTTTAACTGCAAATCGGGTAGACCGATTACTCCAGGTGCGGCAGTGTAGTGGAGTTTTTCTGCTAAGCCATCTGCGCCATAAGTATAGTCTACAGTTGTTCCTGTAGGCGCAATTTCGCGGATAAGTTGACCAGCAGCGTCAAAAACTCGTTGGCGGTTGCTACCATCTGGCAGGGTAATCTTTGTCCATTGATCTTCTGAGGTGTAGTCGTATTGGGTTTGCTTGCCTTCTGGGTCTGTATAGAGCCTTAACCGTCCCCCTAGATCGCGTTGCCAGCGATGTTCTACTGGCACTAAGGGATTACCTACAAATCCTCGGGCTAGAATGACTTGACCTTCTTGATCGTATTCATATTCATGGCGAAATCCAAGAGGATTTGTAACAATTATTAGTAGATCGCGATCGTCGTACTCCGATTGAGTTTGGTTGTTAAGCGGATCTGTGACTTTGGTTAAACGACTTCGCAAGTCATATTGAAATTCTGTATGGTATGTTTCTGGTACAGCAAGATTAGGAATAACTTCTAGTTCGTCAAGCGCAGTTAAATTTCCCTGAGCGTCATATATGTAGGTTATTTGATTGCCTAATGGATCTCTCAAATTGCGAATTCTTCCCAGAGCATCACATTGATAGGATATTGAGTGATTGCGTTGATCCAAAATGCGAATTAAGCAAGAATCGCGATCGTACCAAAACGTACCGCTTAAGTCGCCTTGCTTTCTGAAAACCAAACGCCCGCGTTTATCAAATTGTTGGCGGAGTTCAGCTAGTAATACGGGTGCTGCTCCTGGTTCCGGCACCCCAATCACTTCCATACGTTCAAGCTGATTTTGAACCCCATAAGTGTAGCGCGTGCGGGTACGCCAACCTTCTATTCCTGGATATTTGACTTCAATCAAGCGATCCCATGAATCATACTCGTACTCCATCTGTCGCCCAGTTGGATCTGTCACCTTGATTTGATTTCCATTGCGGTCATAGCTGAAGCGAATCTGCCTTGCTTCCATCGTTCCAGCAAAAAGTGTTTGCCGGAGTAGTATATTGCGCTCGTCGTACTCCATTCGGGTCACGCGACCCAGCGGATCGTTGACTTCTAGCGGAAAACCTTCCGCAGAGCGTTTGATCAACCATTTGCGCGGCTGAGCAGTGTTTGCCCCATAGACCGCTGATCGCACGTACCCCAATACATCAAACTCAAATTCGTGACGGATGAAGGGGTCGGCAATTACACCATCCTGATATGTACCTCGCGGTGTTTCCTGACTTTTCAACCGGCCATCCCGCCCATAGCGGTACACAACCTCTCCACGGGAGCCATTAATTAGGGGGTTGCGCAAACGAATGATTTGACCCAGCGCATTATGCTCAAACTCCGTTTCAGCTCCTGAAGGCTCAGTAACAGTGTTTACGTTGCCATATTGGTCATAGCCAAATTCCTGAGATTGATTTTCGAAACCAACCCCTGCTATGGTTCGCTGAAGATAACCATTCGCAGCTCCTGTACTGTAATACTCGTAGCCAAACAGGTGTCCCTCTCCGCTGCGTCGCTCAATCAACTGGCCAAAGGAGTTGTATTCAAACTGTTCCTGGCTCAGTTGCGTACTACCATCCGGTAAAGTTACTACCGGATGCTCAATGCGGATAACATCACCGTGATTCGTGCTTGTTTCTTCGTAGTCGTAAATTAGAGTTGTGACTGATCCACGCTCGTCGCGGACAGCTTTAAGCTGTTGATAGCGAGATTCGTAGGTGTAACGTGCAACTTCTCGTCCTGGAGCAGGCTTACTGGGTGGTGCAGATAGGCTAAGCCGAAGTAGATTTCCTCTACCCCGAGGATCGGGATTTGTGTGATCATACTCCATAAGATATCCCAACCCATTGGGTTCGCGCTGTTCGATCAAATTCCCTTGTTCGTCATAGCGATATATGCGTGCTACCAGTCGATAACTGCCGTCGTATACGAGGCGAAAACGCTCATCTAAGAGATCGCCCCGATAGTTGAAGGTGTAGACATGCAGTACTCCCGGATCGACAACCTCAACTCGTAAGGCTGGAATATTGATAGCATCGGGTGTGCGGGGAACATATTGCAAACGGGTAGCGCTATAAATTGCCTCAAAACCTCCAAATTCCTGATAAACAACTCGACTAAAATCGTCAGTACCTGGATCGTCACCATACTGGTTTTCAACCACAACCTGTCCAGCAGGGTCAATCACCCTAATGAGATTGTGTATTAAGGCTGGATGGGAGCGGAAGCGATCGTACTCATAGCAAGTCTTAAGACCTTCAGGGTAGTCAGGCGTTATAGGAGTTATCACCGCAGCAAGGTGCTCGACTTCTTGATCGTGTAAGTAGCGCCAAATTCGACCAGTGTGGTCAGTTATCTGTTCTACCAGTCCACAGCTACCATAGATAAATTGAATCCGACGACCAGCGTGATCCTCAACGCGATCCAACCGTCCTTCAGGATTGTATATTAATCGGTGGGCATTACCGTGCCGATCTTCAATGCGAACGAGGGGAATGCGATCGGGGTAAGGCCAGCCAGTAGGACGCTCAAAAATCTGTTGCATTCCCTCTCGATCAGAAAGGACGTAGCGATCGCTCGTTAGGGGAGTAGCTGTCTGTAGTTCAAGCTTGCGAAAGACACCCACTGGTGATTCAAAGCTCCCACTAGGCCCTGCTTTATACACATCTTCTCTAAGCTGTCCTGTCCAAATGGCAATGCCACCATCAATTAATTCACGCAGGTAAATATTGTAATTGTGATCCCAGTTGAACCCCCAAGGTCCGTAATAAACTGGACCACTGAGATAGGTTCGGGTCAGATGAAGAGGAAAACCACGTGATGCAATTTCAACATCCGTAACGGTAAGGTTATATTGCCCGGTATAAATGATGACTGGATCGGCAATAGTATCTAAGCTCTCACGGTCATCCAATCCAAATTTAGGATGAGGCTTTCCCTCTGGTGGCTCGTTTTGAATGACTTTTTGTAGCTCATCGTTGAGTTGAGATGCTGGTATCCCCTGAGATGCAAGAATGGATACAACATCATAGTTGGGCATTGGATTGATTGGACGATAGTAATCCTCTGCCAATGAACTTCCCTTTGGCTCATATGAAGCTGGCGGATCTGAAGCCTCCTTCCCTGAAGTTGCCGGAGGTGATGGCGGATCTGGTGGTGGAGTTGGTGCCCCTAGAGTCTGGGAAGTTTCTTCTTTTTGCGACACTGAAGTCTCGGTGGGTGGGGGTTGGCTTCGTGCTTTCGGATTTGCACACTCCGTACCAATCCCCGGAAGCCAAGTATTTAACACATCGTTAGGGAGCCAGCACTCAACTTCATTAGGCATTAGTCAACCTCTTAAGAAAAACATTCTGCTCGTTACATTTATAGCTCTCCAGTCTGTGCACAACTACTTAGGCTATTAGTAAGACGAAAAAACTTAGAAGGCGGATTCAGAATGAACTATTCGCTCTAGCAGATTCAACGTTAATACTTACTTATTAGCCTTAAATAGAATCGATTGTGAAATACCAGCATAACATCTAGGCATCAAACCGTTCCCTGGTTTGATGTTTCGCACTTACTAGCTCCACTGGAGATTTGAAGGGTCACACAAGCGTGAGGGGTGATGTACGATCGCATTCTAGGTGAAACTTCGATTACTTGATTGCGTGGATACTCTTCACTTGAGGTAAAGCAAATTTCTGGCTCAGATTTTAGTCCAGCATCTCGTAGCATTATCAATGCTTGACTAAGTAATTTACCAACCACATCTGGTATTCGTACAGTGGCTCCTGTTGCTGCAATTAAATTAACCATTGTGCTAGATAATACTGTAGTATCTGCACTAGGCTCCTGAGCAAGTACAACATCATGAGGTTGCTCACTATCCTGATAGGTCATTTCCCCAACAAATAACTGAACTGCTTGAAGTGCCGCATTAGCTTCTGTTAATGTCAAGCCTACAACATTAGGTACGGTTTGCTTAGTCCTGGTTTGACTGGGAGGATCCCAGCGATGTTGAGGCTCAGGTAGCGAACCTTCAAGACCCAAGATTGCTCGTCGCAGATGGCGAACTTCATCTAGACTTAAGTCAAAGCGATCTGTTTGTTCAGCAGGCGACATAAATAGCAAATCACTCCGCAAAACGCCAGGTAAACGAGTAGTTATCTTTCTTTTAATTTCTGGATTCAAGCCAGCAATGTTTTCTAAAGAATGGTCGTCTGGATGGCCTTGGGAACTTATCACATTTGCTACACTTCGGGCTATAAATTGAGTCTCTGCAAAGCTGATGCTTCCAGACTCATAACGGTTTGGATGATTGATACTCTGTACTATCATCCGACTAATCTCGGTGCCTATGCGATTTGCATCAGCGACTTTTATTCTCCCATTACCTCCCACTGGTTCGTTAATTCCTAAAGGCAAGGCTTGTTCCCAAACAACTGATTCTTTGAGAAGATTTCTTGCATGCATAAAGAGCTCACGCTCTCCGTCATCTTCAAGTGCTACACAGCAATCAACTCCACGCCCAGTTATATAAAGAGCTGGAACAAAGCCTGTCTGCACTCGCTCTCTCTTCTGACGAAGAAAGACTGTTGCGTTAGCCTCCAAGCGACCATCAACCGAGTTATTTTCTGCTACCCATTCTTTAGACTCTGGATCGAAAACTTTTATTGTTTCAAAAAAAGTTTGAACTTCACCTGCTAGGACTAGGTGCGTTTGGTCAATCTCAGTGACTCCACATGAGAGAACTCCTGTCTGCTGAATAATATTTATCTGATAACCGCCACTATTGCTGATATCAATTTCCCAGCCTTGACGTACTGAATAGGATATGGAACCACTAACCTTTGACCCAGAATTGGCTTTTGTCGCTTCCTTATATAAGGATAAGAGTTGAGTAGTATCGGTATCGTAGTTGAATCTATCCTCGTAAACTGGTACATTACCGAGGTGAGCTGTTTCCAAGTAGGCCTCTACACAAATGTCTTGAATTTCCTTAGGGCGCATCACCACGAGAAAAAACTCTTGAACTCCCTCTAATTGCCGTGGCCCATTGACAAATGTCAGGGGTGACTCCTTAATATGTGGTCGAGGAACTATGAAGAAGACTGCACGGTTAGTTCCTAAATGGTAACTATTGAGCTGATGATACATCTGAGTCAGTTGAGTAGTGTGCGAGAAGTTTTCTCTTTGTTCTCGAGCACTATCCGTTGTACGCACGTTTGACACTTCTTGCTGGTTTAAGTCTTTAGTACCCGAGCTATTTTCATATGAACCACTGACACCTATTCCAAAAAAACCTCCTGAGGCTGCAACTCCAACCTTAGTTTCGTCGAGCACCTCGTGTGCATCAGTTGTCGTAGTACCTTTACTAACGTTAATTTCATCGAGAGAACGTGACATCTGCTCGCCCGATTGAGAGACAGTTTCGTAAACCTCACGTTTCTTTGGCTCAAAATCAATAAAATATGGATATTTAGATAAGGAGACTTCGTCATCTTCATTGGTATGTTTAGATGGAGCTACCCCGACTTCTAAAATTGCACCGTAACAACCGTAAGCCGCATTAACTTTGCCCGCATAGTCTGTAATTACAGCAGGATCATTCCAATAAGAGTCTACACGGCGATCTTTAATTCCTACTTCTTCTGGATTAGGCTGAAAACTGGTAATTGTGCAAGCAACTTTTAAGTAAGAAACAATCATGCCTTCATAGGCTTGTTGATCCTCCGGGGGTTGGTAGGAGAAGACGGCGACAGACGAACGCCATCGGTATGGAAATCGGCGATCGCCCACCTTGCGATCGATCATGTCCTCACTAACACACAATCTTTTCCAAGGAATATCAACAGGAAGGGATAAAACGTTAGCTGCCATTACAACCTCATTATTCATTCGATTCTTTTTCTGGCTTATCCCTAAAACTCTGCTAGCATTCCTAATGCTTCCGATCGAACTTTACTGAGTTTGGAAGCAATTACATCTGAGAGGAGGGACAAAGTCAAGTTACTTGTCTTGGTGTGCAAGACAGATACGAACCTATCTACAATGTCATGCCGAGTAGCTTCAGGTTTATGGAGCAAAATAACCTAGCTTTATATACTCGACCTATTGCTCATTTGTATATCTAGAGAAACACTATTAGATTCTCATAGCAGAACTAATAAATTCAGCGGCATTAAAAAAAATTTACTTATGTAAGCGATAAGCGAATTAAAACAAGCCTAAATGTTAACTGATTGTCATAAATGAATAATTTTCTTCAAGTTAAGCGAGAACATTTGTATTGTCTCTAGGGCTAGTCCTCAATTTCTTGGTGCAGAGTGCGGTCAATACTCTGCATTAGCCGAGCAACTACAGAGTTTAGTGCGATTGCACCCGCGACTGTCTTAAAAGCCTACATTTCTAATCCTCGATCGTGATGTTGCTGCATCTCAAGTATGCTGTTAGCTTGAGTATAAACTTGCTCGATGTAAATTTTCCCCTTAGCTTTATATTCTTCTTCTGGCAGTGCAGCTTTCCACTCTTGCAGGCGATCGCATTGGGATAAGACCCGCCCAACTTCGTTAGCATCAGAGGATTCTTTCAGTACTAAAAGTGCAACTCCTATATCTACTTCCCAATTTGAAGCATCATTAAAACCAGGAGATTGGCGTACTTGCCGCGATAATTGTTCGTACAGTTGCTTGCATTGCCAGCGTTGTTGTTCGATAAATTGCGATACTTGTCGCTCTCCATTTGCCCTTTGATGAAGGGTAGAGTATTTACCATTCAAAGCGGGTTTAGCAGAGCGATCGGGAATAGTTTGGGATTTGACAAGTTTTGTCGGCTTTTGGGCGATCGGTTGCGGTCTATTGGGTAGAGAACCCAAGTGAGTGTTATAAGTCGCAGCATCTAGAGGTGTACCTACCTTAGCTTTGAGTGCTTCCATGTCTTGAGACTTGATGCTGCTAGCAGCTAGGTAGCGGACGGCAAGTCCCTTCCTTGTTTCTAGGGGAGCGTCTTGGGAAGAGACTGGACTAAATTCAATCGAGCGCGATCGCAACCAATTATCTACTACTTCCACCTTGCGATCGTCAACTGCCAGTCCCACCAGTCCTAGCACTTTGTCTTCTGGATTGGCAAATAGGATTGTAGGACGTTCTTTAATTTTTGACAGAAAAAGTTCGCTCTTTTCTATCATTGCATCTGGGGCTGCTGCAAAGGCGATCGCTCCCTTTTGCTTCGTCCAGATTTCGGGGTATTGGACTGTATCGGGGTCAACTCGGACAAAAGCATGGCTAAAATTGCTCTGGAGATTGCATTGCACCGCTACCTGCCGTCCTACTTGGAGAATGCCTAACTGTTTTAAGGCTTCTTTGTCTTGCTTGTAAAACAGGACTCCTAGCGGTTTGCCATCCAAAAATACAACATCTCTGACTTTAGCTGGAGTCATTTCGATTTGTCCGATCCTGTAATCGCCATTTTGAAATTCCTCCCCTTTAAAATCGTAATAATTAATTTTATTAATTCTCAACAAATTCCCATTAGGCGATTCTCCAATAACGAATGCTCCTTCATGCCTGCCGTCTTCAATAGTTCTGAGTTTCAGCTTTAAGAAATTACCATGATTGAGGTAGTTAGCTTGTCTCAAAGCCCGAATAGAATCAGCATCCAATTCTCCTAAAGTGCGATCGCCCAGTTTAATTTTTACCGTTCCGTTAGAAACTGGTACTTGACCGACTGATAGAATAACTGATTCGTTGTTAAATACTTTATCGGCATGGGAGAACTTACTAATTTCTCGAATAGTGAATTCAACAGCAGGTTTGCCTGTCTGGGCTAGAGTTGCTTTAGCCGTGTAGGTTTCTCCAGGTAGTATGGATGCTCGTGCTTTAGTACCGATCGGCAATCTGCCAGTTCTTTGTTCCAATACGCCGTATTCTCTGTACTCGCCATCATTGTCTTTCACAAAGACAGCAGTAGTGTTATGCCGTTCGTTTCCTGCTGAGCGATCGCTCGGTCTAATTTCAATTTCATGTTTTTCCTCCAAGTCCCAAGGCTTCTGTTGAAAGATCTCGCCTTCTTTTTCAATCCCCGTTATTTTTAGATTGGCAAACTGCAATTGGTTCAATCTCGATAAAATTTCCTCCCCGAAGGCAGCAAAGACAAAATTTGACACTTTTTTTCGAGTATCTTCTTGCTGTTGTGCTTCAATGTTATCGGGATTATCTGAAGCTATCTCTCGATCGAGTTGGGAAATTTTAGATTTTTTCTCTAGTTCATCTTCGCGAGTGGCAGATATGCTCCAAGCAGCAGCAGCGGCTGATAAGCGTTGTGATTCGGGAATAGCAGCACGGAAGCTTTCGGCGATCGCGTGAGCCTGCCCAAATAGCAGTTTAATTTGACTAGGCTTGAGTTGGGGTTTGATTTCGATCGGGGTTGCCCCAATAGATGTCATGCCAGCTTTAAGTTTGTAGTCAAAGACAGATTGCTGGCTGAGTGTACCCAAAGGGCGATACTTCGGTTGTCCGTTTTCCATTTCACCACCAATTTGTGCTACTGCTAGTAATTGGTGCGATCGTGCTGAGGTGCGCTGTTGCTCTGGAAGTTCTTCAAGTTTCAGGTTTAAAGTTTGAGCATCCCAAATACCAGGGTGTCCGTAGCGAATCAAATTAGTAATTTCAATTTGCGCTCCGCCCTTGGTTTGTACAATGGCATACGGTCCTTGCTCGATTTGGCGGCGCTGCTCTAGTCGGGTCGCTTCATTGAATTTCTGGTCGAACTCGTGTTTGGCAAGGATGGCGGCAAACTTTTGTTGAGGTGTAAATTCTACGCCCCTAAACAGGTCTTGAAATTGGACGATGGGACGAGATTCCAGTTGAGACTGTTGGAAATACTTGTTGGTTTGAGCAATGAGTAGCTCGACTGGCGAATAACCTCTAGGCGCGATCGCTTCATTTAAGTAAGCAAATGGTAGTTTTTTCTCCTTGATATAGCTGACATCTCGGTACAAGTATCTTTTATTCTCTTGAATTAATTCTATATCAGGGGCGCGGGCGCTCTTGAATGTATCGACAGCTATTTGATTTTGAAAGCATCCTGATTCAACCATGCTGCGGTAAATGCTGCGATTGATTGACAATGCTTGCTCTACTACCGCAGGCGTTCTATTTTGGGCTGATGCTAAATCAACTATTTCCTTCATCCTCGTTCTATATTCTTCCCGAATTGGTTTGGGATTTTTTGCCTGATTTTTTCGCTCGAATAATTTCTGATAATGGTTGGCTACAGTATCTAAATACTCCGATTGTTGTTGGAAGCTACCGTAAGTTTTTAAAATCTCAATTTCTGACTCTAGTGCTTCCAACGCTGTCACTTGATTGTTGATCGTACCAACGCTGATGCTATCGGACATGAAAATGGCAATTTCTTCAAAGAGTGGTTGAGTGCCATCTTCTCTATAGAATGACTGTTTCTTCAGCTTGAGTGTAGGTGCGTAGGCGTTTTGGGGAAGATTTCTTGTCTCGGCTTCTGCGGTTAGGTTAGGGTATAGACTTGCCAACTCTACGCCAATGCAGTCGCCATCGAAGTCGCGCCCTTGGCGTTCTGATTCTGTTTCGATTGGGTCTACTTCATGTGTTTCAATTCCTCGTGCTTTAAGTGCAGCAATTCGTGCTTGAATCCGCTGGTGGTCTTCGTCGTTGACTACGATGATGCCTTCTAGCGGTCTGCCGTCTGGTCCGATGTAGTCTTGGACGTGTTTATTGAGGGATACGCACAAGCCATTAGAGTTGAGAAATGGCGAACGAAAGTTGAGGACTTTTTCACCTTCATCAAACCAAGGAACGCAGATTTCACCATTTTTGAGTTCCTTGGAGGGAATAATCGTTCCTCGGTCAAAGCTGAGCGTGCGACCGAGGGCAATGTCGCGCCACTGTTTTTGGACAAATCGACTCAACTGCTGTTTGACTTTTTCTGTTTCTAGTAGTTGGCAGTGTCCTTGCAGGTCGGCTTTAATCAGCCTGTACGCAAACAAGTCATTTTTTTCTGATTGAGAATCATAGTTATCTAAATTGCCTTTTTCTAAATCTGGTGGTGTCTCGGCTAGGTCTGTGGGCGATCGCTCCTGAGAGGCAATTGCTTTGCGTTTCTCGTATTGCTCGCAGTAGAGTTGGGCAACTTTTCTGGGATCGTCCTGAATTTGAGCAAGTCTTATAGCTTGTGCTTCCAACTCTTCAACTATGTCCTTCATCCCTTGAGGAAAAGACGCGAGAAGTTGAGAAATAGCGGTTTTACCTTGTTGGGATTGTGATTTCTCACCCAACCAAATTCTCTGACTGTAAAGCCCTGGCTGAATTTGTGGTTTGATGGGAGTGTTGGGATTATCTTTATCAGTCCCCTTGAAACTAGAGAGGGGAAGGATTAAGTCGATTCGGGGATGGTTGTTGGGATTGGCGTAGTCTAACGCAGTTAAGTTGTGGGGTCGAAGAGTACCTTTACCAAAGCGATAGTGGATGTCCTCACCATCTTGCGATCGCCAGCCAAAGCGGTGTTGAATAACACGGTGTCTCTCCTCTGCTTGCCTTTGGGTTAGTTTGTCATATAGTTGGGGCGAAATCTGACCGTAACAATCACCCACCAAGCGGTACGCTACAGCATCGGGTAGTATTCCGCCATTCGCACCCGTGGCATCATCTACAACTAGGATATTGAGTTTTTCATCGATCGCATTTTTGCAACTGCCTAAAAAGATCGAACCATAAGCACCTCTGTCTTTGCGATCGGGGCAAAGTTTCTCTACCGCTTCCAGGCACTCCGGCGAACCATATAATAGCCTTGACTTGGAGGAAAATAGTAGCACATGACCATAGGGATGATTTTTCAAGTCCTCCGGCGTGCTATATTCGTCCATCTGCCCAAATGAAAACTCTTTGTCTGGGAAGAAGAACTCCAGTAGCGTGTTGTCTAGTTCTTCGCTCAGGACTGAATCGAGGTTGTTGGTGTTACCATCAGTATGCAACCACTGGTTAAGCCTAGTATCAAAGTGGTTAAACTTGAGCGTCATAATTTCTGTTTAATTCTAAGTTGACTGCTGAGGCGTTAAAAATGTCAAGACTTAAACGCTGGCTGAATATGTATCAAAATAAATTGAATCAGGACGGTTCTCTGAAGGAGGAATACATTCAGCAGTTATATTCTTATGGATGGAATTGGTCTGACATTACTAATCGCGCTCAATCGTTTCAAGAAGAATACGCTTGCCTGAAGGCACTAGACGAAACCGAGCCGGAGCCTTGGGTAGAATATACTGCTTACGATTTATTTTCCCAAGAGGAGAGAAAGAAATTTAACCCAGATGGCACGCTCAAGCCAGAATACATCGAGTATGCCCGCAGCACTGGTCTGAGCGAGGGATACCTGGAACAATTGGAGTCTAAGAAGAAGCTAGATGTAGAGAACTTCAACCGAATGTCTGAGACTTGGGCTACTCGTGGGATGAATTTTGGCGAATACCAAATGCGATCGCGCTTCAGTGCTGTCAAGAGTTACAGTGAATGCCAAGAGCAGATACAGCAGGATATTCGCAATGGTGAAGACCTTGATTCTCTGCCATTATCTGTCGATCCCGACGATTATTATCAGCAGCGCGGTTACAATCCTGGTTAACATGACTACGAATATATTAACCCGGCAATAATTGAGAGTGCATTTACTTAAGCGGCATAAGCAATAAAA
>ERZ1066120.985-NODE-985-length-20617-cov-8.238985_pt1 | contig 20617 bp, 19 predicted proteins | sample MGYA00382767_ERZ1066120 | MGnify/ENA primary metagenome ERZ1066120 (study PRJEB33369, sample SAMEA5778350) | biofilm metagenome | biome: Industrial cooling water; feature: Water cooling tower basin; material: Biofilm | place: United Arab Emirates | collected...
CAGACCTTCGCCTTGGTCTGCTCCTCGGCACCGGTCTCCTTGTTCTTGCGGGTGGTCAGCATGGCGTAAGGATGGGCCGGCAGCTCCCCCAGGGCCACCTGGTCCGCGAGGGGCCGCATGGTGTCCACCATGTGCTGGTCGCGCATCCCGAACTTCCCGGACCCGTAGAAGTAGGTCATGACGTTGCGCTTCACGTCCGATCGGCCGAACCCTTGGGCGAGGATGATGCCGGCCGCCTCGTTCCCGCCGGTCGCAGCGGCCTCCAGGGTCCGGCGGGCGGGCTCTACGACCACGTTGTAGATGTCCCCGGGGGTCTCGCGGGGCAGCAGGTTGACGTGGTAGCCCTCTTCGGCCGACCGGGTCATGGCGGCGTAGTGCTGGAGCCCCGAGCAGGAACCGTCCAGGGCCACCCCGATGCAGCCCTCGAAGTCGTCGCTGTAGCCGCTGCCGGCCCACTCCGCCCACTCGAAGCAGGCCTGCAGGAAGCAGAAGGGGCTGTCCGCCTGCGCCCACCACTCGTAGGTCCCGGCGGGGTCGTAAGCCGCCTCTAGGATCGCCGCCTCATTTGCCCAGACCCAGTCCAGCCGGCCCTGGAACGGCTTCTTGCTGACCTTCTCGAAGTCCCCGCAGTTCGCGAGGTGGATGCCGAGCCACTGGCCGCCGTCAGGGCCCATAGAGACCGTCTCGGAGAACCGGAAGAGCGCCTTGATGTGGTCGGACCGCTGCGGGTTGAAGTGGGGCACGGCATAGACCCTGCCGCGGAAGTCGAGGCTGTGGGGCAGGTAGAACGCCGAGACGTCGAGGAGCCGCTCGGCCTCGTCCAGGGCGATCGTGAAGGCGCCGCAGTTGTGGTGGGCGGTGTCGCTGATGTTCTTCGCCGATCGACGCTTGCGGGACAGCGCCGTGCGAGCCTCGGGGGCCAGCGCCTCCCACTCCTCCTTGGGCAGCTTGGCGACGGGCTCGATCGGGTTGCTCTTCGGGAAGCTCTTGGCAGGCTGCAGGTTCTCGCCGCGGACCCAGCGCATCACGTCATAGACGCGGCGGTCGATCGCGAAGGCTGTAGCCTGGATCGCGTTGATGCCGTCGAGCAGCTCCTGGGCCGCGCCGCTCTTGATCGCCTCCCGGACCATGGTCTGGTGCTCCCGGCTGAACGTGCGGACCAGCGGGACCGTGCGGGACACGCGGAGGTCCAGGTAGGCCCCGGTGTCGAAGTGGGTCCAGGGGCGCGGGGGGACGATCATGGGCCGCAGCAGCGGGTGCATCCAGGCTGCCGCCTCGGCCATGTCGGTGAGCTGCTCTAGGGTCTCCTTGGTGAGACGGACGACCGGGATGGTGCCGCGGTGGTCGGACTCCACGCTTCGCTCGAAGATGCCGGACAGGGTAGTCAGGATGACGTTGAGGATCACGCCGCCGACGAGGACCTGGGTCCGTTGAGACCACTCCAGGCCGACCCCCAGCTCCTCGGTCAGCTTGTCGTGGAGCCGGCGGGTCGCTCGTTCCCCCTGCGCCTTCTCGGCGACGGCGAGGAACCGCTTGGCGGCCTTGGCGTCTGCCGCCTGGATCGCCTGCGCCTCGATCTCGACCTGCACGGCCTGGCCGATCGACCGGGCGGTGGCGGACAGAGCAAGGCCCTTTGAGACGGTCGAGAAGGTCCGGGATAGCGCGTTCAGGGCGATCACGTCGGGGTCCACGAGGGACAGCGGGGCCAGGGCGGCCGAGGGGCGGCCCTTGCGGCCTCGGGCCTCCTCCAGCCACGCCCGGATGCCGGCGGAGACCAGTGGGAGTGCCCCGCGGATCATGGCGGCGACGTCGGCCCTCCGGTCGAAGCCCTCTGCGGCCTGCTTGCGATCCTGCCGATCGTGATACCGCTTGGCCCCGGCTTCGATGTCGTAGACCTCCAGTTCGCGCTGGACGGAGGCGAGGGTCTCGTGCTCGTACATGCTGGCTCCAGTATAAGTCCGATCTGGCGGACGGTCGTCGTCTGCGGACCGTCTAGCGACGAGGATGACGGTCGTCAACAGGCATGAAAAACGGTCCCCCACCGCTGACGATGAGGGACCGAGAGGTTACGCTTCCGTGATGATCGCTGAAACCCGCGGAAGTCTGCGACTGCGGACGGTCTCGGATGGTTGAAGTGTCTGCACTTGCAGACTGTAACCTAAATCCGGCGCGTCTACCAGTTCCGCCACGCCCGCATGTGCCGGACTTGCCGTAAGCGCGCGCCTATAGGCGCAAGCAGGGCCGCCACGCAACCGCGCGCAGGGACGGCGCGTTGGGGCGGGGAAGGAGCATCGACCATGGCGAGCCAGCCCCCTCCCGAAACGCCCGCGCCGTCCAGCCCCGTGCCGGAGACGAGCCCCCCGCCCGAGCTGACCCCGCCCCGCCCCGATTTCGATCAGCCCTCGCCAGGCATGCCGTCCACCGATCCGGGCACCGCGCAACCGCCGCAGATGTAGGCCAGCGAGCCGCTTCAGGAGTTTTCATGAGCACCGACCCGAACCATCAGCCCGGCGCGCCCGACGACGATCCGCGTAGCGATATCGAACAAGCGGTCCAGGCCCGCGCCGACGCGGTCGCCCGCGGCGAGGGCGGCCCGCCGCAGGGCATCGCTTTGCCGGGGGACTATTCCGGCGTCAGCGGCGACGGCGGCGAGGTGAAGAACCAGGACATTAACGCGCAATAGGCGCGCGCCTATTGCGGCTTGGCCGGCGCGCCGAGCTGCGCGCTTGCGACCAGGGCGCGGTAGGCGCCCTCATCCCGGTCGAAATAGTGCAGCGTCGGCGCCTCGAACGCGATCATGTAAAGTTTGCCGTCGACCACCGCCGCCGTCGCTTCACCCGTACGTCGGACTTCCTCGTCCTGCACCGTGAAGTTGTAACGGAACCGGAAGCCCTGCCGCCCCAGGAACTCGGTCGGCTCGACCTGATCGACGCTGAACAGCGAGGTCTGCGCTGCGACGCGGTAGCTGCCTTCGAAGAGCTGAACGATATCGGGCGGGAGCATCCTGGCGCTGAACCGAGGGAGGGGTCGGGTCTTCTTGCCGACCTCCTTGAACAGCGTTTCGCCCTCGCCGATCCCGGCATAAAAGGTGATCTCGTTCAGTGACTGCCCGTCCAGCGTCCAGGCTTCGGCGTTGCGGCCGACCTTGGCCCCGACCCGGTTCCAGTCGATCGACGGCGTCACCCGAAGACCGGACGTCCGTACCGTCTCCGGCACGCCGCGCGGCATCAGCTTGTATCCGGCTACGGCCGGTCCGGCCCAAGCTGCCGCCAACAGCACGCCCGCTGCGATCCCCTTCATCATCTAAGCCCCCGCCATCATCGTCATCATCGCCTTGTCCTTCGCGTCCGGCTTGGCCGCGAGATAGTCGCGCAACGCCGCCTTGCCCTCCTCCGCCCTGCCGAGCCGGAGGAGACACAGGCCAAGGCCGCGCCGCGCCTCCGCAGGGGCACCGCCCGCCGCGATCGCATCCGCGTAGAACTTGGCCGCGGCCGCGAGATCGCCCTCCGCGCCGCGCGCGCGGTGGTTCTCGGCGCGTGCGTAGAGCAGATCGCCCGTCCAACGCTCACCCGCCAGCTGCGACAAGAGCAGCTCCGTACCGCCGAAATCGTTCAGCTTGACCTGGTCGTCGATGAAATCCGCCCAGAACGGGGCCAGCGCGGCCCGGTAACGTTCGGCCCCGAGGTCGCTCGCCGTCGGTCGCGCCACTGCCGATCCCAGGGCGCGCAGGTCCGCCATGCGGTCGGCCGGCGCCGGATGGGTGGCGAACACGCCGCCATTGCCGCGGACCTTGGTCCCACGGGCGGCGGCCGTCGCTTCCTGCTCGGAGCGGACCTGTTGCCAGATGCGCGACGCCGCGAGGGGGTCGTAGCCGCTCTCCGCCAGCATCTTGACCGACCCTTGGTCGGCCTCCCGCTCCTGATCGCGCGAGAAGCCGAAGATCGAGCCCAGCATCCCGAGTTGCGCGACCCCGAGCCCCGCCCCGACAAGGCCGCCGACCGGCAGGACCGAGAGGAACGCCATCGCGTTGGTCTTGCTCTTGATGTCGCGGAACTGCTTCAGCCCGTGCCGCTCGCGATAATGGACGAACTCGTGGCCCAGCACCGCCGCCAGTTGCGCCTCGTCGCGGACGCGCAGCAGCAGCCCCGACCAGATCTGCATCACGCCGTTGGGCATCATCGAGGCGTTGAAGTATGGCGTCCGCGTGATGTAGATCCGCGCCTGCTTGCAGTCGCGCTCGCCCACCTCGCGGCACAGAACGCCCCGGACATAGGCGTTGAGCGCGGGATCGGTGATCAGGAAGTTGGACGCCTTCAGGCGCAGTTCCGCCTCATCGGCCTGCATCCACAGCCCGCGCTCGTCCTTGTCGACGGGTCCGTCCTGGCGCGGGCCGGTGACGACCACCGTGCCGCCCTGCACCGGCGGCGCCTGAGGCGTCGTCTGCAGCGCCGCGGCCGCCACCGGCCAGAACAGCCCGGCGCCGGCCAGGAAGGCGCGCATCACCGGCGGGATGCGGCAGGGATGGCAGCGGTCTGCACCGGCCCCTGACCGGGACGGGTCGGCAGCGTTTGCAACACGGCGTCCACCATCCCGCGCGCGCCCTCCGCCTCGCGGATATCACCCTTGGAACCGCGCTGGACATTGAACCAGACCACGTTGCCCGAAGACAGCTCGACCAAGGACGCATAATAAACATGCTGCCCGCCGGTCGTGATGACGCAGAAGCCGATCAGGCAGCCCAGCGCGCCGGCCACCTGCATCGCCTTGCGCCCGCTGCTGGCGAAGTTGTCACGGCCAACGAAGAACAGGGCGTAGTTGGCCCCGCTCGCTGCGCCGAGCTGCTGCGCGCCGGACCCCAGCGTCCAGTCGAACCGATCCGCCTTGGTCGGCAGTTTGGCGCCACCATATTTATGGGTCAGGATAGCGTCCGCGACTGCCCGGTGGAGCGCTTCGTAATCGGCGACGAGCTTGCCTGCCGCGCCGTCCGCGGCGTCCATCATCGTCATCTGCACGCCGCGCTGTTCGCTGTGCGCGCGGAGCGCCGCCGACAGGTTCTCGCGCGCCGCCTTGGTCCAGTCCGCATTGGGCTCGACCGCCCCGCCCGCCTGCAACTGGCCAACCTCGACGTCGGGCCGCATCACAAGGATCGTGACCGGCTTGTCCGCCGGCAGCTGATACCCCGTGGCCGTGAACTGCTTGTCCCGCGCAAGCACCGACGTCGGCGCCGCGCACAGCGCGACCGCCGCCAGCATAGCTGCAATCCTGCTCCCCATTGATCCCCCTCGAGCGCCCCAGCTCTTTGTATCGTCCCAGCTTATCGACGTTATTCCATCGCGCAAGCCCCACCCCGGCACTCGCTCCAGCAGGTGGTTGCGCCTATTTGAACGCCCCGGGCGGCACTTCCGCATGGGGCGTGCTCGGGGCCGCCATCGCTTTTAACTTCACTGGCGAACCCACGAAGACGCCGAGTAGCGCGGCGGAACTGCCGAAATCACCTTACCATCGGCGCTTCGCAGTGTCTCGAAATGAGACGCCGATTTAGCGCCCGAGAAAAGATGGTTAACGGGTCTTGCCGGTTCGTTAAGGCTGCGTCACAAAAAGCGGCCTGTGGTCAGGTTAGGGAAGGGGGACCATCGTTATGCTTAAGAACACACTGGCCCTCAGGGCGAGCGCAGCGTTTGTTCTGATGGCCGGTGCCGCCGGCGTTGCCACACCGGCGAACGCGAAGCTTCAGTGGCAGGCTGCCAAGGACATCGTTGGTCAGACATCCACGGCGACGGTCGCGGCGGGTGGAAACCCGCTCTACATTCCGCCCAAGCCGCAATATAGCGGTGTGGTCGGCTTGCTGATGGACTATGGCGCCCAAGGCGCTTCCGTCTGCTCGGGCAGCTTGATCGGCGCTAGGACGATCCTGACCGCCGCGCACTGCGTAAGTGACGGAACCTCCGCGAGACCGCTGTCCGTGACAGCGCATTTCTACGGGGGGGCAGACGATATCGCCGTCTATGCTCCGGGATCGGGTGCGACCTTGGTCAACGTGTCCTCCATTCGCGTGAACCCTTTCTATAGCGGCCAGGTCATCGACGAGAACGACATCGCGGTACTGCAGCTGGCGACCGACGCCCCTAACTTCGCGCCGATCTACAGCCTGTCGAGCTTGAGCGATCTCACGAACGTCGAACACATCATCGCCGGATACGGCGCCCGGTCGCTCTCGGGCGGCGCGCTGGGCACAACCACTGGGAATGCCGCGGGAGCGGGTCGCCTGCGCTATGCCGGCAACCGGTTCGAGGTTCGCATCGGCGACCCGGATTTCGGCGGCGCCTGGGCAGCCGATCTGAGCGACGGCGCAGCGGTCGACAATGTCTGGATGAGCGACTTCGACAATGGAACCGCCTTCCGCGATCAGATGTGCAACATCGCTCAGAGCTACGGCGTCACCGCCAGCCCGAAATACTGCAACCTGGGCATCGGGGCGTTCGAAGGGATCGGCGCGGGCGGCGACTCGGGTTCGGCATATTTCGTGAACGGCGAGGTGGCCGCGGTGCACTCGTTCGCGCTTTGGTATCGCGACGATGAGTCCGCCAACCGCTTCGGCCAGTTCAAGGGCGCGGTGCCGGTCTCGATCCACCGCGACTTCATCCTGGGGGTTCCCGAGCCGGCGACCTGGGCGATGATGATCATGGGCTTCGGTCTGACCGGCGCGGCGATGCGCCGATCGACCAAGCGCACGACGGCGCTCGCCTAAGCGCTTTCTAGCACTGAAAAAGGGGGCGGTCCGACATCGGTCGGCCGCCCCCTACACTTGTCAGACGTCCAACGCCTTGCGCAGCAGGTCGTTGACCACGCCCGGGTTAGCCTTGCCGCCCATCGCCTTCATGGTCTGGCCGACGAAGAACCCGAACAGCGCCTGCTTTCCGGCGCGATACTGCTCCAGCTGGGCCGGATTCCTGGCCAGCACGTCCGCGATAACCGCCTCGATCGCGCCGGTATCGCTGGTCTGCTTGAGGCCACGCTCCTCGACGATGGCGGCGGCGCCCTGCCCCGTCTCCAGCATCAGCTCGAACACCTGCTTGGCGAGACTGCCCGACAGCGTGCCGTCCGCGACCAGCGCCAGCAGCTCGGCCGCTTGAGCCGGCGCGACCGGCGAGTCCTCGATGCCTTTGCCGAGCCGGTTGAGCGCCCCGAACAGCTCGCCTGTCACGCAGGTGGACGCCTGCAACGCGGGCGCGCCCGCCTCCAGCAGGGCGTCGAACCAGCGCGCCGTCTCCACCTCCGCCGTCAGCACCCCGGCATTGTAGGGCGTGATCCCCGCCGCCTCGTAGCGGCTGCGCTTGGCGTCGGGCAGCTCCGGCAACGATGCCCGGCATTCCTCCAGGAAGGCGTCGTCAAGCTCGAGCGGCAGCAGGTCCGGATCGGGGAAATAGCGGTAGTCGTGCGCGTCCTCCTTGGACCGCATCGTCCGCGTCGTGCCCGTGTCCGGGTTGAACAGACGCGTCTCCTGCTCGACCGTCCCGCCGCTCTCGATCACGTCGACCTGGCGCTTGGCCTCATACTCGATCGCCTGCATCACGAAGCGGACCGAGTTGACGTTCTTGGTCTCGGTCCGCGTTCCGAAGCCTTCGCCCGGCCGGCGCACGCTGACGTTGACGTCGGCGCGCATGGAGCCCTCCTCCATGTTGCCGTCGCACGAGCCGACATAGCGCAACACCGCCCTCAGCTTGCGGAGATACGCGCCTGCCTCGGCGGGCGACCGCATGTCGGGACGGCTGACGATCTCCATCAAGGCCACGCCCGAGCGGTTGAGGTCGACATAGGAGCGGGTCGGATGCTGATCGTGCATCAGCTTACCCGCATCCTGCTCGACATGGATGCGCTCGACCCCGATCCGCTTGACCGCGTCCGGGTTCTTCTCATCGGGCGCGACGTCCACATGCCCTTCGCCGACCAGCGGGTGGTAGAGCTGACTGATCTGATAGCCCTGCGGCAGGTCGGCGTAGAAGTAGTTCTTCCGGTCGAAGCGACTCCAGCGGTTGATCTGCGCGTCGATCGCCATGCCGGTGCGGACCGCCTGGCGGATGCACTCGCGGTTGGGCACCGGCAGCATGCCCGGCATGGCCGCGTCGATCAGCGACACCTGCGTGTTCGGCTCCGCCCCGAATGCCGTCGCCGCGCCGGAAAAGAGCTTCGCGTTGGACGTGACCTGGGCGTGGACCTCCAGCCCGATCACCACTTCCCACTCCCCGGTCGCGCCCTGGATGCGGTAGCTGCTTTCCATCGTGTCCCCGCTCACCACCATACCTCCGGTCGCGCCGCAAACCCTGCCCGCTCCTCCAGTGCGAGGCTCGCGTTCAACACAGCCTGCTCGTCGAGCGGCTTGCCGATGATCTGCAGCCCCAGCGGCAGGCCGGCAGCGTCCAGACCGCCCGGCACGCTCATCGCAGGCAGGCCGGCCAGCGAGGATGGCACGGTGAAGACGTCGTTCAGGTACATGGCGAGCGGGTCCGCCTTCTCCCCCAGCGCGAACGCGGCCGAGGGCGCGGTCGGGGTCAGCAGCAAGTCGCAGCGTCCCCAAGCCTGCTCGAAGTCGCGCGCGATCAGCGCCCGCACCTTCTGCGCCTGGGTATAATAGGCGTCGTAGAACCCGGCGGAGAGAACGTATGTGCCGATCAGGATGCGGCGCTTCACCTCTTCGCCGAAGCCGTCCGCGCGCGTCGCGGCGTACATGTCCTGCAACCCCGCCCCCTCGGGCAGGTCGCGCAGGCCGTAGCGCACGCCATCATAGCGTGCGAGGTTGGATGACGCCTCCGCGGGCGCGATGATGTAATAGGCCGGCAGCGCGTAGCGGGTGTGCGGCAGCGACACCTCGACCACCTCCGCGCCCGCGTCGCGTACCCAATCGATGCCGGACTGCCACAGCGCCTCGATCTCGGCCGGCATGCCGTCGACGCGATACTCCTTGGGAATGCCGACCCGTACGCCGTGCAGGCTGCTCGATAGCCCATGCTCCCAACGCGGTACGTCGAGCTGCAGCGAGGTCGCGTCCTTCGGGTCGAAGCCGGCCATGGCTTCCAGCACGATCGCGCAGTCGCGCACGTCGCGCGCCATCGGCCCGGCCTGGTCGAGCGACGAGGCGAAGGCGATCACGCCCCAACGCGAGCAGCGGCCATAGGTCGGCTTGATGCCCGAGATGCCGGTAAAGGCGGCGGGCTGCCGGATCGAGCCGCCCGTATCGGTCCCCGTCGCCCCCGGGCAGAGCCGCGCCGCGACCGCCGCCGATGAGCCGCCCGACGACCCGCCGGGTGCGAGTGGCGCGTTGCCGCCGTCTTTGCGGCGCCAAGGGGAAATCACGTTCCCGAACGCGCTCGTTTCGTTGGACGAGCCCATCGCGAACTGGTCCATGTTGAGCTTCCCCAACATGCCCGCGCCCGCGTTCCAAAGGTTCTGCGATACCGTGGATTCGTAAGGCGGCGCGAAGCCGTCCAGGATGCGGCTCGCCGCCGTGCTCGGTACGCCCTTGGTGCAGAACAGGTCCTTCATGCCGATCGGCACGCCGGCGAGCGGCTTCAGCGCCTCGCCCGCCGCGCGCGCCGTGTCCGCCTCACGCGCAGCGGCAAGCGCGTGCTCGGGCGTCTCGACCAGGAACGCGTTCAGCGCCTTGGCGCGGCTCACCTTGACGACGAAGGCGTCCGCCACCTCGCGCGCCGAGAAGTCGCCGCGCCGCACCCCGTCGCGGATCGCCGCGACGCCCAGGTCGGTGAGGTCGCTCATTCGATCACCTTCGGAACCGTGAAGAAGCCATGCTCCGCCTGGGGGGCGTTCGTCATCAGCGCGTCGCGCATGCCGCCCCCGGTCAGCGGATCGGCGTCGACCACGTCGTCCCGCAGGCGCAGGCTGTTCGGGATCACGGTCGCCATCGGCGCGACGCCCGACGTGTCCACCTCGCCCAGCTGCTCGATCCAATGGAGGATGTTGTTGAGTTCGGGCGCGAGGCGCTCGGCCTCGGCCGGGCGGAGCGCGATGCGGGCGAGCCGCGCCACCTTTTCCACGGTTGCGATATCGACGGACATGGGGCGCGGCTACCGCTCCAGCCGCCCTCGCGCAACGGCTTTGGCCTAACGGCGGCGCTCGTGTAGGCGCGCGCTCGTGGCTCGCAAGTTCCTGTACCTCGTCGTCGCGCTGATCGTGCTCTTCCTCGCGGCGGCGGTCGCCTATCGCGTCTGGGGCACGCAGATCGTCCGGTATTGGTTCGTGCCCAAAGAGGCGTTTCGCGCCCAGCCCGGGCTCGCGCGCACGGCATATGACGATCCCGGGATGTGGTTCAGCCGACCTGGGGCCACCGACGACCCCAGCCGCTGGACGCCCGCCGGGTTCAGCCCGGGCGCGAACCCCCGCGCCGCCGTCTTCTACATCCACCCGACCAGCTATATCGGCGGCGCGCATTGGAACGCCCCGCTCGACGACGCGGAGACGAACTGGCGGGCGCACATCTTCCTGCGCGGACAGGCGAGCGCGTTCAACGAGGTGGGCCAGGTCTGGGCACCCCGCTACCGCCAGGCGAGCTTCGGCGCATTCCTGACGACGCGAGAGGACGGTCAGCGCTCGCTCGACCTCGCCTATCGCGACGTGGCGCAGGCGTTCGACAGCTTCCTGACGCAGGTGGGTTCCACCCGCCCGCTGATCCTGGCGGGCCATTCGCAAGGCGCGCTGCACCTGGAGCGGCTGCTGCAGGAGCGAGTCGCCGGCACGCCGCTCGCCGGACGGGTCGTCGCGGCTTACGTCGTCGGCTGGCCGATCTCCGTGACGGCGGACCTGCCGCGGCTCGGCTTGCCCGCCTGCGCGCGCGCGGAGCAGGCAGGCTGCATCCTGTCGTGGCAAAGCTTCGCGGAACCGGCCGATCCGTCGCTGATCGTGGACACGTTCGACGCCACGACCGGGCTGACCGGCGCTCCGCGGCGCGACACGCCGATTCTCTGCACCAACCCGCTCACCGGCACGATCGGCGGAACAGCCCAGGCCGCCGCGAACCTCGGCACCTTGTTCCCATCGTCCGACCTGACCTCCGCGACGCTGGAGGCCGGGCGGGTGCCGGCGCGCTGCGCGGACCGCGGCTTCCTGCTGATCGGCGAAGGCCCGGCGTTTGGGCAGTATGTGCTCCCCGGCAATAACTACCATGTGTTCGACTACAGTCTGTTCTGGGCCAACATCCGCGCGGACGCCGCGCGTCGGCTGACCGCCTTCGGCGCGGGGCCGCGGTGATTGCGACCGACGCGGCGAGCTTCCGCGCCGCGCTGCCGCAAGGGGGCCGCCTGCTCGGGCTGGACGTCGGCACGAGGACGATCGGGACCGCACTGTGCGACGCCGGCTGGCATTTCGCCTCGCCCGCCGAGCTGATCCGGCGCACCAAGTTCACTCGCGACAAGGAAGCGCTGGTAGCGCTCGCCGCCCGCCAGCAGGTCGCCGGCTTGGTGATCGGCCTGCCGCTCAACCTCGACGGATCGGAAAGCCCTCGCTCGCAATCGACTCGCGCCTTCGCACGGTCGGTCGCCGACCTCGGCCCGGTGCTGCTGTGGGATGAGCGCTGGTCCACCGTCGCGGTCGAGCGCGCGATGATCGAGCAGGACCTGTCCCGGGCCAAGCGCGCCGAGCGGATCGACAACCTTGCCGCCGCCCATATCCTCCAGGCCGCGATCGACGCGCTGGTCGCTTGCCCGCCGGCCTGAGCCGCGCTAACCCGCCCGCTCGATGCCGCCATCGGACCACCGCCCCGCCGCTATGATCGCGGGCGGCGCCGTTTTCCCGCACCGGCACCTTCTCGGCATCGACGGGCTTCAGCCGCACGAGATCGCGTTCCTGCTCGACGAGGCGGAGGCCTGGGCGGCGCGGCCGCATGGCGAGGCGGATCAACGGCTCGCCGGGCTGACCCAGATCAACGCGTTCTTCGAGAACTCGACCCGCACGCTCCTCTCGTTCGAGATCGCGGGCAAGCGGCTCGGCGCGGACGTGGTGAACATGCACGCGGCCCAATCGAGCGTGAAGAAGGGCGAGACGCTGATCGACACCGCCCAGACGCTGAACGCGATGCAGGCGGACGTGCTGGTGATCCGGCATGGCAGCTCGGGCGCGGTGCGGCTGATCGCGGACAAGGTCGACTGCGCGGTCCTGAACGCCGGCGACGGGCGTCACGAGCACCCGACCCAAGCGCTGCTCGACGCGCTCACCATTCGGCGGCGGCGCGGCGCTATCGCCGGGCAGCGCGTGGTGATCTGCGGCGACCTGCTCCACAGCCGCGTCGCCCGCTCCAACATCCTGCTCCTGACCGCGCTGGCGGCCGAGGTCCGTGTCTGCGCGCCCCGCACGCTCCTGCCCGCCGCGATCGAGGCGATGGGCGTGACCGCCTTCACCGAATTCGACCGCGCGCTCGACGGCGCGGACGTGGTGATGATGCTGCGGCTCCAGACCGAGCGGATGGACGGCGGCTATGTCCCGTCGCCGCGCGAGTACCGGCTCGGCTGGGGCCTGACCGCCGAGCGGCTCGCGCGCCTGCCCGGCGCGCTCGTCATGCACCCCGGCCCCATGAACCGAGGCGTGGAGATCGACTCGGTCGTCGCCGACCATCTGCAATCCGCGATCACCGAGCAGGTCGCGATGGGAGTCGCCGTCCGGATGGCGTGCCTCGACGTGCTCACCCGGCGCTCGCGCGGCGTGGAGGGCTGGTCGTGAGGCTCGCGATCCGCAACGCGCGCTTGGTCACGCCCGACGGCGTGGAGCAGGGCGGCGTGCTGGTCGAGGACGGCGTGATCCGCGTGCTCGGTCCGGTCGATACGTCGGATGCGATCGACGCCCGCGGCCGGCATTTGGCGCCCGGCATTGTCGACCTCGGCGTCTTCGCCGTGGACCGCGCCGCGGCTCGCGCGGGCGGGATCGTGCGGGTCGCGCCCATGCCGGATCAGTCGCCCGTGCTGGACGAGCCCGGCGCGGTGCAGCGGCTGTCGCTGATCGGCAAGCCGGACCTGTGGATCCATCCGATCGCGGCCGCCACGCGCCGACTGGCGGGCCAAGAGCTGGCCGAGATGGCGATCTGCCGGGCGGCGGGCGCGCGCGCGGTCGGAACGGGCCGCCGCTGGATCGCAGACGCCGACGTCATGGCGCGGGTGCTCGCCTATGCGCGCGACCTCGACATGGCCGTCATCGCCCATGCCGAGGACGGCGGCCTCGCCGCCAACGCCGTCGCGACCGAGGGCGAGACGGCGACCCGCCTGGGCCTGCCCGCCGCCCCGGCGATCGCCGAGGCGCTGGCCGTCGCGCGCGACTTGATGCTGGCGGAGGAGACGGGCGCGCGGCTCCACATCCGCCAGGTCACGACCGCGGCGGCGCTCGAGCTGGTGCGCGCGGCCAAGCGGCGCGGCGTGCCGGTGACCTGCGGCGTCACGCCGGCGCACCTGCTCCTCTCCGACATCGCGGTTAGCGACTTCCGCACCTTCGCGCACTTGTCGCCACCCCTGCGCGGCGAGGCCGACCGGCAGGCGACGCGCGCGGCGGTGGCGGATGGAACGATCGACGTCCTGTGCTCGGGCCACGATCCGCACGGACCGGAGGCGAAACGCCTGCCCTTCGCCGACTCGGCTGCCGGCGCGGTCGGCGCGGCTACCCTGCTGCCGCTCGCGCTGTCGCTGGTGCGCGACGGGCTGCTCCCGATCGAGCGGATGTTCGAGCTGCTCGCGACCGCTCCGGCGCGCGTGTTGGGTCTGGACACGGGCACGCTCGCGCCCGGTCAGCCTGCGGACCTGATCCTGTTCGATCCCGATGCGCCCTGGATCATCAACAGCGACACGCTGCCGGGCGAAGCAGGAAACACCCCGTTCGACGGACTGCCCGTCCAGGGCAAGGTGCTTCGGGTCTGGAAGGGCGGCCGAGAAGTCTAGCCGCCCAGCCGCACACCGCGGCTCAGCGCATGGCCAGCTGGACGCCCCTCGCCTGCACCCACTGCGCCACCTGGTCGCCCGCGCTCTGGCGGACGAAGCAGGCGCCGCCCCGCACCCGATACTCACGGCACAGCCGCTCCGCGTCGGCGCGGGCGAACCCGCCTACCGACAGGCGATAGAAGCTGGCGTTGGCGGTGCGGAACGCCGCGCCGAGCGGCGCCTGGCCCTTGAAGCCGGCATAGCGGCGCGTTGCACGCGTCCAGGCGTCCTTGGCCACTGCCATGCTGTCATAGGCGCCCAACTGAACGTGCCATGCTCCACCCGCGCGCACGGGCTTATACGCAGCGACGGCCTTCGCCGCCGCCCGCCGCGGCGGCACGGCGATCACGACCTTGTAGCCGCCGGGCGTCCGCTCGATCACGGTCGCGGGCAGCGGCTGCACGACCTCCTTGGCGGCCGCGAAGACGATCTTCGGCTTGGACGCGACCGCCACCGGCACAGGGGCCGGTTCGGACGCCACGGGGCCAGCAGCCGGCGCTTGCGCGACCGCGACCGGGGCGCTCGTCGGCGATTGCTTGGGCGCATTCAGCGCCAGAGCAGCCGGCTGTCCGGCATCGCTCACCGGGGTCACGCCCAGCAGGCTCGCGACCTGGTCCGAAGCGTCCTTGGGCTGCACGAACGCCGCCCAGCTCTCCAGTCGCGCATCGACTTCCGCAGGCGACATGTCGGCGGCGGCGAGGACGCGCGCGATCTCCCACTGCCCGCCCATCGCATAGGCGAGCGCAAGGTTCTGGCGCACCTTCGGCGTCGCCTCGGGCGAGCGCGCGATCTGGGTGAGCAACGCGACCGCGCCGGCGGTGTCGCCGGCGAGGGCCAGCGCAAGGCCCAGGTCGCTGGCGGGGATGTTGACGGCATGGACCTGCAGCGTCTGTCGCGCCGCCTGCCAGTCGCCGCGCGCGGTCTGCATCAGCGCGAGGTTCAGCGCCGCGCGCCCGTGGGTCGCGTCAAGCTGCAGCGTGTCGGCGAACGCCTCCGCCGCGGCCTGGAAGCGGCCCGCCTGGAGATAGCTCTGGCCCAGGATCATGCGATAGCCCGCCTCGCGCGGAGCGAGCGTCACCGCCTGCTCGGCCGCGGCGACCGCCGCGCCGGCATCGCGCTTCGACAGCGCCTTGGCCGCCTTCTTCGCCAGCTTGGCGCTGTCCGCGACGACCCGATCCGCGCCGTCACCCGCAGTCAGCACCGCCACACCACCCAGCGCCAGCGCGATCGCGCCCAGAGACGCCTTGGGCGAGGCCTTGTTCGACTTCAGCATCTAGCGTTTCCTCTTGGGAGCCGGCGTCTCGGGCAGCTGCGCGACGAGCGCCGCCACCTCGGGCAGGGTGGTCAGGAAGTGGTCCAGCGCATGGCTGACGAGCTGCTGGGCGGAGCGGTGCGTGACCGCGCTCGCCAGGCGCAGCTTCAGGTGTCGCTCGGAGTCGAGCCGCAACGTGAACGCCGCGCGGCCCTTGTGCGCGGTCTCGCGCTGTAGCCGCCCCGCGGTCGCCACCGACACGCTCTTGACCGCGCGCGGCCCGTCCTCGGTCGGCGCCGACGCGATCACGGGCGCAGGCGCAAGTACGGGCGCAGGTGCGAACTCCTCGCGCAACGCCTCCTGCGCGACCACCACGGCCGGGGGCGGCGGAACGTCGCTCACAGGGGTCACGGTCGGCGCGATCGGAGTCGGCGCGGGAGCCTGAGCCTCCGCGCCCATGTCGTTCCAGCCTAGATCCTCCAGCGCAGCCGGCGAAGGCGCCAGGCTGGCGAACCCCTGCGGGCGCATGGCGGGGCGCGCCTGGCCCTTGCGGGCGAGCAGCGTCGACGAGAGCGACGCGAACGGCTTGGCCTGTCCCAGCATGCGCTCAGCCCACCACCCGGCGACCGAAGCCGCCCTGCATGGGCCGGTGGCCGAACCCGGCCTGCGCCGCCTGCGGCACCGAGAAGACGGTGCGGCGGAAGTTTTTCTCCAGCCGGTCATAAATATAAGCCCAGAGCGCCTGCACCTCTGCGGAGGATTTGCCGGTCGGATCGACCTCCATGACGGTGCGGCCGTCGATCATCGACGCGGCATAGTCGGTGCGCTGGTGCAGCGTGACGGGCGCAACGGTGCCGTGCTGCGACAGCGCAACCGCAGCCTCGCTGGTGATCCGCGCCTTGGGCGTGGCGGCGTTCACGACGAAGATCAGCGGCTTGCCCGCGCGGTCGCAGAGGTCGACGGTGGCGCCCACGGCGCGCAGGTCGTGCGGGCTCGGCCGGGTCGGCACCACGATCAGTTCGGCGACCTGGATCACGCTCTGGATCGCCATGGTGATGGCGGGCGGCGTGTCGATGACGGCGAGCTTGAAGCCCTGCTGCCGGAGCGCCTCCAGATCCGCCTGCAACCGCGCGACGGTGGTCTGGGCGAAGGCGGGCTGTTCGTCCTCGCGCTCGTTCCACCAGTCCGCCAGCGACCCCTGCGGATCGATGTCGATCAGCACCACGGGGCCTTGACCCGCCAGGTGCGCCTGCACGGCGAGGTGGCCGGACAAGGTCGTCTTGCCCGATCCTCCCTTTTGCGACGCCAGAGCCAGAACGCGCATGTGTAGCCGGAACTCCCCCAGGTTTCGTGATCTCAGGTGCCATGCGCGGTTCTAAGAACCGGTTAATGCGGCGGCCGCTCGCTCGCTTGCCTTCTCCGGCCCTCCGGCGGCATGCTGGCCGAGTTGTGGCGAGACGGATCGACATACGCATCGCCTGGTGGATCGGAGCCGGCCTGCTTGCCGCCACGCCAGTGGTCGCCAGCGTCAAGGCGGGCGTCGAGGCCTGGAGCCGCGGCGACTACAAACGCGCGATCGCGGAATGGCGCGGCCCCGCCATGGCCGGCGACGCTGACGCGCAGTTCAACCTGGGCCAGGCGCACAAGCTCGGGCGCGGCGTCGCCGCCGATCCCCGCGCGGCCGAAAGCTGGTTTCTGAAAGCGGCGATGCAGGGTCATGCACAGGCCGAAGCGAACTACGCGCTGGCGCTCTACCAGGCGGGGCGTCGGGCCGACGCGCTGCCCTGGCTGGAGAAGGCGGCGATGCGCGGCGAGCCGCGCTGCCAGCTCGTGCTCGGAACCATGTTGTTCAACGGCGACGGCGTGCCCCGTGACTACCCGCGCGCTTACGCCCTGGTGAGCCGCGCCCGGGCAGCGGCGCTGCCGACTGCGGCGGAAACGCTGGCGAGGATGGAGCCATACGTGACGGCCGCCGATCGCGAGCGGGCCGCTGCTTTGGCGCGGCAGTATCCTGCGGACGTCGCGCCTCCCGCCCTGGCGCCGGTCCGCTCTGCCGCCGAGTCGCCCCCTCCGCAGCGGCCCCGCCCAACTCCATCGGCGCCGCCGGTCAGCACCGTCGTGCTGGAGGCCGCCCCAGGTGCGGGCGCTCCGGCTCCGATGCGGGTCGGGTCGGGCGGCTGGGGCGTACAGCTCGGCGCCTTTCGCGAGCGGGCCAATGCGGAGGCGATGTGGGCGCGCATGGCGTCCAAGTTCCCGGACGCCGATCCGGCCTATTGGGAGAGGGACGGACTGATCCGGGTGAAGGCCACCGGCTATGCAACGCGCACGGCAGCGGAGGCGGCATGCCGACGCGCCGGAGCGCCCTGCATCATCGTTGCACCTTAATAAGCGTCAGCTCACCCACTCGCTGCGCGGGATGCCCTGCGCCCAGAGGAGGGCGCCGAGATCGCCATGCTCCACCCGCGCGCCCGCGGCCGCCGCCACGATCGGCTTGGCGCGATAAGCGACGCCCAGCCCCGCCGCCTGGATCATGGGCAGGTCGTTCGCGCCGTCGCCGACCGCGAGCGTTTGCGACGGGTCGAAGCCCAGCGCCTCCGCTTCGCCGCGCAGGACCGAGAGCTTCGCGTCCGCCCCGACCACCGGCTTCGCGACTGCGCCCGTCAGCCGCCCGTCCTCGATCAGCAACTCGTTCGCGACCACCCGGTCGAAGCCGATCTCGTGCCCGACCGGCTCGGCGAAGCGGGTGAAACCGCCCGATACGAGCACGCAGCGCCCACCCCGCGCCCGCATGGTCCGGACCAGCTCATAGGCGCCGGGCATGATCCGCACCCGCTCGGCGAGGCATCGATCGATCACGCTTGCGTCCAGTCCGGCGAGCAACGCGACCCGCGCGTCGAGCGCGCCTTCGAAGTTGAGCTCGCCGCGCATCGCCGCCTCCGTGATGGCCGCGATCTCCGGCTTCAGCCCGGCATACTCGGCGAGCTCGTCGATGCACTCGACCGTGATCATGGTCGAATCCATGTCGGCCACCAGCAACCGCTTCTCGCGTCCGGCGAGGGGCTGGACGAAGACATCGAACGACTCGCCCTCCAGCATCTCGCGCGCCGCGTCGGAGCGGAGTCCGAACGCGATGTCCGCGGCGGAGCCCTGGTCCAGCCACTCCCACCCGACCGGGGCGCAGCCCGCCTGCTCCAGCGCGTCGGCTGCGGCAGAGACTTGGCCCGCGGACAGCGCATGGGCAGCGGTTAGGGTAGCTACGAAAAGGATGGGCGCCTCCTCCGTTCGGCCTGAGCTCTTCGAAGGCCGTCCTCCCTATCGAGCGTGGAACGCCCTTCGACAAGCTCAGGGCGAACGGTAAGGAAGCGGGCGTGCCTTCACGCCCTCCCCTCGTCGTCATCGCCGGGCCGACCGCGAGCGGCAAGTCGGCGCTGGCGCTGGACCTAGCGGCAGCCAAGAACGGCGTCGTCATCAACGCCGATTCCGCCCAGGTCTATCGCGACCTCCGCGTCATCACCGCCCGGCCAAGCCCCAAAGAAGAGGCCCGCGCGCCGCACCGGCTGTTCGGCCATGTCGACGGTGCCGACGCCGGCTACTCCGCCGCGCGCTGGGCCGAAGAGGCGCGTGCGGAGGTCGGCGCCGCTCACGTGGCGGGCCGGCTCCCGATCCTGGTCGGCGGCACCGGCCTGTATCTGCGCACGCTCCTGGACGGCATCGCCCCCGTTCCGCCGATCGACCCCACCATCCGCGCGGAGGTGCGCGCGATGTCCGTCGCCGAAGCCCATGCCGCGCTTTGCGATGCGGACCCGGCCGCCGCGGCCCGGCTCGCACCAGCCGACACGGCGCGGATCGCCCGCGCGCTGGAGGTGGTCCGCTCCACCGGTCGCCCGCTCACTCACTGGCAGGCGCACAGAGAGGGCGGGATCGCAAACGCGGTGGACCTCCGCCCCGCCCTGCTCCTCCCAGACCGCGACGCGCTCGCTGCCCGCATCGACGCGCGGCTCGTCTCGATGTTCGCCGACGGCGCCGTCGAGGAGGTTCGCGGGCTTCTCGCCCGCCCCGACCTGCCGGCCGCCGCCCCGATCCGCCGCGCGATCGGTGTGCCGCCCATCGCCGCCATGCTCGCCGGCCGCCTTTCGCGCGAGGACGCGCTGTCCCAGGCGCAGCTCGACACCCGGCGCTACGCCAAGCGCCAATATACCTGGTTTCGACACCAGCCCCCGCCCGATTGGCCCCGCATTGTGAAAAGCGCCACTAACTTTATTGCGCTGGTCGGGGTTGACTAGCACTTTTATAACCCGCACTGGCGTGGCCGGGGCACCTTCGTCACCATCGGACCGAGTTATGAGCGAGCAGAGCGGAGCGGACATCCTGGTCCAGGCCCTCACGGACCTGGGCGTGGAAGTCGTGTTCGGCTATCCAGGCGGCGCGGTGCTCCCCATCTACGATGCGCTGTTCCAGCAAAGCCGCATCCGTCACATCCTTGTCCGCCACGAACAGGCGGCGACTCATGCCGCGGAGGGCTATGCCCGCGCGACCGGCAAGCCCGGCGTGGTCCTGGTCACCTCCGGCCCCGGCGCGACCAACGCCGTCACCGGGATCACCGACGCGCTGATGGACTCGATCCCCATGGTCGTCATCACCGGCCAGGTGCCGACCGCGCTGATCGGGACCGATGCGTTCCAGGAGGCGGACACGGTCGGGATCACGCGTCACTGCACCAAGCACAATTACCTGGTGAAGGATCCGGCCAAGCTCGGCGACATCGTTCACGAGGCCTTCCACATCGCCACTTCCGGCCGGCCCGGCCCGGTCGTGGTCGACATCCCCAAGGACGTGCAGGTCGCGACCGCGCGCTACGCCAGGCCCGGGCCGATCCGGCACAAGACCTACCGCCCCGCGCTCAAGGCCGACCGGCAGGCGATCGAAGCCGCGGTGGACATGCTCGCCGCGGCCGAACGCCCGATCCTTTATACCGGCGGTGGGGTGATCAACGCCGGCCCGGGCGCGTCGCAACTGCTGCGCGAGCTCGCCCGGATCACCGGCGCGCCCGTGACCTCGACCCTGATGGGGCTCGGCGCCTTTCCGGCCTCCTCGCCGCAGTTCCTGGGCATGCTTGGCATGCACGGGACGTACGAGGCGAACATGGCGATGAACCAGGCGGACCTGATCGTCGCGATCGGTGCGCGGTTCGACGACCGCGTGACGGGCCGGCTCGACGCCTTCAGCCCGTTCAGCCGCAAGATCCACATCGACGTGGACCGGTCGAGCGTGAACAAGAACGTCCGCGTCGACCTGGCCGTCATCGCCGATGCGGGGCATGCACTCGAGGACATGGTCCGCGTCTGGAAGGCGCGCCAGCATCCCAAGCCCGACATCGCCGAGTGGCAGCGCCGCATCGCCG
>ERZ1066120.987-NODE-987-length-20593-cov-8.762684_pt1 | contig 20593 bp, 16 predicted proteins | sample MGYA00382767_ERZ1066120 | MGnify/ENA primary metagenome ERZ1066120 (study PRJEB33369, sample SAMEA5778350) | biofilm metagenome | biome: Industrial cooling water; feature: Water cooling tower basin; material: Biofilm | place: United Arab Emirates | collected...
GCCACGGCCTCGTCTCGGGCGCGCTGTTCCTGTGCGTGGGCGTGATCTACGACCGGATGCATACGCGCGAGATCGCCAGATATGGCGGCCTCGCCACCAACATGCCGGGCTATGCCTTGCTGTTCCTGCTGTTCACCATGGCCGCGGTCGGCCTGCCCGGCACCAGCGGCTTCGTCGGCGAATTCCTGGCAATGATGGGCACCTATCAGGTCTCCACCTGGGGCGCGATCTTCGCCACCACCGGCATCATCCTTGGCGCCGGCTACATGCTGTGGCTCTACTGGCGCATCGCCTATGGCGTCGCCCGCACGCCGGAGGCGGCCGCCATGACCGACCTTGATCGCCGGGAATGGGCGCTGCTCGCCCCGATTGCCGCCGTCGTGCTGTGGATGGGCATCTACCCTGAAAGCTTCATGGCGCCGATGCGCCAGGACGTGGGCCGGGTGCTCGACCGTCTCGAGCGGGTGACTCCGACCGGTGATAGCCGGCCGACTGCCGGCAATCCTGCCGCCGCCGCTCCCGCCGCATCGCCCAAGCCGACCAGCGCCGAGGGGGCGCACTGATGTTCACCACCGATTACCTCCTCAAGCTGCTGCCAGAGATCATCCTCTCGGTGACTGCTTCGCAGCTGCTCGGCTACGCCGCCTTCAGCCGCAATCCCAGGAAGGAGCGCAATGCCGCCATCATCGCGGTGGTCGCGCTCATCGCCGCCTGCGCCGCTCTTGCAGGTCCGGCTAGCGGCGGCGCGAGCCTGCTCGGCATGTTCTCGCCCGACGGCTTCGCCGCCTTCGGCAAGGTGATCATCTACCTGTCGGCGGCCGTGGCCATCATCATGGCCTACAATTGGTTCGACCGCGGGTTCGAGCATGGGACCGAATATTATTCGCTGATCCTCTACTCGGCGGTTGGCGCTTCGGTGATGGTGTCCGCAACCGACCTTATGATGCTCTACGTCGGTCTCGAACTGCAGAGCCTCGCCGCCTACGTCCTCGCCTCCTACCGCCGCCACGATGAACGTTCGGCCGAGGCGGGCCTCAAGTATTTTGTGCTGGGCGCGCTGGCGAGCGGCATTCTCCTGTACGGAATGAGCCTTCTCTACGGCTTTACCGGCACCACCTACTTCACCGGCATCGCCGAAGCCTTCGCGTCGGGCGAACCGGGGCTGGGCCTCATCTTCGGCCTCGTCTTCACCCTGGCCGGACTGGCCTTCAAGATTGCGGCCGTGCCCTTCCACATGTGGACGCCCGACGTCTACGAAGGCGCACCGACGCCGGTGACTGCCTTCTTTGCCGCGGGGCAGAAGGTCGCCGCCATCCTCCTCGCGACCCGGGTTTGCCTCGAGGCAATGGGGCCGGCAACCGACGCCTGGCGCCAGATCGTCATCTTCGCCGCGCTCGCCTCCATCATCCTTGGCGCAGTGGCGGCCTATGGCCAGACCAACATCAAGCGCCTGCTCGCCTATAGCTCCATCAACAACGTCGGCTTCGCGCTGGTTGGCCTCGCTGCCGGCGGGCGTGAAGGGGCGCAGGCGGTGCTGGTCTATTCGGCCGTCTACGTTGTCATGACCTTGGGCGCCTTCCTTTGCATCATGCGCATGCGCGATGCCGAGGGGCGGCCGGTCGAGAGCCTGGCGAGCCTGTCGGGCCTCTCGCAGACCCGCCCCATGCTGGCGCTGGCGCTGGCCATGTTCATGTTCAGCCTTGCCGGTATCCCGCCCCTGTTCGGCTTCTGGCCCAAGCTGATGGTGTTCAATGCGGCGGTCGGCGCTGGCCTGCAGTTGCTTGCCCTCGCGGCAGCGGCCCTGACAGTGATCGGCGCTTATTATTATCTCAAGGTCGTCAAGATCATGTACTTCGACACGCCGGCGCAGGCCTTTGCGCCGGCGCGGAGCAAGGTCGAGAGCGGGCTGATCGCCCTGTGTGCGCTCGTCATCAGCCCGATCAGCTATTTCGTGCTGATCGGCCCCCTGAACCGGCTTGCCGCAAACGCGGCGAGCGTCTTCTGAGCCTCATGTCCTGGATCCGCTTTGTCGAGCGGACCGGCTCGACCAACACCGACCTGCTTGGCGACACTGACGCGCCCGAGGGGTGCTGGCTGGTGGCGCGACGCCAGGATGCGGGGCGGGGTCGCCAGAACCGCAGCTGGGAAAGCCCGATCGGCAACTTTCATGGCTCGACGGTGATCGTCCTTCGTCCGTCCGATCCTCCGGCCGCGACCCTTGCTCTTACAGCCGGCGTCGCCCTCATCCGGGCGGTGGAAGTCGCGGCGCCGGCAGCGGGGCTGATGCTCAAGTGGCCGAACGACCTGCTGCTCGGCTCCGGCAAGCTGGCGGGCATTCTGCTGGAGCGCCAGGGAGAAAGAGTGGTGGCCGGGTTCGGAGTCAATCTGGCCTATGCCCCCACCATCGAGGGCAGGGAGACGGCGGCGCTTTCTACCGTCGCCCTAGTCAGCCCGCAGTCGTTCGCTCCCTTGCTCGCGGCCGCCTTCGCCCGGGAACTCGGCCGTTGGCGCGAGGATCCGGACGGGCTGATGGCACTATGGCTCGAAAGCGCCCACCCGGTCGGGACGCCCTTATCGGTCCATGTCGCCGCCGACGAGAAGCTCGACGGCCGCTTTGCAGGACTGGCGGAGGACGGCGCGCTCAAGCTCCGGCTGCAAAGCGGCGAGGAGCAGCGCATCCACGCCGCCGACGTCATGCTGGGAAGCTAGGACCATGCTGCTCGCGATCGATGCGGGAAACACCAACATCGTCTTCGCCCTGGTGGACGAGGACGGCAGCATTGCCGCACGCTGGCGGATCGCCACCGATCCGCGGCGGACGGCGGACGAATATGCCGTCTGGCTGCACCAGCTCCTCAATCTCGAGGGCTATGGAAAGAGCGATGTCACGGCGGTGATCATCGGCACAGTCGTCCCCCGGGCGCTCCACAATCTTCAGGTGCTGAGCGCGAAATATTTCGGCGTGGAAGCACTGGTTGCGGGGCAGGGGGGCGCCTCCTGGGGCATCCGCCTCGACGTCGACGAGCCGCACAATGTGGGCGCCGACCGGGCGCTCAACGCCATCGCCGCTCACGCCCTCCATAACGGCGACCTCGTGGTGATCGACTTCGGCACCGCGACCACCTTCGACGTGGTCGACTATGACGGCGCCTACAAGGGCGGGATCATCGCGCCGGGAATCAACCTGTCGCTTGATGCGCTGGTCGCCGCTGCTGCCAAGCTTCCGCGGATCGCGATCGAGGCGCCCGCAGACACGACGGTCATCGGTCGCACCACCACCGGCCAGATGCTATCGGGCATCTACTGGGGCTATGTGGCCATGATCGAGGGCCTGCTTTCCCGCGTGAAAGCGGAGGTCGGGCGCCCGGTCACCACCATTGCCACCGGCGGCCTTGCCACCTTGTTCCAGCGCCACACCCGCGTGTTCGACGCGGTGGAACCCGACCTCACCATTCAGGGGTTGGCGCTGCTGTGGCGGCGGAGCTTGGACAAGAACGTCGCCTCCGCGTAGGCGGGGGCCTTGAGCGAACATGAGCGGAGTGCATGCGGCCCAAGGTCCCTGCCTCCGCAGGGACGACGGACAATTCAATGACTCCAGGTAACGAACTCCTCTTCCTCGCGCTCGGCGGTTCCGGCGAGATCGGGATGAACGTCAACCTCTACGGCTGCCAAGGCAAGTGGCTGATGGTCGACTGCGGCATGACCTTTGGCGAGGCCGACTATCCCGGCATCGACCTCATCCTGCCCGACCTCGACTTCATCGAACGCCGCCGCAAGGACCTGGTCGGACTGGTCCTGACCCACGGCCATGAGGATCATATCGGCGCCATCCCCTACCTCGCCGCCGACCTTCAGGTGCCGCTCTACGCCACTCCCTTCACCGCCGGGCTGATCGCCCACAAGCTGGAGGAGGAGGGGCTGACCGGACAGGTCAAGCTGAAGCTCATTCAGGAAGGCGACGTGCTGGACCTCGGGCCCTTCCGCGTCACGCCCGTACCGCTTGCGCACTCCATTCCGGAATCAAACGGCCTCCTCATCGAGACCGACTACGGCCGCGTCTTCCACACCGGCGACTGGAAGCTCGATCCGACGCCGGTGCTCGGCAACCCGACGAGCCCCGAGCGGCTGCGCGCCATCGGCGACCTGGGCATTGCGGCCATGGTCTGCGATTCCACCAACGCCTTTGTCGACCGCGAAGCCGGCTCGGAGGCGGAGGTCTATGACGGCCTGCTCAAGGTTGTCGGCGAAGCACCGGGGCGGGTGGTCGTTACCACCTTCGCCTCCAATGCCGCGCGACTTCACACCATCGGCCGCGTCGCCGAGGAGACCGGCCGCCGCGTTGCCATCGCCGGCCGCTCGATCGAGCGCTACCTCAAGGTCGCCAGGGCGACCGGTTACCTCGCCGACTTCCCCGAAACGGTTCGCTACGACGAGGCCATGCGCCTGCCTCGGCGTGAGCTTCTGGTGATCGCCACCGGCGGCCAGGGCGAGCCCCGTGCCGCGCTCGGCCGCATCGCCTCCGGCCAGCACGAGCTCAAGCTGGGGGAAAGCGACACGGTGGTCTTCTCCTCGCGCCAGATCCCCGGCAATGAAAAGGCCGTGAGCCATGTCATGAACCAGCTCGCCGAGCAGGGCGTCCGCACTGTCACCGAGCGTCAGGCCCACGTCCACGTCTCGGGTCACCCGGGCCGGCCCGAGCTCCAGCGCATGTACGAGTGGATCCGGCCAGAGCTGCTGATCCCGGTCCATGGCGAGCGGCGACACCTGCTCGAACAGGCGCGGCTCGGTCTTGCAAGCGGAATCCCTGATGCCCTGGTACAGGTAAACGGCGACCTCATCCGCCTCGCACCGGGTGAGCCGAAGAAGATCGGGGAGGAGCATGTCGGCCGGCTGGTCCTCGACGGCGACGTCATCCTGCCTGCCGACGGCTCCACCATGAACGAGCGCCGGCGCCTTTCCTATCAGGGCATGATCGCGGTCAGCCTGGTGCTTCGCGCCAATGGCACTCTCGCTGCCGACCCACTGGTCCGCGCGGTCGGGGTTCCGGTGGAAGAGGACCGCGACGACTTCCTGCGCGATGCCGCGGTGACGGCGGCGAAAGCCGTGGAGCCGAGGCGTGACGAGGAGGCGCTACGGGAGAATGTCCGGCTGGCGGTGCGGCGCTGTGCTACGCTCTGGACCGGCAAGAAACCCACGGTGGAAGTCCTGGTCACCCGCCTATGAGCCTCGGTTCCGCGATCGCCGTCTATTTCCTCGTCTTCGTCTTCACGGCATTCATCATGCTGCCGTTCGGCGTGCGGACGGACGAGGAAGTCGGCGCGACGCGGGTCCCGGGCCAGGCAGACAGCGCGCCGCACCGTTTCGATCTCCAACGGCACCTGACGCGAGCGGCGCTCGTGTCGCTGCTCCTGTTCTGTCTGTGGTACGTCAACTGGGTCGAAGGCTTCGTGACCTACCAGCTGTTCGACTTTTATCATTAGATCATTGTGCTCCGGCGAAGGCCGGAGCCCAGTGTTCTTGGGCGCGCCAGCGGAAAGAAGGCACTGGGCTCCGACCTTCGCCGGAGCATGAATTACCGCCGCCGCTCCACCACCTGCGCAAGCGCTGCATAAAGCCGCCCCATGTCGCTCGACAGCAGGGTGACGCTCATCATCCCGCCCTCGCGCTCGCCCGCGGCACGGCGGAGCAGAGCCTCGAAATCCTGCACATAACGAGTAACCGACTGCGCAAACTCCGGATCGGAAGCGAACTGCTGCTCCAGCGCACGGGCTTCGCCGGATGAGAGCAGCCGTACCGCCTTCCGAGTGAAGACCCCGCGGTCGCCCTTGAGGTAGGCAGCCCAAGCCCGGTCGTCGACCTCGTCCGACAGGATCCGGCCGACGTCGATCGCGGCATTGTTGAGCGATTCGATCAGCACCGTCGCCCGGCCGGCGAAGACCTCGCTCTCGGCCAGACGCTGGTCCTCGTCCTTCTTCGAAAGATGCTGTTCGAGCGCGGTTGCGGTCCGGCCGATGTTGAGCATCTGCCTCGACAGGCCTTCGGACGCGATCCGCGCCGCTGCCAACGCTTCGGCAGCGACCCTTTCCACCTCGCGCAGCTGCGCGGCTACTGTCTCGTCAACGGCCCGCGCCAGCGCCGTCCGGGTCTCGGCCGATAGCTGCTCGGCGGTGGCCGGGACCACGGCCGCCAGGGCTTCGCGGGCGCGGGTGGAGGCTTGGGCAGCCGCCTCGCGCACCTGTACCATGGCCTGGACCAGCGCAGGCCCGGTCTCGGCCTCGAGCCTTCCGGCATCCTCCGCCGTCGCTGCGATGGCGTCGCGCAACGCAGTCAGGCGTTGTTCGGCGCTGCCGACCCCGGTTTCCAGGCTGGCAAGGAGGGCGGCGAGCCGCTCCTGTTGCGCGGCGATCCCTGCGCTTCCCGACTCGAGCCGGCTGCTGGCTTCGCTCGCCGTTTCACTGAGCCACTGGACGTCGGGCCGGGCTGCCTGCACGGCCGCAAGGAGCCGCTCGGCGCCGCCCTCCGCCGTCTCCAGCGCCCCGGCAAGCTCCGCGCCGCACTCGCGCTGCAGCGCAGACACCGACGAGCGGAGATGCTCGGTCCTCGCCGCAAGGTCCTCCAGCGTCCCGCCGCTCGACGCCTGCTGCTCGGCAAGGCCGTCGAGTTCGCGCCGGACCCGGTCGATGGCAATGGCAACCGCCTGCGCGCGGAGGTCGCCTTCGGCAGCAAGATCGACAAAGCGCTGGTCCACTTCGCCGAGCTGGCGCTCCAGTCCGCTGACGAGGGCGATCACCGCCCGGTCCTGTTCGGCGATGCGACTGCTCAGCGAATCAAGCGCGCTGGTTGCGGTCCCGAGCCGCTGGCCGAGCTGGTCGGCCGCTTCCGCACCCGCAATCCCCATGGCCGACGAACTCTCATCGACCAGGGCCCGCACTGCCGCCGCCTGAACATTGATTCCGGTGCGCACTTCGCCGAGCGCTTCGGCCGTGCGGGCGAGCAGGGCGTCGACTTCGGCCGAGGCAGCCGTGCCGGCCTCGCCGACCCGGGCCGCCGCCGCCGCGCCGGCGCTTTCGATCTGGGTCAGATGCGCCACCAGCCGCTGCGAGGCGCCGCCGACCACATCCTCGGCTTCGCGCGCCCGGCCGGTGACCGCCGCGAGCTGCGCTTCCAAAGCGGCCGCCTGGGCACTTGCTTCCCGCCCCGAGCTGCGCAGCTCCTCGGCCATGGCGCGGCTGCTCGCTTCCGCCCGCGGCAGATCCTCCAGCAGCACGCCGATGTCGGTGCGCGCGCTTTCCGCCGCCCGGTCGAGCGCGGCCGCATGGCGGGCGAGCGTCTCGCTCCCTGCCGCGAAGTCACGGCTGACGCTGCCTAGGCGATGGCTGGTCTCATCGCCGAGCCGCATGAGGCGCTCGGCGTGGCCGGACAGGGCGGCCTGCTCCTCCTCAAGGCGCTGACGGAGCACGCCGAGCAACGCCTCGAGGCTCCGCGCCTCCGACTGCATCGCCTGAACCGAGCGGGTGAAGCGCTCGGCCTCGCGCCGCCGGGTCCGGCCGAAGATCAGCCAGGCAAGGCTTAGCAGTGCCAGCGGCCCGCTCGCCAGCGCCAGCGCAAGCATCAGCTCAAGTCCACTCGGCGCCGATGCTCGCCCGGCTTGCCAGGCAACGAAACCGATCCACAGCACCGCCAGGATCGCCAGTGTGATGGCCAGAACCTGTCGCCCGCCTGCGCCCGTCTCACGCGGCACCTCGGCGACCTCACCATGCCAAGGCGTCTGCGGCTCTTCAGCTATCACCGCCTCCGTCAACTCGAGCGGTTCATCCTGGAGGCGCTCGGGCGCGGCGGGGCGTAGCGACGTCATGGCGCCGTGTTTTATCACCTTTGCGAGCCAGCGGAAGCGTGCAAGAGGAGCAGGCAAGGGAAGGGGAGGAATGGGGCTCGGCGCTCTGATCGCGGCTCATGGCGAAGACGATGGCGGTGCGCTTCACGCACTGGTTCCGCTCGCCGGCCGAACTCTCGTCGAATATCAGGCACGCTGCGCCGCCGCGGTCGGTGCGGCACCGATCGTGGTGCTGGTCGAACGCGTGCCGCCCGCGCTCCAGGCCGCCTTTGAGCGGCTTCGCGGCGACGGCATCACCGTCATCCCGGTCAGCGACGGCAACGAGGCGGCGGCCCGCTTCGACCCGGGCCTGTCCGTGTTGCAGATTGCCGACGGGGTGGCGCCCGCGCCTTCGCTGCTGGCCGATCTTGCCGATGCCGACGACCGGAGCATCGCCACCGTTCCCGACCACGACGGGTTCGAGGCCTTTGAGCGGATCGACGACCGTCATCGCTGGGCAGGGGTAAGCCGGGTCGACTCCGCCTTGCTTGCGGAGACCGCGCGCATGCTCGGCGACTGGGACCTCCAGTCTACCCTCCTTCGCCGTTCCGTCCAGGCCGGAGCCAGGCTGGTCCCGGTCGGTGAGAGGTCGGCCCCCTTCATCGCGGCGGCGGGGCAGGACGGTGACGCCTTCGACCAGCATCTCCTTCGTGCTTCGCGAAGCAGCCGCAAGGACTGGCCCAGCCGCTTTCTCCTGCCCAAGGTCGAGGACTTCCTGGTGGCGCGAGCCATGGCCACGCCGCTCCGCCCGGGCTCCCTGCTCGCCCTGGCGCTTGTTCTGGTGCTTGGCGCAGCGCTGCTGTTCACCCGCGGCGAACCGCTCTGGGCGCTCGGCCTGCTCCTTCTCGCCAGTCCGCTCGACAGCGTCGCCGAGCGGCTGGCGACCTTGCGCCTGCAGCCGTTGCCGCGTTCCAGCCTGCTGAAGCGCCTGATCTGGCCCGCGCACGGCATCGCCCTCCTTGGCCTCGCCTGGTTCGAGACCAGGCATGGGGGCGGGTGGGGCGCCCTGGTTGCCGCGGCTTCGACCCTTACCTTTGCCGAGGCGACCAGGGTCGAGCGCGGCGGGCGCGACCTGCCGCCGGACCTATGGCTGCTCTCGCCCCGATCGGCGCTGTTCCTGGCGGTCCCCTTCGCCATGTTCGGCTGGTGGAGTGCGCTGCTGGTGACCCTTGCCGTCTATGCCGCCGCAGGCTTTTTCGTGATCCAGCACCTTGTTCACGGTGCCGAACGCGATTGACACGCCGTTAACGCTGCTCTGCTAACGAGGGCAGCAGATGGCAGAGGAGTGGCCGATCGCCGCGCCCCCCGCTGAGGGGAGGAGACAAGCCGCCGTGGGCCCGCTTCCGGCCGACGGCGATCGCCGGCTTGCGGCCGTGCTCCAGGACTTTTTCCTTCCCGCCGACTTCCGGCTTACCGAGCAGGAGCGGGCGCTGATGACGGCCATGCTTCACGGCCTCGTCGAACGGATCGCCGACGAACTCCGCGCCCGTCTTGCGCCGGATCTGGCGGAGGCCTGCGCTGCCAGTGCAGCCGAACTCGTCGCTGATCTGGCAGCCGCCGGCCTTCTGCGTAGCGACGCGCTGATCGGCCTGCTGCTACGCCGGGCCGACGTTCAGCGCTTGGCGCAGCGGAGCGCGGGCGGCCGGACCCGCCTGCAGCGCTGGACCGCGTCAGAGGAGGGCGAGCTTGCCGCCGCTGCCATGGCCCTGATTGCCGCTCGCGGCCGGGCGCGCGACCGGTTCGGCCGGGTGACGCTCGACTTCGTCGATCTGCCCGCCCCGCTTGCTGCGACGCTCGTCCAGCTCGTCGCCGCAGCGCTCGGGCGGCGCTGCCTTGTGTCGTGCAACCAGGAAGTGGTTCGGGCGGCGGACGATCTTCTTGCCGCCATGCCGGCGGGCGAGGGGGTCGAACTGCTGGAGCAGCTGGTAGCCCGAAACCTTGGCGAGCAAGGCCGGCGCGAGCCCGGGCTGCTCGACACGCTGGCAGCCGAGGGCGATGCGCCCTTGCTCGCCGCCATTCTCGCCGCCGAAGCATGCATCCCGGCCGAAGAAGGCTGGCGCTGCCTCCTCGGCGGTGGCCGCCAGCTTGCCCTGCTGCTCCGCCTCGCCGCTGTCCCTCGCGAGGAAGCCGCCGCGCTGATCGCCAACGCTGGGCCGGCGCTCGGGATCGGCGATCCGGTGACCGCGATAGACACGTTCGAGATGCTCACGGACGCGGAGGTGGAGCTTGCCAGAGCCGAACTCGCTCTGCCCGCCAATTATCGCTGGGCCCAGGCGCAGCTTGCCCGTCATGGCTAGTCAACCGCTCCAGCCTCCGGTGACGGCGCGCCTTGATCGCGCAGGACGGCTGGTCGCGGCCGATCCGCCGCTGGCGTCGCTTCAAGAGGAAGCGGGCGCAAGGCTCGGCGCGGCCCTGGCACTTCCGCAGCTCGCCGCCATCGCCCGCCTGGCGCTGCGGCTCGGCGTGACCATCACCCGTCCGGCCGTCGCGGCGAGCGAGGCGGAGGACATCGACCTGTGGGTGCGTGCCGAGCCGGACGCCGATGGCGTGACGCTGGTGATCGAACGATGGTCGGCGCGCCTTCCGGTCCGATCGCGCTGGGAAGCGCCGCTTACCCCGTCGGCACTGGACGCGGCGGCGGGCGAACAGAAGCTGGCGACCGATCGTGAGATGCGGCTCCTTCACCTTGCGCCGGACCTCGCCCATCGGCTTCACCTCCAGGCGGAGGAGGCGATCGGTCAACCCCTGGTACGCTTGTTCCGCCCGCAGGAGGATGAAGGGGGCAATCTTCCGCTGGTGACCGCGCTCGCTGCGCGTCAGCCGTTCGGCAACCAACTGGCGCTTGTTCGCGGCTCCGGGCAGACGGTCCTGCTCGACGGCACGCCGCGGATGGAGGAAGGCCGCTTCGACGGCTACGACATCCGCCTGCGGGAACCCGGAACCGAGCGGCCGCTGGCCGGTCTTCCGCTCGACGATCTCCTGAAAGAGCCGCTTGCCTCGATCATCGACCAGGCGCGCGAGATCGCCGCCCGCTCCGAAGGTCCCTTGAAGAGCGATTATGCGGGCTACGGCGCCGACATCACCACTGCCGCGCGCCACCTCCTCGACCTGCTCGCACAATTGAGCCCGGGGCAGGGCAGGGGCGAAGCACACGACGGCGAGGCGCTCGACCTTGCCGAACTGGTGCTCGACGCTGCCGGCCTGGTGCAGCCGCAGGCGGCCGAACGGCGGGTGGTGCTCGACATTGGCGGCCTGCCGCGGCTTCCCGCGCGTGGCCAGGCGCGCTCGATCACCCAGATCCTCGTCAACCTGATCGGCAATGCCGTGCGCTTCTCGCCCGAAGGAGGCGCGGTGTCGATCACTCTCGGGAACGGCAGTGCCGCCAGCGTCACGGTCAGCGATCAGGGATCGGGCGTCGCTCCGCAGGACCGGCTGCGCATCTTCGAGCGCTTTGAGCAGGCGGGACCCAGACCCGGCAATGCCGGTCTGGGCCTGGCCATCTCGCGCCGCCTTGCGCGTGAGATGGGCGGCGACGTCGAACTGCTGCCCAGCGCCGCCGGTGCGGTCTTCCGCCTTTCCCTTCCTCCGGCTTAGCGGCTGGTGACCGGAACGTAGTCGCGCTGCGCTTCGCCGGTGTAGAGCTGGCGCGGGCGGCCGATCTTCTGTTCGGGGTCGGCGATCATCTCGTTCCACTGCGCCACCCAGCCGACGGTCCGGGCGAGCGCGAACAAGGCGGTGAACATCTCGGTCGGAAAGCCGATCGCGTTCAGGATCACGCCCGAATAGAAGTCGACGTTGGGATAAAGCTTCTTCTCGATAAAGTAGCTGTCCGACAGCGCGATCCGCTCCAGTTCCTTGGCCACGTCGAGCACGGGATCGGAGATGTTGAGCTCGCGCAGGACCTCGTCTGCCGTCTGCTTCATCACCTTCGCACGGGGGTCGAAGTTCTTGTAGACCCGGTGGCCGAAGCCCATCAGCCGGAAGGGATCGTCCTTGTCCTTGGCGCGGGCGATATACTCCGGAATTCGGTCGACGTGGCCGATCTCGCGCAGCATGTTGAGCGCCGCCTCGTTCGCACCGCCATGCGCCGGACCCCACAGGCAGGCGATGCCCGCGGCGATACAGGCGAACGGGTTGGCGCCCGACGAGCCGGCCAGGCGGACGGTCGAGGTCGAGGCGTTCTGCTCATGGTCGGCGTGGAGGATGAAGATCCGGTCCATCGCCTTTTCGACCACCGGGTTCACCACATAATCCTCGGCCGGAACGCCAAAGGTCATGCGCAGGAAGTTGCCGGTGTAAGAAAGCGAGTTGTCGGGATAAAGGAAGGGCTGCCCGATGCTGTACTTGTAGGCCATGGCCGCGATGGTCGGCATCTTGGCGATCAGCCGGTGCGAGGCGATCTCGCGCTGCTTGGGATCGGTGATGTCGGTCGAGTCATGGTAGAAGGACGACAGCGCACCCACCACGCCGCACATGATCGCCATCGGGTGCGCGTCACGCCGGAACCCGCGGAAGAAGTTCGCCAGCTGTTCGTGCACCATGGTGTGGCGGCTGATGGTGTAGCTGAACTTGTCCAGCTCCTCCTTCTTCGGCAGGTCGCCATGGAGCAGGAGGTAGGCGACTTCCATGAAGCTCGACTGTTCGGCCAGCTGGTCGATCGGGTATCCGCGGTGAAGCAGCACGCCCTGCTCGCCGTCGATATAGGTGATGGCGCTCCGGCAGCTCGCGGTGGAGGTGAAGCCCGGGTCGTAGGTGAAGACGTCGGCCTGACCGTAGAGCTTGCGGATGTCGAGCACGTCCGGGCCCACGCTTCCGCTCAGGACCGGCAGCGACAGGTCCTTCTCTCCGAGTGTGAGCGCCGCATTCTGGTCCGACATTACTTCTGCTCCATCCCAAACTTGCTTGTAGACGTTTGATCTTCGATCCGGGCGAGGCTTTCGCCCTGCCCCAACAGCACCAGCACGTCAAAGATGCCCGGGCTGGTCGCCCGTCCGGTCAGCGCCGCGCGCAAGGGCTGGGCAAGCTTGCCGAGTTTCAGCCCTTCCGCTTCGGCCAGCGCCTTGACCGCGGCTTCCGTTCCCTCAGGTGTCCAGTCTTCAACCGCGCTTAGCGCGCCATGTACCTTCGCGAGCAGGGCGCGCGCACCCTCGTCCAGCAGCGCCTCGGCCTTCTCGTCCAGCGGCAGCGGCCGAGCCACGAACAGGAAATCGGCATTGGCGCTCAGTTCGTTGAGGTCCTTGGCCCGCGCCTTGAGCTCCGGCATCGCTCGTTCCAGCAGCGCCAGCTGCTCCGCCTCCAGCCCGCCGCGGCGACCCGCTACCAGGGTCGCCAGCCGCGCGTCGTCGGCGTGGCGCAGGTAATGCCCGTTCACATGCTCCAGCTTCTTGAAGTCGAAGCGGCTCGGCGACTTGCCGACATGATCGATGTCGAACCACTCGACGGCCTGGGCACGGCTGATGATCTCGTCGTCGCCGTGTCCCCAGCCGAGCCGAAGCAGGTAATTGAACAGCGCCTCGGGCAGGATCCCCATCTCGTCGCGATAGGCATCCACGCCGAGCGCTCCGTGCCGCTTCGACAGCTTCGCTCCATCCGAACCGTGGATCAGCGGAATGTGGCCATAGGCCGGCTCCGGCCAACCCATCGCGCGAATGATGCACAGCTGCCGGAAGGCATTGTTCAGGTGATCGTCGCCGCGGATCACGTGGGTCACGCCCATGTCATGGTCGTCGACCACCACCGCCAGCATGTAGGTCGGCGTTCCGTCGGAGCGGAGCAGGACGAAATCGTCCAGCTCCTCGTTGCGGACCACCACCCGGCCCTGGACCAGATCCTCGATCACCGTTTCGCCCTCGCGCGGGGCCTTGAGGCGAACCACGAAGGGGGCGTCAGAAGAGGGGGCGTCGGCGCAGTCGCGCCATTCCGAGGTGATCCGGAACGGCTTCTTGTTCGCTTGCGCCTCCTCACGGCGGCGGGCAAGTTCCTCCGGCGTCAGATAGCAGCGGTAGGCCGCCCCGCGCTCGATCAGCTGAAGGGCGACCTCGGCATGACGCGCCTCGAACTGCGACTGGAAATAAGGCTCCTCATCGCCGGCGATGTCGAGCCAGTTGAGGCCATCCAGGATCGCCTCGATTGCTTCCGGCGTAGAGCGCGCCCGGTCGGTATCCTCGATGCGCAGCAGATACTTGCCGCCATGGTGACGGGCGAACAGCCAGTTGAACAAGGCCGTGCGCGCGCCGCCGATGTGGAGGTAGCCGGTCGGGCTCGGCGCGAAGCGGGTGACGATGGTGCTTGCGCTCAAGCGCGCTTTCCTCTTGTTATGTCGTCGCCGGATCGCGCCTCATGAGAAGGAGGCAGCATGTTCCCTGCCGCCTTCGGGCCAAGCGCACCGGCTGCGCCGCACTGGCAAGCTCGGCGCTTCTTCGCAAGTGCGGAAAAGGCCTTGGAGGCCGAACGGTACCAGCTTGCACCCTGGTTGGTGCCCGGGCTGGGGCTGGGCATCGCCCTTTGGCTGGTGCTGGCAGAGCCTTCGTCCTGGACCGGTACGGCCATCTGCCTTGCGGGCTTCGCCCTTTGCGGCTTCGCAGCAGGGGGCCGCGCCGGCCGGTCGCTCGCCTTGTTCGCGCTTGCCGTGCTCGCTGGCCTGGCGCTCATCTGGTGGCGGGCCGGGGAGGTTGCTGAGCCCAGGCTCGCCGGCACGCGCATCGTCTCCTTCGAGGCCGACGTGATCAAGGCCGAGCGGCTCGCGGCCAAGGATGCACTCCGCCTGACCCTTGCCCCGAAGGACCCCGACCTTCCGCCGCGCGTCCGCGTGTCCTTGCCGCTGGAAGAAGGCGCCACCTTCGGCGCCGGCCTGGGAGAGGGAGCGGTCATCCGCCTGCGCGCGCGGCTCACCCCGCCCATGGCCATGGTCCTTCCCGGAAGCTACGACTTCGCGCGCGACGCCTGGTTCAAGGGCCTCGGCGCCACCGGCCGGACGCTGGGTCCGATCACGCTCCTCCGCCCCGCCCACAGCAGCGGCCTCGACGCGCTTCGCCGCCGCCTCGACGCCCACGTCCGCGCTCAGCTGCCCGCCGGACCGGCCGGGATCGCCACGGCGCTTGCGACCGGCGACCAGGGCTCCGTGCTGGAGGAGGATGCCGAGGCGATGCGCCGCTCGGGGCTAGCCCACCTGCTCAGCGTCAGCGGCCTTCACATCGCCGCCGCGGTCGGCTTCGCCTATGTCCTCGTGCTCCGGCTGCTTGGCTTTTTCCCCTTCCTCGCCCTACGCTTCAACCTGGTGCTGGTCGGCTTCACCGCCGGAGCGCTGGCGGGGATCGGCTACACGGTCCTGACCGGCCTCCAGGTGCCGACGGTCCGCAGCTGCATCGCTGCCCTGCTGGTGCTGGTGGGCGTGGTGCTCGGGCGCGAGGCGCTGAGCATCAGGCTGGTCGCCTGCGGCGCGCTCGTGGTCCTGCTGGTCTGGCCCGAGGCCCTCGCCGGCGCGAGCTTCCAGCTGAGCTTCGCGGCAGTGACCGCGCTCGTCACCCTCTACGCCTCGCCCTGGTTCAAGGCCCGCTTCGAGCGCCGGGAGGAGAGCTTGCCTGCCGCCATGCTCCGCGCGTTCGGAGCCATGATCGTGACCGGCTTGGCGGTCGAGCTCGCTCTGATGCCCTTTGCCCTCTACCATTTTCATCGCGCGGGCCTCTATGGCGTCGCCGCGAACCTGGTCGCCATTCCGCTCACCACCTTCGTCATCATGCCGCTGGAGGCTGGCGCCCTGCTGCTGGACGCAGCGGGCCTCGGCGCTCCTCTTTGGACGCTGACCGGCTGGGCGATCGGTTTGCTGCTGAAGCTCGCCCATGTCGTCGCCGGAACCGCCGGGGCCACCGCCATCCTGCCCGCCATGCCGACCGGCGCCTTTGCGCTGATGATTGCCGGCGGCCTGTGGTTTTGCCTGTGGACTAAGCGTTGGCGCTGGTGGGGCGCAGCGCCGATCGCTGCCGGCATCCTCCTCACTCTTGCCGAGCCGCTTCCCGATCTCCTGGTCACGGGTGACGGCAAGCATCTTGCGGTGATCGACGAGGCGGGAACCCCCTGGCTCTTGCGCGACCGTGCGGGTGACTTCGTCCGCGACATGGTGGCGGAGAACGCCGGGTTCGACGGCGATCCGCCGCCGCTCGCCGCTTACGCCCGGGCCCGCTGCAGCAGCGACAGCTGCGTTGCCGACGTGGGTCCCCCAGGCGCGACCCGCACCCTCCTGGCCCTGCGCTCCACCCAGCGCCTCGACTGGCCCGAACTGATTGCCGCCTGCCAGGCAGCCGACATCGTCGTCGCGGACCGCCGCCTGCCGCGTGCCTGCCGTGGCCGCTGGCTGACGCTCGACGCTCCGGCACTCAGGCGGAGCGGCGGCCTCCTCATCCACGCGGAGGGCAGGGTGGACAGCGTAGCGGGGAGCCTGGGGGCACTGCCCTGGGCTATGCCTCCGCCGGAGTCCAAACCGCCAGCTCGTTTCCGCCCGGATCGATGAATTGAAAGCGCCGTCCGCCAGGAAAGGCGAAGATCGGCTTGGCGATGTGCCCGCCGGCCTTCACCACCGCGTCGAAGGCCGCCTCGAGATCGTCGACCCTGACGACCGGCAGCGGCGCGGAAAGAGCGTCCTCGCGTTGCCCGTTCAGGCCGACACTGACGGCCTCACCCTCGGCCGCGCTATAGTCGGGCCCGTAGTCGGCGAAGGTCCAGCCGAACGTTCTGGCATAGAAGGCACGGGTCAGCTCGTGCGCGCTGGCACTTGGCAATTCCACATAGTCGATCCGCGCCCCGCTCATGCCTTCGGCACCTGCCAGCTGTCGTCGATCATCTTGATGAGGGCCGAGAAGTCCTTGGTCCCGCCACCACGGTCGACAAAGCGGCGATAGAGTTCCTCCGCCTCGCCGCCCATCGGCGTGTAGGCCCCGGCCGCCTGAGCCGCTTCCATGGCGAGCGACAGGTCCTTGAGCATCAGGGCCGCCGCAAAGCCGCCTTCATAGCCGCGGTCGGCGGGCGTTTCGGGTCCGACCCCCGGCACCGGGCAGTAGGAGGTCATCGACCAGCTCTGCCCGCTGGCCTTGGACGCGATATCGAAGAAGGTCTGCGGATCGAGCCCGAGCTTCTGCGCCAGCACAAAGGTCTCGCAGGTCGCCGCCATGGTCGCGCCCAAGAGCATGTTGTTGCAGATCTTGGCCGCCTGACCCGCGCCGCTGTCACCGGCGTGGATCACCGCCTTGCCCATCTTCTCGAGAATGGGACGAGCCTTTTCAAACCCCTCGGCGGTGCCGCCAACCATGAAGGTAAGGGTGCCGCCCTCCGCTGCCGCAATCCCACCCGAGACGGGCGCATCGACCATCTCGTAGCCGGCTGCCCTTGCCTCCGCCTCTACCGCGCGAGCCGTAGCGACGTCGATGGTCGAGCAGTCCATCAGGACCGCCGAGGTCGGGGCCTTGCCGAAGACGGAGGAGCGATAGACCTCCGCCACATGCTTTCCGGCCGGCAGCATGGTGACCACCGCCTCGGCATAGGCCACTGCCGTCGCGGCATCGGTGGCTCGGCTGCAACCGCGCTCCTCGGCCTTGGCCAGCGCCGCCTCGCTGAGGTCGAACGCCCGCACCTCATGCCCGGCCTTCGCCAGGTTCGCGGCCATCCCGCCGCCCATGTTGCCCAGTCCGATGAACGCGATACGCATGTATTTTCGCTCCTAAGTGCTCCGGCGTAGGCCGGAGCCCAGTGTTCTTGCATTGTCGTGGAACAACGTCACTGGGCTCCGGCCTTCGCCGGAGCACGGATTACCGCCCCGTCCACTTGCCCGGCCGCTTCTCGACGAACGCCGCCATGCCTTCCTTCTGATCCTCGGTCCCGAACAGCCCGTGAAACAGCCGCCGCTCGAACCTCACGCCCTGGCCCAAGGGCAGCTCGAACGCCGCGTTGACCATCTCCTTGGCCGCAATCGCCGCGAGCGGAGGCATCGCCGCAATCTCGGCCGCGACCTTGAGCGCCTCCTCGACCAGCGATGCCGCCGGCACGACCCGCGCCACCAGTCCGGCCTTCTCTGCCTCCTCGGCTCCCATCATGCGGCCGGTCAAGCACATCTCCATCGCCTTAGCCTTGCCGACCGCCGCCGCGAGCCGCTGCGAGCCACCCATGCCGGGGGTCACGCCCAGCTTGATCTCGGGCTGGCCGAACTTCGCATTGTCGCCGGCAATGATGAAGTCGGCCATCATCGCCACCTCGCACCCGCCGCCAAGGGCAAAGCCGCTGACCGCGGCGATCCACGGCTTGCGCGTGTCCGTCACCCGCTCCCAGCCGGCGAAGAAGTTGGAGGCATACATGTCGGCAAAGCCCTGGCTCGACATCTCCTTGATGTCCGCGCCCGCCGCAAAGGCCTTTTCGGAGCCGGTCAGCACCAGGCAGCGCTGGCTGTCGTGGGCGTCATAGGCTGCAAAGGCGGCGATCAGCTCGCGCAGCACCTCGCTGTTCAGCGCGTTCAGCGCCTGTGGGCGATTGAGGGTGACGAGCGTCACGGCATCGCGCTGCTCAACGAGGATGGTGTTGTAGCTCAATCGATCCTCCATTCGTCACCGCGGGCTTGACCCGGGGTCTGCCTGCCCTTGGACCGGCAGAGAAGAAAAGGCGGATCCCGGGTCAAACCCGGGATGACGGTTGTTCGGCTTCCCGAAACGGTGTCCACTCCTCTCCCGGCGGAAGCGGCACGAACAGCTGCTCAACCGTTTCGTCCAGCACTGCTTCGGGGACCGGCGGGCGCCAGTCGGGCGCATTGTCCTTGTCGATCAGCAGCGCCCGGACGCCTTCCACAAAGTCGTGGGTCCGCACCACCCGGGACGCCAGCGCATATTCGGCCCGCATCTCGTCGGCGAAGCTTTCCCGCTCCGCTCCCTCGCGCAGCAGGCGAAGCGAGACCTTGCACGACAGTGGGCTCTTGGCCCGGAGCGTCGCAAGCTCGGTCGTCGCCCACTCGCTCCCGTCCGCCTCGAGTCCGGCGAACACCTCTTCGAGCGATTCGGGCGCGAACAGCTTGGCGATGAGAGGCAGATTGGCCTCGATCCGTGCGGGCGGCGGTGTCACGGCGAACTGGCCCGCGACTCCCGCTGCCCGCGCTGGTGTCTTCGCCAACCGCTCAAGGAGGTCGGGGAGAGCGGCCTGCGGCACATAATGGGTGGCAAGTTCGAGGAACCTGCACTCCGACCCGTCGAGCCTCGCCCCGGTCAGGGCCATGAACTGGCCGACCCGGCCCGGCAGCCGCGACAGATACCAGCCGCCGCCAACGTCAGGGAACAGGCCGATGCTCGTCTCCGGCATGGCAAGCCGTGTGTTCTCCGTCGCGATCCGGACCTGGCAGGGCAGGGCGATTCCGACCCCGCCGCCCATGGTGATCCCGTCCATGATCGCGATGGTGGGCTTGGGGTAGGTGAAGAGCAGGTGGTTGAGCCGGTACTCCGCATGGAAGAAGGCCGCCGCCTCCACTCCATCGCCCGCACCCGACCGCGCCAGCGCCACGACGTCGCCTCCCGCGCAGAAGCCGCGGCCCTCGGCATGGTCGATGACCACCGCCTCAACCGCCGGATCGTCGCGCCACTGAAGAAGCGCTCCGCTGATCGCGTCGCACATGGCGTGGGTAAGGGCATGGATCGCCTTGGGCCGATTCAGGCGAATGCGGCCGAGCGGGCCGTCGGCAAGGAGAAGGACGTCGGTGGTCATGCCGCCCCCCTGCCGTTCGCCCCGAGCGAAGTCGAGGGGCTTGAGGACGGCATCACTGCCGCAGCATTTCCCGGGCGGTGATCATCCGCATCACCTGGTTGGTCCCTTCGAGAATGGAATGAACCCGAAGGTCCCGCCAGAAACGCTCGATCGGATAGTCCATCAGATAGCCATAGCCGCCGTGCAGCTGCAGCGCCCGGTCGGCCACCGACGAACCGGTATCGGTCGCCAGCCGCTTGGCCATGGCCGCGAACTTGGTCTTGTCGGGAGCGTTGGCAGTGACCTTGGCCGCCGCCAGATAGAGGAGAGCGCGGGCGGCCTCCAGCTCCGTCGCCATGTCGGCCAGCATGAACTGCGTGTTCTGGAAGTCGGCCACGGCCTGCCCGAACTGCTTGCGCTCCCTGGTATAGGCCACCGCCTCGTCGAGGCAGCGCTGCGCACCGCCAAGGCTGCAGGCCCCGATGTTCAGCCGCCCGCCGTCCAGGCCCATCATCGCGATTCGAAAACCCTCGCCTTCGCCGCCGACCCGGTTCTCGACCGGCACCCGCACCTCGTCGAAATTGACCTGCGCCGTCGGCTGCGAATGCCAGCCAAGCTTGCGCTCCTGCGCGCCGAAGCTGACGCCGGGCATGTCCTTCTCGATCACCAGCGCGGTGATGCCCTTTGGTCCCTCCTCGCCGGTGCGGACCATGGTGACGTAGATCTCATTCTCGCCGCCGCCGGAGATGAACGCCTTGGAGCCCGACACCACATAATGGTCACCGTCGCGCACCGCCCGGGTCTTGAGCGCCGCCGCATCCGACCCGCTGGCGGGCTCGGTGAGGCAATAGGAGCCGAGGCGCTCCATCGCGATCATGCTCGGCAGATACTTCTGCTTGACCGCTTCTGACCCGAAGCGGTCGATCATCCAGGCGGCCATGTTATGGATGGAGATAAAAGCACTGGTCGACGGGCAGCCATAGCTCATCGCCTCGAAGATCAGCGCCGACTCGA
>ERZ1066120.989-NODE-989-length-20537-cov-43.601846_pt1 | contig 20537 bp, 14 predicted proteins | sample MGYA00382767_ERZ1066120 | MGnify/ENA primary metagenome ERZ1066120 (study PRJEB33369, sample SAMEA5778350) | biofilm metagenome | biome: Industrial cooling water; feature: Water cooling tower basin; material: Biofilm | place: United Arab Emirates | collected...
GCTCCACAATACAAGCTCCACAATACAAGCTCCACAATACAAGCTCCACAATACAAAACAAATAGATAGTTTATTTTTTGGAAACTGATTGCTTACCATCAAAGTTGTATCTGAATTAGAGCAATCAATATCTCTACCAAACGGTGTAGAGACACAATATATAACTCTGTTAGCCATCTACTTAGTACTATATATTACATAAATATTTACAAATATAGTTCAACCCAACTACTATTAAAAATCGATTTATAAATACGGTTATGCACTTTTAAACAACCTTGGTGCTTAATCAAAAGTCCTGATAAAAGCAATTCCCTTTCTTCTGGACTGTCAACTGCGGCAACTTCGACCTGTTGCAATACTTGTTTATAAATCTCTAGTAGTCGAGCAGGTTGATGTTCACTTCCAAGCATACGGTCGCGAATAGTTACCAGATGCTCTGGCTGGTCTTGAGATTCCCAATTATCTAAAATAGATTTCTGCACTAAGTTTTCAATCCATTCTGCTTCTTTATTTGTCGAAATAGGAGATGAAGAATTGCGAATTAGCTTACAAAGTTTTTGAGTTAGAAAAGGTTGACCGTTTGTCCAATCTAAAACTTCTTTCAGCACCACTTGTGGATTACTAACTTTCTCTGTTAACCCTTGAAGCAAAGGTTGAGCTTCATGCTCTTTAAAACCTTCTAGCTGAATTGCTTGACCAATATTAAAAGGTGTTCTTTTATAATCAACTATCAATTCTGTTGGTGTTGCTACTCCCAATAGAACAAAGGTTAAACGCCGATATTCTAGATTAATGGTGCGTTGGTTATAGCAGAAGCGGATGAAAGCAAAAAAATCATTAACTGGAAGATTTGAACCTAAAATACTATCTATTTCATCTATAAAAATAAAAATTTTCTCACTTTTAACTTCCTGAAGTAGAATATCTTCGATAAATAGGCTCAAGCACTGGACGGGTAATAAATCTTGGTGTGAGTTCCACCATGCTTTGAAATTTACCTTTGAGAGCAATCCAAAACTTCGCCATAATTCCACCGCTAACCCTTTGTACCATTGGTTAGGGGTTATATTTTCGCTGCCAAGACGGGTTAAGTCTATTGCCCCACAGCTAAACTTTTCTTGCTGAAGATGGTGCATCATGCGTACCATGAGACTTGACTTGCCCATTTGCCGCGCGTTTAAAATGTAGCAAAATTCCCCAAGCTTTAATGCCTTATAAAGATGACGGTCTGCCGCGCGCACTACATAAGTGGGAGCGTCCATTGGTAGACTCCCTCCAACTTGATAATCGTAGGTCGAAGGCTGTTCTGCATTTCTGAGCAAATCGTTTTCAAATACTAGTTTGGCTTGGGTCTCTTTAAGCACTTCTAGTGTTTGCGAAAGTTCTTGGGTACGCTCAATAACTTTTTGTTCTAAAGTTTGGTTGGACTCGGCTAATGCTTCTATTGCTTGCTGTAAGTTTATACTCAGGGCAGTTTTCTCTTCGTAGAGTTGAGCATTTTTTAAGAAAATAGCTGCTTGAGAAGATAATAGTTTTAATACTTTTAATCTCTCAAATGTAAATGCACCTTTACTTAGATTATTTTCTAAATAAAGTAAACCAATAAATTGACCTTGATTGATAATAGGTACACATAAAATAGATTGTGGTTGATTATTGATAATATAAGGGTCGTTTGTAAATCTTCCTTGATTAACCGCATCATTTAAAACAACATCTTCCTTAGTTATTTCTACGTAATTAATTAAGGATATTGGTAACTGATAATTTTTATTTAGCTCTGATTGAATAAGTATAAACTCATCTTTATTTACATTACCTTTAGCAGCAGTAAGTAATTTTTCTTGTTTTTTCAAAAGAATAAAACCAGTTTGGGCACCTGCATTTTCAATTACTATTTTCATTAACTTTACCAACAGACTGTCTAGCATAATCTCGCTAGAGATAGTTTGCAAGGCTTTCATCACTGTATCAAAATCGAGTGCATTAGAACTTTTAGTTAGTGATGTAATAGTAGATATAATTGGAGTTGTTGCTTCTAACTTTCTATTGAGTAATTGTGGGTATTTTTCATCTAAATATTTTACCTTGGCAGCGGCGCCCCAAATTAAATAACAATAGCGAGCATTTTGCATATAAGCTTCAGCAATAGTAGTTTTGTCCGTCTCTAGATAAAACTTTGCTGCTAACTCGTAGGCAAGAGCTTCTTCATGAAGATATTTATTTTCTTGGGCAAGAGCAATGGCTTTGTCATAACAATCTGCTGCCTTAATTTCTCGTCCTAAAATTCGATATCGCTCTGCCTCTATAAGAAAAAACTTGTTTAAATGGTTCATTGGGGCATGATGTGCCCATTTTTTGATTTTATTTTGGCTTGCTTGCATTTTTCGATACAATCGTTTTTGCTCTACTTTCGAGGCATTCGTATATATTGCAAGTTGAATAAGTGAACTGTAAAAATGATATGCTGGAACACATAAAGTTCCGACTAAACCATCTAAATATTTTTCAGCTATAGCTGCATATTCAAGAGCTAGTTGGTACTTCTCAAACAAATAACAAAGCATCAACTTATCAAAATATAGCTGAAAAATCATGTTTTGGTTATTCTTTGCCTCAAGTTGACTCAGTGAGGTTTCTTCTTCATTATAAACTTGACCAACTAAACGATATGGACAATCAGAATGTCCCATTAAATTTAAAACCGTTTGCCAAGTCATTAATATACTTTCATAATAAAGCTCCTGCTGAAATTTATGAATGAATTCGTTGAATTTTGCTATTTCTTGAGAAACAAGCTCTAACTCATGACCTACATAATAGAAATAGAAACAGTGATTAAATCCACAATAACTAGCATATTGTAAATCACCTATTTCGATAGCGCTGAAATAACTCTCAAGTAGAGATGGTAATGTTTGCCTAACATGTGAGTGCCAATGTTTGACAAAGGCATTAACTATATAAGTTACTTTAGGTCTAATTTTTTGAGCATTGAACCTGTCTAACAAATCTAATGCCAAATTACCGAAGCCAGAGCCAGTTCTAATATTTCCTAATCTACCGCAAAGAATTAAACCGTAAGACGCATACGTCATTGCTGATAAATCTGTATTACCGTACTTAATCGATAAATTTACTCCTTTAAAAATAACTATTGGTAACAAGTTAGGAGTAGCGAAGTAAGCGGCAGCAGTAATAGCTGATAAAATCCGCATTATTGCTAGTGCTGTCTTATCGCTCATTTGGGGCAAGTCAATTAAATCTTCGATTCGTTTTCCGAGTAATGCTAGCTTTGTTTCTAATAGGTAAAGTAAAATATCAATTTTGCTGGGTTGTTTCGGTAAACTCACTCCTAAAAGCTTCAAAGCTATTAGTCCCGTATCGATTGCTTTTTGTATTTGATTTTGTGTACTGTAAGCAGAAATTTTAACTTCATAGACTTTCACCTTGTCGAGCGGTATACTAGTTTTTTGTAGTACCAAGTTGGCTAATTCCTCCATTTGGTCGAATTGACCGCATAAGTAAGCTGCCTCTACTGCTTCTACATACAGTGCTAACGTTAAGTCATAACATCTTTGCCAGCTTTCTCCCAACAAGTTTATACCTACCATCAAGTATCTTAACGCCCCTTCATAAGCCGTCGATGCTTTTGCTTTCTTTCCTGCTTTGAGATTTAATTGAGCTAAATTGTCCTTTTCTATTTGCTGTACAATCCAATTGCAGCCTAAATTTACCTGGTTAACTATACTAAAGATTTTCTGCTCTTGCTCTTGAGATGGTGTGTTTTTTAAAAGCAATTGTCCTACTTCATAATGTACAGCTTGCTTTTGGGCGCCAGGAATTAATGAATAAGCTGCTTGCTGAATACGGTCGTGGGCAAACTTGTATTCGACGTTAACGTCCGTTGCTAAACCTTGAATATCAAAATCGATTAATTTATAAGTATCGGTCAAAGGCAATATTAGACCTGCTGCGATACCTTCCCACAAGTCAGAAGCAGTTTCTCTAGGAGCTTTTTTATAGACAATTGCCAAGGTTTCAAGGTTGAATGAGTTGCCAATACAAGCAGCTAGCTTCAATACCTCTTGCGTTTGTTCTGCCAACTGTCGCACCCTGCTAGCCATTAGTTCGACGACATTATCAGTTATTTCGCTGTTCTGTATTTGTGCTAAATTCCATTCCCAGGCACCATTTTGAAAGTCAAATGTCAATAATTGTGTACTATAAAGTAACTTTAAAAACTCGTTGATAAAGAATGGATTACCATGAGTTTTATCAAGTACTAATTTTGCTAAGGGTTTAACCTTTTCAATAGAAGCATTAAGAGTATCAGCAATCAACTGTGTAATGTTGCGTAAACTTAAATTGGTAAGTAATATCTCATTGACAGTTACTCCCAGCTTCTTTATTTCATCTACCGTCAACATCAATGGATGGCTGGCACTAACTTCGTTATCTCGATAGGCGCCGATAATCAACAAATAGCGATTGCATGAAGCTGTCATTAACAGTTCAATCAATTTTAACGAAGCAATATCGCTCCATTGTAAATCATCTAAGAACAGAACAAGTGGGTGTTCTGCTTGGGTAAATACTTGGATGAAGTTTTGAAACACCAAATTAAAGCGATTTTGAGCTTCTACTGGTGCCAGTTCTGGTACTGTTGATTGTTGACCAACAATTAATTCCACTTCAGGTATTACATCAATTATCACTTGTCCCTTGGCGCCGAAAGCAGCTAACAGCTTTTCTCGCCAAATATCAATTTTTACTTGGCTTTCTGTAAGTAATTGTTGAATTAAAGAACGAAAAGCTTGAACGAACGAACTATAAGGAATATTTCTTTGAAATTGATCGAATTTACCCGAAGTAAAGTATCCCTGTTGCTTTGTAATTGGTTTATAAATTTCTTGTACTAGAGATGACTTGCCAATGCCAGAATATCCTGTCACTAGCATCATTTCATTAGTTCCTTGGCTGACACGCTCCATTGCAGCTAACAAAGTACTAATTTCTTGCTCTCTTCCATAAAGCTTTTGTGGAATTTGAAAGCTCGAAACATCATGTTGACCGAGCTTGAAGGAGTTAATTTTCCCTGTATCCTGCCACTGCTTTCTACATTCCTCCAAATCTGCCTTAATTCCATAAGCACTTTTGTAGCGGTCTTCGGCATTTTTTGCCATTAATTTGAGTAATATTTCAGAAATTACTACAGGAATATCTATATTATGAAGGTGTGGCGCCACAGGTTGTTTAGCAATATGACAATGCACCAATTCCAACGCATCCTGAGTAAGGAAGGGCAACGTGCGAGTTAGTAATTTGTAAAAAGTTACTCCCAGCGAGTAAAAATCTGTGCGATAATCAATAGCGCGATTCATCCTTCCAGTTTGCTCTGGAGCAATATACGCTAGGGTTCCCTCTAATAAATTTGGGTTGCGGAAAGTTGAAACTTCTTTTGGAAGAACTGTAGAAATGCCAAAGTCAATTAGTTTAATTTGACCCGTTTTCTGATTCCAAACAATGTTAGACGGATTAATATCTTTATGGATAATATTTCGCTCGTGTACCTGACCAAGAATGTCAACTATTTCGATAGCAAGCGGCAGAAACTCGTTTAAGGTAAATTGTTTACCTTGCATTAATCTTGTCAGGGATTCACCACCAAAATCTTCTAATACAATTAGCCATTGGTGCCGCTCGCTTTCCAAGCTGTAGACATTTATGGTATTTCTTAAGTTAAGATTTTTAGTTATTTCATACTCGCGTTGGAACTGAGCTAGTATTTTTGGGCTAGGATAAGCGGGTTTGAGAATTTTGAGAATAACTCTTTGTTTATCTACTTTTCGCTGCGCGCGGTAAATCAACGAGCTATCGCTTTCGTAGATTATTTCCCTACAATCATAACCTAAAATATCCATGTACCTTAATATTCTAAATTATAGGGACACAGTTCCTATCATATCAAAATCTTGTTCATCAAAATATTACTGATTTTTTTCAAAACATATAAATAAAATGTATTTACTTTTCAATTGCTATGTGCTTCTGGAAATATTGTCCATACAGATCGCAACTAAGTGCGGCTTTATTTTCATATAATTTAATTACCCCCATACTTTTTAACTTATAAGCCAAAATCGGTTCTAATTGTACGGGTTGGGGGGAATTTATGACTTGATAAAGAGCCAGAGCCAAGTTTGGCTGTTCTTGCAAAATAGCCCAAAGACGCTGTAAATGGTGGGAATAAATTCCGGTAGATGTAGGAGCGGTTTCCAAAAGTTGTGCTAGATTGATTTCGCCAACACTAAGATGATAGATTGCTGTATGTATTAGTGAGGGGTGTCCTCCAACCATTGCCATTAAAAGTTTTGCTTCAAGGTCGTCCTTCCAGTTGAGTTTATAACGTTGGGCTAACTGCTGTATCTGTTCTTGACTAAATTCATTCAAAACAATTGGTAGTCCCACATTAAAAGGCGACTGGTTCAGCTTTAGGGGAATATATATCTCGGTTGACTTGACTATAATTATACGCAGCTTTTGCCATATCGGTAGTCTTTTAGCTTCTTCGTACCACGAGCGCAGTAAAGGTAAAAAATTTTTTGCTACCGTAGGATACTCAAATATTTTATTCACCTCATCTAAAGCCAAGACGAGGGGAGAATCTATATGCTCTAGCAGATAATCTTGAAAGTATAAGGTGCTGCTAAGTTTGCTGCCTAAATCTTCATCCCAATATTCGTCTAGTTTTGTTTCGAGTTGCAACTGACGGGTGACACTGGCACATAACCAGCGCAAAAAGCGATTTGGTTCGCTCAAAATTGTTGAGTCAACTTGCTCTAGGTTTAAGCTAACTGTATGGTAATTTATGCTACTAGCGTAATCTAAAATTCTCAAGAGTAGTGAGGTTTTCCCCATTTCTCTAGGTGCCTTAATTCTCACCAAGGCGCCTCCTTTAATAATCTCTTGACAAATAATATCTTTTAAGGCAGAGTCTTCAATATAAAAAGGAGAGCCAAGAGGAACTGAGCCACTAGGAAATCTTGGCAACATATCTTGGCTAACATTCTCAGAAAAGCTAGCAGGAAGTTGCTCAAGTGGCAAAGTCTCCGCATTTAAACAAGCCGCATAGTTTTCTAACAAGAAACGACAATTTTTTTTGGTAACCCGCCTGTCAATAAGTGTAGACAGTCTTTGCCACAAAGGAGGCGCCACAACATTAGAAAGATATCCAGGACTATAACCCCCCTCAGTAGCCATTTGGTTATAACTCCAATCGTGCCAAATTCCCCGCAAAACCAAACGTTCTGCCGAATTAAGAGGGTGGCTTTGGATAGTAACTAGCTTGCTGTTAATAAGTTCAAGCAGAGAATCGAGATTCATGGAAGCCACAGGATATTTAAATTCCAGATAATTATATGAGATTTATATGAGATTTATATGAGATTGGTTAATTCGGCAATTGCTATAATAAAAGTAATTAAAAAATCATTAAGTTGATCTCGGACAAAGGACTCCCAGTTCAATCCTAATAATTTTAAGGTAAAAAAACATGTCTTGTGATGCAATCAAAGTAATTTATAGTATACAACCAGATTTGCTGGCAGAGGCTGCTAACATCGCGGCTTTAGCATTCCCGGAAACTGAGTTCAAGTTATTGTATCGACAAGCTAGCTGTTTCGATGCAGCTTTTATGTTTCCAAAAAATCAATATAGATTGTTGGCTCAAAAAATTGGTAGTAATAATTTATCTATTACTTTCAAAAAAGAAAAAAATATAGGCAAAAACGTTAATTTTAGTGTGTGCTTTTTCCCAAAAATTAATACTATGACTTTATCAGGGTATTACTCCGAAGGAATGGCTCATTTTATTTATACGCCATTTAATAATCAGAATTGGTTAAATGGCAAAGGGTATAAAATTAGTACTCCTGATTGTATTGGAGAAAAATTTGAGTTTCTGGCGCCGAAGTTTTACGCATTTTTGGAAGAATTTTTTATTGGAGTCTAGAAACCTGGTTTCTTCATTGATAACGTGTAATAAAAATTATAATTTTGTGTAGAAACCAGGTTTCTAAAGTATGAAACTAGAATATGCCTGTAGTATGAACCAACGTTGTATTTTGATGGTGCGCGCGGAGGCAGGAGCTATTGCACATCCAGATTTAGGTGAGGAAATATACACTGCTTGGGTTGAAACGATGGATTTAGCAAGTCCTAACCATGTTGATTTAAACAATTGGATTGATGTACTAACTGTTAAATATCAAGTTAGTCCAATCAGTCTGCGCGCGCTGTTTGAGGCAATTAGGTTGATTATTAATTGGTATGGCCAGATATAATGTAGAGACGCGATTAATCGCGTCTCTACAATACGGATGATTTATATACAAATTAGGCTTTTACCTACAACCATCGCTACCGCAATAAGCAGTTTCTTGCACTAATGTTGCCTCCAACCAATCGGTTTTAGTTGCCGAGTATTGCTGGTCGTTACCAAGAGTTGCACTAGCTATAGCCTCAATTGGAATTTTGGGTGTACGGTCAATATATAACAACCCGTTTGCTTCTTGGAAAGTATCGGTAAGCTGGGTGTAGCAGAAACCACTAAACATTTCAACGCGGTTTACTACTGTTAACAACCCACTATACTGCATTTGTAGCTCAGAAATATTTGAACTTCTGGCATATCCCCAGGTGCTATTAGTTTCATGTTCCTGGGTATAAGCAATGCCACCAAATTCTGTTAACATTATTGGCTGACCGTTGTGAGCATAATTATCAAGGGTGAGAACTCGTCCTCCGGGACGTTCGCGATTTAATAAGTCAGATAACTTGACTTCATCACCATAACGTTTTGCCAAAGTCGTTGGGTTATTGTCATAGTCATGAATAGCAAGAATATCTGTATCAGTACTCTCCCAACCGTCGTTACCAATTACTGGACGAGTTGGGTCAAGGGTCTTGGTTAAGTGATACATTGACAAGACGTAATTTCGGTGAGCTTGTGTCTCTGTCAAATTGGGAACTCCCCAAGATTCATTGAACGGAACCCAGGCCACAATACAAGGGTGACTTATATCTCGCTTTATAACTTCAGTCCATTCGCGCGTCATTCGTTCTACAGCTTTTGGTGTAAAGCGGTAAGCACTTGGCATTTCTTCCCAAACTAATAAACCTAGTACATCTGCCCAATATAAGAAACGGGGGTCTTCAACTTTTTGGTGCTTACGTACTCCATTGAAACCCATTGCTTTAACTAGTTCCACATCACGACGTAACGCTTCATCACTCGGCGCCGTCATTAATGACTCTTCCCAGTATCCTTGGTCAAGAACTAAGCGTAAATAATAAGGGCGCCCATTCAGCATAAAGCGGTCGCGCTGAATTCCTACCGCACGCATTGCTGTATAAGATTTGACCTCATCCAAGAGTACATCCCCATCCCAAAGTTGAATGGAAGCATCAATTAAAGTTGGTTTTTCTGGACTCCATAGCAACTCGTTCCGATAATCATCAATACCTGGGTCAGAAAGCGCGATACGACGGTGAATTTCTCCTTTAAATACTGTATAAGTATCGTTTACTAAGACATTATCACCAACGCTAAGTTTTACTTTGATTTGTAAATCGTCTTGGCGTTTACCTTGAATAAACGCTTCAAAACCAATTTCCCACCGCTCCATGTGGGGTGTCCATTTGATGCTATCTATATAAGTCGCGCCTACACGTTCGAGCCAAACTGTTTGCCAAATACCACTCGTGCGAGGATACCAAATACTATGGGCATTCAGTTGCCAGTCTTGTTTCCCACGAGGTTTTGCTAAGTCGTGGGGGTCATCATGTGCCCAGACTGTTACTTTTGTGATGCCAGTATCTGAGAGCATATCCGTGATATCGAACGAGAAAGATGTATGTCCACCTTCATGTTCTCCCACGAACTGGTTGTTTACCCAAACGCGCGCACGATAGTCAACGGCGCCAAAGTGTAATATTAGTCTTCCTTCAGAAGGAGGAGTTTCAAATTCCCTCTCATACCAGCAATTTGCATGAAAACCCGTATCAGCAATCCCACTTTTGATAGATTCAGGTGCGAACGGAACTTCGATATTATTAATCCACTGCTTGATATTATCCGGCTTCGTGCATTTCCCTTCATCGTCAAATGCGAATTTCCATTGACCATTTAGGCTTTGCCAATGCTGCCGCACCAGTTGCGGACGCGGGTAAGCAGTTTGTCTTGGGTTGAAATTTATATTTTTATCGCTACAAGAAGTGAGCTTGACTTCTTGTTCGTGCAATTCTAACAAGTTCATCACTATTTACTCCTAGTGGTGATAGAACAAATGTTTAAGTTTAAGGAGAAACGTGATTTCCTTGACATTAATCACGTTTTTCTATATTCCACGGGTTTTGTAGTCTGCTATGCCTATTTTGGTTTTAATAAAAAAACCGCAAAGGACGCAAAGGACGCAAAGGAAGAGTCGAAAGAAGATTAGATGTTGGCTTTGAATTCTTTGTATAGCGGAGTACTTGGTATTAGATACTACCGAATTGAGAGCGGCGCCTGCATCAGCCAAAAAATAAATTCCCTGTGGGGTAATTATTTTGTAGCTTGACTCGTGACATTATTACATATAAACACAGAAATATTTCTCAGATATACGAGAAAGTAACATTAAAATTTTTCTGTAATTATTTTTTCTTCACCCAATTAATAATTGTGTTGTGGGAGACACCTGTTTGCCGCTCTATTTCCCGAAATCCTATACCTCGATTGTGCAGTTCCAAACACTGTTGCTTGATATCATTGCTGTAACCTGACGGGGAATAGCTTTCTAAAAATTGCTTTCCGCAGTCTTTACAAAGATACCGCTGTTTGCTGTGCCGATGTCCGTTCTTGGAAAGGCGCCGGGAATTACAGTGTGGACATATCATTACCTTCATTACTTCATTGTGCATATCATCCATCAACTCATCACCAGCGTAGGGACGTAGATAAGCAATCATTAACTCTTCAATTTGCTGAAAAATCTCTTCACGACGTGGTTCTGGGTTGCGAAGGGCAACTACAAGTAATGCATTTGCAGCCTGAACACATATTTCGGCAATCAATTGACACTTTTCATCGCTCAATTTTGGGTTACGTGCGTGTAGTAGCTTTGCCTGGAAATCTATTCCTTGTTGCGTCAGACTATCATCAATGGTTTGGAACATCGCGTTAGAAGTAAAATACTGAATGAACAGTAACCGTGATGTAGGCTCGTCAAAGATTTCTTTAAATACCTTTAACATCGTTTTAATAAAAGTCTCAAATGGCAGTTCGGCTATATTAAGACTGCTAAGTTTTGCCCAAGCAGCATGTACTCGTTCCAGATGACGCAGTTCTAAAGCTTGAAAAATAGCTAGTTTATCGGGAAAAAACTGATACACGGAACCGATAGCTGTTTGCGCGCGTAAAGCGATATTATTCATCGTCGCAGCATCAAACCCAACTTCATCAAATACTTCTACTGCTGCATCCAAAATCCGCTCAACACGTTCTTGACCACGCTTTTGCTTAGGTTGGCGCCGCATTTTTACATTTTCTTGGCTGTCTTGAGAAGTTGGGTTCATGTTGGGGCTAAAAAGTAAGCTGCAATATTTTTGTCTAAGATATTGACAAATGTGAGGATAAACTCATATTTTAATGATAGGCATGAATTTTTTGTCATGTGAGCGAGTATTTAAAGCATATTTACAATAATCATGGAAACTGGAGAGTCCTTTAATAATGGTCATGCAGTAGTAATTGGCGGTAGTATAGCCGGATTGCTAGCTGGACGAGTTCTTATAAATCATTTTGACAAAGTTTCGATAATTGAACGCGATTATTTTCCAGAAACCCCAGCAGAGCGCAAAGGTATTCCACAATCTACCCAACTTCATATTCTGCTGACACGCGGACAGCAAATTTTAGAAGATTTATTTCCTGGGTTGCGAGACGAGATAATAGCTCAAGGTGCTGTTGTCCTTGATATGGGACGCGATGTGGAATGGTTAAGTCCATTTGGTTGGGCAAAGCGTTTTGATTCTGGTTTTGAAGCACTTTCATTTACACGTCCAATTTTAGATTGGTTGATTCATCATCGCTTACAAGCGTTTGCGAATCTTCACTTTATTGAAGGTGGTTATGTCACTGGGTTAATCAACAGTGCAGATGGTACACGTGTTAAAGGCGTGAAAATAAAGACAAACAATCAAGTTGGAAAACAAGAAGTTGACTTAGATGCTGACTTGGTTGTGGATGCTAGTGGTTATGGTTCATATGCAGGTAAATGGTTAAATGCAATAGGTTATATGGCACCTGAAGAAACTTTTATAACCGCACAAATTGGTTATGCCAGTCGTCTATACGAAATACCATCAGATTTTGACGCTGACTGGAAAGGAGTTTACATGCAAGCGGCGCCACCCGAACGAACAAGCATGGGTGTATTGTATCCTGTTGAAAAAAATCGTTGGGTAGTTGGGGTATGCGATACAACACCAGGTAATCGATTAATTGATGAATCTGAATTTTTGGAAAATTTACGAACTCTTCCCAGTCCTATTATTTATGAAGCAGTCAAAACAGCAAAACCACTAACGCCAATTCGTAGATTTCAACCACCGGGTAATACATTGCGTCATTACGAAGCATTAAAGCAACTACCAGAATGTTTTGTTGCTTTAGGTGATTCGGTTTGTTCATTTACACCAATTTACGGTCAAGGTATGACTGTAGCAGCATTAGGGGTACTTCAATTAGAAGAGTGTTTGATTGAGATAAAAGCATCTGGCACGTTAAATGGGTTAACAGCAAAATTTCAAAAACGTCTAGCCAAAATCAATGCTAGTCCTTGGATTGCCGCAACTAGCCAAGATGCAAAGTATCCCAGTGTGAAGGGTATTACAAAACAACCAACAGGCGCCGAAAAATTCATAGGTTGGTACATGAACCAAGTTATGAAGCTAACTACAAAGAATACTCAAACAACGCTTACCTTATTTGAGGTGTTCCACATGCTCAAATCTGCGGGTGCTTTGTTTCGTCCTCAAATTATTCTTCAGGTACTTAAACAAGTACTTACTGAACGTTCGGACAAAATTTCAAATCAATCCTAGAAAATACGAGGATATATATATGTCAATGTTAGAAGGCGCCCCTTGGTTATTAGCGCACAAATCAATGTTACAAGTTAATAAGCCATTCAAAGTATCACTGTACGGCAATGACTATGTACTATGGAAAGATGACCTAGGTAATATAAATGCTTTACCAAATGCTTGTCCACATATGGGCGCCATGCTTAGTGAAGGTTGGTGTGAAGTACGCTCAGATAAAACCAGTGTAGTAGTTTGCCCGTTTCATGCACTGGAGTTTGACAGTGAAGGATGTACGATTTTACCTGGTTCAAATAAAAAGACCTTACCGCAGTTGGCGCCTTTAGAGTTAATTATCCAAGGTGATTTTATTTGGTCGTATGGAAATACTGAACCAAAACAACCCATACCTAATATATTGAATGAAATTGCCGCAGAGTATGAATTGATTGGATGTACAGCAGATACCAGCATTCAAGCTGACTTAATGTCGTTACTGCTAAACATGCACGACTACAATCATCAAAACGGTACGCATCGTTCATTATTCAAGATTCAAGAAGTCAATTTTGAAAAGTTTATAGATAATGGGCATCATTCACATGCTTATTTTAGTATGCCCGTTGCGCTTACCGATTTAAAAGAAAAACTAAGCAATCCTGGTTTATTCATGTTTCCCAAAGTACTTAATGCTCACCTTGAAAACTATTTTCCCTCACTTGTAGTACTTCATGGTGAAACAGGCGCCGGGAAATTCAAACAAATTCACGCATTTATTCCAGAGTCACCAACAAAATCACGTACTTATGCAATAATGTTTGGTCTAGCAAAAAACCCAATATTCAAATTGCTTAAATTCAAATTCCTAGATTTAGTCAAAGTAGTAATTGAACAAGACTCAGATATCTTAGGAAAAATTTATCCCAACACACCACAAAAAATCAAGCTAAATAACGAAGTTGGCATGGACTGGGTACGACGTAATTATGATAACTATCCCCACATTGTCGAACCAAACTTATCTAAAAAATAAAAGTCAAATAATTCAAAGCCCTTGTGAAACACTCTTGTGGAACGGGCATCCTGCCCGTCCTTTCCATCCTTTCCATCAAGGGGACAGGCAAGGATGCCTATCCCACAAGAGAAGTGTAGCAAACATAACTAGTAAATCTATCCGTTAAATCAGTTACATAATCCGCTGCCAATCTTCTTACAACCCTATTTCAACTCAACAAACAAAGTAATATAAATCACAAACATCATCTAAAAACACAACTGAAAATTCAACCGGAATGTTCAACTAAATTATTATTTCGGTTAGTACCTATATACACATACATGTATATAAAATAATTCTGCTGTATTAAAAAGAATCACAACATGACTCAATTTCCGTATGACGAGTTCTCTAAGAATTACCTGCAAGCACTGCTAGAAACAGTAGGAGAAGTAGACACAGACGAAAAAGTACCATCAGAAATTAGAGAAATCGACGTCTACTTTGCACCATTTCCCCAACCACCTGACTCCGAGGTCGAATTAGGGTTATTAGGACGATTTGCAAACACAGCAGCATTGTTTGAACCGTTTCGGAACGCAGTGCAACCACTAGAGGTTTGTAGTTGTATGGGTAAACTGTTCTCCACCTTTGCCGAGGCACAACGAAAAAGCCGACGAGAAGAAACTCCCTTAAGAATGGATAACTTACCGCGCTTGTGGATTATATCTCCTACAGCATCAGAACTTTTTTTAGATAATGGGTTCCATGCGACACCCGATGAAGAAAACTGGGGTAAGGGAATATATTTTCTTGGCGACAACACTAGAACCGCTATCATTGTCGTCCATCAACTACGTGAAGACCCTGAAACATTATGGTTAAGGCTTTTAGGTCGAGACGGAACTCAAAAACGAGCTATAAAAGAGTTAGAGGCATTATCACCAGATAACCCCTTACGGCAAAAAGCAGTTGACTTACTATTGAACTTAAGGGCTACCTTAGAACTTAGAGAACCTGAAGAAGAAGAGGATAGGGATTTTATTATGAGCTTATCACCGATTTATTTGCAAAAGCTGGAAGAAGTTAGACAAGAAGGAAGACAAGAAGGGAAACAAGAAGGGCGCCAAGAAGGGCGCCAAGAAGGGCGCCAAGAAGGGAGTCAAGAATCTTTATATAGGGTTGTTCAAAAGTTGCTGCGATTTAGGTTTGGTTCTTTAGATGATGAACTCAATCAAATTGTACAACCTTTGGCAGCATTGGGAGAGGATGAGTTTATACCATTGATACAACAATTATCGCGTGAGGAGTTGCTAGACAGATTTAGCTAATCGTAAATACTTATATACTATCTACAGTTAAGCTTTAACACTTGCTGCGGATAGTATACAAACAAGTCTAGTATCAAAGTATACGTAAAGAAGCAAGGAGCTTAATTATGCGTTTATCACCTGTTTATTTACAAAAACTAGCAGAAGCTAGAGAACAAGGGCGGCAAGAAGGACTAAAGGAAGCACGACAAGAGAGGCACCAGGAAATTATGCGTAGCGCTATTAAAAACTTAATTAAATATAGATTTGGCTCTGTGGATGATGAATTAAAAACAATTATTGAACCTTTATCAGTGCTAGAACCAGAGCAATTTATACCTCTGTTGAGCCAATTATCACGAGAAGAGTTACTAGATAAATTTAACCAACCACAAAGTAATGAATAAGTAAATAAAAATGGTAAGTGTTTCCCGTGAAGATTTAATTAGAAGATTTTTAGCAGGTGAACGGAATTTTTATGGTACAGATATATATTTAGAGTCAGATTTATCAAATCTTAATTTAAGTGGCATTAATATGATTGGAACTGCTCTACATGAATTGTATCTTGAAGGCACAAATTTAAGTGGAGCAAATTTGAGCAATGCTGGTATGTCAATGGTAAATTTAGAAAATGCTGATTTCACTAACGCAAACCTAAGTGGTGCAAATTTATTTTTAGGTTATTTAAGTAACGCAAATTTTACTGGTGCTAATCTTACTGGCGCCAATTTATCGAGTGCAGAACTAAAAAATGCCAATTTTAGTAATGCTAACTTAAGCGGAGTAGATTTTACTGATTCTAACCTTCACAGTGCGAATCTGAGTGGCACCGATTTAAGTGGAACTATATTTGGTAATACAATAATGCCAGATGGGAGTATACAAAGTAGTCATTAATTGAATACTAAAAATCCTAGAAACCAGGTTTCTTGGTCGATAATTTGTAATAAAAACGAGGATTTGTCTGCGACAATGAATAGGTAGAAAACTGGTTTCTGTGCGTAAGTCCTAATTAATATATTCCCAGTAGTCTAGTTCATGTTTATTTACTTATAGATAATCGACCATATTTATAATAAGCAGCACAGGCGCCTTCCGATGAAACCATACAAGTACCGATTGGGTTTTCTGGTGTACAAGCGGTACCAAAAACTTTACATTGCCAAGGTTTGAGAACTCCTTTGAGTATTTCTCCACATTGACAAGCTTTATGGTCGGCAACTTGATTGTTAGGAATAGCGAATTTTGCTTCGGTGTCAAAGCGCGCGTATTTAGGACGAATTTTTAAACCTGAACTAGGAATATAACCTAAACCTCGCCATTCAAATTCAGAGCGCACTTCAAATACTTCATTCATTGCTGTAATTGCTTGAATGTTTCCTTGTGTTTGTACAACACGACTGTATTGATTTTCTACTTCGCAGCGATTTTGTATTAATTGCTGTAGTAACATCCAAATTGATTGGAGAATGTCTACAGGCTCAAAGCCGGATATTACAATAGGTATATTATAGTCTTTAGCAATAAAATTATACGGGTTACAACCAATTACCATGCTAACATGACCGGGACCCACGAACCCATCTAGTTGCAAATCTGGGTTATCGAGTAAAGCTTGTAATGCCGGAATTACTAGTACGTGATTAGAAAATAAACTAAAATTATGAAGATTTTCTGATAAAGCTTGCTTAATTGTATAGGCAGTGCTTGGAGCAGTAGTTTCAAAACCGATACCAAAAAAAACAATTTCTTTATCAGGATTATCTCTGGCTATCTGTAAACTATCTAATGGTGAGTAGACCATACGAATATCGGCGCCTTCTGAAGAAGCTTGTAATAAACTAGTCTTGGAGCCGGGAACCCGCATTGTATCACCAAAGGTTGTAAATATGACATTTGGGTGTTTAGCTATAGCTATAGCATCATCTAGTTTTCCTTTTGGCATTACGCATACTGGACAACCTGGGCCATGAATTAATTCGATTGTTTCTGGTAAAGCATCTTCGATACCATATTTAAAAATGGAATGCGTATGCCCACCACATACTTCCATAATTTTTATACGTCTGTTTAATTTTTTTGATAACGTTTCGATTTCACGGAGTAATATTTCTCCCTTTTGCGGTTCTCGGTATTCATCAACGTATTTCATATGATGCGTGAGATTTTATATTAATTTAATAGTTTAAGTTGTTTGAACTTCGATATGATTAGCCTTAGCCAATTAATTGCTAAGTGCTGCTTGCGCGGCTGCTAGTTCTTGCAAGATTTGCAAGGTTTCAGCCGCTTCTTTCTCATTAATTCGATTCATTGCAAAGCCTACATGTACTAATACCCAATCTCCAACGCAGTCAGCAGGAGAGTGATTTTCGTCAACTATACAGGCAATATTTACTTGGCGCCTGACTCCACCAACATTAACAACAGCGAGTTTATTATTCGTATCAGTAATTTCAACTATTTGACCAGGAATTCCTAAACACATAAAGACAACCAATAAATTATAAAGAAACCGGGTTTCTACGCAAAATCTTCATTTTTATGACGAAATTTCAACAAAGAAACCCGGTTTCTGTAATCGTGCAGCGGCAATTACTGCTTGTCCCAACGATATGCCACCATCGTTAGAAGGTACTAAACTATGAGTAATGACTTTTGTATCAAATTTTGCTAATTTGTCTTGAAGCTGTTCTAACAAAATAGCATTTTGAAAAACTCCACCTGTTAAAGCAATTTGATTAAATTTATATTCCTGTTGTAAATGGTTTACCATTTGAACTATAATATTAATCAAACCTTGATGGAATTTAGCAGCAATAACTTGCTTTGGTATATTTTGCTGCAAATCATCTAAAAGTTGAATCCACATGTAGCTTGAATCAATATAACTAATATTATTTGATTTTTCGATATCAAAACTATAACTTAGTAATTCTTTATTATCACCAGCGTTAACTAGTGCTTCCATTTCAATAGCTGCTTGTCCTTCGTAACTACATGTGTCGCGACAAATACCAATAGCAGCAGCAACAGCATCGAACAGGCGCCCAACAGAAGAAGTTAGAGGTGAATTAATTTGTTTACTAATTAGTTGATTAAGTAGTGATATCGGTTTAGTTTGTAAAAACTGGAATAATTCTAAGCTTCCATACTTAGACTCTAACTCTTGCCATTTTGTTACTAAGTGTACATAAGTGTTACGCCAAGGTTGATGAATGCTTAAGGCGCCTCCTATCATTGGAACAGGTTTGAATGTTGCGACTCGTGTAAATTCTCGATAGTCAGCTAAAAGAAATTCTCCCCCCCAAAGTGTCCCATCTTCACCATAGCCCAAACCATCGAAAGCAATACCCAAAACAGGCGCCGTATTTATATCTATATTATTCTCTGCCATACAAGCAGCAACATGAGCATGATGATGTTGTACTTCAACCAACTGCTTACTAGCTGCTAATTGTTTACCTAGCTTTGTAGATAAATACTCTGGATGCAAGTCTGTGGCAATTGCTTCTGGTTTATGTTCAAATAAGTTTAAATATAAATCAAGCGTTTCTTGGTAACTATTAAACGTAGCGACATTTTCTGAATCTCCTAAATGTTGTGAAATAATAGCTTTGCCGTGACGTAATAAACAGAAGGTGCTTTTTAACTCACCCCCCATCGCTAAAACTTGAGGTGAAGTAGCGAAACCAGAGGGTAAGTTAATAGAAGCAGGTGCATATCCTCGTGCGCGTCGAATAATTCGAGTTTTACCACCAACGACTCTAACCACCGAATCATCTACACGATTAATAATATCTCGGTTATGGAAAAGAAAATAATCGGCGATATGTCCTAGCTTCTCGCGCGCTTCCTCATTATTAATACACTGCGGTTCATCAGATATATTGCCACTTGTAAATACAATCGGACGATTCATCCGTTTGAGAATAAGATGATGTAGAGGAGTATATGGCAACATGAAACCAATAGTACTTGAGAAAGGCGCCACTAATGATGAAACAAAATCTCCTTCTCCTTTATTAATTAAAACAATAGGCGCCTGGTGAGATAAAAGTAATTCACGTTCTTTGGCATTAGGAGTACAATATTGTTCAATAACAGTAATATCACGCGCCATCAAGGCGAAGGGTTTGTGGTATCGTTGTTTTCGTTCGCGGAGTTTTTTAACTGCGGTTTCGCTCTTAGCATCGCACGCCAAATTAATTCCACCGAGACCCTTGATGGCGACAATTTCCCCTTTTTGTAACAAAGTGCAAACGGCATCAACTTCATCTAACATTGAGAACATAGAAGCTGTAAAAGGTTTGCCATCAGCACGTTCTAACCATGCCGAGGGACCACAAACATGGCAAGCTGTTGGTTGAGCATGAAAGCGACGATTTGTAATATCGTTATACGATGAGCTGCATTCTGGACACATCGCAAAGCTTGCCATGCTAGTGTTATTGCGGTCATAAGGTATAGAACGAATAATGCTTAGGCGTGGTCCACAATGGGTACAATTGGTAAAAGGATAACGAAACCAGCGACTTTGAGGGTCGAAGATTTCGCTTTGACATTGTACACAGGTGGCAGTATCGGGTGTAATTTCGGTATTGACTACATTATTAATACTTTCAGAAATTACAAAATCATCAAAGTTAAATTCACCCTCAGATATATGTTGTTTCCGTGTTATTTCATTTATTTTTGCCAAAGTCGGGCATTCTTGCTGTAATTGGCGAACAAATTTTTCTAAAGATTCTTCACTTCCCAATGCGCGAATTACCACTCCTTCACCGTCGTTATAAACTTCACCGCGTAACCCATTCGCTACGGCAATACGATAAACTGTAGGACGAAAACCCACTCCTTGAACTGTACCCCGTACTCGTATCTCTTCATACATCATTTATAAGATATTCCTTCTCTTCTTTCTTTCCTTTGCGTCCTTTGCGTCCTTTGCGGTTCGTTATAAATCCCCCCTAACCCCCCTTGATAAGGGGGGAACAAGAAGCACCTCTTAGCCCCCCTTATTAAGGGGGGTTGGGGGGATTAATTAAGGCGCCATAATAAAATACGATTATTACCAGAATCAGAAATCACAGCAGTAT
>ERZ1066120.990-NODE-990-length-20532-cov-11.398252_pt1 | contig 20532 bp, 20 predicted proteins | sample MGYA00382767_ERZ1066120 | MGnify/ENA primary metagenome ERZ1066120 (study PRJEB33369, sample SAMEA5778350) | biofilm metagenome | biome: Industrial cooling water; feature: Water cooling tower basin; material: Biofilm | place: United Arab Emirates | collected...
CTTCTGGATCTGAGCCTTAAGTTCCTCTTGCTTTTTTAACAACTGTTCTAATCGTTTATTCATCGCTCACTCTTAATCAAGCCTTGACATAACCATCATAGCTAAACCCAACTCATTCGTTACGTTGACGCTTCTCTCGTGCTACACTTGGGTTATCGTCTGCCTCCCATAACGTAGGAATGGCGCACTTATACAACCTGCGGTTGCGTGCGTCAAAGGGGGTGTCCCCCTTTGAAAACCCCCTCGGTTGGAAACCCTAATCTCTGTTGATTGTTTTAAATTCCCTCACTTCGTTCCTGTTTTTTGTTTTGGGCAGATGGGAAAGAAGTTCACTTCACTCAGAAACATATCATTGAATCAATGGCTATCTACCACGTATCAGCTAAAATTATTTCCCGTAGTGGGGGCAAAAGTGTTCTTGCTGCTGCCGCCTATCGTGCTGGTGATCAATTAACTGATGTACGGTTGGGGACTCGTTTTGATTACACCAAAAAACAAGGGGTAGACTCGACAATAATCCTTGCTCCATCTAATGCCCCCGATTGGGTTTCTAACCGTGAGAAGTTATGGAATGAAGTTGAAGCAGCCGAGAATCGAAAAGACTCGCAACTCGCTCGTGAATTTAATATCGCTCTACCTGTTGAACTAAATAATGAGCAGATGAAGGATTTAGCTAAATCCTATGTACAAGAACAATTTGTTAACCGAGGCATGATCGCTGATGTTGCTTTTCATGACCTAAACAGTGATAATCCTCATTTTCATGTGCTGCTCACCATGAGAGACATTACAGAACAGGGCTTTAGTTTAAAGAAAAATCGAGACTGGAACTCAACTGAGCTATTAGTAGAGCAGAGAGAAGCATGGGCTAATCATGTTAATGCGGCTCTTGAAAATCTTGGGCTAGTCGAGGAGAAAATCGACCATCGTACTTTAGTGGCTCAAGGCATTACAGAACGAATTGCTCAAGTCCACTTAGGGCCAGAACTACACCGCATGAGAGAACAATCTATCGAACAGGGGAATCTACAAGAATTTCGGGACAAATATCAGATCGGGGATTTGTATGAGACGATCGCAGAGATTAATCAAGAACTGGCATTAAGTCACGTCGCTTTAGAAGAACTTGATGAGTTAATAACCATTGAACTTGAAGCGATCTCAGAAATCAAAGAGCAGACAACTTCTTTCCCGAATGCCCAAAATAGAATTATGAACCCAAACAATCTAACAGAGGAATCCGACCGTGAACGGGAATGGGAAAGCACCGCAGAATCTATCAATCTCACCGAACGACTCTCAGAAATTACTGACTACTTTACAAGCTCTAGTAGAGAGGCTTCAGAAAGCCGACGAAGACTACACAGCCTTGCAGATCGTCTTAGAGGCAGTAGTGGAGAAACTCTCAAACATCGAAAACCGAGTCAATCGATTGGAGACAGCACAGCAGCAGAAATTAAGCCAAATACAGAACCATCTAGACGGTCAGCACCAAACGCTTTTCAACCAGATCAAGGATTTGAAAAAGGTACAGGAGCAGAATCTAGAATCAGCCCTCACAGAGATTCAGAACAGTCTGAAAATCAACAACAAAAACTGTCTAGTCACTTGGGAAGCAGCGCAGAAGGACAGGGAAAATTTGAAGGGGTTACTGAACCAGCTACGAGAGCCGAAACTGATTCTACTGGGCGGTCTAAGCCTAATTCTGACCAGTCTGCTCAGTTGGAGCTTAATCAGGATTTTCCCCCCAAACGGCAACTTAATCGAACAAATCAAGGGCAGGGTGAACAACATCGAGATCAAGCTCAATCGAATGGAGAAGGTGAAAAATCGCTAAGTGATTCACAACGACAATCAGATTTAAATCATCTAGCAGCGATCGCTACGATTATTCGGCTAATGCAAGATTTAGACGAGGAAACATTTGAAGGACAACGGTACCGATTAAAAGTCTCTCCCAACTTTGAGACGGTGGAGATGTACGCAAAAGATGGACGAGGTTTAATTCTTTCTAAGCAGGCTGGTCAAATCAGTGGAAGCCTATCGGAACTTGACTTACAGGCAATCGAGCAGTTAAATCAACAGCTTGACCGAAGAGAGGCGCAACGACAGGTAGATCACTGTATGCCTGTTCTAGCCAAACTCTTAAATTATGTTGGTCAATACCGCCAAGATAACTCGGTTTATTTTCTTTCCTTTGATTTTAAAACCCAAATCATGACCTATCGTTCTAAGGACAATCCAAATGATTTCCTTGTGGCTCAACAGACTGAAGAAGGTTGGAAGTACAAGGAAGGCAAATTATCCCCTGAACTTGAACAGGAGACCTCCGTTGATTTAGACGAGTGGTTAGAGCAACAGGCACTTCAAAAAGCCCAGAAAAAAGAGAAATCTAGAGGGTTTGGGCGTTAATTAATCAACCACTTGAATTGATGACCGCAACAAGTCCAAGGAAAAACTTATCTCGCTCGTGGTTAAAAAGGGATCTCATCATCAGACCAACCCGGAATATCTGGCCGTCCTTTAATCTGAGGCGAATCTTTCCGGGTTAGGCCTTCTCGATCTCGAAAGTCATAGCCATATAATCGGTAAAAGTTTTCATAGAAAACGATTCTATCTAAGGGTTTTTTTGAGGTAGGAATTCCCGAACAGCAGGGACTCTAACTGTTCTCGAATCTCCATATCGAACCTGTCTTTTTTTTAGTTGTTGTATAGAGCATTAATCCCTGACGCTACGGCGCGTCTTATGCTTACTCTGATTGCCTTCTTAGGAACTGCCAAAACTCGATAATTTGCTCATCGAGAAGTTTGATTCGAGCTTTGACCCCGTAAGTTTGAAACAGGTAATCTTTGGCTTGTTCAGTTGTCCAGCCCAAACGGATTAACTCATCATCAATAGCAGCGATCATTTCATTGTAATCATAGCTAGGTGGCTCTAACAGATTTAATTGATCAGCTCTTGCCGCTTCATTAAACTTTTGCTGTTGCTCTGGGGTTAACACATTAGAGAAAACCCAATCGATTTCGTTACTGCTAAATCCTGATTCATGTCCTAACCGTGTTACCTCCTCTTTATTGGTGCAAGCCAACATTAAATCCGAACATTTGTTCGCCCGTTTTTCTTTTGCTCGAATGTCATTCGAGTTTCGGTGAGGATAAGTCGAGTAATCGATTTTTTTCTTTTGAATCGGCTTCAATTCATCATCGTCGCGCACCTGCGGCGCGACACTGACAATCGTTTCAGTCATTTTGAGTGACTCTTGTGATGGATTGAAACCGTCACCGTGATGGAATTGTGATGGCGAGTGTGATGGATGAGAAATCGGCTTCAATTCATCACCAACAATGGTTTCAGTCATTTGGTGTGATGGATGTGATGGATTACAGCCACTATTTATTGCTTTATTTAAACCAACATCGGTTACTGATGAGTGAAGTTGATTTTCTTTTAAGAGCGAATTATCAAATAATCCATCACATCCATCACATCCATCACCAGTATGGGTTTGAGCCATCACACTATCCATCACACTATCCATCACAGTTTGATTAATAACCGCCTGACCTGTAATCAGTAAAGGGTCATCATCATAAATTGTTCTAAGCTTCAAACCGAGGAAGAAAGCCCCATTCCTGTCGCGTCCGTGAGAAACCGCTAAATTTAATTGGTTCTTACATAGATCCGAGAGTAAATTAACAAACCGTCTCAAACCAAGCGCATTTCCCCCAGTTTGACGGCTGTAGCTCACATAATTAGCATAAAGCCAGTTATTAATCTGATTTTCATCATTTGTGCCAACCGCACAACGTTCCCCTGGACGATAAACCACCTTTTGGTCTAACCAATCAGCTATTGGATTCGTATCACAAAGAGTCGTCGTCGCCATACGGGTGAGACTAGGAACTTGATTCTCGTAGTCCTTAATTAATTGAGTAGCTCGCTCTGGATTCATCTCCAGTACCCAATTAAGTAAACCAGAAAGGTAAGGAACGAAATCCCCTTTAATTCCTTGATTAGTCAAAGAAAGTAAATTTTTCTGGTTAACATTGGGAATTTGGTGATTCATCGGGACTGTAATCCGCCGTCGCTTTAAACCACTGGTATAATCGCCACTCTGAATAATTTCATTCGCGGCCACAATCACTAGCGCATTGGGAATAAAACCGCCCGTCGATTGTTTAAATTTGGCTTCATAGGGTAGAGGATCTTGACCCGTTAAGGCTTTGAGGATCGAGACATTTCCCGTATAGCGATCGCTGTCCGTGATCACCACCAGACGCTTATCTTTGATTGAAGCCGTTTCAAAGCGAGATTTTTCTAGTTTCTCTAAAGTCGTCGTGTGGCTATTTTGTAAACCCACTAACGCTATAGCCAAGCGGAAAAACGTCCCTTTTCCCGTTCCTCCAGGGCCAATTAACTCTAGATACTTCTGCCAATCGGTGCGACCTGTAACAATGCCATGTAAATAAGCTCTGAGTAACTGGACTAAATTTTCATCACAACAGCACATCTGCCGCATCCAATCAGTAATCGGGTGACAAACGGCGAGAGGATTGTAATCATAAGGCAAACACCACGTTAAACGATGTTCGGGATCATGAGGCATTAAATTATGCGTTTTTAAATCCAAAACCCCATTGGTTAGCGGAATTAGCCCTTCAGGAGAATCCCAAGTTCTGACCGCCAATTTATATTTCATCAGGGCTTCGATGTTTTTAATCAAGCTGTCCGTGATCTGAGGTTCGTGAACTTTCTCATCTTTAACGGTCGTGTAAATCGATTGATTGGCTTCTAATTCGGCGTAGATCACCTGACGCACAAATTCAACGGGTTCAATTGACCAAATGCCTTTAAGTTGCCCTCCGTAGCTTCGCCATTCTTGGATTGATACATCCCAAGCGAGTTTTTTCCCGTAGCGATTAATGAGCCACTGAGCAAGCGGGTTCGCTGACCAAGATTTCGGATAGCCATCAGGAATTTTCGGGGTGTCTTGTTTGTATTCGGACTGCCAGTTGTCAAAACGAATCGCTTTAGCAAGTAGTTGTTGTCGAAATTCTTCGATGCCGTTCATTGAAATATAATCATCGATTCCCTTGCCCTTATTTTCATCCCAAACTGGAAGAACATAAACAGGAGTGTTAAATTTTGTTAACTGGCTTCCGAGCTTATGTAATGCTTTCCTGACATCAAGTTTGGTAGAAATATCGGCATCGAAAGCCAAGATAAAGCCAAACCCTGCTTTCGCTAAACGTTCTAGGGCGGAAACCAGATAGCGTTTGCCTTGTGGGTCGGATTTAGAGGGAGTTAAGCCCATTTCCACCCCAAGCAGGGCGATCGTTGGAAGCCCATGAAAACAGGCGCAAATCGCTTTAAAACCGCCTTCAGTAATGATGATATAGGGATGCCCATCAATGAGCCAACAACGGGCTTTCAGGGCATTTAGATCGTGCCAGAAATAGGGATCACTCGGATGGGCAGGCAGGAGAGCATCATATTCGTCTTTAAAAGCGGTGCGGTATTTAGCGGCTTTCTTACCCTGTTTATCACTCCAGGGCTTGTCGGGACGAAATTGGAACTGGCCGTTAGACCCGATTATGATGATGCCTCCCGAACGGGCTGGATAGCCGAGGAGTTGGGTGGCTTCTTTAATGTCTACGGAGTAACAGTTAGCCGCGATCCAGTCGGGGTTAAGTCCTCTTTGTTTTTGATGGATGTCTGAACCGCAGCAGTGGGTAAAGTGCTTGTCGGTTAAGCGTTTCGGAGAGGATTCGGGAAGATTTTGAGTTGAGACAACGGATTTTTGATTAGCGGATTTGATGGGCGTACTTGTCTGTACCCACTCAGATAAGGTAGGATTGTACATAACTACTTGTTTAAAAATGAATAACAATTCGTGAGAAGCCCTGCTAGAAGTTGCAAGCAATTAGCAGGGTTTTTCACGTCTTAGGAATAGTATAATCTAAGGTTCACCTCTCAGAACCTTTTTTGGTCAATCAATTTTGTTAAGATTTTTTACGTTCCCGATAACGTTTGATGTACTCCAACGCATCTTCATCGGTGACAAAGAGAATTCGTCCTACTCTAAAAGCTTTTAAGTTTGGCTGAATATTTTTTTCTGGACGGCCAGTAACATCGTAACCCACTCTACGAGTGCTAAGGCCTAACTCCGCAGCAATTTCCTCAAGTGTCCAATAACCAGGGAGACTTGGTTCTTTTCGTTGTAGAGGTGGGTCAAAATCAGATGGATTTCTGACCATTGGTTCTGGAGTTGCTAGAGGGTTAGGCATTTTATAGAGCAGTGGAATACTCTTGATTATCCTTATCATATCAATGGATTCTACAATCGAAAATCGAGAAAAAATCTATAAAACGCAACAAGGCCTTCGATTTTTGGGCATGATAAAGAATAATCAACCATACCAACTTTTACATCCGCTGACTTGATGCCATTTACCAACTTCACAAACCCCTATCAGAATCCCGCAAACGTTCCAAGCAACTATCGGAGCCATTTCAATCTAGCGAAGCTGTTTAAAGCAGATGGAACTTATGTTCGTCCGGCGGAAGACCCCGTGACGATATGGGCCATTGACCTGCTGCATCGGGAATATGGTGTTCCGCTAGATGCTCTGGAACTGGAACTCTTTGCAGACTTTTCCGAAGGGACGCATCAGGGAGGGCGACGATATCAGGGAAGAGCCGATGTGATTGTTTACGATGACCGTTATATTGGGGCGGGCGGGGGCCTAGATGTTGCCTTCATTATGTTGGAGGCGATGGAGCCGAATAAAAAGTTTGAGGGGATGGAGGCAGAGGGCTGGAATGAACACTTAATACGCCTTAATGCTTACATGAGTGCTTCGCCGTCTGCTCGATATGCCATTCTGACTAACGGCAAAAATACGACAATCTATCGCCGCGATCTGGAGTATCCCCGCCACTTTCAGCCAATTGGAGATTTACCCAAATATGAAAGTGCGCGCTCGGCTGCTGAGCATAGCCCGTTTAAGGTGATTCTTAATCCCAGTGAACCTGATGGCATTCAGACTGGACTGCAACCCCTGACCCGCGATAAGTTTCGGGAGGTGTTGGGCGATACTCGCTCTGGGTGTCACTCGATTTTACGAGATAATGAGGGATTGCAGCCCCAAGAAGCGGTGGATGCAATGGTCAAGTTTCTGTTTGCAAAGTGGTATGACGAGCAGGCAACGATCGACTTGGTAAAGAAGACGGGTGAAATGCGTTCGTATGTGTTCAGCTATAAGCCGGGTGAAACTGACCCAGAGCGTCTGATGGTACAAGTGCGGGATACGTTTGAGAAGGCCAAGCAATGGGAACGGGAGACACTACAGCGCAAATTTTGGAATAATCTGGGCATTCGGTTGGCTTTTCATGAATCGGATGCCCTGGAGTTCAAGCCTCATACAACGCAGTTGATTGTAGAGAAATTGCAGCCCTGGAGTTTGCGAAAATCTGCGACAGATGTGAAAGGGGGCGTATTTGAAGACTTTCTGAGTAAGACCTTCCGAGATGACTTAGGACAATATTTCACACCGACTCCAGTGATTAACTTGATGGTGGGAATTTTACAGCCGACGGTTCATGATTTTGTAGGCGACCCAGCGTGTGGCTCGGCGCGGATGCTGACTCATGTACTGGAGTATGTGCGGCAGAAGGAACTAGAGCGGGCAAGTGCGGAAGGACTGGAGGTAAACAACCCAGATGAACCGACTCCAGAATTTATTGAATTTCGGGATAATCGCCTGTTCGGGGCAGAAATCTCTCGGAATGTGATGCACGTGGCACGGGTGAATTGCCTGATGAACGGAGCGCAATATGCAGATTTGAAAGTGATGGATGCGCTGCAACCGTTGGGCAGTATCACTGGTGGGCTAATGGAAGGTTTGCCTAATAGACCTGGGTTTTATCTGGGTGGGTTGACGATGATTTTGACCAATCCACCGTTTGGCTCGAAGGTGACAAATGCGGAAATTCTAAAAGATTTTGCAGCAAGAGATGGAGTAACGAAAAAGAATGGAAAGGTAATACCGAGCATCGCTCAAGAAATAGCTTTTGTTAATCGTTGTCTTGAGTTTCTGAAACCAGGTGGTAAATTGGGCATTGTCTTACCAGATGGCGTTCTTGCAAATAGCTCAATGCAAGTAATACGAAACTGGATTTTGCGCTGGGCACGTCTTAAAGCAGTAGTCAGCTTACCTCAAGAAACATTTACTCCTTACGGTGCAGGTGTGAAAGCAAGTGTGATTTTCCTTGAAAAACGTCAGAAAGCTTTGTTAGCCAATGGACAGATGGAACTTGGGCAGGAAATAGCTGAAGCAGATCAGGACTACGAAGTTTACATGGCTCGTATAGACAACATCGGTTATGACGCTAATGGACGATTGTCTGTAACTGAAGATCATGCACCAAATCCACCAGAAGTAAAAGAGTCTATTCAAGATTTTGCCCAACGGTTAGGATGGTAAATTTATGGAAAGCCAACTTTTATCGATTCAATATCTCAAGCAACAACCCAGATGGGATTTCAGGTATTTTGACCCAAAATATCTTGAAGTTGAGAAGATTCTGCATGAAGGTAAGTATCCTTTAGAGCCTTTAGAGAATTTTACAAGGCAAATTCAAAATTTTGGGGCGTACTCTTTATGTAATCTTCTGCAGTGGATTGAAGATGATAACGCAATTCCTTACCTAAAAGTAACCAATCTTAAAGAAGATGGAATTGATTGGTCAGAAGTTTTAAAGATTACTCCTGAAGTACATGAACAGTTGCCAAAATCAAAAGTTTATCCAGGTGACATTTTGTACTCAATGGCAGGAACTATTGGTTTAGCTGTGCTAGCTCCAGAAGATTTAGGAGAATGCAACTCTAATCAGGCTATTGCTAAAATTCGACTTAAGTCAAAGACTTTAAGTCCAGACTATTTAGTTACTTTTCTTAATAGCAGGCTTGGCAGATATCAGTCTGAGCGAATTGCGAATGGTCAAACTGTTCTAAATATTAATCTTGGTGAAATAGGTAAGCTGCTAGTTCCTATTCCTCCTCGCTCGCTCCAAACTCAGATCGCTCAGGTGATGCAGGAGGCTTATGGCGAGCAACAAAAGAAATTAGAACAGGCAAAACAAGCTTATCAAGAAATCAGCGAGTATGTTCTAAAAGAGCTAGGAATCAATTTCACAACTTCCCAGCGAAGCTGTAGTGCCTTAGTGCCTATAAGTGTCCTAAAAGGTGGACGTTTTGATTTTGAAGCAGTAGTTACTTTGCAAGATATCAGCTCTCAATTTGTTGAGCATAAAGCAACTTTATTAAGAGAGATTGTTCAACAGATTAATGAACGAGTTACACCATCAGAAGAATCTCCTGATGAGATGGTTAACTATATTGGATTAGCCAATATTCAATCCAATACTGGTGAATTAATAAATTTTCATCCTGTTCAAGGTAAGGAAATTCTTAGTTCATCACCAAAATTTGAAAAGGGTCATCTATTATTTGGACGAATGCGACCCTATCTTAATAAAGTTTGGAGTGCAGAATATGATGGTGTGTGTTCAGGTGAAATATTGGTTTTAAAACCAAACAAAAATAAAGTAGATACTCTACTTCTACAGACACTTTTACTTAGCAAACTTACTTTAGCTCAAATTGTTCCCCTACAAAGTGGCTCGTCTCTTCCTAGAGTATCTGCCTCTGATGTATTAAGTGTTAAATTACCCATTCCAAAAAACCTGAATAAGCAAAAAGAAATCAGTGATGAAATTGAAAAACGTCGTCTTGAAGTAAAACGCTTGCGAACTGAAGCGGAAGCGGTCGTTGCAATATCAAAAGCGCAAGTTGAGCGGATGATTTTGGGTGAGGAGACTGTGGGGTGAAGAAAATCATGAACAACAGGAGATTACAGCAATGAATCTAGTGATTCCCAATGAGTTTCTACAAACAGCACATAGTTCTGAGGCAGAGTTAAGGCTAGAAATCGCCATTTTGCTATTTCAGCAAGAAAAGATTACTTTGGTTACTGTCTGCCAGTTGGCAGGCATAAATCAACCTTGAGTAGTCATCAATGAGCATGAAATCCAGCAGCAAATACTATCCGCTCTTTGACTATCTGCAACGTTGCAATCAGCCAGAAATTACCCTCAGCATTGCTGAAATCGAAGCATTGATTGATCGTTCACTCCCAGCTTCAGCCCACAGTAAAAAAGCTTGGTGGAGTAATCGAGACAGCCCTAATGCGCTGCAAGCCTCTGCCTGGATCGGTGCTGGCTACCATACTGAATCGGTTGATCTGAACCAGCAAACCGTTACCTTTAGCAAGTTTCAGGCACACTACAACATTCAGCAAATTAATGGGGAGATCGTTTGGAATCAAGATGCCATCAAAGCTTTACGGAAACACATGAGATTGACACAAACTCAGTTTGCCCAAGAACTCGGTGTACGTCGGCAAACGGTCAGCGAGTGGGAAAACGGGGTATATCAACCAGATCGCTCTACTGCAAAGCATTTAGAACGTATTGCAGAACAGTACGCCTTTCAGATCTCGAACTTGGACGTTGTGTAGCAAACGGACAAGAAACGGCTCTGTGCGTATAAGATGACTTGTACGCTTAGTTTTGGCTTACTCGACGTATAATTAGGCTAAAAACCTTGAATTATCCCTCAGAAAACTTGACGTATAACCAAAGTTCCGCTCAGGATGCACAGAATAAAAACTGTTAAAACTTAAATGCTAAAAATCCAGACGGAGCTTAAATTACAGCTTAAAAGAACGCTTAAATTAGACGCTGACCGCCGTTTTTTGTCCGTTTGATACACAATGTCCAACTTAAACAGTTAGCAGTCAGCTTTTAAATTGACAATTGTCCGTTTAACGTTCATAAATAGAATAAAAAGATCAGACGTACTTCTTAAACCTGATCTATATCTTCGACATATTCTCATGAACGATTCTTATTTATCTCCCAAAGCACTGTTTCTTTTTTCTGATGGTAAGATCTACCCCGATCCCCTTGTTTGTTCTGGTCTTCTTTCTGTAGAGTTGAACGGCAAGCCTTGTCCGTACTCCAACAATGGTCGTTTCCCTAAGCCAGAATATCTTAGTTCAGAAACTCCTGGCTACAGCCTTGATAAAGGCAAACTAGGTGATCTCTGTCCGCCTTGCGCCAAACAGCAACTTGGTAACCTTGAACATTGGCAAGGGCATGGTGGTCAAACTTTTCCAAAAAAACTTTTGCCTCTGCGTTTGTTCAAGTGTCGGATGTGGTTATGGCTGGTTGTTCCAGGTTTGTATGACGCAGAGCCGACAAAACTCAAAATGGACGATTTGGGCTTAAGCTAGGGAAAGTGTTGCAGGTGGCTCAACCCAAAGTATAACTCTTGCTTTTTAACTTTTTGCGTACCCAAATACGCATCTACTCATTCATCCTGAGTCTCCAACCACTCACCCAGAAGCTTCTCCACCAACTCCGAGAAATCCGACTCATCCCCCGATTGCAGCAGAGCCAGCTTAACCTTGCGATAAGTTTCTTTGCGAATATACGCTGAAACTTGCTCATAATCTGGATGACTCCGTTTTCCTTTTGGTCTACCCCGCTTCGGGACGGGCAACACCTCATCTGGCTGCTCATCCTCTCTAGCCGCCTTCAAAATCCCTTTAAACTTACTCATTTTCAATCTCCTCTATAATCCCAATTCTTCTCCAATCGCCTTATAATCCGCCCAAGCCGTCGCCGCTTTAGGATCGTTAACCGCTTTGACAGGCACACCCGCTAGAGCCGCTTTTTGAAAGGCAGAATAGCGTCTAATCCCCGACTTAAATAGCGGTAAACCCGCATCTTCGAGCATCTTTCGCGCCTCTTCCCCATCTTTTGATGGAGGTGGCGGAACGATCGTCAGAAGAATCTTATAACGCTCGTTTCCTAGCTTCTGTAAAGCCTGAATGGTCAGCATCAGTGCATCTAAAGCAAGTGCATCGGGGGTTGAGGGGATGATCAGGAGGTCGCAGCCATCGGCGAGGGCTTCTAAATCTTCTTCTTCGGGTCTAGCTTGAGTATCGATCGCAATATGTTGGTACTTGCGGGCATACTTGGCTGCTTGCCGTTCATCAACAACCGTAAATGGCAAATTACCCCGTTTAGCCCACCCCGAAGCACTGCGATTGGGATCGCCATCGATCAACAACGTATCAGCCTTCGTGGCCAGATAGGTGGCTAAGTGAACGGCAGTCGTCGTTTTTCCGACACCACCTTTAAAACTAGCGATCGTAATAATCATGCGTATTTGAGTATTTGCGTATGCAATAAAAAAACAAATGATTCGTCGTTCACTAATCTAATTTATGCGTGTTTGAGTATTCACGTATTCGAGTTGTTAAATATTTAAGTACCTGCGTATGCAAAAACTGATTTAAGGATAACAGCCCTTCTCTGGTTAGGGTTTGGCTTTTTGAGTATTTGAGTATTCAAGTATCTGCGTATGCAAAAATAAGCCCAAGACACCATAGAGTTACTATCTTATGGATTAAGAAAGAGAGCCGCGCATCAGACCGATAGAGGGCGGGACGGCATTTTCTCTAATTCTTGAGCATTCAAAGGACGAATCTGACTTTCTTTGACCTCAACGGTAATCCCGTCAATTGGAATGCCAAATCCTTCTAGGCTATATCCATCTTCTTGTCCTTCAGGCATCGGATAATGTTCGATCACATAGGCTTTGTCGCCTTTTTTAAGACCGTATTGGGGAAAGTCAACGGTCAGGGCGACTTGGGTATAAAGTTCAATCGTCATCGGCTTATTGAAAGTGGAACTAAAGTAACAAATCGGGTTTCAGTTTGGTTAACAATCCATACCGTAATAACGTTTAAAGTGACTCCTAATGGGCCTGTTAATGTCCCATGAATTTCAAATTTTTGTCCGAATTCAGTCAGAACAGTAGGAGTTGCCTCTAACGGAAGAATTTGCTGTCTAAGATCTCTGGTTAAGTCTTGCCAATTAGAGAGCGTGTAACCTGCCTTAGCTAAAAACTGAGATTTATCATCTTTGGGAAGCCGAATTAATAAATATTTTGTCAATTTAGCTTCAGGGATAATCGCATTGGGATCTAGATAAGGCATTCCGAGAGTAATAACTAAAACGGTAACTTAACTTTGGTATATTGTGCGCCGTAATCACCAGGGAGAAGATGAAGATAACGGCTGGTCGTATCTAGGCTAGAGTGTCCTAATTCTTGCTGCTGGAGGTGAATCGGGCTACCGTTAATTAGCTGATGGGTCGCCCCGCTATGCCTGAGCCAGTGGGGGCTAACACCATAAATTCCCACCCGTTCACCCGCCGCTTTAACGATGCGCCAGACCTGTACCGTCGAGTAAGCCTTTTTGCGGGAATTGAGAAAGATCGGGTCATCCCCTTTAGTCGATGCTGATTTTGTGGCTTTGAGAGCTTGCCATAATTGAGGTGTAATCGTCACCTTGCGGGTTTTGTTCCCTTTACCGAATAAGGTAATTAGGGCTGAACCGTCGGGCTTTTCCCGAAGATCCTTCCAGGTCAAGCTACAAAATTCCGATACCCTAGCGCGGGTTTCATAGAGGAAAGCTAACATTAACTGATGCTGGCGTTTCGGTTCAGCCAACAGCATCTTTTCCCATTCGTCTTCGGTGAGGAGCCGTTCAGCAATGGCATCTTTAAACTTCGGCGGTTTGAGCTTGGCTGACGGGTTTTTATCGAGAATTTCATTATCCATCGCAAAAGCAAACAGAGAGCGCACGGCGGTTATCTTACGCTTTTGAGAGGAAGGTGCATACTTGAGCTTAAGCTGAGTATCCCAGTTTTGAATATCGATTAAAGTGACTTCCCCTAACGGTTTTTGAATAAAGCTCAAAAAATCGGTCACATCCCGTAGGTAAGACCGACGGCTGTTCGGGGACTTATCGTGTAGCCACATCTGGATTAGTGTCACTTCCATCGGTAAGCAAGCGGAATTGACTTCAGAAGTCATGAGCAAGTAGAAAGGGAGCCAACGTTATCTTTCATCATACGCTTAAACGGAGTGATTTCAAGGCTATTGTTGGCCCTGATTCCTCTAACGGCTCATATGGCCCTGAAATTCAGCAATTGAGCTAGTGATAATAGCTTGTCTGAGCAGGGTTTTAAGCAGAGAAGGGTCTTCGATTTGGTTAATTGCCTCAACCAAGGATGGAGGCACGTCTGAAAACCGAATCGTCAAAACATCGATGACATCCTCTCGTCCTTTTTGCAGGATTCCTTCATCTAGCCCTTCTTGACGGGCGAGACGTTCGACACTGGTTACATAAGGCATTTGCAAATCCTCCTCAAAACGTCTAATTTCTTGCTTGAACTTACTCCGCTCTGATTTGAAACTATAAATGTTAGCTACGGTAAAGACATTATTTTCGAGCTTTACTGGAACTAAAATACGTCTATGATTACCGCCTTCAAATCGATCAATTTTTGACCAAGATTTAGGAAGTTCTTCTGAGCAAAATAATTGGATTTCAATTTCTCTATCATTGCTCACCCATTTAAAACTTGGAAGATTTTCTACTTGCTCAATTAAACCATTGACTTTGCCGTTAATCCAATCTCCTTTGAGATTACTTAAAACCGATTCATTTGGCTTGTTGGGAGCTAAAGTTCCATAAACAGCAAGACGCGTCGAAGGTTGAGCAAAAATCAGATCGATAATTAACTCAAGTAAGGGATTAATTGCTTGACAAACTGTTTGATCTCTTTTCACCTTTTGCCAATCAGGGCCTCTAGGTGTTTTCTCCCCATGAGCGTTATTTGACCGAACTACATAAAGCAGTTTTGCAAGATCCTTCAAAAGTTCATCTAGTTCATCTATAGTTTGACGCTTCCATCTTTTTTGCTGATAAGATGAAAAACTATCTACTAATTTAGTATGTCGCTCCTGAGATTTTCTTTTTAATTCTTTAGAGATGTTAGTTGGGTCATAAGAATTTCTTCTGAGGACTTCATAATTCATTATTCGAGGTTCTAAATTGACAATGTTTTTCAATTGATCACTTTGGAGAACAAGCTGTATTCCTTGTTCAGAAAGACCTTGTTTTAACAATTCACTAAATGATTCTGTATCGGCTCTTCTTTGAAATCTAACCTCCTCGGTTGTCAATTGATTGAGGTTTTTTCTAAAATCATAAAACTGGTTCCAAATGACATTTAATGCTTGAAAAAGATCACTTGTTTTCTCAACATGATTTGATTTATTATTGGCTAGATTTATCTTACTTAAAGCAGTTTCTAAAAAACTAAGAGAGCTAGTCTGCCACCAAATTTCTTTCATAACTGATAATTTTCTAAATTGATTAAATTCAAATTTGCTTCAAAAATGTTGAGATTTTTAAATAAAGGTAAAGCTTCTCTTCTAAGGTTATGCCATTCTTCAGGTATTAAGTTTTTTTCTAAATGAAAGTCAAGCCTTCTAAAATCTCTAATTTTAGACTCAATTTGAGCTAATAGAGAACAGCTTTCAAAGTATTTTGGATAAAAGACAATACAGGCATCAAGTAATGAATTTACAGTATCAGGTCTTTCTGGGATAATTACTTTAATTTTTCCTAACGGTTTGAGGCGTGTATCGAAATAATGTGCCTCAAACCATTGACGATCTGCATCACCAACTAAAATCTGGAATAAAATGGGATTGATGCCATCAGCACCCTGAAAGCCACCTAGTCCTCCAACGCAATAAAGTTTAGAATATCCTGCCATTCTGAGAGCCCTTTTACAGAAGTTTGCCTAATTAGTTATTCAATAAATGTAATGCTTTGAAGTAGATTGCTTACTTCAATTAAACAGTTTTAAAAAGCGGGTATTTCTGCTCGAATAGAGAGTTAAACTATCTTATACTTGGGAACAGATTCGTTACCTTCCTCTTGACTGGTTCAGCAAGATTCAAAGTTTGGTATTCTTGCCTTTACAAATAAATATGGCAACGTCGGAAAAGGAAACAACTGTTCACTTACCAGATTTAGGCTCTCCACTCAGTAGATTAACTGTTGTAAATATGATTGGCTTTCCCCTAGTCAGTCTAGATTTACTGTTATAAGTGTTCCCATTTTTCTCAAATTATTTATCTTCACAGAAGAACTGAAACCTTTCTTGATTAAGAAAAGCCTTTTTCTAATAATGGATACTGTTGATTGATGCCAAGACGAGAGCCTTGTCTTATACTGATGGTGTGATAGACAAGTTTTCTCGCTCTCTAGGTTTTTGTAAAGCCAAAGCTTCCTCCATTGTGCCAAAATCTCCCACATCGAGGGGCAGTTGTACCGAATCCCCCTTGTAAAACTGGCGCACCAAGCTCATTACAGAACCTGCAATCTGTTGATTGAATTGAAAAACTTCTGCAAAATTCCTGTCTTCTTCGATCACAAAAATCTTCGTTTGACCGATTAGCTCCTCTTTTCGCGTAAAGGTAAAAGAATGCTCAGAAGAGCCAATGGACATTAAAACTCTCAATGAGTCAGTGTGAGCAATTGGCTGAATGCTTAAAACTTGAGTTTTCATAAACTGATGGCGTAAATGCCTCGTAGCGTCCAGTAATTTAAAAATTCCTCTTGTTCCATTTTATACTTTGTCCCATCCCAGGGATCTCGAATTAAAACAAAGCCATTTTCCTCCCAACCATCTACAACCACCAAATGACCCAGACGCGCCATCGGTTCTCTCATTTCGGCGATAAATGTACCTGTTGAAACTAGGGCAGAAAGTAACTCAATCTCAGTTGCACCACTCAAATCGAATCCCCCACCAACCCATCGCCTCAAACCCGTCTCTTCAAGTTGATTAAGAGTTCTGGCTAAGTCAGAGAGCCTAACAGGTGTTCCAGTTTCTTTTGCAATTAGGGCCTGAGTGATATTATCGATTCCCAATTTCCTTAGTACCATCAATGCACAGGCAGGGCCGCAACTCAAACGGTCTTGCTGTAGAACAACATTCAGTTCGGCCACTTCATCAATAACTGGCCAATTCCCCCCTGCACCTGAGAGAAATGGAATGGAATCATCTTCTTTCAATCGTTTACCAATAAGGGAGGTCTATGATTACTCCTCAAACTCCTCGCTTGTTTAAAATTTAAGGGAATTAGGGATAACCTTTATACGGTATGGCTTTGATTCATTTTGTGTTTTTTAGTGAATTACAACGAAAACTTAATTAATTGACAATGTAATTTACTATCGATGCAAATGCTTAATTTTAATGACATTTAAGCATACACTGTCAAGCAAAAAAAGCTAACAATGTAATTATAAGTGTCTAACACTCCCCTCAAGAGATAAAATTACTCACCTTACCAAGAAGCCATTTACTAAAGTCTAATCACAACAACACAGACTTATGTATTTACTGTCATAAGTTTTGTCATTTAAAGTTATTTAACTTAATTCATTATATTGACTAAAAGTTTAGTGTGTTTTGAGTATCTTAAGCATTTATAAAAAATATATTTCATTTTATATGACATTGCATACATAAATTAAATACATTCAATGACATACTCCTAATCAATTATAGCAACTAACACTTATCACTCCATCTTTTCCCTCTTTCACCTCACTCTGTACATTAGTTATAATTACAGTGCATACATCAACGTCACTTACCGTCACCTATGACCGAAAACCCTAAGAGTACCGCCGTTACTTTCCGTTGCCCTAGTGAGGTCATCGACAGCATCGACCACCAAGCTAAAGCCACTAAACAGAACAGAACCGATGTCCTTGTTGACCTCATCTTAGGTTCAATTCCTAATGTAAAAGTCATAGAGAGATCTAAGCTACCACCTGTCCCTGCGATTTATTATGTCTTTACCCCAGACAAACAATTATTGTACATAGGAAAAGCCGATAACCTACAGAAACGATGGAATAGCCATCATAAATATCAACACTTTATCGAAACATCATTTGACTGTCGGATTGGTTACTTTCCCCTTAATTCAGTAGATAATCTCAATGAAGTTATTGAGGAGTTTCAAAGCGAATCTGAAACTACACCTACCGAGAATATCTTAGTAACTAATGGTCAGTTAAACGAACTTAGAGGGGAACTCTATGCCTTAAAACGTCAATTCGACATCACTTTTGGTAGCCTGTCGGCTATAGGCTTAGAAAACCTCATTAAACGCTTTGAAGACCTTAAGCCCCCAAAAGGTAAACAGGATTGGACACCGACCTCTGAAGACAAACGAGAAGGCATTGTCAGAAGCAATCTCATGAAGCACTTCGGCTTCAACTCAACCCCTGACTTAGAAAGCGCAGCTTCTTTTTATACCAGTGAACCCGACAAATACCTTGAAGAGTTATCAGGCTGGCAATGTAGACCTATAGAACAAGGTAGCCACCGAACCCGATTCTATCCTTCTCAAATCAAACCTTAAAGCCAGGTCGGAATCGGGTTGGATTAAAAAGTTATCGATTAAAAACAAAGACAAAAGCCAACCCGACTCCTAAACCTCGACACAGAGTAAGGCTGGATTTCTCATCAACTCGCTTCGTTTTAGTCTAACCGCCCGCCTCATCAGGCGAGGTTCCCCTGGCTTTCGGCCTTTAGCCTATCCCAACACACTCCATTTCGGTCAGTCGGGAGACTTTCTTACAGTAACCGTCGCCCCAACCTCTTCTAATTGCTTTTTCATGTCTTGCGCTTCATCTTGGCTCTTGACTTTCATCAACAACGTCGGAGCCGATTCTACTAAATTCTTAGCCTCTTTAAGCTCTAAATTGATCAAGTTACAAGTCCGACCGAGAACTTTGATCTTATCGGAACCAAATGATTCAAGAATCACCTCAAAAGACGGTGGTTGAGCGACACTCTCAGAAGGAGTTATCGGCTCACTCCCAGACACCTGAATAGGTAAATTAAATAACTGCCTATCTCCCGTCCTCGACAAAAACCCATCTAACCGCTTCTCAATCACATTCCTATCTAATTCTCCTTTCTCCATCATCTCCATCACCAAAGCCCCTAAAAGGATTTTTTTTCTAGTATCCTCCTTACGTTTCTGTGTTGCTTCAGTCGCCTTAATCTTCTGGATCTGAGCCTTAAGTTCCTCTTGCTTTTTTAACAACTGTTCTAATCGCTTATTCATCACTCAATCTCTTCTCCGCCTTGATAGAACCATCTTAGCTCTTCCCCCGACTTACTGCCTACGTTCACCAACTTGAGTGCTATACTCTAGTTATCGTCTGTTTCCCATTACGAAGGAATGGCGCACTTATACATTATTTGTCAACAAGTTTTGACCTTCGCTAACGCTCAGACAAAACTTGGACAAATAACGCCATGCGTCAAAGGGGGTACCCCCTCTGAACACCCCCTCGATAGGTTCCAAAAACTTCTGACTTATTTTCAATCTCATCGCTTCATAATTATTCTTGATTTTGGGCAGATGGGAAAGAAAATAACCTTCTCCTTTTGGTTAAATTGAATCGATGGCTATCTACCATGTCTCAGCTAAAATCATCTCTCGTAGCGGAGGTAAAAGTGTTCTTGCTTCTGCCGCCTATCGTGCTGGTGATCTCTTAACTGATGTACGGTTAGGAAAAAGCTTCGATTACACTAAAAAGCAGGGGGTAGACTCGACGATTATTCTTGCTCCAGAAAACGCTCCTGATTGGGTTTTTAACCGTGAGAAATTATGGAATGAAGTTGAGGCAGCCGAGAATCGAAAAGATTCTCAACTCGCTCGTGAATTTAATATTGCTCTCCCTGTTGAATTAAATAAAGAGCAGATGAAAAATTTAGCTTTTGAGTATGTACAAGAACAATTTGTGAATCGGGGCATGATTGCTGATGTTGCCTTTCATGATCTAAACACTGATAATCCCCATTTCCATGTGTTGCTCACCATGAGAGATATTACAGAGCAGGGTTTTAGTAAGAAGAAAAATCGTGACTGGAACTCAACCGAGCTATTAGTGGAGCAGAGAGAAGCATGGGCAACTCATGTTAATGCTGCCCTTGAAAATCTTGGGTTAGTCGAGGAGAAGATCGACCATCGTACTTTAGTGGCTCAAGGGATTACAGAGCGTATCGCTCAAGTCCACTTAGGGCCAGAACTACACCGCTTAAGAGAACAATCTATCGAGCAGGGAAATTTACAAGGGTTTCGGGATAAGTATCAGCTTGGGGATTTGTATGAGACGATCGCAGAGATTAACAGAGAATTGGCCGCTCACTCCGTTGCTAGTGAAGAACTTGATGAGTTAATTGCTCTTGAACTTGCCGAGATGGAGTCGATTAAACAGCAGACAACTTCTTTCCCCGAAGCCCAAAATATAACTATGAACCCAAACGAGAAGAAAGAGGAATCCGACCGTGAACGGGAATGGGAAAGCACCGCAGAATCTATCAATCTCACCAAGCGATTTGACGAACTTACTGACTACTTTACAAGCTCTAGCCGAGAGGCTAGAAGTAGGCGAAAATAGAAGGTTCGTGTCACCAGGTGCAACCTGTGACTATAACAGTTG
>ERZ1066120.992-NODE-992-length-20516-cov-6.600362_pt1 | contig 20516 bp, 18 predicted proteins | sample MGYA00382767_ERZ1066120 | MGnify/ENA primary metagenome ERZ1066120 (study PRJEB33369, sample SAMEA5778350) | biofilm metagenome | biome: Industrial cooling water; feature: Water cooling tower basin; material: Biofilm | place: United Arab Emirates | collected...
AACAAGCTAATTTCAATGGTTTCAGCTTTTTACATTAGATTTAGGTCACACCCGCACAGGGTTAGACATGAAAAGCTTAGAGTTTTTGGGTAAAGGTACGAAACCTAACTTACTAGATCGTGTGAAAACAATATGGAGTCAGTGTGTACGGAATGGCAAAGTTAGACAAATTTGCCATTCAACTCTAAAAATTCTTGCTTCTGTAATGATAGGTTATATCGCCAAAGCACATCTTCGATTCTTTCCCTGTAGTGCTTTAAAATCGTGTCCTGAACAAGAGAATCTTTAAACAGTCGAAGGCAAACATGGCAATGATGGGCATAACGGTTTTCCCATTCAATCTCAGGATTTTTTGAAGCAGCCCAAGCAAGTATCTTTTCTGGGCCATCTACATAAATCCAAATTTTGATAAAATCTTTTGTAGCTTCCTCAATCTGCTGCTCGAGATACCCCTTTTTCCAAGTTATGCTGAGTTCGGGAATTTGTTCTCTAGTTAATCCACAACACAATCCTACCTGATTATCTGGAGTGATAACTGCCGTACTGAATATACTGTCACATCCCTTTTTACGATTTAAGTTATTTTTGTTAAGCATTAACCCATCTGGCTGATCTATTACTTCGTCAACCAACATGGGCATCCAGGGAGATTGAATAATTTGAAATTTTTCTCTAGAGGTGCTGTCCCATAATCTTTTAAGGTATTGATTTTTTAATAAACTGGCGGCTGTCACACGCCGTTTTTTTTGTAACTCTACCATAATTAGAGTAGAATCCATTTCCAATTCGATCCCTAAACAAGCTGCATTAACTACTGATTGTTCAGGAACCCATTTCTGATGAAAATCTCCCGTGCTAACATTTAACTCATTTAAGCCAGCTTTTTTCAATTCCTGAAGTCTTCTACGTCCAGCTTCCATTGATACTGCCCAATAGCCATTCGTTACACATCTCGTTCTCATTCCTTTTTCTGAAGCAAAACGTACTGCCTCTACTAAATCATCACCCAAAAGAAAGCACTCTCCTCCCGAAAAGACGACTAGCTTAAGAAATTGAAATCTAAGACCCTCCTCAATAAAAGACTTAATGTCTTCAAGGCTAATTCTTTTAGTTAGGAAAGGATTACTACCAAAACAGCAATTCTCACAAGCAGCTGTACATTTGTAAGTAGCTAGAATCGTTAATATTTGAGGGTGTATAAATGTACGATGTAACTCAATCGCAGCATTTTGTTCGAGAGAATTATTACTTGTTAAAAATTCATTCATGATAACTTACCCGTTCGATTCAAAGGATTCAGCGTGTGTCAACAGGTCGCTAGTAAAATCTTGTAGCCTGGTTAGAATATCTAGTTCTCGCACTGACCCACTATCACCCATTAATGACAATGAAAAAAGAGCATTGACATTTTCTGGAGGTTCAATGAGAGCTCCTACTGTGAAAACCACAACAACCTCTGCACCAAACCCAACTGTTGCGATAGGTCCTACCTCAACCTCACCAAAGCCATATCCTGTTCCTACACCATAATTTTGATCATCCCACCGCTCCAACGTAGGGAGTTCATTGATTGAAAGATCGTTCTGAACGCCCTGAATCATTCGCTCAATGTAATCATTTAGCTCTTCCTGGCTGTATGTTCTGGTCAGAATTCCCTTTTCATTTAGATCGTTTAGAGCTATTTGATAAATTCGTCTAACTCTATCTGTTTGGGAGAAAATGTGATTGACCCCTCGTAGATCGTAATCAATACGATTTTGAATTACACCTCTTCTCAATCCTTCTAAATGAAACTCTCTCTCGCTATCAGAAGGCTGAACCTCTTGAGCCATTTCCAATGCAATTTGGAGAAGGTCCCTATTAGATAAAACTGCATAAAAAACCCTATTGGTTCTTGCATTGGCTTCAGCAGTAGTTGGCGGGTGAAGCCCCAGTCTTACAAGAACACCATTAGGATCTTGTAGAAACTCAGACCATATACTCCGGTCTCTTAGTAATTGTGTAACTACTCCATCTATACGTTCAAGATCTCGAGTGACATCAACTGTAAAAGACATAGTTAATCTCCTGTATATAGTGGAAAAGGCAAACAACTTACAATGCAACGCACTGGCTAGGCAGCATGACTCGTAATGCCAATATCATGAACGAACTCCTCTGGCTCGGAAGGTGAAATGACTACCGTGCGCGTGGGAAAATGCAGTACAACTGTCCGGTGCGGGTCAGTGACAAACGCACGATAAGCACCCAACGCCTTGTTGCGGAAGAAACCGGTAAAAGAAAACAGACCACTATTGCCAAACGTGCGGATGCTCCAACGCATGGCATCTGGCTCGAACTGGACTGACTGCAACCCAGACAATGGCAAGCGTGTCGTCCAGAACAACCGATGAACGAGAATGGCATCGGGAGTGACGGTGTATCCGCGAATCGTGAACAATGCCCCACTACAGATGATGCCCAATGGAAGCAAGGCGAGCCACTGAAGTATTCCGCGACTGCTCCAAACAACGCCTATCGTAATGCCAACACACAAGATAGTAGCGAGCGATGAGATAATGATGAGCGACGTGCTCCACGGTGCTTTGTAGTTTCTCATATAAGCGTTCCCTTACCTTGTTCTGATTACGTTGCTACCTAACAGTTGTACTCATGGGTGCCGTGAATCTTCGCAGCACTCGCGATGTCCGTCGTTCCCGAAGCGCAGTTATTAGCCCTCTTTCATCACTTTAACAAGAGTAAGACCTCAAACCCCCTCTATAGAAGGATTTGTCCTAAAATCTTTCTTCTGTCACTACGGTGAGACTAAAATAAAAGTCAAGCTGAATTGGGCTGAGCATAAGTAATTGGGGCAGCACGAAACCCATTCATACAAACCATCAGTTTGAAGAAGCCACGTTTAAGTCCGGGGATGGGAAAAACTTGCAACCACGGTTGGAGTAAACACCAAAAGATCAAGGGCTGAATTAGTAAACGTAAATTGTTCAAAGCACTCTTCCAGTTTATACCGGCTTCCCAACGCTGATGCGACTCAAATGAGCTTGTAGAAGTTGAATTTGAAGTAGATTGAGTCTGACGAGCTTGAGCGTGGGTGCGAAAGTCATTTGCATGCCAACTAACTAATAAATAGGCACTAAAAACTATTTCCCACCACCGTTCAATGCTAGTATAGTCAGTGACTCGAAAATCCGCCCAACCGAGTTCGTTTTTTACCTGCTTAAATCCATACTCAATCCAACCTCGAAGGATAAGCGCGTTTTCCGAGGTGTAACTGCCAAGATGAATGGTAGTTAGTCATAATCAACCAAGTTTCAAGCGGATTTGCGGTTGGGTTGTCTGTTTTACTGATTTCGTAATAGCGAATTGAACGGGCTTTGCTACAGACGATTTCGCGAATATAGCGGGTTTCATCTGGTCGATGAGAGAGTGGTTGAACGTAGGCACGCCAACGGTTGTAACGAATTTTCTGACCTGGTGCTACCAATCCACCATGATTACTCCGAATCGCAACAATAAATCGGAGTTTTAAGCGTTCTAATTCGCGAATCACATCGCCACTTTCTCCATACAAACTATCTGCCAGTACTAGCTCAATCTGGAACTTCCATTTCTCCAGTTCTTGCAGAATTTCTACCGCTAATTGAGGCTTAGTTTTATACACATCTCCTGCTTGCAATCGAGAGCGTGGTTTGAATATCTTAAACAGCAATGGGTACGTAATGTCATCTACGACTGCATAAGCGTTCACTGATACAATTCCATTATCGGTTTTCCCCAGATTACCAATGTATTGCTTGGCAACATAATCAGTAGTTTTTCTGGCTTTCTTGTCACCTGTTTCATCAATACACAGGGTAATTGAACGTTTGCCAATTAACTGTTTGATCAATTCTAACCGCCTTGCCCGAAACTGTTCGACCTGCCACGGGGTGCGTTGCAAAAAATGGTGTAACGATTGAGCATTTGATAGTCCAACACTCTTAGCAATCGCAGGTAGAGATTTACGCGGCAGTTCTGAAATCATCCCGATGTGGAAAAACTTGAATGCTTCAAAGTTGCGCACATCGCTAAATAGGTCTTGGTAATGGTTGCAGTAGTCATCGATAAAACTCACAGTCGTAATAGGAGGACGTGGTTCAACCATGCTCTAGCAGTGAAATAGAAGATTTGACTATCTATTTTACTCCTGCTAAGGTGACAGAAGAAAGAAAATGCTACAAATGAAGTTAGCTCTTAGAAAATCAAGCTTGAAAGCCATACGGGATAAGCAGTCTCAATTTAGAGTGAGATTTTTCCTTTATTAGAGTGATTAAAGAGGGTTAGACCCCATACACAAATTCTAAAACGCGATCACTAACAAAGCTCGATAAGCATCTTAAAGTCTAACCCCAATCTCTCCCTGTACCCAAACTCGCACCACAAAAGTTAATTTTGAGGGCGATTGTCTAACAACTCAAATCTTTGAGAACTCAGCCCCTAATCTTTGAAAACTCAGCCCCTAAGCTCCCCCAACCATTAACCCAGCCTGACTCCAACACCCATTCAAAAGTAGACAAAACTGTCACCGCCAAAGGATGAGCGAAGTATAAAGGCAAAATGCAGTGGCGGTAGATAACCTCGGCAACTCCACAACCCGTAAAGCATCAATTGACACTTGGGAGCGATCGCTCTCCTCGCTAAACATGAATTTCGTGCTGACTTAGTTGTCGTTGAAAAAATCTTCAAAGATACATTTGCTATGCAGGAGGCTGATTCTTGACTAGATTTTTTAGTTCAAAGCGATCGATAATCCCAGCCTCTTTTTCATTTCCCGCTCTTAGGTAAAGCGTCTTTGCCGTACTGACATCTTTAACAGCCTGTGCTTTGCTGCCCAATGCCGCTAATGGAAAAGCACGACACATATAACCATCACCAGATGAGGGAGCTAGGTTAATTGCTTTATTACACGCAGCAACTGACTCTTGCATAGCCTTGCGCGTTTTGGCTCGGCTAAATAAATGCTGACCGAGCAAAGCGTAATCCTTATAGGTAACAGGCTTCAAAATGTAATCGGGTGTTGGTTCTCCCTTTGGTGGTGTCAACATCGTAGCGATAACTAAAGGCTCTAGGACGAGTCCCAGCAGCGATACAGGGCTTAAGATTAAGCCGAGCAGAACAAGCCTTTGCAATTTCCAGGCTTTATACATATACACAAATGCCGTAATCAAAGCAGACGGCAAAGCTAACCCAATACTACACTACAAAAGGTTGAGAAATTTATCGGTTGAAAGGCTGCCTCTTGCCTGGGTATTGCGACGCGGGGGAAACATCTCATCTGCTACCTTGTATCGCGCTTGAAGATCCGATTTAGCGATCGCCGTTTGAGTACTCTGCTCGATTAGCAGATCTCGTATAGAAGACCATACAGCTTTACTGCGCTGAATAATTCGCTTGTAGCCAGACGATAAACTAATAGACTCCAGTAGCGGAATATAGGACTCGCGCTTGCGTTGGAAGTGGGGATTGAGCAGAATGCATCTTCCCGTGGGCAATTGCAAAAAATCGGATGCTTCAAATAGAGCCTTTGTTTGTATCTGTTCTGAGTACGTAGTACTTCCCTTACCACCACTCCTACCGTGCGATCGCTGGCGATAACTAACTTCCTTTTGCCCCAAATAATCGGAGAAAAGTTTAGCCGATTCAAAATCTTGGGGATTGAATATTATCTTGGTAGCGCAACCGCCAATAATTGCTCGTGCTAGTTCCTTACCGTAAATCTTCTCCATCTGCACTACATTTTGAAAACCTAAAACACAGCAAAGACCGTCTTCGCGGTTTTCGTTCAGCCAGTGATGCAGTGCTGGTAGGTAGAGAGTTGGTAGCTCGTCAGCAATTAAAAACAATGGATTTTTACGCGCAATTGTCACGTTTTTGTTGACGAGCATGTGCAGGATCGTAGCAATTAGGGGAGCCAGCACGTCTCGCTTTTCTCGGTCTAATCCCAAAACCAAAAGCTTTTTTCCTTCTAGGATTGTCGGAATAGTGGTTCTACCGCAGAAGGCAGGCAGAATATCGCCCTTAATGAAGCGGGTAAAATTAATGTTTGCCGTTGCTAGAATTGAGGAAACTGTCTTTTCCGACTGGGCGCTGGAAAGCAGTTGCCCAAAACTTGCCAGCACCCAAGGGTTCAGCTCGTCTTTTTTATTCAGAATATGCTGTGCCAAATCCGTTCTGCTGGCTAGTGCTTGGCACATTGGCAGGTCGGCATATTTTGAGCCGCGTGCCAGCATGAGGATGGCTTCTGTCACCTGGTCGCCTGCGGGACCGAAGAATCCATCTTCTGAAGTATGACCTGCCCGCTTGAAGTTAGCATTCATCACCTCGGCAAACTGACGCGCCATCAAGGAATCAGCTTCATTTTCCAAAAACTGAAGTGGATTGCACACTGCCGATTCTAGATAGCCTGGAGCAAAGATATGCACTTGGTAGCCCTTGCTTTTTGCATAGCCAACTATCCGCTCGGTTTGTCGCGGATACTTGAAATCCCACATAATTGTAGGAAATCCCTGGTCGAGAACTGAAAGCGCGATCTGGTCGATCACCGATACAGTTTTCCCCGTACCTGGCGCTCCTAGTACGGCAATTCCCCGTTGTGCATCTGGAAGGTAGAGGGGGGAACGTCCAATTAACGAGTCTGTCGGTTGACCTACCCAAACAGAGATAGCATTCGGCGATCGCTCTCTCATTTGCCTGAGAGCGCAACGTTTTGCCACTCGCTTTTCATGACCTCCGCCAAACTTGCCGCGTGCTAGCTTGCCCTTCTTACTTCGCCCTGAAACAGCATACGTAGCAGCGACAAATATCAGGCAGCCAAGGATAATCGCTCCTCCAGAAGAGTAGAGCGAAGTTTCTAAACTCTTCCAGGTACGAGTTACGGGAGATAAAGCTGTTGCAGTAGTAGCAATTGGATTTGCGGACAACATAGAGAGTAGATGCTAATACTTTATGGTTAAAGGACAAAGGGTAAAGGGAAAAGGCAGAATAGTCTCCTTTTTAGCCTTTTCCCTTTCACCTTTCCCCCTTCCCCCTTATCCGAGAGACATTGGAGCAAATGTTACATTTAGGGGTATCTTTTTCAGCCCAACTCAGGCTCGGTTTGTGGCGATCGCTCCTGCTTGGAATTGGCGCTGAGGCTTTTGTCAATCCTACGAAACCGTGCTACATCGTCAGGAGACAGATTGCCCACGATTGCACCGTCAAGTTGCTCCAAGATCGTGCCGCGTCCGTCTTTAGCTGTGACAGTGAGCGATTGAAGCGATCGTTCGAAGCGATAAATGTTTCCCTCCAGTACTTCTTTGCCGTCCGCTGTTTTTGTTCCGTGTTGTGCCAAGAGGCGACTGGCGGTGGAAACAGCAGCAAGATTTCGCAAGTCCTGAGTCAAGGGAGTTTCTGACTGAGCAAATTTAGACAAAAGCTGCTGTCTAGCTTGACTAAATGCCGAAGATACCTGACGCATAAGGTTTCTTGGGGCTTTTGCCCAAGACTGGACGGCATTCAGCAGATTATCCCGCGATCGCTCCTCAGGTAGGCGATTTTGTAATTCGCGATTGAGAATGATAATTACGGAGCTAGTAGAAGTCCGTTCTGTTTCTGTTTTGGGAGTTTTGGCAGATTGGATTTGTTGAGTTTCTTCCTTTTCCAGCACTTGGGTAGGTGTTGTCCCAACAGCAGAATTTTCCTTCGCCCCTTCTGGCTCTGCAACTGTGCGTGCCTCTACGTCAATTGTGGAAGAGGCATCGGATGGTTTCTCAGTTGAATGATCTATAGGAATTTGTGGCGATCGCTCAGGAGCAGGCTCTACTTCTGTCTCTGCTTCCTTAGCAGGGGAAGCTAGCTCGTTGCGCTTGACAACACCCTTTTTCACGCTCAAAATCTCCCGCCCATTTACCGAAATTGAAACATTGCGATCGAGGTGGGAATGCTTTTGTGTAGATGCAGGTGTAGCAATAGCAGTGCGGAGGTAATCAATTTCCTGCTCGGAGAGCATGAGAGACTCGTTAGTAGCAGTCTTAGAGTTTGTATCAACTTTTTCCTCTACAGTCTTGTCTCCAACCCCAATCGAGAGTTTCAAGGGAGCGTTTTTGTTTGGCATTCGTCCCTTGATTTTGGAAAGCAGTTCTTCTATAAATCGTGCAGTCAGGCGTGCGGCGCTAATAATTAGTTCCTGCTGGATTTCATGGTTGTTCTCGCCAATTTGTTTTGTTTCACGGCGAGCAGAATCAAGTTCCATATAAGGTTATGCAACAGTATTAAGGATAGAAAGATTTTGAATGCGGTTAAAAACAGGCTCGTTGCCAATTAGGAGAAAAGCAAGCTCTCCGTCAATTGCAATCTCGATCGCCTGTGGGGAGTAGGATTCATGTAATTGAATTTCAGCGGTAATGTTTCCCAAATGCCAAGTTTGGACTGGTTTTCCGTCAAAAAAGATTTCGATGATTTTGGGTGCGTAGTCAGGGGGTAGCTTGGGTAGCGAGCGCGCCTGGCATAGATCGCGGGTTAGTATGTGGTGTAGAAGTTCCAGCGGTAAGAATTGTGCAGTCTCCATAGCATTGTTCTACCAGTAGGAGCGGAGTAAATTATTTGGTGTTTTGCGGCAACGCTCTGAGCTTTTTGTCTTGAGGAACGTATTCGCGTCCGTTGTAGCAGTAGCGAGTCACCGCCAATGAAGTACCATTTAACGGCTCTGGATATTCTGTAAACTCCAAGCATGGCAGCCCATGTGTCAGCTCGCCTCCTACTTTCAGAAATGTAGTACCTGGAGGCAGTTTGTCTTTTAGGTACTGATTAAATACACGGCGGTACGTGCCGTCCTCGTCGATGTAGCCCAGGTAAGCACAACCAGCAGTACCGCAAAGCGGTGACATTGACGGGTCGATAGTACGGATTGACTTAGGCGGCATGACTTGCGGATTGATTACATAGACGGGATGCTGTTGTCCCGCTACAGCAATTTTTATGACTTGCATTCGGTTAGGATCGCCGATCCAGCTTGGAGCGATATTTTCGCGCACCACCTGCTCCATCAGATCGGGAGGAGCAGCACGAGCCGCCAATTCCCACTTACTTGCAGGTCGATAATCATCCGCGATCGCTATTGCATCTGGTACTGCCTCCTCTAACCAAGAGGCACAACCCGATGACGCGATCGCCAAAATAATAAGTAGTGGCGGGTAAAGGAGGCGGGAGAGATGGTAGTAATTCATGATGCGCCTAATGTTTGGGAAAGCTAAGTTTTAAATTTTGTTGCTGGGAATTTCAATACCCAACTGCCTAAGCGCCCAAATATCTTCAGGAAAGAGATACATCGTATCGGGTCCAGGCTCAATTCCTGCCAGAATTTCTTGACGCAGTGCTTCTTTGCTGCCAGCACGGTCTAGCTCTTTCTGCCACTTAGAGAGAGCTAATTTTTGAGCTACAGACATGGGGACGTATTGCGCTAGAGATTTTTGATAAAGCGTCTGTGCTGCATCGGGTGAGTGCAGCAGGACGCAACCCGTACTTTCGGCAGCAATCAGGAAGTCGCCCCACGCAGAATCTTCGCCTCGCTTAAAACTCGTGTGAACCAGATAATAATCAGTATCGTTCTCTACGGCACGGGCGAGAACTGTAGTCTGCTCGCGTGTCTTTGGCAAGCATTTCACAATTGCTTGAGGAACCGGAGCGGATGTTGTCTGGACATTACCTGCCTGCAAGAGTGCGGGGTAACTTAAAGTGCCGAGCAGAGTAAAGAGCAAGAAAAAGGGAAAATAGATCCGTTTGTACATGTATGGTTTCCTGCAAGCTAGAATTTCAGGTAATTTTCTGGATCTTCAGCCGCACCAGCAGAGTGAATTTCAAAGTGAAGGTGAGGACCCGTACCGCAACCCGTGTTGCCACTTTTAGCAACAATCTGCCCTTGACTTACCTGCTGTCCGGGGGAGACAAGTACCTGACTTAAGTGAGCGTAACGAGTTATGCGTCCCGTCTGACAGTGCTGGAGATCGACAGTTAAACCGTAGCAACCCTTATTACCCGCAAAAGTCACAGTACCACCGTCAGCAGCACGAATTGGCGTGCCTGTGGGAGCCCCAACATCAACACCTTCGTGCCTTCTCCTACAACTACCAACAGGACGACAAGCACCAAATACATCTGTCTTGGGATATCCAGGAGCGGGATGGACGAACGTACCAGTACATCCACCTTTTTCTTTTTGGCAATTAGCAGTTATTTGGGGCTTTATCCTTTTATAGATCTCAACTGTACGCTCACCATATTCAGGCGATCGCCCTCCTTCTCCAGCGTTATGTTGTTCGCCTGCATTGCCTACCAAGTCATCACCTGTTAATCCCTTATTGCTGGCACGATCGATTAGACGCTTGAGCCAGCGATCGGCAAGTGCTTCTTGTGACTCAGCAGAAAAGTAGCGCGGCAGTTCTTGCGCCAACTCTGCTTGACTTGCACTACTGTTGTTAATTTTCTCTAGAAACTCTCGACCACCAGGCTTTTGGCTAATCATGGCATTCACATCATTGCGATAGCTCATAAACTGGTACTTGCCCAGACCGCGACCGCAGTTACCTTGGTTGTCGCACACGTATTCGCCGATTGCTTGATAACTGGAACCCTGACTTTCAATCGTGGCAATGGCAGTCTTGAGTGCAGCAACGTTTACACCTCGGTAGGTCTCGCATCGATCTTGTCCCGCACTGATGTCACCAGGGTTGACACTCGGAGGTAGGTCTTCGGGAAGCGGTGTAGATCCTGTAGTCGGTGGTGTCTCTGGTGGCGGTTCGGGGTCGAGGAGTCCGATGAAGATGAGATCCTTCTCGTGGTGAGACAGCCAAGGAAAGGGACCGAGAATGTAGGGACTTTTGCCACAAGGCAGCGAGAAGCGAAAGTATAAAGAGAAATCAGCCCGCCCTTCGGATTCTACAGTTTTTGTCAACACTACCTTAAATGCCGAACCAAATGGATGCCGTCCTGTAGGTTCCCAACCCTGAAGGCAGCCGCTACCGCCCCGCACCTTCTGAGATTTACCTGAGATCCACTGCTTGCCGTGAACTGCGGTTGCACCGAGCCGACTTGGACCGCTCAATTCTACATAAGCACAGCTGGGGCGATCGCACTTGACGCGAAACCCTTCTTGGTAGCTGCCAGTAATCGTATTGAAGCGGCGTGCCTCCTTATCGCTCCAAGGAAGATCTAACAGCGCCACAAAGCCACCTTGAGCAAAGCCTGTAAAGAGTTTAGCAAGTGGCACGAACTCTAAACCAGGAATACCCCCAAGCAAACTTTCCTGCCAACGAGCAAGATCCTTTAACGGCAAATTCTCGATTCCAGGGATGGAAGAGAGAGCGTAATCATTCAGGTTAATACTACCTTTTCCCAGAATCAGAGCGGCAATTTGTGGATTACCAGAAACTAAATCGCCGAGCGATCGCGATGGATCGATACTGCCGATCTTGCCCTTAATTAGATCGTAAATTGGTGGCAGATCTTGCAGAGAAATATCCTTTAAGTTTGGCAGCGCTCGGACGAGATCGCCTATTGTCTGCCATTGCAGTGGAGCAACATTGGCAAGGGTGATGCTATCTAAAGGAGTGTTACCAAGGATAGCACTTCGAGCAATTGTCCAGGTGGATAGATGAGCCACATCTTCGAGATCGCCTAACATCAAAATCTGAGAAATTTGCTCTCCTGCATCCCAAGAGCGGGAGGGATCGTAACCGAGTTCTTCAATTATTTTGTTAATATCGATCCCTGCATCAGCTGCAACCTGGTTGAGGTTAATACTGCCACCTTCTAGCACGGCAGGTATAGACGAGAAGGTCATTTGCGCCCAGTTGGGTAGAGCTTCGCTAGCAGGGATTGCAGGTGGGGTAGATGCTGCTACGCGATCGCTAATTCGTCCGCCGACAAGGTAGAGAAAAAGGGACAAAATTAAAAAACCAACACCGAAGATAAACAGAATCTTCCTGATGGAATGTATCAACATGAGAGGAAAAGTGAGATTTTTCAAGCAGCATCATTTGGTTGAAGTGCTACCCAACTGCTTGAGGGTGTTAACAAAGTGAATTGGAATGCGAGCGCGACGAGCAGAATCTTCCACGGAATTTCCTTGGCGCAGGAAAGCGATAAATTGCTGTAGGCGCTGCATGAGGTAAAGATTTTGGCGCTGTTCGCCAATTGAGTTTTTCTGATTGGCATTAGCCAGTCCTGCTTCAATCAGCTCTATCTGTTCTTCAATAGAAGTGGTAGAAGTAGGTTGACGCTCTGGTGATGTAACGGCTGGATTGTGTGTAGTCCGTGCAGGATTTACAGGAATAGTTGCGGGCGAAACTACAGGTTTACCTTGAAACTGGGTTTTAGTTACGACTGCTTGAGCGGTTGAAGGTTTCTGGAGTTGTTGACTAAGCGGGAAGTTTGTTGCAGGAGTAATGTTGACACTCACGTACTGAGGCTTGCCTTTACCATACGTAACGTGAAACTGATAGAGATTTTTAGCACCGTCTTCCCCTTGAGTCACTACACTTAAGAGCGTTGCCTGTGTTTTCGGTAGCTGGGGAAATTTAATCGGATTTATGCGGCGCAAATGAATTACTGTCGCTCCTGTATCGGAGCAATTTTCTGCCTCTGTCAGGCAAAGAGTACCATCAAAGTCAACTCCGAGGCGAGATGGATCGTCGAGCCATACCTTTTTCACCACTTCGCCAGTAGGGATGAAGTTAATATTCAGCCCCGTCTCTTCCCAAATAGTTAGCGTGGGAATCTGCCCAGCTTCTCCTCGCGCTTCTCTCATCGGAATAGTACGCACGCTGGCTGCTAGGAGTGGATTGTAGGACGTGACGAGGGAAAAACACAGTGCACTGACAGTTGCCGCTGCCCAAATCGGACGTTTCACGGAAAAAATCTCCTATCATTAACGCGCGATCGCGGTTTATAGCCGTTACGCTGCCAAATGGTGTACTCGTATTTCGTGGCGGGAGTCCAGGTAGTTCGCCTAGATGGTGCTGCGGGTTGTGCTGGGGAAGCTGGTGGCGCGACAACAGGAGCAGACAAACCACCCAAAGGTACGTCGGACTTCTCGGCTTCTTTGTCTGTAGTCAAAGAGCGATCGCTCTCCAATGGAGAAAAAGTTTGGTTGACGACGACGCGAACTTTACTATTGGCAGGGAGAAAGTAAACCTGGCTGACGCTTTCCGATGTCTGGTTGTAGCGTTTGCGTCCTATGCGGCGGTAAACTTGTGAAGGCAAATCGTTCATTGGCAGATCGAGAACATCGCCAGCAATGTCTACAGCATCAAGTGCTGTACCAACTTCATCTGTACGGTTGCGCCTGTCTCGTCCCACTCGCTTTTGCTTGGCGATCGGGGGGTTAAAGTCACTTCCGCCAATGAAAAGGGCATCTTTCGGTAAGGGATATTCCACCCAGTTCTGACCTTGTTGTAGGAGAAATGCTTCGGCAGTAAGCGTCACTAGGGGAGGGTTATCGGGGACGAGGCGCGTCACGATTTGCGTTCCTGCCGGAAATACGGACGTACCGTCAGCCGCAACGAGCGGTTGGGTGAGGCGAACGATGTAACGTAGCGATTCCTGCGTCAGGCGATCGCTAAAAACAATTGGCGCGACCAACGCTGCTTCTGCTTGCGTACCAACTAGAATGTCTTTGGGAGAATAAACTGTTGGTTTAACAGGAGTTTCTGAGCTGCTAGCATACTGCACGGCAGTAGCAGTAGCGGCTGGGATTGGATCGGGCTGTGGTGGTGTAATTGGCACGCTGCCGTAACTGCCAAGCTTTGAAGCTTGCAGCCATTGTTCGTAAGGATCTTGCTGCACTGGAGAAATGGGCTTTGTCTGCTGCTGGGGAACTCGCACGAACTGCCGAACTACGGGTATGGGTTGCGGTTGAGGCAGCGGTCGAACGATTGGGACGGGACGAGCAGGCGGAGTGACTTTTCTGGGTGTCTTGGGTTTACTCTTAGAAGTAGGCTTTTCCAGATCGATCGCTCTAAGTTGCTGCTCCTGGTCTTTTACCGCCAACTCAGTCAGCAGTTTTGCTTTCTCGCGATCGCTTGTCGGCGCTTGTGCCGCTTGAGCTGAATCGCCCCCAGATGGAGGCGCGTGTTTGCGAGAGAGTTTTGCACCTGTCAGCGAGTAGATAAAGAAGCCGCCAAGGGTAACGATGACCAGCACACCGCCAAATACGACGACGATCTTTGATAGTGGATGCGAAGCAAAGGTGTGGCGAGACAGCTCGGCTTCTATTTCTTCATCCGACATTTCTCCTGCTTGAGGAGTGCTGGTTGCAGTTGATGTGTTGTTTTGCTGGCGAACGGTAGGATCGTCAAAGCCTGTTAGTGCTGCCAGACGAGCGGCAGAAATTGCAGGTTCAGAATTATCACTCTCGTCAGCAGTCGTTGCTGGTGTGGGTGCGGATTCGGGAGGTGAGGTCACGATTTTCTCCTCTAAAAGCACTACTTTTGTAAATCGCTGATTCGATAGATCTCCAGCCCTGTCTGTCTTGCACGGTAAAGGGCAGATTCAGGAGATTCCTTGTCTCCCTGCTCCATTGGTGGCTGGGGGTAGACAGCCCGAACGTAGATTGTTTTGTTAAAAGGAACAGCAGAGCCGATTTTGTCTTGGCTGGTGAAGGTTATCAGGTTAGCAACGAGGTTGAGCTGCCACTGATCGGGTTCCACTTCCTCTGGCTCCGAGATATGGTTAATGACGAGTAGCGTTCTTGTCGAACCCAGAAAGATAGAGCGAGGCGTAAGCTCTGCCAGTTTTTCCACAAAGGTGCTGCGAAAGCTTTCAGATAAAGCAAAACTAGCTTCCCAGGCTGGAGTCGTCACCTTGCGATCGCTCAATCCTTTGGAATTAATCGATACTCCAGGATCGCGATCGCTCTTTGTTGTTTGAACTTCGCTGCCTATACGCGGGGGTAAAATGCCAGACCAGCTAAACAGCGGCACCATTTTGCTGGCGACGAATTGTTTGATACTGTCAGGCGAGCGATAAAGTGGTTTTGCAGGTGTTACAGTTACGGTTCTACCTTCAGCTAGCTCAACCAAAACTGGCGGAGGCTTTCGCGTCAACTTGGCTACCCAGATAGTTAGCAGCCCAGTTTGAACCAAAAGGAGAATTTGTAACGTGGCTGTCCCCAAGACAATCATTGGCAGAAAATTGCGCCGAGAGATTTCAATCAACCGCTTGGCAATCGAGCGATCGGGTGTAGAAGTATTGCTAAAATTAAATGCTTTCACGATGAGCCAGGATAGAGAAGATTAGAACAATTTAGTCACAACGCCAATCGTCGAGCGAGCAGCACCCGTAATCGAACTCCAAATTGCTAACCCGCCGCCAAATGCGATCGCGCCAGCTAGAAGAGGGGCAAAAATGCCCAAGAACATGGGAAAAAACAGCGGATCGGTGCGACTAGCTTGGACGAACATGGCAGCAGCTAAGCCAGCAACGATATTAAATGACAGCTTCAGCAGTCCGATACTAAAAAGTCCCGTCAGCCAAGCGAAAATTGGCTTAGCTCCTACGGGTAACAGCGAACCACCAATTGCCAGAGGACCGATGAGAGCCGTCAGGAGTAGCGTCACCTCGACACCTGTTTGAAATGCCATTTGCCAAGCCCAGAGCAGCCCGTAAGTAATTGCCTCCCAAGCAGGACCAATCAGCCCCCAGTAAATCGGATTTTGAGCGGGATTGAGGATTGATAGCGGATTTTTTTGCACGGCATCGCGGATTGCTTGAATATCGTCCAACCGCTCCTGAATCCATTGAGCGGGTCCATATGCGCCGCGATAGCTTTCCATCAGCGCCTGGGCTTGGTCGAGTGCCTGTTCTAAGCACTGCACTTGCTTTTCGCCAATTAATGCTTCACATTGACGAATGTATCCAGAGATCACCCCTTGGCTATTTCCTATACCCTGAGCTTGGCGGAAAATTTCGTCTAATTTGGCTCCAGTAAATGCCACGGTTAAAACGCGCTGGTTCACTTGATTCATCGTGTTGCGGATGTCGAGCGTGATTGAGGAGAGAATAGCGCCGTCATTTGCTAGGAGCATGGCGACAACGAAGGGCCAAATCAAGGCAGACAGACCGGCATAGTTACTTTCGTTTAAGTCTTTAAACAGCTGAATCGAAAAGATAACTAAAGTGCCGACGGCAAAGATGACACCCAAATCGCACAGAATCCCGTAGAGGAGTTCTCCAGAAATACCACCGCGACCGAGCGTGTCCTGCCAGATCCGATCCCAACTTTTCGTCACGGATTCGGAGACTTCAATTCCCTTTTCAAATAATTCGAGATTTGCCAGTAAGTGCATATAAAGAGTGGTGGGAATGAAAAGACTAAGTTACTGCCCCATTAGCCCTGCTTGAGCGCTGAGTGACAGGATTTTGGCGGAGAGTGCTGCTTGTTCGACTCGCTCGTGGCGGGCGGACTCGTCTAGCGTGCGAGAGATATTAGTAAGGTTTAAATTGGTAAACTGCGTATCTACCCGCAACCGTGCTAGGTCAGCTCGAATGCCAGCGGCGATCGCCGAAGTTTGAGCGTCGTTTTGGATAAACAACTTCATAATGTCTTGCGTTACGTCGAGATCCTGTGCTTTTTGTGCCCGTTGTTCGTTGCCAGCCGCAATCGCTTCTGCTCCCTCCAGCTCTCGTGCTAACTGCTCCTGCCCTTTTTCGCCGAGAAGCGATTCGATGGCTTGACGGGTAACGACGCGATCGCTCAGGTTACCCGCTTGAACGGCATACACTTGGGCATTTATTTCAAATGCATCGGGAGCGGTATCGCCCTGCTTGATATCCTTTTCAATCTCCTGCCGTGCTGTATTTGGATTAGGAATGCCAATCGGTCCGGTGCTATCTGAGAGAATATCGCTGATACTACTCGCTCCGCCGCTACTCGCGAGACACCAACCTGGCTCAGGAGTAGTAATAAACACCACGGGTAAGTCGCGGCAAGGGTCGTTGAGTAGCTCGTTGAGTTGGGCTTGCCAGCGTGCTAGCCCCAGCAGATTGAGTACTGTAGATTCGATATTGCCGATCGCTTCGTCTAGGCTACCGCTGTTGTCAACAAACTCTTGAGCCAGAGAGCGTGAAGAAGGTGTTGCTGCCAGCAGTATAGCGGCTGTAGCTGTAGCCGCCCAATGCCAGCGTTTTCTTTGACGATTGTGATGCGTGTAGAGAGTGGGAGACATAGGGAGGTTAGACAACAACTAATTCTGGGAGCTTGATGCCGTATTCTTCGGCTGCCACTGCAATTGGTTTGTCAGCGCGAAAAGCTGCTTGCAAAAACTTGCCAAATTCGGCAACCGCTTCATACTTATCGAGATAGCGCCGCAAATACTCCGATCGCACCGCTTGCTCGTCAGGGTTATTGGCAACAATGGCAAGTTGAACGTATGCAGGGTAGTAGCGGCAGAAGGTATAGATCCCGCTGTGGTCGAGCAACCATTGGGTGTAAAGGTTGTGGCGATTGGGCTTAAAGCGTTCGCACTGGCAGATAATGTCTTTCGGGTAGAGGAAAATGCGTTCAAAACTCGGCGTTGCATTCTTTTGAATTCGACCGATCAGGCGAATGGTAATGTTTTGAAAAATCTGTGCGCCTGCTACTGAATCGGCGACGGTGTTGGGGTCTTGCGCTGTTAAAATCACGCGAATCCCAGATTTAGCACCGTTAGCGCAGATCGTACCAACCAGACGCGCGATCTCAGGAAACTGAAACAGGATCGGCGATTCGTCAATGAAAAAGATTGAAATTGGAGAGCTAAGCGCCCTTCGTAAAGCAGCAGAGTACGCTACCAGAGATAAAATTGCCGCATCTTCGCTTTGAGAAACTTGACGCAGGGCAAAGACGATCAGCTGTGCTTCGGTGGAAACGCTAGACGGCGAGGAAATCGCTTTTCCCACTCGACTGCCCAGCCAGTAGGTCAGCCGCAAGCGAATTTGCTCCATCGCTTTCGGTACTGCATTCCAACTAATTCCTTCTTCTAGTTGAAGCTGCTGCTGCAAGCGTTCTAGAGTGCAAAAACAGAGAAAATCTCTCAAGGTGGGAATTGCCTGCCAGTTTTTAGTGCCAATCCCAGATGCTTCAGCTGCTTCGTAACGAGCGACGATTTTGAAATCGGAGAAAAACTGATTTAAAGCGCAGTACAAAATAGTACGGATGGTTTGACGCAGGAGATCTTCAGCACGAGTGCTAATTACCATTGCCAACAGACAGCCGCTTAAAAAATCCTTGTAGTCCTCGAATCGCTCTTTCTGCTTGTCGAAAGGCAAAGCATGTAAGTTTGGACGCTCGAACAAGTTAATTGCTTGTGCGCCTACGTCAAAGTATGCACCGCGACGCTCTAGAAAATGCGTGTAATCAGTAAAAGTACTCGTGCCGTCAGGTTTCGGGTAGTCGAGTGCTACCACCGGAATGAAGCGGCAGAGCGCCTGGGTCAAAATGCCGCTCACCAACACGGACTTGCCAGAGCGGGTCGTGCCGAAAATGCCTAAGTGCTTGTGTTCGCTAAAAATATCGATAAAGACTGGAGTGCCTCCGTCTTCACCAATTAGCTCCAGACCCTGGCGGTCGGGACTATTAGTGGTGACAATCGGTAAAAGTCCAGGCAGTTCGGTACTGAGGTAAAGCAACCTGCGGTTGCCTTGCGGCAGTACCAAGAGCGCATCTTGAACGATAGGTAGCGTTTGCAGCCAAATTTTCCATGCTACCTGTGTTTCCCGTACCACCCAAGCGGGACGGTGGAAAAAGTTTTCAATGTAGCGGCAAGCTTCATTCAGTTCTTCAATCGTCGGACGGCGCACGATAATGACAACTGCCGTATGAAAAGGTCGTTTCCCCTCATAAAGTTCTGCCTGGGCAGCAACCGAGCGACTGGCATTAATTTGCGCCGCTACATCTACATCCTGTCGTGCCGAAGCGTTGTGTGCTGAAACGCTTGACTGTTTGATCAACCGCTGCATATTGGTGCGGGTCAGCGTCGGATCGGCAGGACGGATTTGGCAGATAATATCGGTGTCCGTGACGATATCTCGTTCGATCAGTTGGGACAAGTAATGGAGCTGAGATTTGGCATCTTGCCAATCCCCTGGTTTGTCCCAAAAGGTCAACACTGCTTCAAACTGTCCGCGCACGCGCATCCACTTGCGATCGGCACGCACCATGTCATCTGCACATAGCAACGATGTGGCGTGCAAATCGGAGCGAATTTCTTCGCGAATTCCGCGCTCGTCGAGGATAATCAGCTGGGGGATCTCGATGGGTAAAGTTTTCTGGTTGAAACGCTGCCAGAGCGTACTCCAAAGGTCATCTTCAGTTAGCGCCCGAATCTGCAATCCTAGTTTGGCTGAGAGAATCTGCTCCCAGTGGATATAACCGCTAAAGAAGGCACTATTGAGCAAGCTTTCGAGTCGAACTTTTGACTGTGCTTCCCGACCGCCAAACAGACTCAAAAATTCTTCTACCCTTTCCAGTCCCCGATCTACCCAATCCGATTGGTTGCTGTCATCTGAGTGGCGCTTGTACGTCACGTAGAGGCGCAAGCTCTTGGGTTCCCGTAGTCCCAAACGCGAAAGTTCTTGCGTGCGCTGCCGTTCGCCTGTCAGCAAAAACTTAAGTTCTGGAACTGGAGTGCGCTCGATTAGACTGGCGAGGTGCACTTGCCGATCGCGATCGCTCTTGATTGCACCGAGGTGAACGGTCAGGCTTTCGCTCTGGGGAAAGTCGTTCAGCCCCGAAGCGATTTTTTCCATCGCTGCCTCGATTTCGCTTTCACTCAGGCAACTGTGAATTCCAGTGCATTCAAATCCAAACGTAACGCTAAAATCCGATTGCTTGTCTTTTTTTAACAAATACGCTCCGACATGCCGCCCCCTCAGTTCCATTCGCACCATTGACTGGAGGTGGAGGTAGTCTTCAATCGGAGACATCTTGAAGGTGCGCGTCCCTTCTTTGACCGCATAGCTGCCAATGCGTTCTTTCATCGCCGCTGCTTCTCCTGGCGAGCGAGTAAGGGCTTATAGCGAATGCCCCCACGCACGAAGTAAGGCACGCGAACCAATTTAGATAAAAATCGCCAATGTCTTTCCCCGCTAATAATCCAGATACTCCCTAGCAGCCATCCAGCAAAAAGCGATGCATTAATCCAACTAAGGGCAAATACCTGCTTGACGATGTAGGACAATACCAAAACAATTAGCAAAGGCAATAATTGATTGGCGGGAAAAGGACCGATCTTGGGCTGCCTGCCCAGCGCCCGATTGACGATGCGAGATTTGTCAGACATAAATAGTATGCGAGCGAAACATAGGAGAATGAGGCATGGAATACATCAATGCTTTAGTCCTAGACAGCGTTAAATTGCTGTCGTGCCTCCTCCTGTAATCAGCGCCGTTAAAACATCAACCAAGGTAACGCTAATGACAACAATCGCAGGAGTTCTAGCCGCAGCCAGCCAGTCTTCGTCTTGGCG
>ERZ1066120.996-NODE-996-length-20403-cov-15.533566_pt1 | contig 20403 bp, 16 predicted proteins | sample MGYA00382767_ERZ1066120 | MGnify/ENA primary metagenome ERZ1066120 (study PRJEB33369, sample SAMEA5778350) | biofilm metagenome | biome: Industrial cooling water; feature: Water cooling tower basin; material: Biofilm | place: United Arab Emirates | collected...
GGGCTTTTCAGATGCTAGTTTTTAGATTTATAATTGTAGTTTTGGAATAGTTCGCGCAGAATTAAGCAGAGGAAGATTGAATGTCCCGCTATCGAGGACCAAGACTAAGAGTTGTTCGTCGCCTGGGCGATCTGCCAGGTTTGACTCGAAAAAATGCCAGACGCTCCTATCCACCTGGACAACACGGACAGGCTCGCAAGAAGCGTTCTGAATATGCTATCCGTTTGGAAGAGAAACAAAAGCTCCGCTTTAACTACGGCTTGACTGAAAAGCAGTTACTCCGTTACGTGCGGCGGGCAAGAAGGGTGACTGGTTCTACCGGACAAGTGCTGTTGCAGCTTTTGGAGATGCGTTTAGATAATACCGTTTTCCGTATGGGTATGGCTCCCACTATCCCAGCAGCGCGTCAGCTAGTGAATCACGGTCACGTTATGGTAAATGGTCGAGAGGTTAACATCGCCAGCTATCAGTGCCGTCCGGGGGATGTTGTTAGTATCCAAAATAAAGAGAAATCGCGGCAGCTAGTAGAAACGAATCTTCAGTATCCTGGTTTGGCAAACCTACCCAGCCACCTCGAATTTGACAAGAATAAGCTGGAAGGTAAAGTTAACAGCGTTATTGAGCGCGAATGGGTTGCATTACAAGTGAACGAACTGTTGGTAGTTGAATACTACTCCAGACAGGCTTAATTTCGATGGCTGCACTCGTGCGGCTGCAGTGCGCCATTGATAATTCTATAGTTGAGTTTTGTAAATTTCGCTCTTAAGCCCTCCGATCCCGTCAATTGGAGGGCTTGTTCGATTTCTAGCCGCCAATTTGAGACATGGTACGGGCATACATTCCGGCAGAAGTTCCAGATTCTCTTTGTTTGTAATTAATTTCCGGTTTGAGTGCTAGGAGTTGGGCAACTCGATCGCGAATTTCGCGAGTAGGAACGCCAGTACGCAGGGCAGATTTAAGGTCAATTTGCCCCATTTCGTTCAGCAGACAAGGACGCAGCCAGCCATCAGCAGACAAGCGCATTCGATTGCAGCGATCGCAAAAACATTCTGACATTTGACTGATAAATCCCAGCGTACCTTTTGCCCCAGGAATTTGAAATACATCAGCTGGTCCGTTACCCCGCACGTGCGACTCGACTAAGCCGTAAGCCTCGCGGATGCGCTGGCGTAACTCAGCAGAAGCCACCCAACCGCGATCGCCAAATAACTGTGAGTTACCAATTGGCATAAATTCAATAAAGCGAACGTGCCAGTAACGAGTTAGGGTCAGGGCAGCTAAATCTAAGACTTCGCAATCGTTGACTCCAGGAATCACGACGACATTCAGCTTTAAGGGGTCGAACCCTACCCGATGCGCGGCGAGAATGCCATCCCAAACTTGCTGCCAGCGAGAACGCCCGCGACTACCCACTATGCGATCGAATATTTCGGGATCGAGAGAATCGAGGCTGATATTGATCCGTCTTAAGCCTGCATCGTAGAGATTTTGCGCCTTGCTTGCCAATAGAAATGCATTCGTTGTCATGGCAAGGTCTTGGGTTTGAGGTAGAGTTGCGATCGCCCGAACAATTTCTACTACCTGGGGATGCAGTAACGGTTCGCCACCAGTCAAACGAAATCGCGTAAACCCTACCGGAATGAATACCTCGCGAATTAAAGTTAGCAGTTCTTCAGGCGTTAATAGCTGTTGTTGCAAAATATAATCTAGCTCCGCGCCTTCGGGCATACAATACTGACACCGAAAGTTACAGCGATCGATTAAGCTAATTCGGAGATAATCTACTTGATTCATGCTATTTAGGAGGCAAGAGGCAAGAGGCAAGAGGCAAGAGGCGAGGGAACAATTCCCAAGTCGCAATTAATTCCGAATTCCGAATTCTCCCCACGCATCACTCTCTTTTATTGTGCAGAATTAGACATGCTTGTTGCAGGCTCCTGTGTAACTAATTGCGGTTTACGAAGCTGAAAATGACGCAAAACTTGCACGAGCGACTGGCTGCGGGGTTCGCGGACGAAAACCAAGGGGAATAAAGCTAGCAAGCGCACGAGCGCAGAAATAATAAATACTCCAGGTAAACCGCCAATAAAATCTAAAGTGGTAAGTTGGCTACCTACAGTCGTCCCTAAAGCGCCAAATACGCCAGCAGTTGCAGCAGCGATCGCAAAATAACTGGAAGGATGGGACTTGGGCGCTAACTCCATTTGAATGTTGTTGCTACATAAGTCGATTGCTGCCCAGAGCGAACCTTTGACGAGGTGAATTAGCGGTAACCACAACCACAAGGATAATAGATTATTGCCCGTTCCCAACCAAAAAACAGGCAATATGCCTACCAAAATTCCTACTATTAGTAGCAAGGGACGATTGCCAAGGCGATCGGCTATCTTACCCCAAACAAGCAGCATCACCAAGTTAGCGCCTGCATGAAGACTTGCATAGAGAGACACCCAATTTAGGTCTAGTTTTAGATTATCTAGCAAGTAGAGATTGTAAAACGGCACGATTAAGTTAACCGCAAACGCCCACAAACCAAAGTAAAGCAAAAATTTGACGAAATTTAAGTCTTGGAACAAACTAAAAACTGGCGGCGGTTGTATGACTTCTGCTGCTGCTAAAGAATTCGATTTTGGTAGCGACAATAATGATGGTGGTGGCAATTGAGGATTGACATCAGCCATGAAATTTTGACACGCCAAACTGACGATTCCTGCAATAATTCCCAACCCCAAGACGATGCCGTATCCCTGAATCGTCGTCCCAGGCAACATCGAAATTGCCAATCCTGCTATAGGTACGGCAATTAAAGTTGTCAAACTTGCCGCACTATTGCGAAAGCCAAAATATCGACCCCGCAGGCGATGGGGAACTAAAACCGTCATCCAGCTCAGCCAAGAGGAAGTGCCCAAACCAGCTGAAATGTTGCTAGCGAAAATTGTTGCCAAAGTCAAACTAACTAACTGATGGGAGTTACTTTTATTCCAACTGCTCCAGCAAATACCTGCGATCGGAATTAACCATAACAGTCGTGCCGGGATAAAAGTCCACCAACAAAAAAAGTGACGGCTGTTACTCCGTTCGGCTAATAATGCTCCTAGCGGTTGCAGTAAACTCGTCAGCATCGGAATCGAAGAGAGCATCCCAATTTCTAAAGGGCTTGCCCCCAACTGCAACAAAAAATTAGTAAGTAAGACCCCACTAGTAACGCTAGAAAAGATGGCAGCAAAGACACCGTCGATAGTCGAAGCCTTAAGGCTAGTCCGAAGGGCAGACTTGGAAATTACAGGCGGCTGGTGGGTAATAGTTAATTCTGTGGCAGCCGCTAGAGATGACATATTGCTGAGAGCTGACAATGGTTCTACAAAAGATTTTTATATGGTGGGTTTGAGCGATCGCTGCTAACCAACTCAACATTTCCCTACCACTTAGATTAGCGGTTGAAAACACCTGTTTGACAGCGTTTTGATTGGAAACATTTAAATTTTCAAAGCGATCGTCTTAGTTGAGAAATGATAGAAGAACATCTTGAGGCAGCAATTGAATCGATCGGATCGGCAATGAAAAACTATTCTTGATCTTGCAAAACAGTTTTTGACACGATGCGAGTTTTCTTACGATCGCTTTCGGAAAGTTCTTCTCCCGATTGCAAGCGCGTGGCATTGTCTTGTAAAACAGTAGCAGCACTCCGATCGCCCATTTGCAAGGCAGTTTTAGCCGCAGTTTGTAACATTGTCGCCGCCCCAGCGCGATCGCCTTGTTGTAATTTCTGTTCGGCTAGCTGTGTTTGTCGATACTTAGCTAATGCCAAAACATAATGCTGTACTTGCGGATTATTAACGGGTTTGTAATCCCGTAGGACGTTAATTTCTACTGGAACGTTGTCAGAAAGTAAATTGGTTCGATCGACGGATGGATCGTCATAACAGATTTGAACGCTAGCAATAGTATGTCTGCCTTCCGGTAACTGACTGATATACATGTTTGCCAACACCACCCGTTCGGAGTCTTTCATCAGGTCTCCGAGGCGCACGGTGTAACGTCCGTAGGTATCTTGTTGTACGGGTAATTCAATTGCATCTGGCGCAACTTGGGCAATTGGCTTGAGTTCAGCAAGTCGGACTTTGGGAATGAATGATAACAGCAGGTAAGCATTTGTCAATTCCACAGCTTGAATGCGATCGAATAGCCGTCCGAACTCGTCTAAGATTTGTTCTGGGTGTTGAATGTAAGACAAACCGCCACCACCCGCATCGGCAATTTTTTCCAATACATCTTGGTTCCAGTAATCGCCAAAGCCTAAAGTGTTGAGGGTTAAGTTGTAGCTAGCTGCCAATTGTGCCAATTTCAGACAGCGATCGTTGTCGCCGTGTTCGTTTTCCCCATCTGTAAGTAAAAATGCCTGGGAAATCGCTTCTTTTTTTCCCTTTCCTAATTCTTCAATTCCCAACTTCAGTCCTTCGTCGATCGCCGTACCACCTTCGGCATATAAACGGTCGATTTGCCGTTTGATATAGTCAGGGTTGTTAACCGTTTGGTTGGGAACGAGGACTTTGGCACGGTGATCGAAAACAACAATAGAGAGGCGATCGTCTGGCTGGAGTCGATCGACTAGTGTTTGCGCCGCTTGTTTTACCGTTTCAATCGGTTGTCCCTTCATCGAACCGCTTTGGTCGAGAATTAAGCAAAGATTAAGCGGAACCTGCCGCTGCGAATTATTCGCGATCGCTGAAATTGACACTGCCAATTGCCGCTGACTTGTAGCTTGATGTGCGTCTAAATTGACATCATTCAGGGTAGGCTGCAAGCTAACCTTCATACCTTTCGTCCTATCTAACCAGATGTAATATCAACTGCTCCACAGCCCCATGCTGTTGCTACGGAAAAGTTATGTAAGTGCATCTCTATTGTCAATTACAGAATATCCTATGTGCTTCTATCTCGATGCGATCGCGACCTCAAATCTATACCTTAGATTCGCAGGTGAGGAATCCGTACCCCTTTTCAGCTCATCCTCAAGCTAGGATTACACTATCAGATAATGTCATTATCGCATTATTGTAACCGTCTGGATTTGCTATGGTTTCACCGATTAAAGCCGTTCAAGCCCCCTACTATGGCGATAACTTCTACCGCACGCCACCGCCAGACCTACCCTCTTTGCTACTTAAAGAGCGGATTGTCTATCTCGGTATGCCTCTCGTACCCGCTGTTACCGAGCTAATTATCGCCGAATTACTCTATTTGCAATCTGACGATCCAGACAAGCCGATCAAAATCTACATCAACTCTACAGGTACGTCTAGCTACAGTGGCGAACCAATCGGCTTTGAAACTGAGGCTTTTGCAATTTACGATACGCTCAAGTACATCAAACCTCCCGTCCACACGATTTGTATTGGTTCGGCGATGGGAATGGCAGCAATGCTGCTTTCGGCTGGAACTAAAGGTTGTCGCGCTAGTTTACCCAACGCTAGTATTATTCTGCACCAGCCCAAGAGCTACGCCCAAGGGCAAGCCACGGATATTCAAATTCGGGCTAAAGAAGTGCTGGCAAATAAGGCAACCATGCTCGATATTCTCTCCAAGACGACAGGACAGCCAATTGAGAAAATTGGCAAAGATATGGATCGGCTGTTTTACATGACTCCCCAGCAGGCAAAAGAATACGGTCTGATCGATCGCGTTTTGGAGAAAGAAGACTTAGCCAATCCTCCCTTACCAGCCGGAGTCATCTAATTTGTCATTGGGAAGTGAGTAGTGAGTAGTGAGTAGTTAATTCTGACTTCTGACTTCTGACTTCTGATAACCAACAACTAACAACTCATAACGGAGTTTATCAAATGCCTATTGGTGTACCAAAGGTTCCCTACCGGATGCCAGGGGAACCATACAGTCAGTGGATTGATATTTACAACCGCCTCTACCGAGAACGGATCATTTTCTTGGGACGCGATGTGGATGATGAAATTGCCAACCAAATTATTGCGGTTATGCTTTATTTGGATTCAGAAGACCCAGGTAAAGACATTTCCTTATACATCAATTCCCCTGGTGGAATGGTGACATCCGGGATGGCGATTTATGACACGATGCAGCATATTAAATCTGATGTGGTCACAATTTGTGTCGGTTTAGCTGCATCAATGGGTTCTTTCCTACTTGCTGCAGGTACAAAAGGTAAGCGGCTTGCCTTACCTCACTCGCGGATAATGATTCACCAACCATCCGGCGGGACTCGGGGACAAGCATCGGATATCGAGATTGAAGCGCGAGAAATCTTGCGAATTCGCGGTCAGTTGAACCAGATTTATGCTAGGAACACGGGTCAGCCGCTAGAAAAAATTGAAAAAGACATGGATCGCGACTTTTTCATGTCAGCAGAGGAAGCAAAAGCATATGGTCTAATCGATCATGTAGTCGAAGAACGTCCTTAGTAGTCAGCCATTAGCAATTAGCTGCAAGCGATTAGCTAATGGCTGCTCGATCGATTATTATGACTAATACCGTCAAAGTCACAGTCAAACTCTTCGCTGCCTACCAAGAGGCATACGGCTGTTCGGAACTCGCATTAGAATTTCCCCAGAATACACCAGTTACAGCAGTACGCGATCGCCTGATCTCCGAACGACCACAACTGTCTCAGTGGCGCGATCTGACTCGCTTTGGGATCGATTTACAATTCGTCGAACCCGATACTCTCCTTCAAGATGGGGATGAGGTCGTACTCATTCCTCCTGTCAGTGGGGGCTAGAGGCGAGGCGTGAGGAATGTAGAGGCGTTAAAAATTGCCTCTACAGTTATGCCTCTACGCTGAGGTAGAGGAGACAAGAGAATCATTTTTCTGCTCGTCCTGAATTAGCCCTTGGTTAGCTTCTGCCGTATAGTCCTGAATCGCCTTAACGTTGAGAGAGTGAGACTTAAGCGCTCGAATCCCCGCCGCTGTTGCTCGCGCCCCTGCAATTGTGGTAATAATCGGAATCTTGTAGGTGAGTGCAGAACGACGAATCAACTTAGCATCAGTTTGCGCTTCCTCACCAGAAGGCGTGTTGATAATTAACTGAATTTGATGATTCTTAATTGCATCCAGTACGTGAGGTCTGCCTTCATGCAATTTCAAAATTAACCCCACCGTTAGACCGTGCTCTCGTAATACCCGACGAGTGCCATCGGTGGCAATGACTTCAAACCCTAGATCGATGAAATCTCTGACTACAGGTACGACTAGCGGTTTATCGCGCTCGTTGCAAGAGACAAAGACCGTTCCCTTTAGGGGCAATATTTCCCCCGCTCCCAACTCGGCTTTGGCATAAGCTAAGCCAAAATCGCGATCGATCCCCATTACCTCGCCTGTCGATCGCATTTCTGGACCGAGTAACGTATCCGTACCAGGGAACTTCTTAAACGGCAAGACTGCTTCCTTGACTGCGATGTGACTTAACTGCGGCTCTGAAGTCAAACCCAACTGCTGTAGTGTTTGTCCTGCCATTACCAAGGAAGCAAGTTTAGCAAGTGGCACTCCGGTTGCCTTGGAGACAAATGGCACTGTCCGGGAGGCACGCGGATTTGCTTCTAAGATATAGACTTGCGGGTTATAGGTGTGCGCCCCCACTACGGCAAACTGAATATTCATCAATCCGACAACTTTGAGCGCTTTTGCCAACTGCACCGTTTGAGTGCGAATTTTTTCCAGCACAGGGGTAGGTAAGGAAATCGCAGGTAAAGTACAAGCTGAATCGCCGGAATGAATTCCTGCCTGCTCGATATGTTCCATCACCCCACCGATGACGACTTTGCCTGTAGAATCGGCGATCGCATCTACATCAACTTCGATCGCATTTTCCAAAAACTTGTCGATTAAAATCGGGTGTTCCGGCTCTACCTGCACGGCAAAGGTCATGTAACGCTCTAATTCGGTGTCTGAATAGACAATTTCCATAGCGCGACCGCCCAAAACGTAACTCGGACGCACCACTACCGGATAACCAATTTTCTGAGCGACTACCAGAGCATCTTCATAGCTGCGAGCAATCCCATTAGGCGGTTGGGCAATGTTTAAGGCGTGCAGGATCTTTTCAAATTTTTCCCTATCTTCTGCCGTATCTATGTCTTCGGGAGAAGTTCCCCAAATCTTGGTAATTGGTTGTTGGTGGTTGGTAGTTGCTCCCTCAACTCCTTCGACTCCCGACTCCCGACTCCCGACTCCCGCCAAATACTGCTGCAATGGCAATGCCAACTTCAGTGGCGTTTGACCGCCGAATTGGACGATAATGCCGAGTGGTTTTTCCACTTCGATGATGTTGAGTACGTCTTCGAGGGTCAAGGGTTCAAAGTAAAGGCGATCGCTGGTATCGTAGTCGGTGGAGACGGTTTCGGGGTTCGAGTTAACCATGATCGTCTCGTAACCAGCCCCTTTGAGGGCGTAAGCGGCGTGACAGCAGCAGTAATCGAATTCGATTCCCTGTCCGATCCGGTTGGGTCCACCGCCCAAAATCATCACCTTGGGACGGTCTGAGGGGCGAACTTCGGTTTCGCCATCGTAGCTGGAGTAGTGGTAAGGAGTTAAGGCTTCAAACTCGGCAGCACAGGTATCGACAGTTTTATAAACGGGCACGATCCCGAGACTTTGGCGATATTGTCGTACCCGAGCTTCGCTGGTTTTGGTGGCAAAAGCAATTTGCTTGTCGCTAAATCCCTGCTGTTTGATAGCGTATAGCTGTTTGCCGTCCAGCGATTCTAGAGGAGTGCGTTTGAGCAGTTTCTCCGTTTCGAGCAGTTGTTGGAAAGAATCTAAAAACCAGGGGTCAATGCCCGTGAGTTCGTAGATCTCCTCATTGCTCATGCCCAGAAGCATAGCGTGGCGCACGGCAAAAATGCGTTCTGGATTGGGGGTACGCAAATGGGCGCGGATTTGTTCGAGGGAGGGCAGTTTTTCTTGCTTGTCACAACCCCAGCCGCTTCTACCTGTTTCTAAAGAACGCAAGGCTTTTTGGAACGATTCGTTGAAGGTGCGCCCAATTGCCATTGCTTCCCCGACAGATTTCATTTGCGTGGTGAGTGTCGAATCTGAGCCGGGAAACTTTTCAAAAGCGAAGCGGGGAATTTTGGTGACGACGTAATCGATGGTTGGTTCAAACGAAGCAGGAGTTTTTTTGGTGATATCGTTGGCGATCTCGTCGAGGGTGTAACCGATCGCGAGTTTAGCAGCAATTTTGGCGATCGCAAATCCGGTGGCTTTGGATGCTAAAGCCGAAGAACGCGATACGCGGGGATTCATTTCGATCGCGACGACTTCGCCATTGGTGGGGTTAATCGCGAATTGGATGTTAGAACCGCCTGTTTCCACACCGATTTCACGGATAATCCGCACTGAGTAGTCGCGCAGCCGTTGGTATTCTTTGTCAGTGAGAGTTTGAGCGGGGGCAACGGTGATGCTGTCTCCAGTGTGGATGCCCATCGGATCGATGTTTTCGATGCTGCAAATGATAACGACATTATCGGCACAATCGCGCATCACTTCCAATTCGTATTCTTTCCAGCCGATTAAAGATTTATCGATCAGAATTTGCGAGACAGGGGAAGCGTCAAGTCCAGAGGTGGCGAGTTCGAGAAATTCTTCTTGATTGTAGGCGATACCTCCACCCGTACCGCCTAAAGTAAAGGCAGGGCGGACGATGAGGGGATACGTACCAATTTCTTGAGCAACGTTTTTTGCTTCTTCTAGGTTTGAGGCAATACCACTGGGACAAACAGCAACGCCTATTTTTGCCATAGCTTCGTTGAATTGCTGTCTGTCTTCAGCTTTTTCGATCGCGGCGAGGTTAGCGCCAATCAGTTGTACGCCGTATTTTTCTAAAGTACCGTTTTTGGCAAGACTGACGGCAAGGTTAAGAGCAGTTTGTCCGCCCATGGTGGGTAGAAGTGCGTCGGGGCGCTCTGATTCAATGACTTGGGCGACGAGTTCGGGGGTGAGCGGTTCGATGTAGGTGCGCTGCGCGGTTTCGGGATCGGTCATGATCGTGGCGGGGTTGGAATTAACCAAAATCACTTCATATCCTTCTTCCCGCAGGGCTTTACACGCTTGCGTACCCGAGTAGTCGAATTCGCACGCTTGTCCGATTACAATCGGTCCTGCTCCTAACAGCAGGATTTTTTTGATGTCAGAGCGCTTTGGCATAGTCCTTTCCTTTGAAGTGAGTAGTGAGAAAGAGAGTGGTGCGTGGTGCGTGAGAAGAAGCCAGAGGTTTTTGACTTCCTCCGCGCAAACGCGACTTACGACTTCCGACTTTTCAGCTCTCTTCTAGCCCCTAGTTTGTTGCGACCAAATGCGCGTTGGTAGCCCCCAGACGTAGATGAAGCCTTCAGCGGCTTTGTGGTCGAATCGATCCTCGGCTCCGTAGGTTGCTAGTTCGGAGTTGTAGAGGGAGTTGTCCGATTTGCGTCCGACAATGGTAGCGTTTCCTTTGAACAGTTGGACGCGCACAGTACCGGAGACTCGCGTTTGAGTTTGTTGAATGAAGGCATCGAGGGCGGCTTTGAGGGGACTGTACCACTGTCCGTTGTAGACGAGTTGGCTGTATGTCTCTTCAATTCCCCGCTTGTAGCGAGTGACATCGGCGGTCAAGGTGAGACTTTCGAGGTCGCGGTGTGCCTGAATTAAAACTGTCATGGCAGGAGATTCATAGATTTCCCGCGACTTAATTCCGACGAGGCGGTTTTCTACCATGTCGATGCGTCCTACGCCATGGCTACCAGCGAGTTGATTGAGTCGATCGATTAAAGTTACTGGAGCTAGAGTCTCGCCATTTAAAGCTACTGGGATGCCGCCTGCAAAGGTAATTTCAATATATTCCGGTCGTTCGGGAGTGTCGGCGATCGCCTTGGTCATTTGATAAATTTCCTCTGGCGGTTCTGCCCAAGGATCTTCTAATATTCCAGCTTCGATCGCCAGTCCCAATAAATTTTTATCTAAGCTGTAGGGAGAAGATTTTTTCACCGGAAAGGGAATGCCAAACTGTTCGCCATAGGCGATCGTTTCTTCCCGACTCATACCCCATTCTCTAGCGGGGGCGAGAATTTTGAGATTTGGATTGAGCGCGCCAATCGAGACATCAAAGCGTACTTGGTCGTTACCCTTACCCGTACAACCGTGAGCGATCGCATCTGCACCGTATTTTTCAGCTACTTCCACTAAGACTTTAGCAATTAACGGACGTGCTAGAGCTGTAGCGAGGGGATAGCGATTTTCATACAAGGCATTTGCTTGAATCGCTGGAAAGGCATACTCTCTGACGAATACATCTTGGACGTTTGCCACTAACGATTCATCTGCACCCGATTGCAGCGCTTTCTGGCGAATCGGTTCGAGTTCGTCGCCTTGTCCTAAATCGACTGCTAAGGTAATCACTTCTTGCACGCCCCATTCATGTTTCAGGTAAGGAATGCATACAGAAGTATCAACGCCCCCAGAATATGCTAGTATGGCACGCTTAGCCCGACTTGTAGAGTTACTAACGAGATGTGTATTTACTTCGAGATTAGCTGGGGTTGTCATTTTTTGCTATGAGTGAGTAGTGAGTGGTGCATGGTGCGTGGTGCGTGGTGCGTGAATCGATCGGCTTAGCAAGGTGAAAGTTCGTTGCTAAATTCTTGCAATCTAGACAAAATTTCCAGGCGTTGAACTTGTAAGCGATCGCGATCGGCTTTCACTGCTTGTTTGGCTCTGTCAATTTTTAACTGCTCGATTTGAAGGTTTCTATATTCGAGTTCTAAAGCATTTTCTCGATCTTGAATCGTATTGAGTTCGTTCGCAAGTAGAGCAGTCGTAGAGTTAACATTTACCTGGCAGGTGAAGCGATTCATAATTGACATCCTTTGAAAAACGTTCTTTAAAAAGTCAAAAGATAAAAGTCAAAACGCAATGGCTTCTATTTGTTTTGGTTCCATTAACAGTGAAGATAAGTAAAAGGAGTGAAGATTTTGTGAACCGAGTCTTACGCTGAAAAATTTTGTTCTAAAGAACTAATTAAGAGTCGCTCCTTCAATACCATTGTGGTGCTGCTGTTGCATTCAAACCCAATTCGTTCGTAGAACCGTTGCTGATGCGTTGTCATCAAATAAACCCGCTCGACTCGACTCATGCGGGGATGACTCAAAACTGTTTGTACTAGTTTTCGTCCTAGTCCCCGCCCTTGGTAGTCGGGATGGATCGCGACATCCCAAATCGTAGCGCGGTAAATTCCATCAGAAGTAGCTCTAGCAAAACCAATAAGCCGTTCTCCATCCCAAACACTTACAACTGGTTCGCTATTGGCAATTGCTATGCTTAAATCCTCTAAGCTGCGTGCTTGCGCCCAAAATGCTGCTTGCTCGAATAACGTTTGTAGTTGTAATAAATCGTTTTGCAATTGCTGTGGGTGACGTAAAGCGCTACCTGTAGCAACACAGAAACAAATTTGACTGCTATCTTTTTGTGATGATGCCTCTTTAGTTTGAGATACGGTAGATGTCATTCTCGAAATGGTAATTGGTAATTGGTAATTGGTGAGTGGCTGGTGGCTGGTGGCTAGAATTTTTATCTAGTCACTAGTCACTTATATCTAGTCACTGTTTCGCAACCCCTTCTTCGCGGGCAGCTCTTTGAACCGCAGCAGCAACGGCTGTGGCTACACGATCGTCAAATACGGAAGGAATGATATACTCTGAGTGCAAATCGCTAGGTTTAATTAAAGAAGCGATCGCGCTAGCTGCTTCCAAACACATTGTCGTTGTAATCGTACTGGCACGACTGTCTAACGCACCGCGAAATACGCCAGGAAAAGCTAAGACGTTATTAATTTGATTTGGATAGTCGCTGCGTCCTGTTGCCATAATTGCAACATCATTCACTACTAATTCCGGTTGAATTTCAGGGATCGGATTTGCCATTGCAAATATGATAGGGTTTTGTGCCATCGATCGCACCATTTCAGGAGTGACTACGCCAGGGGCGCTGACGCCGATAAAGACATCGCTATGCGCCATTGCATCGGCAAGAGTTCCAGCTTGACTGACAGCAAATTCTTGCTTTTCCTGATTCAAGTCCGTTCGATTGGTGGAGAGAATGCCTTTAGAGTCACACATTAGTATATGCGTTGCGCCAGCTTTTTGCAGTAAGCGGGCGATCGCGACTCCTGCTGCTCCCGCACCGTTGATGACGACCCGAATTTGCTCGATTGGTTTATCGACAATTTTGAGCGCGTTGAATAGAGCGGCTAGCGTTACAATTGCCGTACCATTTTGGTCGTCGTGAAATACGGGAATATCTAATTCTTGTCGCAGACGCTTTTCAATTTCAAAGCAGCGCGGAGCCGCAATATCTTCTAAATTCACGCCCCCAAATACAGGGGCAATATTTTTGACTGTGGCAACAATCTCTTCTGTATCTTGGGTAGCTAAACAGATCGGAAAAGCATCAATTCCGGCAAATTCCTTGAACAGCATAGCCTTACCTTCCATCACTGGCAACGCCCCGGCTGCACCAAGATTACCTAATCCTAAAACTGCACTACCATCTGTCACGATCGCTACAGTATTTTGTTTAATCGTGAGAGTATAAACTTGTTCTGGGTCTTGAGCGATCGCCGTACAAACTCTACCGACTCCAGGTGTATACGCCATTGCCAAATCGTCTTGACTTTTGAGCGGAATTCTGCTGGCGATAGCGATTTTGCCACCACGATGCAAATTAAAAGTGCGATCGTAGACGCTCATCAACTTGACATCTGCCAATGCTTTCACCGCTTGGACGATAGTTTCGGCGTGTTCCGTACTAGAAGCATCAACAGTCACATCGCGAGTCGTAAGTTGGCGAGTTTGGGCAATTAAATCGATTTGACCCAAATTACCACCATTATTTGCAATCGCTTGAGTCACTGCTGCCAGCATTCCCGCTCGATTCGGGATTTGCAGGCGTAAAGTCAGACTATAACTTGAGTTCGGCGTGAGAGTTACCATAGGTAGAGTTTAGGAATCGGGATAGAAAAAGAGCAGAGGGAACTGGGAGAGAAAAAATGGATTCTGCCCAATTGTTATTTACCAATAAACAAACTGTAACGATTTTGAAATATAGATCGCATAAGTGAAAATTTTGTGAATAAGTAAAAAATTATCCATCGCCGCAAACCCTCAGAACTGTCACCAAACCTACCAAGTGATGTCAAATATTCCTTTATGCTTACGGAAATAGAGTAGTGAGTGATGCGTGAAGAACGGGTGTAGGGTGTAGGGAGTTGGTAGTTGCTCCTCTGCTTCCTCAGCTCCCGAGCGCTCTCTCAGCTCTCTTCCCCCTGCTCCCGACTCCCGCATCATGAAAATTCTGCTTGTAGAAGACGATGAAACCATAGTTCAAATGCTCCAGCCAACGCTTGCCAGCCAGCGTTACTTGGTAGAGCTGGCGACTGATGGTCAAGCAGGATGGGAACTGGTAGACAGTTTCGAGTACGATCTGATTTTGTTGGATGTGATGCTGCCCAAGCTAGATGGAATTAACTTTTGCAAAAAGCTAAGGGCAAAAGGCGATCGCACTCCGGTTTTGCTACTAACGGCTCAAGACTCCAGTACTGATAAGGTTAGAGGATTGGATGCTGGTGCGGATGACTACGCGCTCAAACCGTTTGACATAGAGGAGTTATTAGCTCGGATTCGCGCTCTATTAAGGCGTAGCAGTGCCACACCATCTCCAGTGCTAGAGTGGGGTTTCCTACGGCTCGATCCGAGTAGCTGCGAAGTCACCTATGACGGTAAACTCTTGCACCTGACGGCAAAAGAGTACGGCATTTTAGAATTACTACTGCGTAACACGCATCGCATCTTCAGCCAAAGTGCGCTACTCGATCGCGTGTGGTCGTTTGACGAACCCCCTACGGAAAATACTGTCAGAGCGCATATCAAAAGTTTAAGACAGAAAATCAAAAAAGCTGGAGCGCCAGACCCGATTGAGACAGTTTATGGTTTGGGATATCGGCTGAAGGCAGAAGAACGGGAGTCGGGAGTCGGGAGTCGGGAGTCGGGAGTCGGGAGTCGGGAGTCGGAGAAGAGAGCAGAGGAAGCAGAGGAGCAGACGAGCAGAGGAGAATTAAATTTACGCACCACGCACCACGCTCCACTAACTACCAACTACCAAATCCCAACAGAATTAATTCCATTGTGGAAAAGATACCGAGAGAAGTATGTTAATCGGATTGCAGTCATAGAACAAGCGATCGCATCTGCCAAAAATGAGTATCTCGATCCTCAATTACAATCGCAAGCAGCAAAAGAAGCTCATACTTTAATTGGCTCTCTTGGTAGTTTTGGTCTAATCGCCGTCTCTCAGTTGTGTCGCCAAATCGAACGGGAATTAACTGATAAAACTATATTAAGTCAAGAGCGTGTTGAGCATCTCTCAAGCCTTGTCGCCGCATTACGGCAAGAATTGTCTGGAGCAGAGGAGCAGGGGGAGAGGGGAGCAGAGGAGAAGTCGCAATTCGCAATACCCCTAGCCTCCAGCAAGGCGTTCTGCCTACAGGAAAGCAAGCTACGCAACCCGCAATTAGAACACGCATCACTTTCTTTCCCGACTCCCACTCTCCCACTCCCGACTCCCCATTTATTAATTGTTGATAATGACGCAGAGCTAGGGCAGGCTGTAACAACAGAGGCTACGGCTGCGGGAATGGTGGTAGAAGTGGCACGGGATTTGTCCCAGGCACGTGAAGCGATCGCCCGTACTAGACCGGATGCGGTACTGTTAGATCTCTATTTTTGCCAAAATAGAGAGTATGGTTTGCAGTTTTTGTCAACTTTGACAAACGCACAGCCGCCGATATCTACAATTGTCATGACTTCGCCGCAGAGTTTTGCCGATCGCATAGCAACAGCACGTTTGGGGGCGCGGAGTTTTCTACAAAAGCCAGTACTGCCAGCCCAAGCAATTGCCGCGATCGCGCAAGTTTTACGAGCATCTACAACTCCAGAAGCAAAATTAATGCTGGTAGATGACGATCCGCAATTACTCGAACAATTGCAGGTATTACTGGAACCTTGGGGATTTGGGCTGACTTTGCTTTCCGATCCCGAGCAATTTTGGCACTATTTGGAAAATTTTCGCCCCGATCTGCTGATTTTAGATATTGAAATGCCACAACTGAGCGGCATCGATCTTTGTCAAGTGGTACGCAACGATCCTCAATGGAGCGAACTACCTATTATATTTCTATCCGCCCGTACTGATGCTGAGACAATTCATCGGGTGTTTACGAGCGGTGCTGACGACTACGTAAACAAACCAGCGATCGGACCCGAATTGGTGGCAAGGGTTCTCAATCGCTTAGAACGTAGTAAAATTCGTCACCAAATGTTGCAGCTCCAGAATGCAAAATTAATTACAAGTGAGTAGTGAATAGTGAATGGCAGAGGAAGCAGAGGAGCTAGGAGCAGAGGGGATAAACCAGCTCCTGACTCCTGGCTCCTGACTCCTGACTCCTTTCTTCACTGATAACTGATAACTAACTGATGACTAATGACAAAATTCAAACTGGAATTGCCAGTCGTCGATTGGGTTTGGCGCTGTTATATTTGCTAACTCTGTTGTGTTTGGGCTGGGTTTCTTTCTACTCTTTAACAGAGTGGCGGGTAACGGTCGATCGCCAAGTCAATTTGCAAATGGAAGTAGCAGCATCGACTGCACCATTAACTGCACCAGAGAGCGCAGCTCAACAACAATTGTTGCGGCATGAGCGGGAAGTCAAAACCCGGGCTGACAATGCGATCGCTATCTCTCTAGTTAGTTTCAGCTTTAGCGCGATCGGGTTTTTGTTAGTCTACTACCTGTTAAATTTACAACTACAGCGAGAACTTGCCGAACGCCAGCGCGCAGAAGAGGCTCTACGTCAAGCTGAAACCAAGTACCGTAGTATTTTTGAAAATGCGATCGAGGGAATTTTTCAAACGACACCGGAAGGGCGATATTTGACAGCAAATCCCATGCTGGCAAAAATTTACGGTTATTCCTCCCCCGCCGAACTGATGGCGAATATCTCCGATCTAGGACAACAGCTTTATGTCGATCCCAATCGCCGGACTGAGTTCATTCGCCTGCTACAACAACATGACACTGTAGCGGGGTTTGAGTCTCAAGTCTATCGTCAAGATGGTCAAGCGATTTGGATTGCAGAGCAAGCAAGAATTGTCAGGGACGATAACGGGAAGCCGCTTTACTACGAAGGTATTGTCGAAGATATTACCGAGCGCAAACATGCAGAAGAAGAACGGGCGAAGTTGATTGCTATCCTCGAAGCCACTTTAGATTTTGTTGCTACTGCCGATCTAGACGAACGAGTACACTATTTAAATAGCTCTGCCTGTAAAGTTTTTGGGGTTGGGCTAGATCGCGATTTAACAGACTTGCATCTGAGCAATCTTCATCCTGCGTGGGCTTACAACCTCCTGCACCGCGAAGCAATTCCCACAGCAATTCAGGACGGTGTTTGGGTGGGTGAAACAGCGATTCTCAGTCATGATGGACGCGAAATTCCGGTTTCCCAACTGCTGATCGCGCACAAATCCTCGCAGGGAAAGGTGAAGTTGCTGTCTACCATTGCCCGCGATATTACTCAGCGCTTGCAAATTGAAGCTTCGTTGCGAGAAGCAGAACGCCGTTGGCGGAGTTTGTTAGAAAATGTCCGTTTAGTCGTGGTTGGACTCGATCGCCAGGGAATTGTCGAGTATGTCAATCCTTTCTTTCTCGAATTAGTCGAATATACCTCAGAAGAGGTTTTGGGCAAAAATTGGTATGAAGTTTTCTTACCACCCCATCAACGTCAGCGCGTGCAGGAGCATTTTCAGCAATTGCAGCAACAGAGCCTGCACGATTATTATCAAAACTCGATTTTGACTAAATCCGGGCAAGAAAGGTTAATCGCTTGGAATAACACGATCTTGCGCGATTTACAGGGTGAGGCGATCGCGACTCTCAGTATTGGAGAAGATATTACCGAGCGTTACGCGATCGAACGCATGAAAGACGAGTTTGTTTCCGTTGTCAGTCACGAACTCCGCACGCCTTTAACTTCAATTCATGGTGCATTAAATTTATTATCGAGCGGTCTGATTGACGCTCACAGCGATCGCGGACGGCGCGTGATCGATATTGCTTCTGAGGGAGCCGATCGCCTGGTGCGACTGGTTAACGATATTCTGGAGTTGGAACGCCTGGAGTCGGGAAAAATTAGTTTATTACAGCGATCGTGCAACGCGGCTGACTTATTAGAAAAAGCGACGGATTTGATGCAAGTAGTGGCAAATCGTGCCAAGGTTACTCTAGCTGTCTATTCCCAAGACATTCAACTGAATGTCGATAGCGATCGCATTATCCAAGTTTTAACTAATCTCCTCGGCAATGCGATTAAATTTTCTCCCGAAGGATCTACTGTTTCTCTGAGTGTCGAGCTAGTGAATGGAGAATCAGAAATTATAGCAGCGCACGGCTATGCGTCCCTCCAGGAATCTCCCCTAACAACAAATATTCTCTTTACAGTTAAAGACCAGGGGCGCGGCATCCCAGAAGATAAGATCGAAAGTATTTTCGAGCGTTTTCATCAAGTCGATGCCTCCGATTCGCGCAAAAAAGGTGGCACGGGACTCGGTTTAGCAATCTGCCGTAGTATCATACAGCAGCATGGCGGACGAATTTGGGCAGAGAGCGTGTTAGGCGAAGGAAGTCGTTTTTATTTCACGCTACCAAGTACGTAGGGCGGGCAACGCCTACCCTACTATACTGAGCTTTTTAACTAGATCGAAGCGCTAGCAAAGGGATTTTCCCCACCAGCGAGACTAGCGAAGAAGTCTTGATAATTACCAGAAAAAGAACTGTTATCTCCAGTTACAGGAGAAGTTCCACCAATATTAAAGGTGAATAATGGCTCTCTTTCTCCTTCGATTACAAGACTTAGTTGACCGCCGAATAAACTACCAGTAGCAGGCTCAAAATTAAATTGAAAATTGCCATTGGCATCAGTTTCGGTGGCGTTAGTCAAGGAGTCATTGCTTAAATTAGCAAAAACTTCCTCTACTCCAGTTCCAATTAGGTTTGATTGTGCGTCAATGCTATCTGCAACATTATCTGGGAGTTCGGGTGAATCCTCTGTTGTATTCGCATTAGTAAGAATTTCGTTCAGCGCTTCTGCAAACCCCGTACTAGCAGACGATCGAAACTCAGCAATAGTATCCTGAGCAAATTGGGGTAGTTCAAACTCCACGATTGACCTCCTGTTCTTGTGGATAAATTGGCAACGCAACCTCAAGCGCGATCGCGTTGCCAAGCTTGAATATGTTCTGTGGCAAAACTTTAGCCCAAGCCTTCGAACGTATAGTTTGAGTTGTTGTAATCTGGAAGGCTTGTAGCGGTATCTATAGTTTCTTGAGTCGCGCCTCCAGAACTAAATAAACTGCTCACTCCAGCGTTAATATCGAAGCCGATCTCTTGGCTGGGTTGGCTGCTACCAAGTGAAATCGGTTCGCTGTCGCCACTAATAGGAAAAGTCCAGTCTTCATTACCAATCGCGTCACCATCACCGCTGGTTTCAATCCGATTTCCCAGGAGATTGCTATTACTAACATCGGCAGTATTACCACTACCAAGGATGCTATTGTTACTGCCTTCGGGCATGTTGGCATTGCCAAGAATGGTATTGTCTTCGCCTAGTTGCCAGTTGCCATTACCGTTGGTTTGGTTGTCAGTACCAAAATTCCAGTTACCATTACCAGTGCTTGTATTGCCATCCGCATAATTCCAATTACCATTACCGCTGGTTTGACTGTCACTGCTGAAATTCCAGTTACCATTGCCATTGGTTGTATTGTTACTGCCAAGGTTCCAGTTACCATTACCGCTACCAGTGTTACCAGTAGAATCTGCATCGGACTCTAGATCGCTGATATCTAAGATAAAGTTTTCACTGTCAAATGGTACGGGTTGGGTGGTTTCAACTTCTGGTAAGGAGGGAAGAGTATCGCCAAACGGTAGATTATCGGGGAGATTGCTAGCTTGTGGGTTGTTTTCAGCGTCACCACCAGCAAAAGGATTGTTATTATCCGACTCCGAATTACCACCAGCAAAGGGATTACCGCCGTCACCAGAGAGGTTACTACTTGCATCCAAAGTATTACTTTCACTGGATTGTAACTGACCGTCTTGAAATGCCCAGTTACCATTACCTGTAAAGTTGTTAGAGCTAGTTTCCTGTTGCGATGTGGTTTGATTATCTGAAGTTGCCATTAAAAAACCTCCGACTGCTGACACCAATTGCTCAATTCGATCGAACATCAAAGAGATAATTAAAGCTCTGCTAGAAAGATGTTCGTTTTAAATCGACTTCTAAATGGAAA
>ERZ1066120.998-NODE-998-length-20393-cov-42.566722_pt1 | contig 20393 bp, 21 predicted proteins | sample MGYA00382767_ERZ1066120 | MGnify/ENA primary metagenome ERZ1066120 (study PRJEB33369, sample SAMEA5778350) | biofilm metagenome | biome: Industrial cooling water; feature: Water cooling tower basin; material: Biofilm | place: United Arab Emirates | collected...
AGTAAATAAATTCTGGCTTGAAAATGAAAAACTAAGCAGCTTTAGTTCTGGTTTTTTCTCATTTGCAGCAAATCGGTCTCAGCTTGATAATCAAACCCATCCATTAGAATGGACAGACTTACGCAACCAATGGGAATATTCTCATGTCGCGTGCGCGATATTCTCAATCATAAGTTTAATCGCGCTTATTATTGCCATTGAGACTCATAAAATTTATTTATAAAAGCGTGTTGAACAATTTTTTGGGCTGATAAATACTGGGAGGGTCAATAATGCCTGTTCTGATGAAGTACATAGAGGCGGGGCTTGCGATGCCCACTCCACAAGAAATATATAAATCAAATCTGTACCTCAAGTAACTGAGAAACGCTATATACCTGAAATTTGCTGTATATCACCTGATTGGGTGATGTCGTTAATGGAGGCAATAAATTAGTTTGGTAGGGTGCGTGAAAGCTATTACAATTAATCAAAGTAACGAAAAATTAAACTGCTTCACGCACCAATGCATCTCAAAATTTTAATTAATATATTTTTAATGAAATTAGGAAGTACGTATGTTAAAACTAGCGGAAGAATTATTACTGTTAGCATATAATGACAACGGAAACATCGTTTGTGATTCAACAGCATTGTCTTACACGCTTCCAGGTGCATTATTAATAGAATTGGCTGTGTTGGGAAAAGTAATTTTTGAGCAAAATAAATTAGTTTTAATTGATGATAGATTCACAGGCGATGATATTCTTGACGAAGTTGTGAGCATAATTGCAGAATCTTCTCATCTTAGAAATCCACAACAATGGGTTAAACGGCTACAATCTCAAATGCAAAATCTTAGAGGTAGATTGTCAGCGCAATTAATCGATGAAGGTATCCTGACTGCCGAAGAAGAGCGCTTTTTATGGATATTTAAATCATTACGCTATCCAACAGTAGATGCAAGCTATAAGCAAACAATTATAAATCGCATACGCACTGCTGTTTTAGAAGCAAAAAGCGTTCCCTCACGTACTGCTGCATTAATCAGTCTAATTGGTGTTTGTCAGCTAGTTAATTCTATTTTTGATCCTTCAGAACGCAAAGAGGCAAAGCAACAAATTAAGCTCATCCAACAGGATAATATTATTTCTAGAGGAGTTGCAGCTACAATTTCAAGTGTTCAATCAGCAACAACAGCAGCAATTGTTGCGTCGATAGCTACTTCTTCTGCATCTTCTTCATGCTCTACCACATCAGGAACTTGTAACTAGCGCCAGTTTAATTAGCAAAAATGCATTACGTGAAAAGTGTGTTTCTAGAGAGGTTACGTAGAAATAGGGTAAAAAATATTTTATTGTTAGAGGATGTTTGAAAAGTCGAACAAGGTATAAATTGTCCCAAGCGAGTGGAGCGTAGCGGAACGTAATGCGGAGCATTTGCCGTAGGCTAGAATCTAGAGTTTCAGCATATACTGAGATGCTACCCTGCGTTCAGCATGACACAAAAAGACACTTTTCAAACAACCTCTTACACTGTAACGTGGCGAACCAGTATAAGCAGTAAATGCTACACCATGAATTAACTCATGAACAATAAATGTAGCAGTAGGGATAACTAGAAAATTAACAAAAATCACTAAAAAAAGTTTCCACCATTCATTAACGTTTCTTCCAACACCAAATATAAATGGCTGGTTGTGTATCGCTTGATAAAACCCTGCGACATTTACTACAGTAAATATAAATAGAAAAAGGCTAAGAATTACCCATTTCGTTATTACCGCAGAAGTTTGACGAAAAACGTAAATTGGCTGACTATTATTTGCGTAAATCATAACCAAATATTATTTGTAAAAAAATATACGGAATATAGAGACGCGATTAATCGCGTCTCTACACGGTTTTTATAAACGATATTGCTCCAATTTTAATAATGATTGAGAAAGCGGTATTCACCCGATTGGGTTAATTAACCTTATCAAGCGCACGTATTTTAGCATCTGTCTTCATAACCTTGTTTTGATAAGCTGATAACTTTTTATACGAACGCGACCGCATAGCCATTAGCGTAACGATTAATCCAATAAATCCGGTAAAAGTAAATAACAGTGCGATACCTCTATCTGTTCCAGTTCCAAACCAAGTACCGATAGTATCAACACCAGCACCTGTTGTCAATAAACGGAATGAATACAAATTGCGCGATTGGACCAATTGCAAAAGCTGTGAGAGGAGATGCTGATTGCTCGATGCTTTGGGCAAAACCAAATACTCGACCTTGACGTTCAGGAGGTATTACTGTTTGAATGATAGTCTGTTCTGCTGCTTCAACAATTGGAACGAGACATAAGTAAATAAATAAACCAATCGTCAATAGTACAATAGATGCTTGAATCGTAAAGAAAATACAAATTGTCCACATGACGATATTTGCTAGAAACAACGTTCGCAGTGGGCTTTTACCTAAACCGTTGATTTCCCTTGTCCTCTACTATCAATTCCAATTATTTGAAACAGCAACGGATGATAAACGGATGTAACGGATGGTTGATTTTGAGTGAATAGATTTTGTTTGTAACCAATAACTTATCCGTTACATCTGTTGTATCCGTTGCTAACCAACGCCTCAAAATTAATGACACGTAGCTTTATCTTGTTCTCGAATTGTTGACAGTCCTACAAGGGAAGGGGAACGGCAAAATCTGATTTTTAAAGCCTTTCCCCGACACGGAGAGGGGTTTTATATATACTTTTTTCACAACCTCTGAACAGTGCTTACCTGTTCTATTGTTTAAATTATCTCAGAAAAATGCTGTATCAGTCTACCACCATAAGTTAGATGTAACATTTTGAAATATTGTGCTACAGTGTGGAGGCTAAAATTTTTCCGTCTTCGTGATTGAGCAGGTGAATAATTCCCAAAGTAAATAAATCTGAGTCATTAGCTACTTCAACAAATAATTGCCCATATTGGGCATGTTGCTTTTGTGCCTTCACATAAGCTAATGATGCATTTGTGCTTTTATTCTCTACGAAAAAATACGTAATATGAAAGTCATACAATCAACGACCTTCCAGGCATTTCATCGCAGTGTGGTTATGGTGATGCAGGCTGCTCCACGGGAGCTACGTTATGTGACAATTTTGACGTTATTTGCAGGAGCAATACCAAGTATTGTTGTTTGGTTGAACAAGTTGATCATTGATGATATTACTAAGATTCTAAGCACGCAGACAGTAGAAAATCCGATATATCTAGTTACTTCTCACTCTTCTTTACTTTACAGCATAGCAATTTTACTACTGCTGAATTTATTTGGTGATTCTGTGGGAACTATTACGAGTTTTTTCTTCGCTACTTTGGCAGATAGAGTCCAAGGTTTTGTTGAACTGAAGGTACTAGATAAAATTGCCAATTTTCAGGACATTGCTTTATTTGAATCACCTGATTTACTCAACATAGTTCAGCTAACAGAAAAAGGGGTTCCGCGACTTAAAGAGCTTTCTTTTCGACTAGTTCAAACATTGCAAGGCTTTTTTATTTTTATTCCTGCTGTATTGCTTTCTGGTTCCCTTACTTGGTGGGCGCCGTTGATTTTATTTAGTTGTGCAACTCCTGCTTTGTATGTGGATATGAAATATCGCAAACTCAGTTGGAGAGCAGAAGAAACCCAAGCTCCTATCGCGCGTGAAATGAATTTATACAAAATGATGCTAAGTGGGGAAGCTTACGCTAAAGAGTTGCGTTTGTTTCATCTCCAAAGTTTACTGTTAGAGCGGTGGAAAGCACTTTTTCAAACTATGTTTAAAGCGATGGAAAAAATTCGCCGTCGCGGAAGTCAAGAAATTTTCGCTTGGTCATTACTTAGTGGTTTGGGTATCGCTTTACCTTACGTATATATAGTTTTTGGGGTATTAGCTAAAAAAAATACTCTCGGAGATTTAGCTTTATATAGCGGCGTGATTTTACAAGTACAGCGCAGTTTAATGTTCCTTATTTACGGTGGTGGAGAATTATATGATGTTTCTTTAGCCACTACCCCCATTTTCCAACTATTAGAGCTAAAACCAAGCTTATCTTCACAAAACAATTTTCTACCCTCTATTCCCAATTCTTCACTTCTTGAGCAAGGAATTCAAATACAAAACCTATCTTTCAGCTATCCAAACAGCGAACGCCAAATTTTGCGTGACATTAATTTGACAATCAAACAAAATGAGATGATTGTGCTGGTGGGTGAAAATGGGGCAGGAAAGACAACTTTAGCGAAATTATTATGTCGTTTATACGACCCTAGTGCAGGTAAAATTATTTGGAATAATCAGGATTTAAGAGACTTTAGCATCGAAAAACTGCGCTCACGCATCGCTGTCGTTATGCAAGATTATGCTCGCTTTCCCACCACTGTTCGAGAGAATATCGGCTTTGGCTACCTTCCAGATATAGAAAATCATGCTACCATCGCCGAAGCAGTAGCTGAAACGGGAATGACAAAGGTAATCGACAAATTAGAAAATGGTCTAGAAACTCTTTTAGGTAAACAGCTTGAAGGTGGCGTTGATTTATCAGGAGGACAATGGCAACGCTTATCTATTGCTCGTGCTTTGCTGCGATTATCTCACGCCGAATTAGTTATACTCGATGAACCAACAGCCAATTTAGACCCAAAAACTGAAAATGAAATTTATGAAATTTTCCGCACTTTAGCAAAAGGGAGAATTGCGGTAATAGTTAGCCATCGTCTTGCTTTAGCAAAACTCGCTGACCGAATAGTAGTTTTAGAACATGGTCAAATCATTGAAATGGGAAATCATGATGAATTAATGAGGTTAGAGGGACAGTACCATTTAATGTTTACTCGTCAAGCTAGCAGCTATAAGTAGGGAGGAACCATTCATCAGTAGGGAGTAGGTTGGCTTCACTAAGTTTACCCAAGTAATGGTAACAGAGGCGCCCACCAATACTCTCCTGCATAAAGAACTTCATGAGCTTATCACACCTTTTTAGTCTTATACTACAAATGTAGTATAATATATATCAAATCTAACGTTTGAATAAAGCCCAAATATGGAGCAAATATCCATACCTACCTCGCTGGACAATTGGATTAAACGCGAATCGATTCCGTTTTCTTTCGATTCGTCCGAAGCTTTAAATGGCGCCATCGATAAGATGATAAGCTCACTTAGCGATTCGGTAGAGTTGCTTGGTTTTGGAGAAGCGCTCCACGGTGGGGAGGAGATTCTTATTCTTCGCAACCGACTGTTCGAGCGGTTGGTTGAGGCACATGGCTACAGTGCTATTGCAATTGAGAGCAGTTTAAGTGCAGCGCAAGTAGTAAATAAGTATGTTTCTGGTCATGGTCTGGCATCCTATAAAGAAGTGCAAGATACTGGATTTAGTCATGGTTTTGGCAAACTTGAAGCGAATCGTGAACTTGTTGAATGGATACGGCACTTTGAATCTCTCAGGTCTAAAGACGCTGAGATTCATTAGAACCTGAGCTTTGCAGAGGACGCTTACTCGCGGCGTGCCAAAGTCGAATCCTAACTGGCGCATTCAAAAGCACCCTACTGACTCTACTAAGTACTAGACCTAGTTTTGCCGCTACTTTACGAATTATGTTTGCTGCACCTTGAGCGTCAGCGTTGACCAAGAAACCTTGAGCCGACTTGTACAAACCGCGAACAATGCGCTTACCGCTTGCTTGCCACCCTTCGGGTTTTTCACCAAATGTAGGTAGCACGTCGTTATCTAAAAACGACGCTTTGGAAGTGTAGCTTTCCTCTGTTTCTACAAATTGAATACCGTATTGTTCACACAGTTGAGTAATGCGGTCTTTTAATCTTCCTGTTGGGATTTGTACAAATTTTTGGTTTTGTTTGGCTCCCATATTAGCATTTTGCTTTTGGTCTTTGTTCCATCCAAAAACAATAGTTCCAATGTTGTTTTGAATGCAGTGATTAATCACAATCCGAGCCGCTTTGTTAACTGCGTCGCGCATCTGACGATTACGTTTTTCAGTTATTAGAGCCAATTGCTCACTCCAAAAACCTTGAGGCTTTCCCTCTTTTAGCTTACTAACTTGCTTGTTATACCATTGGTTCATGCTTTTTAAGTGCAAGCCATCAACAATGAAGCTAGTTCCAACGTTAGAAACGCAAGTCAACCAGTTATTTACACCGTGGTCAATTCCTAATACATTTGATTTGTTTAGCTCAATTGTTACATCGGGCTGTTCGTACACAAATTCAGCGTAGAAACACATATTTCTAGGGAGAATACGCACTTCCTTGATATCACTGAATTTAAGGTTAGTTGGCATTGGCAAGAAAAACGAATCTATTTTGAACCACGCTTTTACTAATTGCCCCAGAGGAAAACGAAGCATTCCATCTTTCAATTTAATTGCTTGCTTAGGGTAAGAAATCAATATCAAACCAGATTTACGATAGTTAGGCAACTTGGGACGCTGACTAACATTACCCTTTCTAGCTTCTCGCACCAAACCTTTAAACGATTTGAAAGATTCTGCAACATTCAATAACGCTTGTTGAGCAACCTGTGAATACAAAGCTTGGTAGTGTTTATTCCTGGTTAACTCGTTTATTAAATCAAACTTGCTCAAAATCTTACCAGTTTTAAAAAATATTTGACGTGCGTAGTAAATGCCGCAGTCTGACAGTTTTCTAGCTTCTTCGCAAACGTACTCAAGAATTCCTTTGAGTTCGCCATCTGGACTAATTAAAACTTGTTGACAACCGTACAATTGACTTCTCCTGAAATCAATACTATAGTTAGTGTACACACTACGAAGCGCATAAGTCAATGAGATTCCAGAAAGAAAATAAATATGGTTTTACAACAGAAAAAGAACAGCCATTGACTGCCTCTGTGTCGCTCAGGGTAGACAAAGAAATGGCGACTAAATTAAAATCAATCCCTGGTTGGCAACTGCATTTAAGAGATGCGATATCCAAACTAATAGAAAAGAATGAAGGCAACTAAAGTTGCTTGAGTCGCTTATATCCCAGCACTGAAGTGACTGGGTTTTACGCTTACCATGTAATCTTATAATAGTAACCCTTTTCATCAGGTAAAAATTCAGTTCTATGGTTTCGATATTCCGTCTCTTGCAGCAGGAATTGCTAGCCCAAGGCAAGTACTCGAATTTGCTCTCAATTATCTCTCCTTGATCGACAGTAAGAGCGGGCAAGAGCGTGGGCAAATGATAAATTCGCTTCTTGGGCAAGACGCACAATGGGAAAACCCGGCAGCATTGACCGACCCCACAAAAGCAATAGGACTGTCGCCTGAAGCAACCGCACTGCGAATTGAAACAGAAGACCTAATTACGGAGTTTCGGATCCGGCGCCCTGAGTTTGTTGCCCTTAGCGACAAAGACCAGTATTCGGAAGCTCTCCAGTACGCCTTAATTGCTCGCGAGTTGTTGAACTTTCACGCAGCAATAGCGCGACAATTGGATAATGCAGGTCTTCTCAGTATTCGCGACTCGCTAATGGCAGATAATCTAGCCTACATAATGGCGCGCGAACGTAGTCGAGGAAAAGTGCTTGTCTTCGCACACAATAGTCACTTGCAACGCGGAAAGACCACACTACGAATGGGCGCCGAAGTTTGTGCGTGGTGGGCAGCAGGATCACACCTCAACGAGATGTTCGGTTCGCGTTATGCCGTTATCGGTTCAGCAGTGGGCGTTTCTGATGATAATGGCATCGGTCAACCCGAAAATAACACTCTTGAAGCACGACTAACTGCATTACCAGGAGCAGCACGATTTATTCCAACTCACACTGGCTTTGGAATTGCAACTGAGGAAATTACTGCGTTGCCGACCCGCTCTGGTAGCATGAAAAACCCAAGCTACGTTGCGTTAACTCCACAAAGCTTTACCGATTTCGATTGGCTCGCTGTCTTGAATTCAACAGTATACAATCGTGGTGGGGCGCCGTTGCAACAACGTTAGTTCAAAATAGTGAATAAAAATTGATTCGGTTTTCCGGAGTGAAAAGTAGTAAAAACCGAACAACGCTAATTTGCAATTATGAACTCTTAAGAATCACAAAAAGATAGTTTCATCACCTATACGAAACACCTCATTTTGAACTGGTAACATTTTCTGGCGCCACTAACTCCTTCACTCAAAATTTAAGTATAAAGAAATTATTAAAAATATTTCATCAACTATTCATACATGTTTAATGCAGTTGAGCGAAACTTATACATTAAGAAAGTTTGCGGTTTAACTGTGTTATCAAGGAGGGTAGGCGCCATGAGTACAAGGGAATCTGAGATTGTTACAGATACGCAAGCTACTGTTGAAGATGAACATGAAGATGAAGATATAAGTGATGAAAAACCGACTCGAAAACCTTGGCTCGGAGTGTTGCTTGCTGGACTTGTACTCGGCGCCTTTGTTATTGGTTGGCGAGTACTAACACCAGGAAAAACATCACAACCTGCAACCGCACAGGCGCCGCAAACTCCACCTCCACGTCCAGTAGAAACCACTACATTAACTACTGGGCAAGGTATACGTAGTTACCAGTTATTAGGACAAGTAGAAGCAACTCAACAAGCTACTATCCGCGCGCAAACTGGTGGAATATTAAAGCAAATTATGGTGCAACCAGGTGATAGAGTTACTCCTGGGATGACTATTGCTGTACTCGATGATGCCGACCAACAGTTAGCACTTTCACAAGCTTTGGCACAGTTGGCACAGCAGCGTAGTAATATGGCACGTTTGGAAGTCGGTACTCGTCCAGAAATTATTGCCCAGCGTACTGCAGCAGTGCGTTCAGCTTTGGCGCGGGAACAAGAAGCGCGCGATAATTTGCAGCGTAATAGTAATTTAGTTAGAGAAGGCGCCATTTCTCAACGGTTGTTAGTTGAAGCGAGAGCCGGAGTTGATGATGCACATGGTGAACGGCTTGCTGCGGAAGCAACTTTAAAGGAAGCTAAAGCAGGTGCAACGCGCGAAGAAATGGAGGCACAGCGCGCTTTAGTTGGCGCCGCTGCTGCTGCTGTTAACCAAGCGAAGTTAGCTTTGCAACGCACTCAAATTACTTCTAATTCTACTGGTATTGTTCAAGAGCGGAAAGTTAGTGTTGGAGATTTAGTACAAACTGGTGGAGAAATTGCCAGTCTTGTAGCTGGTGATAGGCTTGATGTGTTTTTAGAGTTACCTGAAGAGTTAACGGGACGTATTAATGCTGGGACACGGGTTACGTTAACAGCGCGCGCTTTGCCTAACTGGAAAGGTAATGCCACTATTACAGGTGTTGTGCCAAGTGCTGATGGCGCCTCACGTCGGCAAAGAGTTCGAGTACAGTTAAATAACATACCCAAAGGTTTGGTTTCTGGAATGGCTGTTACAGGTACTTTACAGTCAGCTACAAATCAACCTAGTTTTGTTGTGTCGCGTGATGTGTTGACTAAGCGTCAAGATAAGTGGTTTGTATATACTGTCGCGGAAGGTAGAGCGAAGCAGCAAGAAGTGCAGATGGTTGCTGATATGGGTGAGAAGGTTGCTATTTATCATCCAGCGTTACGTGCAGGTCAAGAAATTGTTTCTCGTGGTGGGGATATGTTAACCGATGGCGCCGTTATTCGTGAAGTATCGAATTAAAAATCCCCCCTAACCCCCCTTAATAAGGGGGGAACATGAGGAGATTTTAGTACCTTATTAAACGTAAAAAAGAGCATTCTTAGCCCCCCCTTATTAAGGGGGGTTGGGGGGGATCAAACTTAACTATAAAATAATCATGAAAATAATAGAAACTGCTGTTCGTTGGCGACATGGCACATTTGTTTTATTCTGCCTTCTCGCTGTATTCGGAATATTATCTTTATTAAATTTACCTTTAGAACTTCAACCTGGTGGTGATAGACCAGAGATTACTATTAGTACCACTTATCCCGGCGCCGGACCTACGGAAGTTGAAGATTTAATTACCCGTCCTATTGAAGAACGGATGGAGGAAGTGTTGGGTGTGCAGGAAATTAGCAGTACTTCCCGCTCAGGTCGTAGCACTATCAATTTAGAATTTACTTGGGGTAGTGATGTTGATGAGCGTTTAGTAGATGTATTAAATCGCTTACAGCAAGTTGAACGTTTACCGGAAGAAGCTGGTGAGTCTGCTGTTGAAATTGTTAGCGGTACCAGTTCTCCGATGATGTGGATACCTATGGCGCCAAAACCCGGATTTAAAAGTGACCCTAATCGTAATCGTGATTTAGCTGAGGAAGTTATTATACCTCGGTTACGGCGTGTGGAAGGGACTGGGCAATTTTTAGTTGTAGGTGGACAGCAACGTGAAGTTGAGGTGCGTGTTGACCCTAAAGCTTTGGCTGAAAGAAATTTAGCTATTGGTGATGTTGTAAGGGTATTAAGGGAAAATAACCGTGATATCCGAGGCGGCCCGTTAATTTTGGGTCGTCGTGAATACAGAGTTCGCACGGTGAGCAGGTCGCAAGATATGGAGCAAATCGCGGGTTTTGTGCTGCGACGCGATGCTTCTGGAACGGTATATTTACGTGATGTTGCTCAAATACAAATGGGACGCAAACCGCAAGATAGTGCGCTGTTATTTAATGATAATCCTACTGTGGCAATTGGTATTATTCGCCGGATTGGCGCCAATGTTCCAGATGTAGCGAAAGGTGTACGTGCGGCAATTACTGAATTAGAAGCTCAGTTCGACCGCGCGGGTGAAGGTATCAAGTTTGTTTATAATTATGACGAGAGTGAGTATATTAATCAGTCGGTCACGCTGGTACAAGAGAACTTAATTAGTGGTTCTTTGCTTGCTGTGCTGGTGCTATTACTGTTTTTGGGTTCGATGCGAACTGTTGCAGTAATTGCAATAACTATTCCCACAACAATGATAACTGTGTTTATTGCAATGGCGATGTTGGGACGCACTCTAAATATTATTAGTTTAGCAGCGTTGGGTTTTACATCGGGGATGGTTGTAGATAACGCAATTGTGGTGGTGGAAAATGTTTTTACCCATATGCAGCAGGGCAAAAACCCAGTTCGTGCAACTATCGATGGGACGAAGGAAGTTGCGGGAGGAGTATTCGGAGCAACTTTAACTAATGTTGCAGTGTTTGCCCCTTTAGTATTAGTACAAGGAGAAATTGCACAGCTTTTTACGGATATGGCAATTGTAATTACTGCTGCTTCATTGCTTTCAATGCTAGCGGCAGTTACGCTTGTGCCAATGTTATCTGGCTTATTCCTCAACCAAAATGAAGCATTACAGGTTTTGGAAGGAGGTAAATATAGAGGTGGCAACTGGTTTGTTCGGTCGGTCGCAAACACTTCTGCTATTTTTAGAGTTTTTCAAACCAAGTTAGAAAATATTCTTATGGTTACAGTTGGTTGGTCAACTGGAAATGGTAGACTTGGGCGCCGACTATTTATATTATCGATTCCCATAGGTTTAATGGTAGCAAGTATCTTCTTACTACCACCTGCTGATTATTTGCCTGAAGGTAATCGTAACTTAGTACTATGGCGTGCAGAACCGATGCCCGGTACAAGTATACCCGAAGCAATTCGTCAATCGGAACCTGTGCGCGCGTATTTGAGAAAGCAACCCGAAGTTGAAAGGGTAATGTATGTAGACCGTCCGGGTGCAATACGTGGTATAGCGGCAATACTCAAACCGGAGTTTGCCACTTCTAACGGTTTGGCAATGATGATAGAAAGAATGAGGAAAGCTAGTAATAATTTTGCTGGTTATCGGTTTATGGTGCCAAACCGTATTTCAATATTTCGTGACCCAGGAAAAGAGTTTGAAGTAGATATAGTCGGCGCCGACTTAAATCAACTAAGTGAATACGAACGCGATATCATGGGGAAACTGCGTGCGTTATCGGGTGTACGAAACGTTCGTTCTAATTATGTCGGAGGCGCCGCCGAACTGCAAGTAATACCCAACCGCGAACGACTTGCCGAAGTTGGCATAGCAGAAGCAGAAGTTGGTTCAATGGTAGAAGCAGCATTAGGAGGACGTTTAGCATCAGAATTTATCGACGGAAAAGAAGAACTTGATGTCTCTGTAGAACTCAAAGACTTATTTGTCCAAACACCCGAACAACTGCGACAACTACCTTTATATACCAATCGTGGACAAGTTCAACTAAGCGACGTTGCCGAAGTCAAAGAAACAGTGGGGCCAGACGTAATAAACCACGTAGACTTAGAACGTTCAATAACTCTCACAGTCACACTTGAGTCTGATGCACCATTAGGTAGTTTAGTTCAACGCACCCAACAAGATATATTGGCGCCAATTCAAGCCAAATTACCAGCAGGGTATAGAATCGAACTTTCAGGTTCTGCAGATAGACTGGGTGAAACAGTTACACAACTAGCCACAGCCTTTGTTCTATCAATATTTATTATCTACCTCTTACTTGTGGCATTATATCGTTCTTTCTTATACCCAGTAGTAATTATGGCAACCGTACCAATGGGAATGAGCGGCGCCTTACTAAGTTTAGTTATCGCAAACAGCATTCCTGGCGTAACAGTTCCATTAGATATGATTACCGCACTAGGATTTATAATCTTGACAGGAGTAGTTGTAAACACATCTATATTAATAGTAGAACGCGCGTTGCAACTATTAGAAGAAGGCATGGGCTACGACAAAGCCGTGTATCAAGCCACAAAAGACCGACTGCGCGCAATTTTTATGTCAGCCATTACCAGCGTACTAGGAATGTTACCCCTCGCCGTCGTACCAGGACAAGGCGCCGAACTATATCAAGGACTAGGCATAGTCTTAACAGGAGGACTATTATTCTCAACAATACTCACACCCACAGTAGTACCCGCATTAATGGGACTAATATACGACCTCTCAGGCAAACGCCAAGTTAAAAAAAGCAGAAAAAAACAACTGGCGCCATCATAAAATGCATGTAACTATCTTGTAATCTTGTGGAACAGGCATCCCTGCCTGTTTCATATTCAGGTCAGTTTGTAGGTTGGGTGGAGGAACGGAACCCAACATAAATTCCATTAGCATATATCTTGCACCTGCATTTTCACATGTAATATTAATTACTTACTTTATAACTACGCTCATACCCGCCTAGGGTTAAAACCCATAGGCTAATAGCTAAAGTTCATTAAAGTGAACTAAAATATTGAGTAACATAAATAATGTATTTATTTTAAGTTACTGATTTATACGTAGAAGTGCAAGTCTCCCACATACTAAAATTAATCGTATGGAGTACGAGTAATTAGTCTTCGATTTCTAGCGGCTTTAACATTCGCCAAATTTCTGCATCAATTTGTGTTAAATATTGCGGCTCTAACTCACCAATTTTCTGAATAATACGCTTTCTGTCAATTGCCCGCATTTGGAATACCATTGCAACCGAGGGTAAAGTCAAGCCATTTTCTTCCGATGGCTCAATCTTTACTACAAAAGGGAACCGCAATGCTGCCAAGGAAGACGTAACCGGAATAATCATTAACATCGGAGAATTAGCTACATCAGTTTGCACTGCAATCGCTGGACGGTTGCCTTTTTCCTCTCGTTTATCAGAATCAGGCAAACTAACCAAAAGAACATCTCCCCTTGCCATCTACTTCTCCTGAGATAGCAGTGTTTGTTCTATATTTAGCCAATCTTCATCACTTGCTGCTTCCCAATCTGCAAACTCTTTAGCCAATTCAAGAGAATTTTGCCCCAGTATTGGAACCAGCAATGCTACGATCTCGTTACTTACTGAATGCCCATGTGCCTGCGCTTGTTGGGCAATCGCCTGATACAAATCTATTGGCAACGTTACTTGAGCATCAATCGTTTTAGTAACATCCATAGAACTTAGAATTATGACGATTGTTTATATTATGACTTAAATTGGAGTTTATTGGCGTGAACGCTCCCTTGGGCGCATTTTCAATCTCAATTATAGGCGCCGTAATCATAATATCTATAACCTAAGCATGCACAATTACGTCTGTGGTCAATACCTTACGGTAATCAAAGGTTAGACATTGCAAAAAAACCAGCGTGAGATATTCACTACTTTGTGTGGTCAACACCTAATGGTAATCAAAGGTTAAACACCAGTCACCGTCCTTAATAGATTGTGTTGATGATCAATACCTTACGGTAATCAGAGGTTAAACACTATTTAAAGCGGTAAACTTATCCGCAGCATCAGCAAGTGATCAACACCTTACGGTAGTCAGAGGTTAAACACCCCCCATTTATCTAGCAACTTCCCTAAATCAATTAGTGATCAACACCTTACGGTAGTCAGAGGTTAAACACATATCCGCCGCTGTGTACATAAAATTATAAATTTCTGTGCTTTAACCTCGGATGTCGCAAGGCGTTGAGCATATATACAAAGAGATAAAGCAAGGAGCATATGCTTAGTTAGAAGATTTAGTAAGCTTTTGTTCTATTTCTCTTTCGATTTCTTCTAACTCAGCAACCTTAGCTAGTAGCTGCTGTTTTTTAGCTTTCACCTTATCTAAACGTTTAACCCAGTTGCTACCGTCTAACAATGACTGTACTATTTCTGTGAATTCTGAGTCAGATACAGGCTTACCAGAGAAAGCGCTACTATCAAGTTCATCTAATTCTTTCCAATATTGAATTTGTTCTGGAGAAGGTTGTTGTAAATTTGAATCGTTAGTTGTTGACATTTTTGTTCACCAATCTAATTAAGTATTGAAATTACTGACGGCTTGCTTGGGTTCTTAAAAAATTCCTACTTGCAGTTTCTGTTAGTATAAATTCTCCTGAACCGTTTTCCTCTACAAAACCAATTTTTTCATAGAATGGTATGGCTCTCGTGAGTGCATTTGTTTTTATAATACCACTTTGTTTAAGCTCTATACTTTCTCTTACAATTCCTTCTACTAAAGATGTAGCTGCTCCTGCCTTTGTCTCAGGCTGGTTTCTAACGACATTCCAAGGGCTATTTGTCAAAATATCTATGTATAGGTAATCCGAACGATTCTCTATTATTGCACCAGCCTGTAACCGATTATCAGTATCACTAACACCACGAAAATTTTCTGAGTCGGTAAGAGCCATTTCAATTAAATATCCTATTTTAGATATGCAGTCTCCAAATTTTGTGCCCCTTACCCTTTCAATATCTCCATCGTATAAAGAAAGTAAATATTCCGAAGCTTTGGTATTCCATTCATCTATTTGCCTACGGATTGTCGGGTTGGCGCCATTAATATAAGTAAAAATGTTCTTCATTGCTGCAATTACCTACTTTGTTCAAAATCATCTATCTGCTTGGATTTTTATGGCATAGTTATTTGAAAATATGTGCTTAAGCGACGCGCACGGTGTGCGTCGCGCGCGAACATTTTATTGAACCACTATATTGCGGGTTAGAATACTCATCACCTCACCTGGGTTTACGGTTGGTATCAATTGACTCCAATCGCTTACCTGTGCGTAACCCAACACCTGTAAAGAGTAAATTGTGCTTTTAACAGCTTTTGGCGAACCAATAATCAGGTGTTTAAGTGTTTCGCGACTTGGGCGTTCACTAGCTTTGTCTAACAAAACGGTTTGTTGTTCGTCCGTATATCTCGATTGTGTCATCATATAGTTGTTCTTCCTTACTCAGGTTGGGCATTTGGGCGGTGGCTGATTCTTGCCGGAACTCGCACCGCCCAAATTTATATTTATTATATACATACGTATGTAAATATGTAAATATGTATTTTAATCAAACAAAAAATTTGTCAAAATGGATATTGAGGTGTTTATGTGTGTATATAAAAAATTGTGCCAAGACCTAAACGAACCGAAAAAGATAAATATGGTGAAAGTAAGCAGAGGTATCAAATAATGCTGACGGAGACAGCTTCTACTGAATTAGATCAAGTATCTGAAGAGTTAGGAATTACCAGAAGCGAGTTACTTGAGCTTGTAATTAGGCAAGGGTTAATCAAGCAAGTTAATCTTGATTAATCCTTGTTATGAGGCGCCTGATATTTAATGTTCAAATCATGTACAACAAATTAATAATCAGCGATAACAAAACCGCCACTAAGTAAAAATGCATAAACTAGTAGCCCAAATACGTAAGCTGTGTTGACACCGCCGATAACAGCAAATATTTTTACTAAGTTTTGACGGCGCCAATTAAGCGTTAAAATAAAACTAGTTCCGAGCATGGCAAATAAAGCTGCAATAAGCATCATTTGTGGTTCCTTCAAATCCCTTAATATGCTTGTTACTGGTTGAATTCTATAAAGTTGAACTAATGCTTGATAAAAAATATTTAACCCAATGGCTAAATTAGCAAACGTCCGTATGTATTTGTTCGGATATTGCCAAATGATAATTGCCGCAACTATGCCACAAATAACTGATAAAATAATTGATATATTCGACCAAGTATTTTGATTGAACTGAGCAAACCAATTATTTGACTTTAAAGTTTGTAATTGCTTGCTAGTCAAACCTAAAGTGCTAGTAGTATATATTGAATGAAGAAAGCGAACTCCACCAATATAACCACCACTAGCCACAAAACAATTAAAGTTTTGCCCTGCATAGGATAATAGACATTTGGGTAGTTCATTTGGCTCTTTTTGTTTATTATTAACCGTTATTTCTAATGGACGCTTATTTATATTTACGCGACACTGTGTAATATCGTTACTTTTTGTACAGGATTCAAAAATATTTCCATAAAATCTAACCTGTGTTGGTGTCTCATATCCAATTGTAACAGCTTCAATCGGTGTATTTGCTCGAAACGGCGCCACTTCGTTTAAAAACAATCCAAATGAGCAAATTGATATTACAAGGAAGGAAGCGACAAATAGAAAAATTAATTTAACTTTTCTGTGCATAAAATTTGATTGGATTTGATGTATTGCCGAAGTGTTTAAATTTTACTAAGATATAACTTGCCATTATGAACGTAGTAAAGAATCTCTTTTATCTTCAAATTTATTTAGATGCTACCCTGCGGGAAAAGCTTCGCTTTACACTGCGTTCAGCATGACATGATTATTCTAAATTTTTATACTTTCTTTATTTGACTAATTGGAAAGCTTGGGCGAGTAAAAGTAAAGAGTTATCTTTTTGTCCTTTAGCTGAGTATTCGTTAGCAATTTTTGTTAATGCATTGACTCGATGCTGTGTAATTGTAATAGACTCAGCAACTTTTATTGCTCGGTCAAAGTTTCCAGCTTTCGCATAACTTTGAGCAACAACAGGCAACATCCAATCTATGTCATTTCCTTCATCAGATAGCGAAGCAGAGAGCTTATTAATTGTGTTAACCAGATTCATTGCTTTGTCGGGGTTTCCATTTTCTGCATATTGAAGGGCTATTTCTGATAAAACTCCTACTTTTTCATACTTACCTTTTATGCTTTGGGCTACTGTGACTGCTCTATCCAGTTGTTTAGTGTTAACTAAAGCGCGCGCTATCTGCATTAAGGCGCCTGCTTTATGCCCCGCATCACTAATTTGTCGTTGAGCAATTTGTAAAGCTAAATCAAATTTTCCCTGACGCGCAACTTCAGCAGCAATTCGAGACAATGCAGCAGCTTGATTTTGACGATTATTATTGATACTGTTTGCAATTTTTATTGCTTGGTCGTATTGTCCAGATTTAGCGCTATAATTTGAAACTGTTAGTAATAAATCATCTCTTTGTGAACCTGGTTTAATTTTATTTGCAGTTGATAACGCTTGTTGTAATAATAAATTAGCTTTTGGTTTTTGATTAACTGCTGCGTACTCAACTGCGATGGCGCCCAAATTATGGACTCGAAAAGACAGGTTAGAGACTTTCTGTGCAGCAAGTATAGCTTGTTCAAGAATTTTGATTGCTTCAGTCGGTTGTCTTAATTTAATATAACCACGTGCAATTAAAAGCAATGTGTCAGGTTTGCCGTCAACATCTTTAATAGCTGGTATAGTTTTCTGTGCTTCAGTTAGCAACTTGATAGCTTGCGTGTTTTGCCGCGCTTCGATAAACTCATAGGCGCCACGACTTAAAGCAAAAGCTCTTTGGTTAACATCTTTGATACTTTGAGCTACATTTAAAATTTCAGTAGTCAAAGCATTAACTTGGTCAACTTTCTTACTTTGAGCAAAATCGCGCGCAATTAAAGACAATCCATAAACTTGATAGAACAAAGAAGCATCATCCAAACCTTTCACACTTTGAAGCGCTAAATCGTAAAGCCCTTCATCAATATATTTATTAGAAATATCCAATAAATTTTCAACAGAATCATTAGTACTGTTGCAACCTTTTGCAGTCTTAGCAATTTTGATAGCTTGTTCTAATAAAAGCTTGGCTTGAGCATCTTGTCCAACCCGTGCATAATTCCCAGCAATAGTAGCCATAGGTTTTGGCTTATCACAGTTACTAGAAATATTATCAACTAACGGGAGCGCTTGAGTAATTAATTCGGAAGCTTTTTGTTTCTGTCCAACTTCTGCATATTGTTGAGCAATACTACTTAGCATCCAAATCTTGTTAGGATTGTTTTGGGTAGCTGTTTTTGCTACAACACTGGTTGGAATCAGAAAAGATATAAGTGCTGCGACTGCTAGGGTTTTGGGTTGCATCTGGAGATAGCTTAAATATATAAATAATCGTTAAATATATCTAAGCTAGAGTCATCCACAACACCAATTGTTCCCAAACACTCTAATTTTAACAGTCTTGTGGAACGGGCATCCTTGCCCGTCCCATCATAATGTTAACAATGCACTAACTCTAACCTGTGCCACAATTGAGATATAAAATTAAACAGGCGCCATTTGTGGTAAATTAGGGTCTTGTTCAACGGTGTCCATATTGCTGGGGTCATATTCACCTGTTGTTAAAAACCTAAAAGTTTCTTGATATAAACTTTGCCAAAAGCGGTTTGTCATTCCCTGACTTTGTACATTAGGTTCAGCGAGTGGATGAGGTACTAAGTCGGAAGCAGGATATTTAAACAAACGATGTCCTGCATCAGTTCCACCAATTTTACTAAAAAAGTCTTCGTTTGTTGGAATACTAGCTGCATCTTCATTTTCTGTAAGCACCATCCAAGTGGGAATGTTTTTCAGTGCTTTGATATTTTTAGGTTCGCGGACATATGCTCCATATTTCGCTGCTGCGCTTAATGCACCCACAGGAAAACTTTCTCCAGGGCGCCAACTCTTTTCGTACATATCCAATGGACCAGCTAATTCAATATATCGCTCAAGCGTTGGCTCGTAAAGTTTCAACAACGGTGTATATGCAACTACTTTTGCAATACGCTTTGGTTGGTCTGCTGCTAATCCTAACGCAATGGCGCCGCCTACCGATAGTCCAATTACATAAATAGGCCCTGGCATTGCATCAAGTTCATCCAAACGTTTACGCGCGTCGGTAAGATAATCCATGTGATTGGAAATAAAGTAGCGCGAGAAATTTGGGTCATTGTCATTTTCTGCTGCTGCCATAATATTCATCAAACGTGGTTCAATTAACATTAACCGCGCAACTAAATTAGCCATTTGCAGCATTGAAGGACGCTCATATTTACTTGGGTCTTCAGGCAAACTGGCAAGGAAATTTTGTATAACTGGGTCTTTATGTGCTTTTGAGCGCAAAGGATTAAGAATTTCTGGTTTTAAATCAATTTGACACCAAAACTTATTAGGTGGTTGTAATGTATGATTTGCTAGGTTCGCTTGATAATAATTAAAGCCGTTATTATACAAATAATCAGACAGTGCAGATAGCTGAGTTGGTTTGGCGCTAAAACCGTGGAATATTATTACCGTACCGCGTACAGCTTCGCCAGCATTGTGAAAGCCGTAAAATGGAGCGGAATCGGCGCGGTAATTAGGGTTAGATTTTATACTTTTAATAGAAGCGTCTATCTTATTTTTAGTGCGTGTGATTTGGTCTTGAGTAGGAGTTACCCAGGTTTCAGAATCAGCAGTCATCATATATAGTAGCTCTTAATATAGTCTCTTAAGTAGAACTACCCAACATACATATACGATTTCGCAAAATTAAAAAATTACCATTCATCTTGTGGAATGGGCATCCTTGCCCGTTTCGCCTATCCTACAATATAAACACTTCCTTAATATTGTAGTACAGGCGAGACGCAAGCGCCTACGGTACATATAGTATTTAAAACTGGAGGCGTTTCAGTTGATTAGTATAAAGTAACTGGTGGTTTTCGCTTGCTTCTGCCCAAGATTTCGGCATTACATATTGACGCAGTAAAATATCATTCTACGTAGAGACGCGATGTTCCTCGCGTCTCTACAACGTACAATTTGTTTTTTACGATCTTTGACTGCTATACTAAGAACGGTTTAGAAATGTCATTAGTCGCGTAGCGTAATGCGGAGCAT
>ERZ1066120.1003-NODE-1003-length-20290-cov-48.117025_pt1 | contig 20290 bp, 22 predicted proteins | sample MGYA00382767_ERZ1066120 | MGnify/ENA primary metagenome ERZ1066120 (study PRJEB33369, sample SAMEA5778350) | biofilm metagenome | biome: Industrial cooling water; feature: Water cooling tower basin; material: Biofilm | place: United Arab Emirates | collected...
GCCGCCCTGGCCTCGGCCCGCCCCCACGCCGGCTGGTGCGCCGTGCCCGCCCGCGTCCGCTCCCTCGCCCGCGCCGACGCCTTCGCGCTCCGCGCCCGCCGCGCCACCGGCCGCGCCCCCGACCCCCGCCCCGAGGAGCCCCCGCCCTGCGTCATGCCCACCCTGGCGCGGATGCTGCGCGGCTTCGGCGTCTGGGCCGTGGACGCCCGCGAGGGCTGGCGCTGGCTCGACCGCCACCCCGAGGCCCGCCCCCAGGCCCTCAGCATGCCCATGCCCGACTTCCCCAGCCGCCCGCTGAGCCTGCCCCCGCCCGATCCCGAGGAGCCCGAGGAGCCCTCAGCCGAAGAGCCCCAGGACCTCCCGGCTCTGCCCCTCCAGGCTGCGCCGCATCTTGCCGAAGGCGGCCGCCTCCAGCTGCCGGACCCGCTCCTTGCTGAGCCCCAGCTCGTCGCCCAGGCTCTCCAAGGTCCGGGGCTCCTCCCGCAGCTTCCTCTCGCGCACGATGAACCGCTCGCGGTCGTTGAGCGCGCAGAGCGCCGTCAGCAGCCACTGGCGCAAGGTCTCGGCGTCGTGGGTCGCCTCCACCGTCTCGGCCGCCTGCGGCCCGTCGTCCTCCAGGGCCTCGATCCACTCGCGCCCCTCCTCCTCGGCGCTCTGCGTGGCGTTGAGCGAGTAGTCGGACCCCGACAGGCGCCCCTCCATCATCTCCACGTCCGACAGCGGCACGCCGACCTCCTGGGCGATCATGCGCCGCACGACATGGGCGGGCAGGGTGACGCCCTCGCCCTGCGCCTCGCGCTCGATGCGGGCCTGGACGCGGCGCAGGTTGAAGAACAGCGACTTCTGGCTGCTGGTGGAGCCCGTGCGCACCAGGCTCCAGTTCCTCATCACGTAGTCCTGGATGCTGGCCTTGATCCACCACACCGCGTAGGTCGAGAAGCGCACGCCCCGGTCGGGATCGAACTTGTCGGCCGCCTTCATGAGCCCGAGCGAGGCCTCCTGTATGAGGTCGTTCATGGGCGCCCCGTAGCGGCGGAACTTGCCCGCCATGGAGATGGCGAGCCGCATGTAGGCTGTGATGAGCCGGTGCAACGCCCTCTCGTCGCGCCGGTCGCGCCAGGCGTAGGCGAGCCGCAGCTCCGTCTCCGCGTCCAAGAGCTCCGCCCGCATGGCCAGCCGCGAGAGGTGCTGGTCGCCACCGCCGTCCTGGGCCATGCCCCGTTCCCCCGTCACCCCCCGGGGCTTCCGCCCGGGGCCCGTTGCCGATACGCCTCGGAAACGGCCTCCGATCACGAAAGGTTCCCCCTGCCCTTGCAGAAGCTCACCTTGGCCCTAGGTGGCGCCGCTTCGGGCAAGTCCCTCTGGGCCGAGAGGCTGGTCGAGGCCTCGGGCCGCCGCCGCCTCTACCTCGCCACCGCCCAGGCCCGCGACGGCGAGATGGCCGGCAAGCTCCTGCGCCACCGGGCGCGCCGCGGCCCCGCCTGGCGGCTCCTGGAGGCGCCCCTGGACCTCGCCGGCGCCCTGGGGGCGGCGCGGGCCGAGGAGGCGGTGCTGCTCGACGGCGTGACCCTGTGGCTGTCCAACCACCTGCTCGCGGGCTCCGACCTCGAGGCCGAAGGCGACCGGCTCCTGCGGGCGCTCGGGGCCTGCCCCGCCCCCGTGGTGGCGGTGAGCGACGAGGTGGGACAGGGCGTGGTCCCCGACCACCCCCTCGGCCGCCGCTTCCGCGACGCGCTGGGCGGCCTCAACCAGCGCCTGGCGGGGGAGGCCGGGCTCGTGGTCCTGGTCGTCGCCGGGCTCCCCCTCCTCCTCAAGGGGCGCCTCCCGTGACCCGCCTCTGGCTCGTCCGCCACGGGCCCACCGGGGCCAGGGGCATGTGCGGCTGGACCGACCTGCCCGCCGACCTCTCGGACCGCCCCGCCCTCGCCCGCCTGTCCGCCGCGCTCCCCCCCGCCCCCGTGGCCGCCTCCGACCTGCTGCGCGCGCGCCAGACCGCCGACGCCGTCGCCGGGGATCGCCCCCGCCTCCCCCCCGACCCCAGGCTGCGCGAGATGCACTTCGGCGCCTGGGAGGGCCGGACCCACGCCGAGGCCGAGACGGAGGACGGGACGCTCGCCCGCCGACTCTGGGAGGAGCCGGGCGAGCCGGCCCCCCCCGGCGGCGAGTCCTGGGACGCGCTCCGCGCCCGGGTCCTGCCGGCGCTCGACGCCCTCCTCGACGCCCACGGGGAGGCGGTCGCCGTGTGCCACTTCGGCCCCATCCTCTGCGCCCTCCAGCGCGCCCGGGGCGTCACCGCGCGCGAGGCCATGGCCCAGGCGATCCGCCCCCTCTCGCTCACCGTGCTGCGCCGCGACGCCGCCGCCTGGACCGTCGAGCGCGCCGATCACCGCCCCTGATGGGCGGCCCCACGACGCGGCGTTTCCCTCGCCGCGCCCTCGCCGCTAGCCTCGCGCCCCAAGGAGGACGCCATGACCTACGACCTCGCCATCGGCGACCGCGCCTACTCCTCCTGGTCGCTCCGGGGCTGGCTCCTCTTCGACGCCTTCGGCATCCCCGTGAGGACGCGCTCGGCGCGCCTCCACACCGACGAGCTGCCGGACCTGCTCCGGGAGTTCCGCCCCGCCCGCACCGCGCCCGCGCTCCGGCTCCCCGACGGCGCCGTGGTCATGGAAAGCCTCGCCCTCGCCGAGGAGCTGGCCAGCCGCCACCCCGAGGCCGGCCTCTGGCCCGCGGACCCGCGCGCGCGGGCCGTCGCGCGCAGCCTGGCCGCCGAGATGCACGCGGGGTTCGGCGCCTTGCGCTCGCAGTGCCCCATGAACCTGCGCGTGAGCTACGACGACTGGCCCATGACGGCGGGCCTGCGCGCCGACCTCGACCGCCTCCAGGAGATCTGGGCCTGGGCGCGCGAGACGGTCGGGGCCCCCGGCCCCTGGCTCTGCGGGCCCTACTCGGCGGCCGACGCCTTCTTCGCCCCCGTGGCGGGGCGCGTGGCGACCTACGCGTTGCCGGTGTCGGAGGCCGCCATGGCCTACGTGGCGGCCCACCTCGCCCACCCCTCCTTCCGGCGCTGGCGCGCCACGGGCCTCGTGGACGGGGCGGACCAGGACTCCTACGCCCGCTCCCAGCCCCGCCGCCCCTGGCCCGGCCCCGAGCCCCTCCCCGCGAGGGCGGTCGAGGAGGGCGCGCCCGAGAACGCCCTGTGCCCCTACTCGGGCGGGCCCGTCACGCATCTCCTGGAGGCCGGGGGCCGCGTCTTCGGCTTCTGCGGCAGGCTCTGCCGCGACAAGACCGTCGCCGACCCGCTCGCCTGGCCGGCCTTCGCGGCGGCCTGGGGGCGTTAACGCTTCCCTAACGCCTCGGCGGGATGGTTGAGCGGGGGTGGGATCATGGTGGCCTTGGCCTACACGGTGGCCTTCGAGGGCGTCGAGGCGCGGCTCGTGGAGGTGCAGTGCGCGGTGGCGCCGGGCGTGCCGTCCTTCACGCTCGTGGGCCTGCCCGACCGCGCCGTGGGCGAGGCGCGCGAACGGGTCCGCGCGGCGCTCGCGGAGATGGCCATCGCGCTGCCCTCCAAGCGCATCACCGTCAACCTGAGCCCCGCCGACCTGCCCAAGGAGGGCTCGCACTTCGACCTGCCGATCGCGCTGGCCTTGCTGGCCGAGCTGGAGGTGGTGCCCAAGGACGACGTGGCGCGCACCGTGGCGCTGGGCGAGCTGTCGCTCGGGGGCGCGCTCGTCCCCGTGCTGGGGGCGCTTCCGGCCGCCATGACGGCCGCCGCCGAGGAGCGCACGCTGCTCTGCCCCCGCGCCTCCGGGGCGGAGGCCGCCTGGGTGGGGGCGGCCGAGGTGATCGGGGCGCAGTCGCTCGCCGACGTCATCGCCCACTACACGGGCGCCCGCCCCCTCCTGCCCGCCCGCCCCGGCGAGGTCACGGGGGCGGAAGCCGCGCGGGACCTGCGCGACGTCAAGGGCCAGGAGAGGGCCAAGCGGGCGCTCGAGATCGCCGCCGCCGGGCGCCACCACCTCATGCTGGTGGGCGCGCCGGGATCGGGCAAGTCCATGCTCGCCGCCCGCCTGCCCGGCATCCTGCCGCCCCTCACCCCCGTGGAGGCGCTGGAGACCAGCATGATCCATTCGCTCTCGGGGCTGCTGAGCGAGGGCGGCATCTCGCGCGCGCGGCCCTTCCGCGAGCCCCACCACACGGCCTCCATGGCCGCCATCGTCGGCGGGGGCCGGGGCGCCCGCCCCGGCGAGGTCAGCCTGGCGCACAACGGCGTCCTGTTCATGGACGAGTTCCCCGAGTTCCCCAAGGCCGTGCTGGAGACGCTGCGCCAGCCCATCGAGACGGGCGAGGTGGTGGTGGCCCGCGCCAACGCCCATGTGCGCTACCCCTGCCGGTTCCTCCTGGTGGCCGCCGCCAACCCCTGCCGCTGCGGGCACCTGGCCGACGCCGCGCGCGCCTGTGCCAAGGCGCCGCTCTGCGGGGAGGACTACATCGGGCGCATCTCGGGGCCGCTCCTGGACCGCTTCGACCTGCGCGTGGAGGTGCCGCCGGTGGGCTACCGGGACCTGGACCTGCCGGCCTCGGGCGAGTCCTCGGCGACGGTCGCCGCGCGGGTCGCCCGCGCCCGCGAGGTGCAGGCGGCCCGCTACGAGGGCGTGGAGGGGGTGCGCGTCAACGCCGACGCCGAGGGGCGGCTCCTGGAGGAGGCGGCCGAGCCCGACGCGGAGGGGCGCGCGCTTCTCCTCAAGGTGGCCGAGCGGCTGCGGCTGTCGGCGCGGGGCTACCACCGGGTGCTGCGCGTGGCCCGCACGGTGGCGGACCTGGAGGGCAGCGAGAGGGTGCGCCGGCCACACGTGGCGGAGGCGGCGGGATATCGGCTGGCGCTGGCGGGGGTGGCGTAGGGGAACCCGGGCGGCCCGCTGCCGTTGGCGGGCAGGCAAGAGGGAGGACGCCATGCCCAGGGGCGACAAGGGAGCCTACACGGACAAGCAGAAGAGGAAGGCCGCGCACATCGCGGAGGGCTACGAGGCGCGGGGCGTAGCGCGGGAGGAGGCCGAGGGCCGCGCCTGGGCCACCGTCAACGCCCAGGACGGGGGCGGCAAGAGGTCGGGGTCGGGGCGCGCGGCGCGCACCACGGAGGAGCGCAGCGCCACGGCCAAGCGAGCGCAGGCCGCGCGCGGCCCGGAGGCGCGCGCCGCCTCGGCGCGCAAGGCGGCCGAGACGCGCGCCGCCAACCGCTCGGCCGAGGAAAGGAGCGCCGCGGCCAAGCGGGCGCAGGCCGCGCGCTCGCCCGAGGAGCGGGCGGCGTCGGCCCGCCGCGCCGCCGAGACGCGCCGACGCAACAGGGGAGCATAGGGGCGTGCGCCGGGGCCGTGCCGGGGTCGGCTGGCGCGACGCGGCCCCGGCCAATCGCGGGACCGCCCGGGCGGCGGGCTCAGGCGGCGCGTGGCCCCCACGCCCCCCTCACGAACCCCGCCGCCTCCCTCACCGCCGCCCGCGCCTCCGGCACCCAGCCGTCGAGCACGTGGATCACGTGCGGCGCCCCGGGCAGGAGCGACAGCCGCGCGCCCAGGAGCGCCGCAGCCGCCTCCGCGTCCGAGCGCAGGGCCTCCCCCGTGCCCACCTGCACCAGCGCCGGCGGCGGGTCCGGGAAGGCCGCGAAGAGCGGCGAGGCGCGCGGGTCCGTGGGGTCGGCGCCGGCGAGGTAGCGCTCGACCACCTCCCGCATCCGACCCACCGGGATCAGCGCGTCGCGCGGCCCGAGCGTCCCGAGCGAGGCGCCCGACAGCGTCAGGTCCATCCAGGGTGAGACCAGCACGACCGCCGCAGGCCTCTGCCCCCGCGCCAGCAGATGCGCGAGCAGCGCCGCCGCCAGCCCGCCCCCGGCGCTGTCGCCGCCCAGCGCCACGTCGCCGGGCCGGTAGCCCAGGGCCCGCAGGCCCTCCCAGGCGGCCCGCGCGTCCTCGAAGGCGGCCGGGAAGGGCGCCTCCTGGAGGAGCCGGTAGTCGGGCGCCGCGACCTCGACCCCCGCGAGGCGCGAGAGCCGCGCGAGGAAGGGCGCGTGGGTCTGCCCCGACCCCGAGAGGAAGGCGCCCCCGTGCAGCCACAGGACGACCCGGCCCGGCGCCACCGGGCCGGCGCTGATCCAGTGGGCCCGCACGCCCCCCAAGGGGCGCTCAAGGCGCAGCAGATGGGGCGGCGGGCGGAAGTGGCGCGAGCCCCGGAGGAAGTCGGCGGCCGCCTCCTCGGGCGTCCGGGTCCGGCGCAGCTGCGGCTTGACCAGGGCGCGCATGAGCCAGGTGGCGGCCCGGAGCCGCCAGCTCACGGGCGCCGCTCCACCGCCTCCCAGATGAGCGCGGCCGCGTCCGTGCCGTCGAACCGCTCCAGCTCCTGAAGGCCCGTGGGCGAGGTCACGTTGATCTCGGTGAGCCAGTCGCCGATCACGTCTATGCCGACGAAAAGGAGCCCGCGCTCGCGCAGGGCGGGACCGATGCGCGCGCAGATCTCGCGGTCGCGTCGCGTGAGCCGGACGGGCTCCGGCCGGCCGCCCACGTGCATGTTGGAGCGCGTCTCCCCCTCGGCCGGCACGCGGTTGATGGCGCCCACGGGCTCGCCGTCCACGAGGATGACCCGCTTGTCGCCGCGGGCCACCTCGGGGAGGTACTTCTGGACGATCAGCGGCTCGCGCGAGAAGCCGGTGAAGAGCTCGAAGAGCGAGGCGAGGTTGCCGTCGCCCTGGGCGAGCTTGAACACGCCCGCCCCGCCGTTGCCGTAGAGGGGCTTGAGGATGACGTCGCCGTGGCGGGCCCGGAAGTCGCGCAGCACCGAGAGGTCGCGGGCGATGGCCGTGGGGGGCGTGAGGTCGGGGAAGCCCAGCACCAGGAGCTTCTCGGGCGCGTTGCGCACGCTCGCGGGGTCGTTGAAGACGCGCGCGCCCGACATCTCCAGGAGGTGCGTGGAGGTGATGTAGTGCATGTCGAAGGGCGGGTCCTGGCGCAGCCAGACCACGTCGAGGTCGCGCAGGTCCACCTCGGCCTCCGGCCCCAGGGTGGCGTGCTGCCCCTTGGGCGCGCGGCGCACCTCGAGCGCCTGGGCGCGCGCCACCACGCGGCCCTCGCGGAAGCTGAGCTGGTCGGGCGTCCAATGGACCATCCGGTGCCCCCGCTCCTGGGCCGCGAGCGCGAGGCGGAAGGTGGAGTCCGCCTCGGGGCTCACCCCCAGGACGTGGTCCATCTGGAAGCCGACGCTGAGTGCCATGGTGGTCCTCCCTGCCCCGCCCATGTGGCGGAGAGGGCGCTACCAGTCCACCCCGAAGGCGTTCTCGACCACCCGCACCCGCCCCTGGGCGTCCACCAGGGCGAGGTCCAGCCGCTGCTCGGTGAGCGAGCCCCCGGGCTCGGCCTCGCAGGCATGGGCGAGCGCGGCCAGCAGGCGGTCCATCTGGCGCCGCGTCAGGCGGTGGGCGGCCTCGTCGAGCGTGCGCGCCCGCTTGACCTCCACGGCGACGACGCGCGCGCCCTCTCGCACCAGGAGGTCTATCTCGCCGTGAGGGGTGCGCAGGCGGCGCGCGGCGATGGTGGCGCCCCTGTCGGCATAGGCCCGCGCCACCGCCTCCTCGGCGAGCGCGCCCGCCCGCCAGTTGAGCGCGCCGCGCCGGGCGCGGTCAGCCATCCTCGAGCCCCAGGGCGAGGCGGTAGACCTCGGCGCGGGGGAGGCCCAGCGCGCCCGCCACGGCCGTGGCCGCGTCCTTGACGCGCATGGTGCGCAGGGCCTCGCGCAGCCGGTCGCGCACCTCCTCCTCGGGGGCGCGGGGGGCCTCGCCGCGGCCCACGACCACGACGACCTCGCCCCTCAGCTCGCCCGTCACGGCGGCGGACAGCGCGGGCAAGGGCAGGCGGACGACCTCCTCGAAGCGCTTGGTCAGCTCGCGGCAGAGCGCGGCCGGCCGGTCGCCCAGGAGGGCGGCGAGGTCGGCGAGCAGCGCCGCCGTCCTCTTGGGGCTCTCGTAGAGCACCAGCGTCGCGGGCACCGCCGCCAGCTCCTGGATGGCCGCGCGCCGCGCCGCCTGGCCCGAGGGCAGGAAGCCCGCGAAGAGGAAGCGGTCGGCGGGCAGGCCCGAGACGGCGAGCGCCGCCAGCAAGGCCGAGGCGCCGGGCGCGGCCGTCACGGGCAGCCCCCGCGCGATGGCCGCGCGGGCCAGGGCGAACCCGGGGTCCGACAGGACCGGCGTGCCCGCCTCCGAGACGTAGACGACGCTGGCCCCCCCGGCCATGGCCTCCACCAGCCCCGCCACCACGCCCTCGCCCGAGTGGTCGTGGCAGGCCACGAGGCGGCGGCCCGAAAGGGGCACCCCATGGATCTCCATGAGGCGGCGGGCCGAGCGCGTGTCCTCGGCCGCCACGATGTCGGCCGCGCGCAGCAGGTCCAGCGCGCGCAAGGTCACGTCGCGCGCCGCCCCGATGGGCGTGGCGGCGAGCGTCAGCCCGGCGGGGGCGGCGGCGGAAAGTGGCGGGGAGGCGTCGGTCACGTCTGGCATCCCCCGCCTCCTTCGCCCAATATGCCGGCCGAGTGCCCCGGCCGGGGCGAGGCCAACCCGGAGGGACCCCCATGCTCGCAAGCCTCTTCAGCCGCCGCAAGGCCCTGGCCGTCCTGGGGGCGCTGGCGCTCTCGGCCTGCGCGCCGGTGGCCATGACCGGGGGCGGCGGCGCGGCGCCCGAGCTGGTGGCGGGCGCCCCCGTGCCGGTGGCGCTGCTGGTGCCGGCGGGCTCGCCCGACCCGGCCGACGGCCTGATCGCGCGCAGCATGGAGAACGCCGCGCGGCTCGCCATCGCCGACCTCTCGGGGGTCGCGGTGGACCTGCGCGTCTACCCCACGGCCTCGAGCCCCGCCCAGGCGGGCCAGGCGGCGCGGCAGGCGGTCGCGGACGGCGCGGCCGTCATCCTGGGGCCGCTGCGCCAGGAGGAGGCCAACGCGGCCGCCGTGGCGGTGGCCGGCACCGGCGTCAACGTCCTGGCCTTCACCAACAACACCACCATCGCGGGGGGCAACCTCTTCGTCCTGGGGCCTACCTTCCAGAACACGGCCGAGCGGCTGGCGCGCTACGCGCGCTCGGCCGGGGTCAGCAGCTTCGCAGTGGCCTACGGCAGCGACCCGGCCGGGACGCTCGGCCGCGACGCCATCGTGGCGGCCGTCAACACGGCGGGGGGGACGGTGCCCTTGGCCCAGGCCTACCCCCTCTCCCAGCAGGGCATCGCCGGGGCCGCGCCCGCCATCCTCCAGGCCGCGCAGGGCGCGGGCGCGCAGGCCCTCTTCACCACGGCGGTCCCCGCCTACGACCTGCCGGTGCTGGCCGAGGCCCTCACCGCCGCCGGCCACGACCCCGGGACGCTGCGGCTGGTCGGGCTCACGCGGTGGGACTCGGTGCCGGGGATCCTGGCGCAGCCGGCGCTGCAGGGCGGCCTCTTCGCCATCCCCGACTACGGCATGACCCAGGCCTTCGAGGCGCGCTACCAGGCCGCCTACGGCGAGGCGCCCCACCCGCTCGCGGCCCTGGCCTACGACGGCATCGCCGCCGTGGGGGCGCTGGCGCTCAGGGGCGGGCCGCAGGCGCTGGGGCGCGCCTCGCTCACCCAGGGCCAGGGCTTCGAGGGCACGGCCGGCATCTTCCGCCTCCTGCCGGACGGCACCAACCAGCGGGGCCTCGCGGTGGCGACCGTGCAGAACAACCAGGTCGTGATCCTTGACCCCGCCCCCCGCAGCTTCCGCGGCGCCGGCCTCTGAGGCCGCCGGCCCGACCCCCTCGCCCCCCGACGCCCCCCTCCTCCCCGACCAGGCCGCCTGGGACGGCGCGGGGGTCGCCCGCCGGCTCGACGCGGCGCTCGCCGCCGGGCCGGCGGAGGCGCGCCGCGCGGCCCTCTCGGCCATCGCCGAGGCGCGGAGGGCCGGCCTCGCGGCCGTCGAGGCCGCCCTTGCCCGCCGCCCCTTCGCGGGCCGCGAGGCCAGCCACGCCCTCGCCCGGCTCACCGACGGCGCGGTCCTGGCCGCCTGGCGCGTGGCCCAGTCCCTCCACCCCGTCCCGGCCTCGGAGCGCCTCGCGCTGCTCGCCGTGGGCGGCTACGGCCGGGGCGAGATGGCCCCCCACTCGGACGTGGACCTCCTGGCGCTGTCGGAGGGCGCGGCGCCCGGCGCCGCGCGGGCCGTGGAGGCGCTGCTCTACCTGCTATGGGACCTCAAGCTGAAGGTCGGCCACGCCTCGCGGTCCCTCAGGGACGCGCTCAGGCTCGCCCGCGAGGACATGACGATCCGCACCTCGCTCCTGGAGACCCGGACGCTGGCCGGCGACGCCGCCCTCGCCGCGACGCTCCGCGACCGCCTGCGCCGCGAGCTCTTCGCCGCCACGGGCCCCGAGTTCCTCGACGCCAAGCTGCGCGAGCGCGAGGAGCGCCACGCCCGCCAGGGCGGCCAGCGCTACGTGGTCGAGCCCAACGTCAAGGAGGGCAAGGGGGGCCTGCGCGACCTCCACTCGCTGTTCTGGATCGGCAAGTACGTGGAGGGCGCCGAGACCGCCGAGGAGCTGGCCGAGAGGGGCGTGTTCACGCCCGAGGAGCTGGCGACCTTCCGGCGCGCGGAGTCCTTCCTGTGGGCCGTGCGCTGCCACCTGCACTTCCTGACGGGCCGCGCCGCCGACGGGCTCGCCTTCGACCTCCAGGTCGAGGTGGCCGCGCGCATGGGCTACGCGGACGGGGGCGGGCGGCGCGCCGTCGAGCGCTTCATGCAGGACTACTTCCGCGCCGCCACCCGCGTGGGCGAGCTCACGCGCATCTTCCTGACCGCCATGGAGGCCGCGCGGGTGAAGCCCGCGCCGATGCTCACCCGGCTCTTCGGGCGGGGCAGCCTGCCCACCGCGCGCCCCCCCTACGCCATCAAGCACAACCGCCTCACGGTCGCCGACGATCGCGCCTTCGTGGCAGACCCGCTCAACCTCCTGCGGCTCTTCGAGGAGGCCCTGCGGTCGGGCACGCTGCTGCACCCCGACGCCATGCGGCTGGTGGCCTCGAACCTCGGCCTGATAGACGACCGCCTGCGCCTGGACCCCCGCGCCAACGGCATCTTCCTCGACCTGCTGCTCAAGCACGGCAACCCCGAGCGGGCCTTGCGCCGGATGAACGAGCTGGGCGTGCTCGGCGCCTTCATCCCCGAGTTCGAGCCCGTGGTCGCCCTGATGCAGTTCTCGATGTACCACAGCTTCACGGTGGACGAGCACACGATCCAGGCCATCAGCCACCTCGCCCGCATCGAGAAGGGGGAGCTGCGCGAGGAGCTGCCCGTCGCCTCCTCCATCCTCAAGGCCGGCGTCAACCGGGCCGTGCTCTACGTGGCGCTGCTGCTGCACGACGTGGGCAAGGGGCGGGGCGGGGACCACTCGGAGGTCGGCGCGGCGCTCGCCGGCCCGGTGGCGCGGCGCCTGGGGCTGAGCGCGCCCGAGGCCGGGACCGTCGAGTGGCTGGTGCGCCACCACCTGCTCATGTCCGACGTGGCCCAGAAGCGCGACATCTCCGAGCCGCGCACGGTGCGCGACTTCGCCGCCCGCGTGGGGAGCAAGGAGCGCCTGGACCTGCTGACGGTGCTGACGGTGTGCGACATCCGCGGCGTCGGGCCCGGCGTGTGGAACAACTGGAAGGCCATGCTCCTGCGCTCGCTCTACCGCGCGACCGAGGCGCAGCTCCTGGACGGCGACGCCGGCGCCCGCGCCCCGCGCGAGGAGGCGGCCCGGGCGGCGCTCTTCGCGGCCCTCCCAGGCTGGACGCCCGAGGAGGCGCGGGCCGAGGGCGCGCGCCACTACGGCCCCTACTGGCTGGGCCTGCCGACCGAGGCCCACGCCGTCTTCGCGCGCCTCCTGCGGGGCATCGGCGACGAGGAGGTGCGCCTCGACATCACGCCGGCGCCCGAGCGCGACGCCACCCGCGTGGCCTTCGCCATGGCCGACCACCCGGGGCTCTTCTCGCGGCTCGCGGGGGCGCTGGCCATGGTGGGGGCCAACATCCGCGACGCGCGCACCTACACCTCGAAGGACGGCTTCGCCACGGCCGTGTTCTGGATCCAGGACGGCCACGGCCATCCCTTCGAGGAGGCCCGCCTGCCCCGCCTGCGCGGGACCATCTTCCGCACCCTGCGCGGCGAGGTCGTCGCGCGCGAGGCCTTGCGCGACCGCGACCGCCTGCGCCGGCGCGAGGCCGCCTTCGACCGCCCCACGCGCATCAGCTTCGACAACGTCGGGTCGGACATCTACACCATCATCGAGGTGGACACCCGCGACCGCCCCGGGCTCCTGCACGACCTCACGCGCACGCTCGCGGCCAACAACGTCTACATCGCCTCGGCGGTGGTGGCGACCTACGGGGAGCAGGCCGTGGATACGTTCTACGTCAAGGACATGTTCGGCCTGAAGTTCCACAGCGAGGCGCGGCGGAAGGCCCTGGCCGCCAAGCTGCGCGAGGCCGTCGAGCAGGGCCGCGCCAGGGCGCGATCGGACGCGCGACCGGACGCGCGTGCCTAGGTGAGCAGGCCCGTCCGTCTCGTCAGGGGCTTCCTGACCGTGGGCGCCTGGACGCTGCTGTCGCGCCTCGCGGGCTTCGTGCGCGACGTGATGATGGCCGCCTACCTCGGCTCGGGCCCGGCCGCCGAGGCCTTCCTGGTGGCCTTCTCCTTGCCCAACATGTTCCGCCGCTTCTTCGCAGAGGGCGCCTTCAACATGGCCTTCGTGCCGCTCTTCGCCAAGAAGCTGGAGGGCGGCGAGGAGGGCGACGCCCGCGCCTTCGCGCGCGACGCCTTCAACGGCCTGGGCGGCGTCCTGGTGATCGTCTCGCTGCTCGGCACCCTGCTCATGCCCTGGCTGGTCTGGGCCATGGCGGCGGGCTTCGCCGACGACCCGCGCTTCGGCCTGGCCGTCCTCTACGGGCGCATCGGCTTCTCCTACATCCTCTTCATCAGCCTCGTGGCGCTGCTCTCGGGCGTGCTCAACAGCTTCGGCAAGTTCACCGAGGCCTCCGTGGTCCCCGTCCTGATGAACCTCATGTTCATCGCCGCCATGCTGCTGGCCGACTGGCGGGGCTGGGACATGGGCCTCACGCTCGCCTGGACCGTGCCCGTCACGGGCGTCGCGCAGTTCCTGTTCACCTGGTGGGCCGCGCGGCGTGCCGGCTGGGCGCTGCTCCCGGGGCTGCCGCGCTGGACCCCGGACCTCAAGCGCCTCCTGGTGATCGCCGGCCCCGCCGTGCTCGCGGGCGGCGTCGTGCAGGTCAACCTGCTCGTCGGCCGCCAGGTCGCCTCCTTCTTCGAGGGCGCGGTGGCCTGGCTGTCCTACGCCGACCGCCTCTACCAGCTCCCGCTCGGCGTGGTCGGCATCGCCGTGGGCACGGTGCTGCTGCCCGACCTGTCGCGCCGCCTGCGCGCCGGCGACGCCGCGGGCGGGCGCGACGCCTTCAACCGCGCCACCGAGTTCAGCCTGGCCCTCACGATCCCCGCCGCCGCCGCCCTGGTGGTCATCGCCGGCCCCCTCTGCCTGGTGCTCTACGAGAGGGGCGCCTTCGGGCCGCGCGACACGGCCGCCACGGCGCTGACGCTCGCCATCTACGGGGCGGGCCTGCCGGCCTTCGTGCTCCACAAGGTGCTCCAGCCCCTCTTCTACGCGCGCGAGGACACCGCCACGCCCTTCCGCTACGCCCTCTGGGCCATGGCAGTGAACGCCGCCGTGGCCGTGGGCCTCGCGCCCTTGCTGGGCTTCGCGGCCGCCGCGCTCGGCACCACGGTCGCCGGCTGGACCATGGCCGCGCAGCTCTGGCGGGGCTCGCGCGCCTTGGGCGAGGCGGGGCGCCCCGACGCGCGCCTCCTCGACCGCCTGCCCCGCGTGGTGCTGGCCACGGGGCTCATGGCGGGCGCCGTGGGGCTCCTCCAGTGGGGGCTCTCGGGCTGGCTGCCCGTGCCGGGCTGGCGCGCGGCGGCGCTCGCGCTGCTCGTGGCCGTGGGCGGCCTCGCCTACTTCGCGGCGGGCGTCGCCCTTGGCGCCTTCCGCCTCTCCGACCTGCGGGGCGCCCTGCGCCGCTAGCGCGCGCGAAGCCTCTCGCCCAGGGCCCGCCGCGCGGCGGGCACGAAGGGCACCGCCAGCGCCAGTCCCGCCAGGAACCCGCCCAGGTCCGCGATCCAGGCGGGGCTGCCCCCGAACAGCACCGCGAAGACGAACTGCACGAGGAGCAGCGCCGCGATCAGCCGGAAGGCCATGAGCCGGTTGGCCCCCCTCTGCCCGAGCCTGAGCCACAGGAGCAGCGTGTAGGCCCCGATCAGCCCGTAGGCGCCCGGATAGCACCCATAGAGCGGCACCGGCCCGTCGAGCAGGAGCCCGAACAGGAGCCCCCCCGCCGCCCCCGCCAGGAGGAACACGACGAGGACGGCGAGGTTGCCCACGGCCTCGCCCACCACCTTGCCCAAGGCCAGCACGATGGCCCCGCCGACCAGGGCGTGCATGGGGCCGGCATGCACGAAGGGGAAGGTGAAGAGCCGCCCCAGCACCCCCGGATGCCCCTCCAGCCCCCAGGCCACGAGGTCGGGCGACACCGCCCAGTCCTCGATGGCGCCCACGCGCCAGCCGATGCCCTCGCGCCCGCCCAAGGCCCCCGCCCCCGCGAGGCTGAGGACCACCTCCACCCCGGCGATCAGGAGGAACAGCAGCAGCGCCGCCAGGGGCACCGGGTTGACCGGGCTCTCGCCGGGGGCGACGGGCGGCAGGCGGGCGGGGTCGAAGCGGGCCACGCGGGGTCTCCTTGACGGTCCTGGGGGCCGTGGCTATCCGCTCCCGGCCCCCGAGGCCAGCGCGGACCCAGCGGAGACCCCATGCCCTCCTTCACCCCCCGCGTCTTCTCCGGCATCAAGCCCTCGGGCGGGCTCACGCTCGGCAACTACCTCGGCGCCATCAAGCGCTTCGTGGCGACCCAGGACGCAGGCGCCTTCGAGACGGTCTACTGCGTGGTGGACCTCCACGCCATCACCGTCTGGCAGGACCCGAGCGAGCTGGCGGCGGCCACGCGCGAAGTGGCGGCGGGCTTCCTCGCCTCCGGCATAGACCCCGCCCGCTCGGTCCTCTTCAACCAGAGCCAGGTCCTGGAGCACGCCCAGCTCGGCTGGATCTTCAACTGCGTGGCGCGCATGGGCTGGATGGGCCGCATGACGCAGTGGAAGGACAAGGCCGGCCGCGACGCCGAGAGGCAGTCGCTCGGCCTCTTCGCCTACCCATCGCTCATGGCCGCCGACATCCTGCTCTACCACGCCACCCACGTCCCCGTGGGCGAGGACCAGAAGCAGCACGTGGAGCTGACGCGCGACATCGCCCAGAAGTTCAACCACGACTACGGGGTGGACTTCTTCCCGCTCACCGAGCCCGTCATCGAGGGCCCCGCGACGCGCGTCATGAACCTGCGCGACGGCTCCAGGAAGATGAGCAAGTCCGGCGACTCCGACATGGAGCGCATCAACATGACGGACGACGCCGGCGCCATCGCCCGCAAGCTCCAGAAGGCCCGCACCGACGCCCTGCCCCTCCCCGGGACGGAGGCGGGCCTCGCGGGACGCGCGGAGGCCGCCAACCTCGTGGGAATCTTCGCCGCCCTCTCGGACCGCTCCGTGGCCGCGGTGCTGGCCGAATGGGGCGGCCAGGGCTGGGGCGCCTTCAAGCCCGCGCTCGCGGACCTCGCGGCCGAGCGCCTCGGCCCCATCGGGGCCGAGATGAGGCGCCTCATGGACGACCCCGCCGAGCTGGACCGCCTGCTCGGCCGGGGCGCCGAGAGGGCGCGCGAGATCGCCGCGCCCATCCTGCGGCGGACCCAGGAGATCGTGGGCTTCCTGCGCCCCTGACCCCAGCGACGACCCCGCGGCGGGCCTGCGACGGGCCTGCGGCATCCCCGCGGCGGGCCGTCGCGCCCCTCGGCGCGCGGCCCTTCGGGATCAGGGGCTTGGCCTCTCCTCCGGCCGCCCGGGGCGGGGCGGCGGCCTTGCGGCCGGCGGGGCCGTGCCTATCTGCCGCTCACTCCCGATGAGACGCGAGGGTGTCGCGCCCCCTCCCGGGAAGGACCAAGGACCAAGATCATGAAGAAGCTCATCCCCCTCGCCCTCGTGGCGCTGCTCGGCTCCACGTCGCTGGCGCTGGCGCAGGACGCGTTCCCGACCCCGTCCGTGCAGGCCCGCGACAACCAGATCGAGCTGGGCACCATCTCGACCACCGGCGCCGGCGAGGTGCAGGTCTACGACTTCCAGGGCGGCATGCTGGGCCAGATGCTGGGCTCGACGCCTCTCGTCTCGGGGGCCAACGCGGACGTCAAGGTGTCCCTGCCCAACCCCGCCCAGGGCGACGCGCTCGCCGTGCTCGTGGTGGACGGCCGCGCCGTGGCCAGCCAGGTGGTGCAGTTCGAGGCCTCCGGCGGGTGACGCGACGCCGTCCGGGCGGGCTCGGAGGGGGGGCGCCGGCCATGCCGGCGCCCCTTTCCGTGTCGCGCGCCGTGCGCGGGCGCGCGGCCCCTGTCCGGGGGCGGCGTGGCGCCCCGGTCCCGTTGGCGCTAGGCTCCCGGCCGCCCCGCCAGGAGACCGCCATGGCCAACCCCATCCCCTCCGACCTCTCCCCCCCGCCCGCGCCGCCCTCGCGCGCGCCCGCCGCCACCCGCGTGGGCCACGTCCACCTCAAGGTGTCCGACCTCGACCGCGCCGTGGCCTTCTACCGCGACGTGATCGGCCTCGACCTGGTGCAGCGCTACGGCCGGGGGGCGGCCTTCCTGTCGGCCGGCAGCTACCACCACCACCTCGGCCTCAACACCTGGGAGAGCCTCGGCGGCCCGCCGCCCGCCCCGGGCACCACCGGCCTCTACCACACCGCCTTCCTGTTCCCCGACCGCGCCTCGCTCGGCGCCTGCCTCGCGCGCGCCCTGGCCGCCGGCGTCGCGCTCGACGGGGCCGCCGACCACGGCGTCAGCGAGGCGGTCTACTTCCGCGACCCCGACGGCAACGGCGTCGAGATCTACCGCGACCGCGCCCAGGCCGAATGGCCCCGCGACGGCGGCGGCGCCCTGGCCATGTCCAACGCCCCCCTGGACCTGCGCGCGCTCCTCGCCGAGGCCGCCTAGGCCCGCTCGAAGGCCGCGCGCAGCGCGGCCTCGCCGCTCCCCTCGCCCCGCACCATCAGGAAGCGCCCGCTCCAGGCGCCCGGCACCACCCAGCCGCCCTCGATCTCGGTGCCGTCCGCCGACAGGCGCCCGGCGTAGTGCACGGCGTGGCTCCAGCCCGCCGCCCCGTCGTAGCGCTTGAGGAAGGTCACCGCCCGCCCCTCCCGCCGCCCCGACAGCGCCGCCCGGCGCCGCCGCGCCCGGCCCTTAATGTCCTCGCTGACCTCCTCGGACGACCCCGAGAAGCCCGCCCCATGGGCGATCAGCGTGGCCGTGAAGTGCGCCGGCCGCAGCGCGCGCGGGTAGCTGAAGAGCCCGCCCCATAGCCCCGTCAGCGTCGCGCCACCCTCCATCGCCGCCCTCCCCCCGTGGCCTCCCCGCCTACGCCCGCCGCGCCCCCCTGGCAACGCCGTTGCCTCCCTCCCGCCCCTCGGCCATGCTCCGGGAGGCCCAGCCCGGGCCGGGGAGGGCCGCGTGCGCAAGTTCCTCGTGGTGCTCGACGACACGCGCGAGTGCCTCAACGCCATGCGCTTCGCCGCCATGCGCGCGGCCAAGACGGGCGGCGGCGTGCAGGTGCTCTCCGTCATCCCCCCCGGCGGCTCGGGCGGGGGCGAGTTCCTGGGCTGGATGGGCGTGGGCGACATCATGCGCGAGGAGGCGCGCGAGCGCGTCGAGGTCCACTTCGAGGTCTTCGCCAAGTGGATGCGCGACCGCCAGGGCGTGGACCCCGAGCTGGTCATCCGCGAGGGCGAGGCCGTGGCCGAGATCGTGGCCCAGCTGCGCGACGATCCCGAGATCGGCGTGCTCGTGCTGGGCGCGGGCACCGACAGCAAGGGGCCGGGGCCGCTCGTCACCCAGCTCAGCCGCCAGTCGGGCACGCTGCCGGTCCCCATCACCATCGTGCCCGGCGACCTCTCCAAGGAGCGGCTCGAGGCCATCACGTGACGGCCCGCTGATGGACCCCCGCCTCGGGCGCGGCGCGCTGCTGGGGGTGCCGCTGCTGGCGCTGGCTGTGTGGCTCCTGTCCTCGGCGCTCGGCCCGGCCGGCGCCCTCTTGGCGCTGGGCCTCTACTGGGGCGCCCTCCTCTGGGGCATCGCCGCCGGGGGCGGCCTGCGGCGCCTGGAGCCGCTCCTGCTCGCGCGCTGGCCCGGCTGGCCGGTGGCGCTCGCCATGGCGCTGCCGATCCTCGTCCCGGGCCTGCCCGCGATGCGCGCCTTGGGGGGCGGCGTGGGCACGGGCCTCGTCCTGCTCGCCGCGCTCGCCGGCCTCGTCCACGCCGCGCTGGAGGAGGCCTTCTGGCGCGGCGCCCTGGTCCGGCACGAGACCCCCCGCGCCTTCGCCCAGGCGCTCGCGCTCTACGGGGCGGCGCACCTGCCCTGGCTCCTCCTGCGGGGCGTAGAGACGGCCCTGCCCCTCCCCCTCCTCGTGCTGGGCGCGCTCGCCATGGGGGGCGCCTGGACGGCCGCGCGCCTCCTCACCGGGGGCATCGGCGCGGGGCTCCTGGGCCATGCGGGCCTGGCCGTCTTCCTCTTCGTGGGCCTCGCCGCAGGCGCCGGCTGAGGGGCGCGCAACGCGCCGCCGGGCCGCCGGTTCCCCGCTCCGTGCAAAAAGATCGTGACGCCCCAAGGCCTTGCAGGGGCCGGAGGCGGACCCACATGGCAGGGCCTACGGGCGGACGCCTGGGACGGCGCGGGACCTTGACCGGAACCGGCCCGCCCCTGGCGCGTTCCGCCAGCGACCCAACGATCGAAAGGCCAGACCCATGAAGAGCATCCTGACCCTGGCGACCGTCGCCTTCCTCGGCACCACCGGCCTCGTGGCCGCGCAGGAGTCGGGCACGGCGGTGGACGCCTTCTCGCTGCCCCAGGCGCAGCGCGACGACGGCGTGATCGAGCTCGGCACCGTCACCGCCCAGGCCGACGGCGTCATCGAGATCTACGACGCCGGCGACACCGAGATGGCCACCATCCTCGGCTCCGAGCCGGTGACGGCCGGCGCCAACACGGACGTCAAGGTCACGCTGACCACCCAGCCCATCTCGGACGTGGTGGCGGTGCTGCGCGTCAACGGCGAGGTCGTGGCCCAGGAGACCATCGAGCTCGACCGGGGCGACGACCCCAACAACGGCGACGACGGCTCGGGCGACGGCAACGGCGACAACGAAGGCGGCGAGGGCGGCGAGGGCGGCGACTCCTTGGGCGGGTGATCCCGCCCACCGCACGATCCATGCTGGGGGGCGTCGGGGAAACCCGGCGCCCCCCTCCTGACCCTAGGTTCAGGACTCGCAACCAGAACAGGACCACAGCGGCCGGGGCGCAGGCTGACAGGAAGGCGATGGGGCAGCGGTCATGGCGGGTGGCGAGGCGGCGCCAGTCCTTGAGGCGGCCGAAGGCGGTCTCGATCCTGTGGCGCTGGCGGTAGAGGGCGGGGTCGTGGGGGATGGGCACCTTGCGGCCCCGGCGGGCGGGGATGCAGGCGGCGACGCCCCGATCCGCCAGAGCCCAGCGGAACCAGTCGGCGTCGTAGCCGCGGTCGGCGATCAGAGTCTTGGCCTTGGGCAGCGAGGACAGCATCGCCTTCGCGCCCAGGTAGTCGCTGCGGTGGCCCGCGCTCAGGAACATGCGGAGGGGCCGTCCCTTGGCGTCGGCCACGACGTGCAGCTTGGAGTTCAGGCCCCCCTTGGTGCGGCCGATGAGGCGGCCCTTCCGGGCGCCTGGCCCCCCTTTTGGCCCCGCAGGCTCGCCGCCGTGCGGTGCGCCTTGAGGTGCCCTCGCCTGTGGTCCTCGGACCAATGGCGGACCACTGGCTCGACGTCGATCATCACCGTCTCGGTGTCCTGGCCCGCGGTCGCCAGTTCGGTCAGCATCCGGGCGAACACGCCCATCCGGCCCCCATCGGGTGGTCCGGTTGCAGTCTTAGTGCATGACGGGTCTTGGCGCCACGGCTGGGATGGCCGGCGAAGCGGCTCCGGATGGCGAAGCCGGCCATTGGACGACCTCTGGCGCGGGAGGTCGGTAGCCCAGCGATGAGTGTGGGCGCTTGGTGTTGTAGTGCCGCCGCCAGCTCTCGATGACGACCTTTGCCTCGG
>ERZ1066120.1004-NODE-1004-length-20275-cov-43.552275_pt1 | contig 20275 bp, 23 predicted proteins | sample MGYA00382767_ERZ1066120 | MGnify/ENA primary metagenome ERZ1066120 (study PRJEB33369, sample SAMEA5778350) | biofilm metagenome | biome: Industrial cooling water; feature: Water cooling tower basin; material: Biofilm | place: United Arab Emirates | collected...
ACCACTGTAAATCCGCTTCTCTCTTTTCAGGCGAGTAGTAATATTTTTTACCTTGACGGTCGCTATAATATCCAACTGGACGTAAGTAAAAAACGTCTTCAACTTCTTTCTTACCATCGACTACATCAACCACTTGGCTACCCGTATATCTATAAGATTGAACATCAAATGATACACCTACTCTGTGAGTACGTGCCTGCTGCATAACACTGTGAGGAAAATAACCACAGTTAAAAACTATCTGTGGATGCTCCATTGGTCCAAAATGTCCTCTGTCACCAGCTAGCAAGCGTTTAATTATCAACTCTCCACAAGCTTCTTCGCTAGGAAATGTATCACGCTCGTCGTACACGAACGCTTCTGTGTAGTCTTGGTGCATTGCAGCATAAATGACCTGTTGGGGATTTGGGGTTTTGGCTAAAACCTCTACGCGGAATCGATCCATGAGCGGGACTTACGGTAAGTTTCTACTACTTTGGGCTGTGTAACCCAGAGAGTCATCATATAATGCAACGCTTCCAGATACATATTTAACAAAATTGCTTAACACTCTTTACATAAATTAATATTGCGTTTACAATTGTTTACAAATCCAGTAATAAATTTTTAGGAAAATCTCATGACATACAAAGGTGCTATCGTAGACGAACAGGGTAAAATGAATAATTTTGCACTTGAGCCAAAAGTATATGTAGATGAACAAGGCGACCGTACTGGTTTCACTCCTTATGCTGAGTTACTCAATGGTCGTTTAGCGATGATTGGTTTTATTTCGTTGATTGCGTTGGAAGTCTTTACTGGGCACGGTATTTTCGGTTTCTTGCAAAATCTATAAATGTTTTAGTATTCAATTAAGTAAAAATAGTCGTAGTAATTGTGATTCGACGATATTTAATAAACCCGCTCCTACATGTTGATGTGTTGGAGCGGGTTTATTATGGTTTTAGGCACTACACAAAAAGGGTTATATATGGCTTTGACAGCATCTACGATGGTAAATCTTGGCACACAGGCGCCTGAATTTTCACTACCAGATGTGGTATCAGGAAAAACTATCTCACTATCGAATTATGAAGGGAGGCCGTTGCTGGTAATGTTTATATGTCAACATTGTCCATTTGTGAAGCATATCAAAGGCGAACTGGCTCTTTTAGGCAAAGATTATTTAAATACTGATTTGGGTATTGTAGCGATTAGCGCTAATGATGCGGAAAAATATCCTGATGATGCGCCTGAATCTTTAAAAGCAATGGCAATAGAATTAGATTTAAAATATTCTGTTTGTTACGATGAAAGTCAAGAAGTGGCAAAAGCTTATACGGCTGCGTGTACACCAGATTTCTTTTTATTTGACGCAGAACATAAATTAATTTACCGTGGACAATTAGACAATAGTCGTCCAAGTAATAATGAACCAGTAACAGGAAAAGACTTGCGCGCCGCGATAGACTCAGCGTTAAAAGGTACATATATCATCGGGGATCAAAAACCAAGCATAGGATGCAATATAAAATGGAAACCAGGTAACGAGCCAAATTACTTTGGTTAATGGGAAGAACGGAATAGTTAGTAGTACAGAATATATTGACTTAAATAATTCCTCACTCACAAAAAAACTACTAACCATTACGCTCTCTGACCTTATCCATTAGTACAAGCGTAGTTAAACGCTTGACATTAGTGCTTAATCTCCAAATTTAAAATATAAGTTCCTAATTGAACATTGAGCGACCATAATTCGTACTCAACTCGTAAATGTTCGGGTAACGGGTGTCCGTTAAGAATAAGGCTACGAGTGTAATTACGGAGACGAATTGGTTCATGAGGTTGAAATGATTCGCTGGGTAGCCAATACCTACTTACACCACACACACCCTGTTCCCAGAAGTGGCGGTAACTCAGCTGTGCATTTCCTTGCATTGTCATAGTGACGCGATAAGGCGATATTTCTAGCCATATAATTCTAGGACTACCAGGGGTAGGAATGTTACAGCTTGGATACATTTCCTCGTGCGTTCGGCGAACAGATTCACTATTTTTTTGGTGCGGCGCCGTCAAGAGTAGATGGAATCTATCGCTGTCTTTTTGATACAATGTTGCCGCAGTTTCGACGACAGACCACACGGGAAGGTCTGTAGAAATGAGCGACAGGCATACGGGCTTGCGTTGGTGTGTCAGCATGGGAGCGATACCGGCAATTAAGTTCCAATTAAGAAAAAAACGAAACACGGACTAGTGGTCAATTCCTGATAAGAGCGAGCATCCTGATAAAATGGGCAATGCAAAACAACCGTAAAACTAGAGCAAAAATAAATTCAAGCGAGATAGAGCAGCCCGACCATAGAAAGCGGTAGGATAATGTTCGCAGTCACACGCCAGTTTATCCTAATGTCGCCTTCTGTTATAACCGTAGAAACAAAAGAAGACGTTTCGCTTTCTTTAGTTATTAACCAGATAAGTTCTGGTATCTCCTTACAGGGTCGCATACTCGTACCAGGTGATAAGTCTATCTCTCATCGTGCCCTAATGTTGGGTGCTTTGGCACAAGGAGAAACGAAAATTCAAGGTTTACTTCTCGGAGAAGACCCTCGCAGCACTGCGAGTTGCTTTCAAGCGATGGGGGCAAAAATTTCTCCGCTTAATAGTGAGATGGTAACAGTAACAGGTATTGGGCTTGGTAACTTGCTTGAACCCATTGATATTCTCAATGCTGGCAACTCAGGTACGACGTTACGATTGATGCTGGGCATTCTAGCTTCGCACCCAGCCCGATTTTTTACTGTTACTGGAGATAGCTCACTACGTTCACGTCCCATGTCGCGCGTTGTTAAACCTTTGCAACAAATGGAGGCGCAAATTTGGGGGCGAAAAGATAATTCGCTTGCTCCCTTAGCTATACAAGGAAAGGTACTCAAACCAATTCACTATCATTCACCAATTGCCAGTGCCCAAGTCAAATCCTGCATTTTATTAGCTGGATTAATGACAGATGGCAAAACAACCGTTACTGAACCCGCAATCTCGCGTGACCACAGCGAACGGATGTTACGCGCGTTTGGCGCCGACTTAGAAGTTGACCCTGATTCTAAAAGTGTAACTGTCACAGGCGGAAAATCGCTACATGGTCAAAACGTAATTGTACCTGGTGATATTAGTTCAGCAGCTTTTTGGCTCGTTGCTGGAGCTATTGTTCCTAATTCCGAATTGGTAATTGAAAACGTCGGTGTAAATCCAACTCGTACAGGAGTATTAGAAGCATTAGAAATGATGGGCGCCGATATTGAGTTACAAAACCAACGCTCGTGTGCGGGGGAACCAGTAGCCGATTTGCGCGTGCGTACTAGTAAATTAAAGAGTTGCACTATCTCAGGAGATATAATTCCTCGATTGATTGACGAAATTCCAATTTTAGCAGTAGCTGCCGTATTTGCTGAAGGTACGACAGTAATAAAAGACGCGGAAGAATTGCGAGTAAAAGAAAGCGACCGTATCGCCGTAATGGTACAGCAATTAACTAAAATGGGCGCCAAAGTTACAGAACTTCCCGACGGTATGGAAATAACTGGTGGAACACCATTAACAGGGTCAGATGTAGATAGTCATACAGACCACCGCATCGCCATGAGTTTAGCAATAGCTGCACTCAACGCTAAAGGAACTACAACAGTAAACCGCGCGGAAGCTGCAAGTATTTCGTACCCTGACTTTACGAATACCCTGCAAAAAATCATAGTCAGCTAACTGGCAACGGATTATGAACGGATGTAACAGATAATTAACTTATCATTACAACTCGTTCTAACCCGTTTTGAGTATAACTTGACAAATACAATGATAAAAATGTTACCAAAATTACATAATAATCCTGGTTTACGTTTAGCCAGTGGTGCAGCACTTACATTTTTTATAATTTGTTCAATATTAAACCTACACCGTTACTGGAGTTATTACGCTTCATTTGACCAAGGATTATTTAATCAATTATTTTGGAACAGTGTTCACGGTAATTTCTTTGAAAGTTCACTATCATCAACACTTTCAACCAATGTCGTTCATGCTCAAAAGGCGCCTGAAGTATTTTACAGTCATTTCGGACAACATTTTAATCCAATTTTTTTACTATGGATGCCAATTTATGCAGTATTTCCTTGCAATGAAACCTTAATAATTTTACAAGTTTTATTTGTAACATTTGCGGGCTTAGTATTATACGCATTAGCGCGACATTACTTACAACCAATGCTCGCAGCAATGATAACAGTCAGCTTTTATTGTACAACCACTGTAAACGCTCCCACCTTAGCCAACTTTCATGATATCAGCGCGGCGCCGTTATTACTATTTGCCGTCTTATTGGCAATGGAAAAGCAGAAATGGTGGTTATTTTTTCTATGTGCAATTTTACTACTCGCAGTTCGCCAAGATGTAGGGATATCCTTATTTAGTATTGGCTTTTATATGCTTGTGAACAAACGCTTTCCCCGTATGGGTTTAGTAGTATGTTTTCTTAGTCTTGGTTATATACTGCTAGTCACCCAATATATCATGCCACAATTTTCTGCTGATGTTGCTCGAAGAATGACAATAGAAAGATTTGGGCAGTTTACCACAAATGCAGAAGCATCTACAGTAGATATAATTTTGGCTATTTTAACAAACCCAACGCGATTATTAGGAGAACTTTTTCGTGGTTTTCCAAGTAAATTGGGCTATATAGTTGTTCATAGTTTAGCTTTAGGCATAATACCAGTTTTATCAAGTGCAACCTGGACAAGCGCAGGTTTTCCTTTACTTTACTTATTTTTGCAGCGAGCGAGTAACGCTTTAAAAATTTCGATTCGCTACGCTATGCCTGTTGTACCAGGTATATTCTACGGAGCAATTATTTGGTGGTCAACAAGGCAAAATTTATATAAAAAACCCAAAATACGTCGTTTTTGGAAAACTTGCATTATTTTATCATTATTATTATCAATTATTGGAAATCAGAACAGCGTTTTTTATTTTCTAATTCCAGATACAATCAGCCCATTAGTATACATATCAATTCCAGAACAATGGAATCACATTCATCAATTTCAACCTTTAATTAAGCAAATACCCGCAAACGCAAGTGTATCAGCGACTACTGAACTTATCCCCAAACTATCCAACCGTCGAGAAATAGTCCGTTTATCACAATTACAATTAATCAACGACGCGCGGCAAACCATTACAGTAGAGTACATTATTGCTGACATTTGGAGGCGCCATAAATACCAAGTAGCCAAAAAACGCCCATTATTAGAAGATTTTTTCCAATTCATCGACGAAGTTACTAATAATCAACAATATGGAATTATTGGTTTTGCTTCGGGAGTGATTCTACTTAAAAAATCTACTATCTCGAATTCTCAAGCAACTAGCGCTTGGTTGAATTTTCGTAAGAAGTCAGAAGTCGCCAGTGGCAATGGATTATAACGGATGTAACGGATGGTTAATTTATTGTTACAAAATATTTTATCATTTAACGTAGGGTGCGTTACTGCTTGAACTAATTACACTAACAAGAGAAAATAAAATAGCAGTAACGCACCACCGTAACCTCAATAACAAAAGCGATACAATATATATTATTTGAGATTAAGGAAAAATTATGCAAGTCCGGCGCCTAAAAATTGAATCTTTTCGAGGTATCGGCAATTTGACGCTAGAATTTAGCGATAAAACTCCCACCGTGCTGATTGGAATCAACGGTGTAGGCAAATCAAGTATTTTAGAATGTCTTGCCATCCTTTTATCGCAGTTGATAGGTAATATCGCACTGAATAAAGAAGAATTTTATAATAATGCGGTTATACAAGGGCAAAAAATTTATATACAAGGTAATATTTTTGACTACTTTAATTTATACACTAGTGATAATAGTCCATTAAAGTTATTGCAAGATGTAAACAAAATACGTAATTTAAATGACCAAGATATTTCTATTGGGTGCGACAAAACAAGTAATCAAATTACAATTTCACTCAATTCATCTTTAGCAACTTGGTCTCTTACAAAAGCACGTGGAGATGGTATAAACGGTGACAAAAGCATAGAAGAATTAATATCTATTACTGAACAGATAAATCATTATTGGAAAGCAAATCCTGATATTTCTTTGCCATTAGCAATTTACTACAGAGTAAACCGTGCGGTTATTGATATTTCATTAGACACAGAGATACAAGATGTAACTAAACAAACAGATGCTTACGAGCAAGCTTTAAATGGTGTGCAGATAAATTTTAATACTTTCTTTCAGTGGTTTAAGAAATTAGAAGATTTAGAAAATGAAGTTAGGCAAGATGAACCATCATACCGTAATCGTCAACTGCAAGCAGTAAGAGAAGCTGTAAACTCACTAATTCCCGATTTTACAAATTTAAGAGTGCGACGTGTACCACTAAGGATGGTAGTTACAAAGCTCGGACAAGAGTTTACAATAAATCAACTTTCTGATGGAGAAAAATGCCTTTTGGCAATGGTAGGTGATTTAGCAAGACGTTTAGCAATAGCAAATCCAAGTTTACAAAATCCATTACAAGGTGAAGGTGTTGTTTTAATTGACGAAATCGAACTACACTTACACCCTACATGGCAACGCGAAATCATTCCTGCTTTAACTCGGACTTTTCCCAACTGTCAATTTATTGTCACCACTCACTCACCTCAAGTAGTTAGTCATGTTGAACCCGAAGGAATTTTTCTGCTAGAAAAAACTCAAAACGGTATAATCGCGAAACGTCCAGAAAATTCATTTGGTAGAGACAGTAATCGTATATTAGAAGACTTAATGGGTGTACCTGCACGTCCACAGGAAATTAAAGACAGTTTACATGAATTATTTCAACTTATTGAAGAAGGAAATTTAGAAGGTGCCAAGCAATTAAGGCGCCAAATTGCTGATATGATTGGTGATGACGAGCCAGAATTGGCTAAGGCAAGTACATCAATTCGACGTAAAGAAATTTTAAAGCGGTGAAATATATAAAGAAGAATATAGAACCAGAAAGCTTTACCGTTTGGAAAAAATTAGCTTCGGATGACTGGCAACCTTGTTGGGATAATTTTGGAAAACCAGAAAAAATACAAGTTCATAATTCACTCTTAAGAGAACAAGGATTCATATGCTGCTACTGTGAAAGACGTATTTCGAGAGACACTAGCCATATCGAGCATTTCAAACCAAGGAAACACTATCCTGATTTGGCACTTGAATATACTAACTTTCTTGCTTCTTGCCAGCGAGAGACAAAACCTAAAGAGCCTATACACTGCGGCAAGAAAAAAGATGAGTGGTATGATGAAAAACTAACAGTTTCTCCTTTAATTGAAGACTGTGCTGAGTTTTTCAGATTTACTGAAGACGGTCAAATTTTAGCAACAGAGACTCTTGGTCAAAAAGAGCAAGCTCAAGCAACTATTGATAAACTTAATTTGAATATAGACAAGCTGAAAGTTTTACGCAGTCAAGCAATAGAAGGTGCTTTAGAAGATTTTGAAGAACTTTCTAATATAGAAAAAGAAGTATTACTCCAAGGGTTTGAGCAAACAAATGCCGATGGTGAGTACGAAGAGTTTTGTAGTACGATTGTATATATTATGAAACAACTTATTTAAGTTTCATATCCCTGACTTTTTCCCCACTCTAACCAAGCTGCTGCCATCTGTTTGACTTTTCCTCTTTGTTCTGGCTTTATTGGATTGACACCTGTAATTTCATTTAATGCTAATAACCAATAAAGAGGGTTCTTCTTAACCTCTTCAAGTAACAATGGTACAATTTTATTACCCATGCTAATTATTTCTTTGTAAGCAGGATGTTCAGACATGGTAGCAGTAGAGGAGATTCCTTTGACTTCAGTTTCCCACTGATTGGCAAGTATATAAAACCTATTTGATATCTTTGATGGAACTTTGCTCATACTTAAAAGCGATAATTACGATTTTTTACCCATAAGCTAAGTGGAATTGCGTTACCTTGGGCATCAACTTTTGCTTCTACTACAAAAGGTTGTGGTTGTCCTGGTTTTACTTGTTGCGCTTGAGATATATCTTTATTGATTTTGTCTCGTTGGTCTTCAGGTAGGTAGTAGGTTTCTAGGTTGTAGTTGACTGAGTTGTATTGAGAAATGCCTTTGATGGCTACTTGGTTCGGCGCCAATGATGTGGGTTTTTCTATACTAATACGTACAGGCTTCCAAGGTGAAGGCGCCGCTTGTTGTGATGGTTTTTGCTCTTGCAATGTTAAGTAAATAGTTGTGTTTTGGGCAATTGGAGCATATTTTTTGTCTTGACCAGGTGCTTTTTTAACTACTTCGTCCCAACCTGGAAGTTTCTTTAAATTGTCTTGACGGGAAATATCGTAACTAAGGGTTTGTGAATAACCGCGTAGTAAGTCGTAGGGGTCTACTGGTAAGGTTTGTAATACTACCGTTTTACCTGTTATGTGGGTGTATACTGCTTGTGCTGGAATAGAAAGGATAAAGGCTGTTTGAATAAGAAGGGGTACTGCAAATCGCCAAATTTTCATAATGTCCCTCTGTGTTCTCTGTGTCTCTGTGGTAAAAATAGTAACTTTACTACACAGGCAAGATGCCTGTGCCACAAGTTAGGGGTTTTGTGTAATATTGGCTGTGCGACGTTCAAACCAAATTCCGGCGCCAATTACTGCGACACCACATAAAATAAATACAAATGATTTAAATAGTAATTGTGTTTCGTACTCTAACATGCGGCTAATAATTTGCAATGTTAGCAATATAATTCCACCCCAATAGGCGCCTCTTTTTCCTAATTCCAGTGCTTCCTTAATTAAACAACAAGCTAATACAGCTAAAAGCAGATTGAAAGTAAAAATAGAAATTGCAGGAGCTATAACGCGAAAGTGATGTAAAACAATAACGGCACTACTTAAAAGAATAGAACAGCCGACAAAAATGTTAGTAGCTTCAATTCGAGTATTTTGTCTAGGACGTAATAAATTCCACCACTGCCAGATTGTTATGAGCGTAAAAATAACTACATCGATTACAGGGAACCAAGCTTGTATAGAGGAGTTAGAGACATTAGCTTGATAATTAAACTCCCATTGCCAACGGAAGGAGTAGATATAGAAATTGATAGCAAAAAATACAAAAGTTAACGTGCGTGCGGTTGGTTGAAATCGTGGTGAGTTTGAATTTAAGAAAGAAAATGGAAAGTCGCTGTAACTCCACAATAATGCAGGTGGTATGGCAAGTGCGGCTAATCCTGACCAAAACGGTATATTTGGGTTAATTAAGTCAAAAGAGCGTAGATTAAATTGTAAGTTTATAACTATCGCAATTGCAGTTAATCTAAAAATCCATCGTGACCGGCATAAATAAGCCAAAGGTACAAATACCATAGCTAAAATCAGGGGCATGTGTCGTATCATTACATGTCCCCAACTTTGATATTTCTCCCAATAGTAGACTTCAGAAAGTCCTGTCCAGTAACCAATTTGTAATAGTATTAAGGCAAGTACAGCAAGTGTCGTAATATGTAAACTACACGCCATTAGTACAACTGCTAAACCCCAAGCTAAATAAAGCTGATATGGAGAACCACCAATGTGGAACATTTGCGCTAATAGTCCCATATTGGCGCCTATCAGCAAGTTACCCAACAGTATCAAACCTGTCCCAAATGTACGCTTGCGTCGTTGGGTTCTTCTTGCTGTAATAGAACTGGGCAACGGTTGGCGCCATAAATAGAAACCAGAAATATTAGTAACTAAAAATAAACTTAGTAATAGTACTAACTTAATTTCACGTGATAAAACTTGCCAATTGGCAGCTACAAACGTAATTACACCCAAAGCTAGTAATACGGCGCCTAAACCAATTAGTATAAAAACGAAACTGTCGCGTCCTTCAGCTTCAAGATTATTAAATTCATACCTAGCAGCAAGTTGTTCGTGTAAATGCTCGTCAATCAACCCTTCATCACGCCAAAGTTGCGCTTCAGTACGCAACTTACGCTTAAAATTATCAATCATGCTAACTTCACTCCAACGGCTGTTGAAAAATTGAACAGCTTATATTTGCCAGTATGAAGCCTGCTAGATTTTTAACCAAGCTGGAATGTGACAGTTTAAATTGTTAGTTTAATTTATAAATTAATTTGCTGCTGCTTCTTGATAGATAATTTCTTGGAATTGAATTACGTCTTTTTGTGGGTCAGACAAGCTAACCTTGACAAGTAACTCTTCTCCCAACGTCACTGGACGCTTGAAGAACATTGGTAACTGTAGACCTAAATCTTCAATTAAAATCAGTGCTAAACCACTATCCTCGCGTAACCACATTAATACAGTAACTTCCCAAATTTCATCTGGGTTACGGCGTAAATACTCAAGTGCCCAGTAGCGATTGGTTTGCCGCTCTACCATTGTGACTTCTTGGGTAATTGTAGTCACCATTATCATTACTTCTCTAAGCTGGTCTGCGGTGAAAGGCAATACTTCCCCACGTAAATGCGCTTTTAATTGGAAGTGGGTAAGTAAATCACTATAACGGCGAATTGGAGAAGTTGCTTGTGTGTAAGTATCTAAACCTAGGCCAGCGTGACGAACTGGGGTAATACTCATTTCACTCTTAGGCATACATCGGCGCATTGCACAAGCTCGCACAAAACCAGCAGGCAACAATATTAATTCTTCTTCTGGTGGTAATTCTGGTTGAGGCTGACCACGGAAAGGTAAAGGTATATTATTTTCTTTTCCATATCGAGCGGCTACTTCCCCTGCGACAATCATCATTTCAGCAACAAGCCGACGCGAGGGAGAATCATCTAATAAATCGATGCTAACTTCATCTCCTTTCACTTTAATCATCGCTTCGGGCATGTTAATACTAATTGCTCCTTGAGCATAACGCCATGCTTTGCGTTTCTCTGCTGCATCAGCGATGTCTTTAATTTCTGGTTCTGCTTGAACGCCTAATTGCAACATTTCGTCAACATCTTCGTAAGTTAGACGATATGTAGGTTTAATCAAGCTAGCGTTAATACAGTAATCTACAACGGCGCCTGCTTCATCCAAAATAATCCCAAAACTCAAAGCGCAACATTCTCTACCTTGAACCAAACTCATTGGTCCAGTGGCTAATACTTCGGGGAACATTGGCACCATTCCCGTAGGTAAATATACGGTACTGCCACGCCTACGTGCTTCTAAATCTAATTCATCTTCGGGCATCAGCCAGCGCGTTGGGTCAGCAATATGAACCCAAACACGTTCACGTCCGTCTGGTAATCGTTCCCAACTTAAACCGTCATCAATCTCGGTGGTACTCTCATCATCGATAGTGTACACCTTGAGATGCGTTAAATTCAGACGGTCGATATCTTTATCTGGTGGGATAAAATCCAAACGCTGCTGCGCCACTTCTATTACCTTTGGTGGGAATTGTATTGGAATTGACGAACGACGTAAAAATAGGTTCTCATGGGGACTCCATAGACCTAGGTCGATAAGAAGTTGAAAAGCTGCTTGGGGTGTAGCAGGGCGCCCCAATAAGTTCATTGTCTCTAGTACTGGCGCACTTGGAGGATAAGCACGCGCGACAGTTTCATAAGTTACACCTGCTTTAGTAGTGTCAGCAAGTAGGGCTGCGTATTTTTCTAAAGCTTCAATGCGGTGACGGTCATGTCGCTGCCACTCAACAGGTTCTCCTTTAAGTGCTTTGTCAACTCGGTCTAAAAATTCTTGCTGTCCTCTAACTTTGAGAGCTTCTACTTCCAATTGATGCTTACGCTCTGCTACCTGTGTGGTAGTTCGAGGTTCGTAAGCATCTCCTTTCTGCTTAAAGTAAGTTTTGTCGTCCGACAATAACCAATAAGCAGCATAACATTGAGAAGGTAAAGATTCAGAAAACAGCAGTTCCGCCATTTGAAGAGGGGTAACAACTTCGCCATCTTCAACGAGTAGTTCCCAAGCAACCTCAAGACTTGATGGGTCTAAATAACCATTAACTTCTTGTAAAAACTTTGGTATTTGTGACGGTTGAAAAGTTTCCCCAGTCACTGTATAAGTAATTTGCCGAGGGGCAAGGCTGTGGGGTTGACCTCGTTCGTCGATTACAAAAACACGGGTTTTACCATCTGGTCGGTCAACCACCCCCAGACGTCGTTCTGCTCCAACCCTAAATTCTACTAGCGTCCCCTTCTCCACAAGCCTTTAAATTATAGATTTGTCTTCGACAATGAATGGATTTTAAGATTTTGCTTTCCTGCGGAACACTACGTGAACGCACGTGAATAGATTTTAGCTTGGATTTCTGAATTATATAACTAGTATGTAATACAAAAATCCTATATCTTTTAGATTGTTAAACAAATAAGATTCTAGATTTTGGGAAAATTGGATACTTTGGCAAATCCATTCATTGTCAAAGACAAATCCAAACTCCAAAATCTATTCATGTGCGTAGCAAAATCAGTTTAGCCTTCTGCGTTAATAAACGGCAATAAAGCCATAATTCGCGCGCGCTTGATAGATAAAGTCAAATCACGCTGCTGTTTTGCAGTCAGTCCAGTTATACGACGTGGAAGGATTTTGCCACGCTCGGTAACAAACTTACGCAGCAAATCAACATCTTTATAATCGATTGGTTCACCGGGTTTAATCGGTGACAGACGGCGACGATAGTAACTCATTCCTACAAAATGTCCTCTACTTAATCTCTTTGTGAGTCGTGTGCTTGTTACAGTGCGTACAGAACTTACTTAGTTCTAGACGGTTGGTTGTATTGCGACGATTTTTAGTCGTAGTATAACGCGATACACCAGGGGAACGTTTGTCAGGATTTGACCTACATTCAGTACATTCGAGTGTCACTACAATACGGACACCTTTGCTCTTAGCCATAATTGTTCAAACCAAAGGTAAAGCTTGAAGAGAATTTAACACAAACTCCTATAATCGCACATTGCGCCGCGTTTTTTCAACTAATCGCTTTAACTTTAGGTCAAGCGAATAGCCGCGACGCGACGAGACAACCATAGTACTAGCATAGCGGTCATGCAGTGCTTGTTGCCATTGAGTATCCGAAAACGCCGTACAGCAATCAATAGCCAGAGGAATTACTAGCAGTATAGCAGTCGGATTCCGAATAATATTACCCAAAGCAATCGACACTAAAAGGGCGCCCAAAGCAATAATAGCTTCGCGTTTAAATAAAGATAGTAAATCAGGAATAATGGGTTTCCCCAATTCGAGTACCTTCAAGTCAAAGCAAAAGCGCCCTAAACTTTGACCTTTATTGTTGTAAACTACAACGACCCGTAAAATCAACCAAGCGAGAACAAAAACCAATATTTGAACAACTTGAACACCAACATCACCACTACCAAACACCGAACTAACCAGCCAAGCACCCAGAAAATCAACGCTTAAAGCCATCGCACGTCTAGCATAGCCAGCTTTAGGGAAATATGGCTCGTCGTCCGTCGGCTTGGAATACTTTGTAATGGTCATAATATAGGGAAAGGTAATAGATAGTGAAATTAGTGAAATAGTTATAGTTAGCTTGTTTATTTTATTTTATTTTTTTTTGATTAAATCAATCGCCATGCAGTCAGTCAACGAAGCCGAAGCAATTATATACAGCTTAGTACAACCTCTTGATAGTCAATTCGATACAGAAACTGTTGACTTACTCAGAGCAACTGGACGCATTCTAGCAAAACCCATCACCAGTCACCTCGACTTTCCCCACTGGGATAATTCAGCAATGGATGGTTACGCAGTACGCTACGAGGATGTTTCTGACTGTAATGCTCAAAATCCTGCCATACTTTCTATTATCGAAGAAATACCTGCTGGCTATCAACCCAAATCAACACTACAAGCAGGACAAGCCGCACGTATCTTTACAGGCGCCGTCATTCCACCAGGCGCCGATACAATAGTCATGCAGGAAGTTACACAGCGTGAAGACAACCAAGTTTTGATTAAAGCGGCGCCTAAACCTAAAGAATTCATTAGAAAAAAAGCATCATATTATCAAGCAGGGAATGAATTATTACCAGCAGGAATTATACTCAATGCTCCAGAAATAGCTGTATTAGCTGCTGCACAATGTAATCACCTATGTGTTTACCGCAAACCAAAAGTAGCAATATTATCAACTGGAGATGAATTAGTCACAGTAGATAAAACTTTACAACCAGGGCAAATAGTTGATTCCAATAACTACGCATTAATAGCTAACGTACAACAACTAGGCGCCGAAGCAATATCATATGGCATCGTGCCCGATGATGAAGAAATATTAAAAGCGACTATCGAAAAAGCTGTTAGCAAGAGTTCTGGGGGCGCCGATATTATAATTTCATCTGGTGGAGTATCAGTAGGCGAATACGACTATGTAGAAAAAATTTTAGAATCACTAGGTGGAATTCACATTCGCAGCGTCGCAATGAAACCAGGTAAACCCCTAACAGTCGCAGCATTCCCCAACAATAAAATATACTTCGGTTTACCAGGAAACCCCGCATCAGCATTAGTAACATTTTGGCGATTTGTCCAACCAGCCATCAAAAAACTATCTGGACTCTCAGAAAATTGGCGCCCCGCCATTATAAAAGCAAAAGCATCAACTGAACTACACTCCGACGGCAAACGCGAAACATATATTTGGGGAAAACTAAAACTTATAAACGGAGAATACGAATTTGAAACACCAGGAGGTAACCAAGTATCAGGAAACTTAATTAACCTAGCAAAAACCAACGCCCTAGCAATTCTACCAAAAGAAACCAAATCAATTTTACCTGGACAACAAATAAACGTGTTAATCGTAGGGGCAAGTTAACTAATATAGATTGACCAACTTAACATTATAAAAACTAGAGCCAGATATACCTTACATCAACTTCAAAATCAAATTGGCACATAAAAACGTAGGGCGGGCAAGGATGCTCCGAACTTTGCCAGAAGAATAATCTCCTGGCAAGTTCTCTCCACCCCACAAGAAATTTTTGGGTATTTTTTATTTGGAAGTCCCTTAGATGGGACATGCTGTAAAGTTTTGTAGCAAAAACTTCGCCCGTCGGGAGAATGACCTAAATTTTATATATTTAAAGATTCTATGAAATATATATTTATCATTGAATTTACTCTAGAAACTAATGTAATATTTCTTACATGGTGCCATTGAAAAAAAATTGGCTATAACTGCGTGAATATACTTGGCTATTCGTAATTGTCGGAATTTTATTTACAGAAATAATAAAAGTAACCAATTAAGGGCTTGACAATGAAACTTAATCGCCTCAGTACAGTCATATTTGCACTGGCCGTTGTAACGATCTTCGATCTGCTCAACAATACCAAACCAGCGGCTGCTCTTGGTTTGGTTGGTCTAAGTGACAATAACAATCTAGTTCTCTTCGACTCTAACAATCCCGCTAGTATTACTAATGTCTCAGTAACTGGGATTGATGGTCTTTTGTTAGGCATTGACCGGCGTCCAGCTAACGAACTAATCTACGGTCTGACGACTGCCAACAAAATCTACACCATTAACCCATTTACTGGTGCTGCTTCTTTTGTAAGTAACCTTAGCAGTGCCTTCACTGGAGGGTTTGTTTCTGGAGTGGACTTTAACCCAGTACCCGACCGCTTGCGAGTTGTTGGTGGCAATGACCAAAACTTCCGCATCAATGTGGATACTGGTGCGGTCATTGTTGATGGGACATTAAACCCAGGAGACCCCAACATTACTGGTGCAGCTTACACCAATGCGGATACTGACCCAAACACTGGAACCGTGTTGTACGACATTGACTACATCAGCGACGCATTGTTCATACAGAACCCGCCTAATGATGGCACCCTGGTAAGGGTAGGTTCTCTCGGTATCGACATTGACTCAAGAGGAGGGTTCGACATTTTCACCCAGAATGGCGTAAATGATGCCATCGCGGCATTGACTCCAACCTCGGCATCCGGCTCCAATTTATACAAGATAGATTTGAGTACAGGCGCCGCTACGTTAGTAGGTAGCATCGGCGATGGAACTAAGAAAATAGTAGGTTTGACAGCTGTCTCTCAGCGTGTCCCCGAACCAAGTCTTGCCCTTGGCTTAGTCGGTGGTAGTATCGTTGCTATATTACATCGCTACCGTCGGCGCCTAAAGTCGGTCAGTCAGTAAGACTTTTAGTAGACCGTCAAACTAGCGCCCAGGAGCTAATTTTAGGCATGAAAAAGAAGTAACAAACGCTCACAGGCGCCCGCCCCCACAACATGAAAAAGTAGGGGCGGGTTTATTTTTATAGATGATGAGTGGATTGCTTGAATTACAAAAAAACAGAAGGCTATTCTGTACACTGGGAGCAACTGTAATGGAGCTGGTTAACCAATAATCCGGATATTGTTTCTGTTATCATATATATTATTGTTAAAATAACGCTATAAACTTATGTCTCGACAAGTGCAATACGTTACAAACCCAACAGGAGAACGGGTAGGTGTATTGTTAGATTTAGAAACTTATCAAAATCTAACAAACTTATCGCTTAATGATGAAGAAATTTTAACTGGTATGAGTGTTGAAGAGTTACAAGCATTAGCAGAAATTGAGCTATCTCTAAAAGCACAAAATAAACTAGATGATTTGCTCGCACGAAACAAGGAAAACGAGTTATCAGTAGAAGAAACTGCTAGTTTAGACAATTTACTAGTGCAGATTGACCAGCTTAATATTATCAAGACTAGAGCTAGGTATACTTTACATAAACTTAAAAATAAAATAAAAGCATCGTGAGCGCGTATATTCCAGTTGATTTACAAAAAGAAGTTAGAGCTAAGTTCTACGACTGTTGTGCTTACTGCCGAACTGCGGAATTTCTGATAGCCATAACATTTGAATTTGAACACATCAGACCTCGTTCTGCTGGTGGAGAAACAAATTTTGACAACATATGCTTGGCTTGTCCTTCTTGTAATCGTTATAAAGCTTCACGTCAAACAGGTTTTGATGAAGAACAAGGGCAAGAAGTTACTTTATTTCATCCGCAACAACAATTATGGGAGGAACATTTTACTTGGAATGAAGATTGCACAGAAATTATAGGAATTACAGAGATTGGTCGAGCAACAATTTCCGTATTAAAAATGAATCGTCCACAATTGATACGTATACGTAAAATGTGGGTGGAAATGGGAGAACATCCTCCAAATATCTAAATTAATGACATCTGACATCACAGCAACATATACACCAAATAGCTGGCATGGCAAATTAGATTTAGTGTATGCACATCGCCAAGGCGCCACACAATTAATTCATGCCCATCACCAAGCACCCTTAAAAGTGCAGCGTCCATTTTACCCGGAAGGTAAATTAGTATGTCATAGTGTGATATTACATACTGCTGGGGGTGTTGTTGGAGGTGATAAATTATCTAGTAATTTTCAGCTTCGGCCAAACTCACAAGTATTAATTACAACAGCAGCAGCAGGTAAGATTTATCGAAGTAACGGGCGCCTAGCTATGCAAAACATCGATATTAAAGTTGATGCAGGCGCCACTTTAGAATGGCTACCGCAAGAAACGATTGTTTTTGATGGCGCCATATATCGCCAAGACACACGTATAAATTTAGCTGAAAACGCTACATTGATAGGCTGGGAAATTACGCGATTTGGACGTAGCGCGCGGGGTGAGAAGTTTTTACAGGGTAATTGGAAAAGTTACACAGAAGTTTGGCAGCAAGGTAAACCGTTATGGGTAGATAGACAATGGTTGCCTGGTAATGAAGAAGTATTTCATAGTCCCCATGCATTAAACGGACAACCCGTTGTAGGTACTTTAGTTTTTGTCGGTCAAGCAGTATCACCAGAAATCATCGAAAAAACCCGTTCCTTATACACTCAGCAACGCCATTCGCCTCAACGGGGGGAACCCCCGCACGGCGATGGCTCCTCAGAACTCAGCACTCATCACTCATTTGGAGTTACTCGGTTAGAACATGGATTTTTGTGTAGATATCGTGGTAGTTCTACCAGTGAGGTGAGAAACTGGTTTACGGCAGTATGGCAGTTATTACGGCAATCATTACTAGGACGTTCTGACTGCATACCGCGTGTTTGGCAAATTTAAAGGGGTAGTAAATGCAGCTAACGCCGCAGGAAAAAGATAAATTACTAATTTTTACTGCTGCTTTATTGGCAGAAAGACGTAAAGACCGAGGTTTGAAGTTAAATTACCCAGAAGCAGTTGCTTTTATTACTGCTGCAATATTAGAAGGCGCCAGGGATGGACGCACTGTAGCTGAGTTAATGAGTTATGGTACAACATTATTAAAAAGTGACGACGTAATGGAAGGTGTACCAGAAATGGTACATGAAGTACAAGTAGAAGCAACATTTCCAGACGGCACTAAGCTTGTAACAGTACATAATCCTATTCAATAAATAATTATGAGACCAGGGGAAATTATTACGCCAGACGGCGAAATCGAATTAAACGCAGGACGCGAAACAGTAAGACTACAAGTAGCGAACACAGGAGATAGACCAATTCAAGTAGGTTCACATTTCCATTTTTTTGAAGTCAATACAGCATTACATTTCGACAGACAGCAAGCGCGCGGAATGCGTCTTGATATTCCTGCTGGTACAGCAGTACGTTTTGAACCCGGTGATGAAAAAGAGATTGTTTTAGTACCGTTAACAGGAAGGCGCCAAGTATACGGTTTCAACGGATTGATAAACGGAACCCTGTAGGGGCAGGTTAACCAACAATCTTCATCATCAACGAAAAATCTACTAAACCTGCCCCCCAAATCAATGCGACGGGCAAGGATGCCCATCCCACAAGAAGTTTAGCAAAACCGATTGAAAATGAGCGAAAACCAAAACCCACACCCATTAATCCGCGCAGAAGCAATTAAGCAACTGCAAGAACACAGCTTTTCTCACCCTTGGAACAATAACTCTGAAATTAAAGGTGTATTTTTAGGTGAAGCTGTGGGTTTACAAAGGATTGGAATTACTTTAGCGCATATTCCACCTGGTAAAGAATCCTTCATTTACCACTCGCATCAATTTGAAGAAGAATTTATATATATTCTTTCTGGACGGGGTATCGCAGAAATTGACGATGAAGAATTTGAAGTAGGCGCCGGTGACTTCATGGGTTTCCCCACACCCTCAGTAGCGCACCATCTTCACAACCCCTTTGACGAAAACCTAGTTTATATAGTTGGTGGAGAAAGGCGCCAAGTAGATATAGCAGATTTTCCTCGCTTGCAAAAACGAATGTTCCGCAACGGAAGAGAAGTACAAATAGTAGACTGGGACGACCTCAAACCAATGCAATAAAACTTATACTGCAAATTGGACTCATGTCATGCTGAGGAACGTAAACGCAGTTTTCCCGTTATCCGAAGGATATCCCGAAGGGTAGGGTAGCATCTAGTACAAAGCATTTATGTGATACTGCAGTACAAAGCATCTAGAACAAAGCAATTTTATCCCTCAACTTGGGAATAATACGCTCATAGACACTATTGAGCAGCCTATACCCATGCCAGAAGACTTAAAAATTTGGGAAGTAACTCCAGAAGATAAGCTAAAAAATATAAGCAAAGCTAAATTGAATCTAGAAGAACGTCTAGAAAAATGGCTAGAAAATGATATATCTATTTTGTCAACAGACCTTTTATTAATTGGAAGGCAGGTAAGTACTAGGGTGTTGACTTTGTGGGAAATTAGGTCAAAATCGTTCATACAACTTTTGTGTCTAAACTAAAAGCTCAAAGCAGCTATAATACAAGGCTTAACACTGGCGCCACCAGACACAGATTGTGCATGAAAAATTATTGTCCCCGAAGCATCAGAGTCAACACCCTAGGTAAGTACAGCTTACAACGGTGTAATTGACTTACTATGCTTAAACAGCAAAGGAGATGTAGTAGTTATTGAACTCAAGCGCGATAAAACATCTAGAGAAGTAACAGCACAAGCTTTAGATTATGCATCATGGGTTAAAGATTTGTCGTATGATAGTATCAACGCTATTGCAAATCAATACTTTGCAGGCAAAAATGAACTAGAAGCTGCATTCCCTTGAAAAATTTGGCACCGAAATTCCAGAAACAATAAATAGTCAACATCAAATTATCATAGTAGCCTCAGCAATAGACAATAGCACAGAACGTATTATTACTCCCGGTTCGCTCATTTTTTAATGAGTTAGAGAAAATAAGCAGTTATAAG
>ERZ1066120.1006-NODE-1006-length-20225-cov-31.890679_pt1 | contig 20225 bp, 12 predicted proteins | sample MGYA00382767_ERZ1066120 | MGnify/ENA primary metagenome ERZ1066120 (study PRJEB33369, sample SAMEA5778350) | biofilm metagenome | biome: Industrial cooling water; feature: Water cooling tower basin; material: Biofilm | place: United Arab Emirates | collected...
TGCAACCAGAACTGGAAAACAGCGACTTTATAATTTTATCAGCGCAAGAAATAAATAAGGGAAGTGACTATACCGATATATATGGTATCATCGCAGCAAATACTATTCACGAAATAAAATCTATCGAGCAAAAATTGCAGCAAAAGGGTTTGTTAATTGTTTAATTGTTTAATACTAGAGGTTGACAGTATTTTTTTCTGTTATGCACATAGCAATACCCTTTTCGTAATAAGCTGCTTCATTAATAAAAATCGGGTAAACTGTCGATGCTCCCTCATAAAAAATTTCTTGACCATCAAACGTTAGAAATATCGGGTCTCCTGCATTTAAAGGTTGATAATCTTGAAACTGACGTGATGGATGAATCATTGCTTCAATTTCACCTTGTGCGTTTCTCGGATAATCGATGGCGCCTGTATAATTATAAATAGTAATGGAACTTGGTATTTTAGGGAGTTTACCTTGATTGTATGCTTCAAAATAATCTAAAGCAGCAAGTATTAGTTTTTCTGTTTTCTGAAAAAGTTCTGCATTTAATATACCTTGAGCAACGGCGCCAACTTCAATAGCAAAACCCAATTCGCTCAAAGAATCAAGATATACAGCATTTTGAGATTTAGGAGAACAGCAAACCTTTACATCATCACTAATCAAACTTAAATAACTAGATAAACCCAGTAAAAAAGGATGCTCACTACTTAATAAAATGCTTAATCCCATGTTAGATGTTGTAGTGTGTAAATCAATAATTACATCACAAGCTTTACCTTGCCCAGATAATAAAATTTGTTGAATTTCTTTCGCGCGCGTATCTTCATAACTAGAAAGGTTAGCATTTTGTAAATCAGCACGACTAAAACAGCGATTTAAATCTTTATCAATATACCGTCTACATTCTTCAATAGCTTTAGGATTTCCAAATACAACCTGAGATGAAAAACTAGGTCGAGTTATTAAATCTTGATTATTAGCAAACTTTTTGGCTAAGTAGACACCCGTCAACTCGTTACCGTGAGTCCCACCCACTATTGCCACAGTACTGATTTTATTCATAAAGTAGATGTAAGTAAAATTAGATACAAGTATTTGAAGAATTGTTAAAGGGCGAGTAGAATTACCGCGTGTGTATATATAGATGATAAATAGGAATTGATGTTGAAAGTAATTTTATCGCGTGTGGGGTTAATGACTGTTTGCTGTTTAATGGTTGCCTGTACGCAAGCACAGGATAATCAAGCAGCGAGTACTCCCACCGAAGCACCAACAGCTACCAACGTAACCGCAACACCAACACCCACTGTTACAGCAACAGCAACAGCGACTGCAACCCCAGGTGCATCAACTGGCGCCGGAAAAGTTGTTACCACGCCTTCAGGGTTAAAGTATGAAGTACTCAAACCAGGTACAGGCGCCACGCCCAAAACAGGTCAAACTGTCACCGTTCACTATACAGGTACTTTAGAAAACGGCACCAAGTTTGATAGTTCGCGTGATAGAGGAGAGCCTTTTGAGTTTCAAATTGGCACTGGGCAAGTAATTAAAGGTTGGGACGAAGGTTTAAGCACGATGAAAGTTGGCGAGCGTCGTAAATTAATCATCCCATCTAACTTGGGTTATGGAGAACGTGGAGCTGGTGCTGATATTCCTCCAAATGCAACTTTGATTTTTGATGTCGAGTTATTAGGAATCAAGTAGTTAGTAGTATTAATTTTAGTTAGTCATAGCACAAATCTCTTGTGGAGTGGGCATCCTTGCCCGCCCCTCTCCTCAACCATTAAGTTAAAAATTTCGATGTAGGAATTACAGATGTCGGCGCCCTTCTATTATCATTTCTACCTAACTGGCTAGCAATAAAGTAAGAAATAATACCTAATATCAATGTAACAGCTAGAGTAATGCCAACAATTTTTAAAGTATTACCAGAATTACGAGATGTTGATTTATCTTTTCTAGGCTGATAAATTGTACCATCTGGCGCCTGTTGTGGTGTTTGATTGCTAGCAGGTTTTGGTTGATATATTGTATTATCGGGTGTTTGATTAGGTATTTGATGATTGCCAGCACGATGCTGTTGCATTATTGTATCTTCGATAGTATTTTGATTACCTGAATTTGTCGCTGGTCGTGGTTGAAATAATGTTTTATCTGGTGGTGTTAGTTTATTTTCACTGTTAGAAACGCGCGGTTGTACAATTGTACCTTCTGGGGGAATTTGTGGCGCCATTGGTGAAGGGTTTGGAGGTCGTTGAACTATTGTACCTTCAGGCGCCTTGATTGCGTTTGAATTTGACGTTGATGATTGAGGAGGTTGGAATAATTGAGTTGGTGGTGGTTGTAAAGGTTTATTGATGGTTTCGCTATTAGAACCTTGTTGAGGTTTATTTTGTGGTGGTTGTAAAGGTTTATTGATAGTTTCGCTATTGGAACCTTGTTGAGGTTTATTTTGTGGTGGTTGTAAGGGTTTATCTACTGTCTCATCGTTAGACACTTGAAGTGGTTTAGGAACAGTTTCGTTATGAGAAGCTGCGTTATATTGCTGTGGTCTTGGTTGAAAAATTGTTGTAGACTTTAAAGTACCAGCATTATTAGATAGAGGCTTAATTGCAGCTTCCAACGCTTGAGAAAGTTCACTAACTGAAGCAAAACGATTGCTAGGTTTTTTTTGAAGACATTTAATTACTACAGCTTCTAACTCTAAAGGTAACTGCTCACACCCACGTTGCTCCCGTAATGGTCTAGGTGGTTCATAACTATGGGCTAATAACCATGAAGGTTCACTAATTTGTTCACCTTTAATACTTAAACCAAAAGGGTCTGCCGCACTCAGCATTTCATAAAGGATAATACCCAAACTATAAATATCAGCACTTACATCTATAGTCTGAACGTTTTGAATTTGTTCGGGTGAAGAATAGCGAAATGTACCAATAAATGTTTTAGTAAGATTCGTGTGTTCAGAAGAATCACTATATATCTTGGCAATACCAAAATCTAAAATTTTTACCCACTCACCAAACTCTGTAGGAACTAAAAAAATATTATCTGGTTTCAAATCGCGATGAATAACCTTGATACGCTCTGTATTAGTTCCATCGCGCTGCATAATAACCCCTCGATGGGCAAGCTGCAACCCCGTACACACTTGCGTCATAATTTTTACTACACGTTCAGGTGGTAATTGCTTTTCACGCTGTAACAATTGTCGTAGCGTTTGCCCCCGCAAATACTCCATTACATAAAAAGGAAAACCTTCGGTAGTAACTCCACAATCACTAATTTCGATGATATGCTCGCTTTGTAAAGCAGCACAAATCGAAATTTCTCGCTCAAAGCGTTTTCTCATCTCACCAGATGCCACCAACTTATCTTTAAGCAATTTGAGCGCAACATCTTTACCAACGCGCGTATCAGTGGCAAGAAAAACTTCTCCCATACCACCTCCACCCAAACGTTTATCCAAACGATAACGTTGGTTATCACCAATTAAGCGACCTATCCAAGAATTATTAGATGGTGGGGAGTTCATTATCAGAAACCCATCCTATTTTTTTAATAAAGTTTTCTTGATTAATTTTAATATAATTAAGAATTTAAACCCGATAAACCGAGTTTCTTATATATTAATATATTATCAATGATTTAACACTATACCTTTGTCGAAATTACAAATACCTGAAAAATGAGTACGTTGGGTAGAGCGCAGGTATGATTAATGGTGAGATTGAAATGAGGAAGTCGGATGAGTAATGCGCTCTCTATAGCCACTGTTACAGCAGTAATTAAGAACTTGCTGGAGAATGGTTTAGTTGGTGATGCCATTGCAGCTAGTGTTGGTGATGTACTTGTAACAGCATTGCCACCAGACAGAATTCAAGTTGGTAGTGACGAGCGCGCACAAATCAATCTTTTTTTATACCAGGTTACGCAAAACCGCAACGTTGACTGGGTATCTCATGAATGTCGTACTCGTTATCAAAATACTAATAGTAACGCACGTCCGACACATCCACCGCTAGCTCTTGACTTACATTACTTGCTGACGGCTTACGGCGCCAAAGACTTTCAAGCAGAGATTTTACTTGGATACGCAATGCAAATGTTGCATGTATCACCCATTATTTCATCTGAAGTAGTTAAAAATACTTTGGTGAATGCCTCTCAAACCAGCACATCAAGCGTATTTGGGCAAGCAGTCGCTGGAATATCTGTATCTAATTTAGCAGAGCAAATCGGGCAGATAAAGATTAGTTCAGAATTTCTGAATATGGAAGAAACTTCTAAAATCTGGTCTGCTTTACAAACACATTATCGACCTTCGGCTACTTATCAAGCGTCAATGGTTCTGATAGAGAGTGATAGTACTGATGAAAAATCAGAGGGTTTTGAGGCAATACCGCCTGAACCGAATATCGAACAAGTTACGGCGCCTTTCTCAGAATCAGAGCAAAAAATAGTTGTAAGTAGTACATTAATTTTACGTGGTAGACAATTACAAGGTGATATTACCAAAGTTCGATTAGGTAATATAGATAAACTTTTTGTACCTTTTGATATTCAATCTGGACAAGTAAGTTTATTAGTACCACCAGATTTGCAAGCGGGTGTACAAAGTATTCAACTAGTACATCAAAAAATAGCAAGGACAGAAGACGCTAATAATTTAGTTGAATCAAACGTAGCAGCATTTGTACTACATCCCAAAATCAACGCTGTAGAGACGAGATACATCGCGTCTCCACAACAGGGTGATGAAGAAAATTTACGTTCTGGAGAAATTACCATAAAACTAACTCCAAGAGTCAGTCCAGAACAACGAGGTATTTTACACCTTAACGAAATATCCAATGAAAATAAAACTAAAAACCTAAAAGCATACTCATTTCCTGTTCCACCGCGCGCTCAAAACACAGACACACTAGTAATTCCCATCAAAGACGTTAATTGCGGGACTTATTTAGTACGAGTATCAATAGACGGCGCCAAGAGTGTACTTACTAAAAACAAAGCAGGGGAATACGATTCTTCACAGGTTACTATTTCATGACTTCGACTAACTTAAATCAAGATTGGTATGAATTAAACCAGCGCTACCTATCAGCATCCCTAGCTTTAGTACGCGGCGCCATAGAAAAATACATTATTAAATTACAAAATAAATCACAAAATCAATCAGAATATTCAGAACAAGAGTACCAGCATGAACAAGCCTTACAACAAGCAAGTGCAGCAATGTCTGTACCATCAGCGTTAGAAAGATTATGTAAAATTTTTGACTTGTCAGAATTTGAGCGCGACGTGCTGCTGTTATGTGCGTGCATGGAATTTAACGGCGATTTTGCTTCTTTGTGTGCAGCAGCGCAATCTGATACACAGCGAGCTTTTCCAACATTTAGTTTAGCCCTAGCGGCATTACCAAACGCTCATTGGGATGCAGTCGCTCCCAATTCACCCTTACGTAGGTGGCGCCTAATTGAAGTTGCCGAAGGTAGAGCGTTGACTCTCTCTCCTCTACGAATTGATGAGCGAATTTTGCACTATCTTGTTGGCAATCGATATTTAGATGAACGACTAGCAGGAATGGTAGACTCATTACCCGAAACAGGAGAATTAGTAGCATCGCACTCTTTGCAAGCAGAACAAATAGCGGCAATTTGGACACAAACATCAGCAACATCTGTATTACCTGTAATTCAATTGTGTGGTGCTGAACCAATAAGTAAAAAAATAATTGCCAGCAAGGTTTGTAATATTCTCAATGCTAGCTTGTGTGTTATCCCTGCCCAAGTCATGGCATCTGTACCAAGCGAACTAGAAAATTTTATTAGATTGTGGGAACGCGAAGCTGTTTTAAGTGGAAGTGCTTTATTACTAGATTGCGACAGAATAGAAATGACAGATTCTGTGCGTACTACTGCAATTGAGCGTTTAATCGAGCGAGTCAATGGGTTTTTGTTTGTAACTAGTCAAGAAAGAATACCTTTTTTGCAACGTCCAGTAGTAAGTTTTGATGTTCATAAACCTAGTATCGAAGAACAAAGTATACTCTGGCAAAGCAACTTATCGGAACTGGCGCCACAATTAAACGGGCAAGTTAAAGCGTTAGTAGGTCAATTCAATCTCAGTCCCTTGACAATTCGTGCAGCTTGTGCCGAAGCAGTGGGAAATTTTAATCATAAACAAGAGCAAGATTTAGGTCAAATTTTGTGGGATGCTTGCCGAACTCAAGCGCGTCCTCGTATGGAAGAATTGGCACAACGTATTATTCCCACAGCAAGTTGGAATGATTTAGTTATACACCCAACACAAGAACAAGTATTACGTGAAATTGCGGCACATGTACAGCAAAGATATACCGTTTATCAAACTTGGGGATTTGCAGCTAAAAGCGCGCGTGGGCTAGGAATTAGCGCTTTATTTGCGGGTACTAGCGGTACAGGTAAGACTTTGGCGGCAGAAGTAATAGCACACAATCTGCGGCTAGACCTTTATCGTATAGATTTATCATCGGTAATTAGTAAATATATTGGTGAAACCGAAAAAAACCTACGTCGAGTCTTTGATGCAGCAGAAGAAGGTGGCGCCATTCTTTTATTCGATGAAGCAGATGCATTATTCGGCAAACGTTCTGATGTAAAAGACAGTCATGACCGCTATGCCAATGTCGAAGTGAGTTATTTATTACAACGCATGGAATCTTATCCAGGTTTGGCAATTTTAACAACCAACCTCAAAAGCTCATTAGATATAGCTTTTATGAGGCGCCTACGGTTTGTAGTCCAATTTCCCTTCCCAGATACAACTCAACGAGCAGAAATTTGGCGCCGTATTTTCCCATCACATACTCCAACCGAGGGTTTAGAATTTACAAAATTATCTCAATTAAGTGTAGCAGGTGGCAACATTCGCAATATAGCCTTAAATGCAGCGTTTATAGCAGCCGAAAATCGCGAATCAGTACAAATGAAACATATTTTACATGCAGCGCGTGCAGAGTACGCAAAATTAGAAAAATCTCTAACCGAAGCAGAAATTAACGGTTGGATTCCTAAATAAAAATATAGACTTTAGTCTAAACATTAGCGGTAGTAACTTATGAAATAATAACGAAGATACGCCATTTAAATTGTGAGATTGGCGATGAAAGAAAAACAACAAAACAAAAAACAAGAAGATTCATCTGCATCAAGCAAGCAATCTCAAAAACACAGCGAGGCACCGACTACTCAAGCACCTAGTGAGCAATCATTTCAAAAAAATAAAATGGAAGCTCAGAAACTGCAAGTAAAAGGCAAGTATGGCACTCTGGCGCCAGAAGAACAGCAGCAACTAACTACTTTGCAGACAAAAATGGACGATGCTTTGTCTCATGAGGGAAATAAATCTCAATCTGGTCATAACCTAGCGAATATTTCTGTTAATCGAACTGGTGCGTCTTCAAAAGAAAAGCAACCTGTAAATCATTTACAGGAATTAGAAGAAAATTCTGATAAAAGTGTTGTACAGATGGCACCAGTAAATTCTCAAGAAAAAGCATCAGGCAGTACAAGTACAGGATTATTACAAAATACGAAAGATGCAAATAAAGAAAAATTTATACAAGAACATCCGTTAGCAAAAGACCTAATAGGTCAAATTAGCACCACACAACCGCACGATAAAATCCTTGACCAGTTATTTAATAATTTTAAAAATATTGATTTTGTTTATACCGCGCGATACAAAAATCCTGAAACTTTACTGAAAGGAACTAAAGAAGGAGACTGTAAGACTTTAGCAGAGACTTTTCAAACTGTTGCAAAAGAATATTTTGGTATTACGAATGTAACAATTGGAGCAATAAAAGAACCCTTCTTGAGCGAAGCAGGAAAACCTCCGCACAAAGGAAAAGAATCCAATTGTGACTTTGACGATGGCAAGAAAGGGTGGTTCTTCGAGAATCATTACTGGGCAGTATGGAACAACAAAATTTATGATGTATTATTCATGAGCAATAAGGCGCCGGAAATAGACAAATCCAAACAAAAAGACCCGTTAAAATCAATGTTCATGCCAGAAGGAGAATATTACGAAACAGAAAAAGGAAAAGTTGTATATCCAGTTGGAAACAGATATTCTACAGTCAAGTTGAGTGTATTTCAAAAAGCGCAGAACTTCATCAAAAACCTCAGCGGAAGTTTAGCAAGAGAAGCAGATAAAATAATTAACTCAATTCAATCATTCTTAACCAGAGGAACAAGAAACGACAGTGGTCTAGACATGTTACTAGGCGAAATAAAAAAGAAACAAGCAGCTTCAGAAGAAAACAAACCCTCATCGTAATAAGCACTTCAGTGCTTCCCCAAAACCTGCCTCCCGACCAAAAAAGGTAATAAAAAGATGAGCAACCGTATAACACCCCAACGCAAAAAAACTGCAAACTCAAATTTTGCAGCAACATCGGTGTCCTCATCAACCCCTACCATCGCTCCCACGCGCGGTTTTGGCGTACAACAATCAGAACCTGCGTTACAAGAAAGCCAAGAATCAAACGAATTACAAGAAGAGCAAAGTACAAAAGAACCATCAGAATCATTAACTCAATCACCACTTCACGACATTAGTCGCATTTCACTACGTCCCCAAGCAAAAATCACCGTTAACCAACCAGGAGACTCCTACGAACAAGAAGCCGATACGGTCGCACAAAACATAATGCGAATGGGGAAGGCACCTGAACAAAAATTAAATTCAAATCAACCAATTACCCCAGGTATACAGCGTCAGGTAAATAACAATAATAATAACGGCTTTGAAGTTAACAGTAATTTTGAAAATCGATTAACAAATAATCAAGGGAGAGGTAGTAATTTACCAAGCGAAGTACAAAGCTTCATGGAGCCTCGGTTTGGTGTTGATTTAAGCAACGTGCGAGTGCATACGGATAATCCATCGGTACAAATGAACCGAGAATTAGGCGCCCAAGCATTTACACATGGTAGTGATATTTACTTTGGCTCCGGAAAATCTCCAGCGAAAGACGAATTGACGGCACATGAACTAACTCATGTAGTACAGCAAAACGGAAGTAAACAGCTAAACCGACAAATCAGGCGCCGACAAGAGCCTGAACTTGAAGGTAAAATTGAGATTCCAGAAACAAATAAAGACCAAGAAAAAACTCAAGAGGCGCCGAATCAAAAGCAACAACCATCACAGGAAGCAGAAACCGAAAAGCAAAAAAATAATAATTTGCTCTCTGACTCAAAGGGAGCATCAACACAACCGCAGCAGCAAGTCACAGAAAATAAAACAGAACAAGCAGAAGGTAAACAGCCTCCTCAAACAGAAGAAAAGAAAAACGACCAAAGTGTAGCACAAAACGAGCAAATAAAAGAACAAAATGCCGAATTAAAACAAAATAATAATGAAATTAATAAAAATAAAGAAGGTGAAAAAGAAAAGCAAAGTAACGAAGTAAATCCCGAAAATCAGAAAGAAATAAAGAAAGAAAGTGATAAAGAAAAGCAAAATAACGAAGGTGAAAAAGAGAATAATAAAAATAATGAAGCTAACAGTAGAAATGAAAAACCTACTAATCAATTAGCTCCAAAAACAGATGCAGTTACTAACAATCAAGGTGTAGAGGGAGAAGGAAAAACTAATCAAACTCCTCAACCAACAGAAATTAACACTTCTGACCCAGGTCAAATAATCGACCAACTTAAAAATACACCTCCGACCCAAGCTTTTGCTACCTACACAGAAGCACAAAACGCATTACCCCAAGCTTTTGAGAAGCAAAAGCAACAAGTTCAAGCGACTATGCCAGAAATTCCGGCGCCTGTTGGTTTGTCACCCGACCAACAAGGGGAGCAAAAGGCGCCTGCTCAACAAAAAAAAGCTCCTCAAGAAGAGCAACACAACGCGAAAGAAAAAGAAAAACCAGATACTAACAAAGAGCAACGCGACCAAAAACCTCCTAAAGAAGAACCAGCTCCTAAGCAAGAGCAACGCGACCAAAAACCTCCTAAAGAAAAACCAAAATCGGAAGAAGATGTTAACACTAGTGCTGGAGAGCGTCCCAAAGTTGATACATCAGGGGATGCTGACCCATCACAAATTGATAAAGAACAAGCGCAGTCAGATCAGCAAGTACAAGAAGCTACGGGCAAAGCGATGGGTGAAACCGATCGCGATTTTAACGAGAAAAATATCTTTCCCAACCCCAGCAATGAAACCCTCAAAGCAAAGCAAGAATTATCTAAAATTTCTGCGGATAAAAGCAAGGGTGGTGACTCTCCAGTTATTGACCCTGAAGTTGCGGATGGCTTAAATCAAGGTTTAACACCTTATTATCAAGAACAAATCGCTCCCGAATACGAGAAATACTCCATAGGCAAACAAAAATTTGATACTGATTCAGAAAATGCAAAAAAAGATAGTAACAAGCAAATAGCCGACTTAAACCAAGAAACAACAGAAAAACAAAAAGAAACTAAACAACAAGCGCAACAAGAAGTTGACTCAGCGAAACAAGATTGGAAAAAAGAGATAGATAAAACCGATAAAGAGTATCAAGACAAAGCAAGCAAAGCGAATAAAGACCAACGTCAACAAGTAGAAGATGAGAAGAAGAAAGGCGAAGATCAAGTTGACCAAGAAATGAAAAAAGCAGAAGAAGAAGCTGCTGCCAAGAAGAAAGAAGCTGATGAAAAAGCTGCTGCCAAGAAAAAAGAAAAGAGTGAGAGAAAATCTGGCTGGGATAAATTTGTTGGATTTTTTAAAGATGCTTGGGATGCAATAAAAGACGCGGTATCAGCAATTTTTGATGCTGTGCGTAAAGTAGTGAAAGCGATTTTTGATGCAGTCAAAGCTGTAGTAAATAAGATTATTGACGTAGTTCGTAATATTATCGTTGGAATTATCAAAGCTTTTGGAGAAGTTCTCAAAGCAATAGTCAAAGTCGTGTTTGCCGCCTTCCCAGAAATATCTAAGAAGTTCACAGACAAGATTGATGGAGTAGTTAACAAAGCTACAGAAGCCGTTAACAAAGCAGCTGACTTTTTGAAAAAGGCAGTTTCAACCGTTTTAGATTTCCTGGCTAAGACTTTAGACAAATTATTAGAGCTAGCGCGCGACATAGTTAAAGGAATTATGACCGTGATTGGCATGTTACTCACGGGACAAATTAAAGAATTAATTCAAGGCTTTGATAATTTAGTCAAAGCTGCGAAAACAATGCCTGAGCAATTTGAAACCGCAGCGTTAGAAGAACTGCTCGGAGGTGAGGAACTTGACCTCGATAAACCTCTGTCACCCGAAGAACTTGCTCAAGCCGAACAAGCTGGAGTAAATATTCCCCGTCCAAATGTTGAAAATCCTGAAGATACACAAGCAGGCTCACAAGAAACTCAAGAACCTCAAGAATCTGGAGAAATGCCCCAGGCGCCTTGGACAGAGAAAAACGTTGGCGTTGATGCAGTTGAAGACAACATGGAACTTTCGCCGGAAATGTCAGAGCAATTAATGCAGCAAACCAATGGCGACGGTGAAGTAATGCTTGCCTCCTCTGATGATAAAAATCGCTCAATGGATGCAGTAATCTCCGAAACAGGACAAAAACAACCACAAGGCGAGCAACAACCTCAACAACAACCTCAACAACAAATTCCCGACGATGGACTGTCTCCAAAACAGCGCGCTGATGTTAAATGGCAGTTGATGAAGCAAGGTATCAAGAAATGGTTCTCTGATAACTGGCCAATTTTACTTGGTGCATTAATCGCTGCTTCTGCTGTAATTATTGCTGCCATCGTCGCTTCTGGAGGTGCCGTTTTAGCTGCACTGCCAATGATTCTAGAAATTTTGACCATCGTATTTGCAGCAGAAATAATTGCAAGAATTGGAGGATACCTCAGAGATTATCTCTCGAAAGCTTGGGAAGGAGATATTAAAGGTGGTGGTAAGAGTTTAGCAAAAGCACTAGCAGCAGGCGCCATTGAACTTGCTTTACTACTAACCTTTGAAGTTGGGAAAGTAGCTACTAAAGGTGCAAAAGCTGCCGGAAAAGGTGCAGGTAAAATCGCTAAAGGCGCCGGGGATGCTGCCAAAAAAGCTGGCGGTGCCGTAGTTAGAGGTTCTAAATACGTCATCAAGAAAGGTAAAGTTCTCTTCAAAGGTATCGGTGGAACACGTATTGGTAAACAATTTAAGAAACTTGATGACTTAGGTCGCGCGCTATTAGATCGAATGCGCTTCAAAGCCTTCCGAATTATCATTAAAAATCGTCGCTTCCGACTCGAAGGCTTAATTAATCCTTGGGTGTTACTAGCTAGTGGAGAAATCAAACATTTTGACGATCCCAAGCCAGAAAGTAGTGGGACAAAAAAGGGAAAGGGGAAGGCAAAACAAAAACCACAAACAGAAGAGGAGTTTACTACAAACACAGGAGAAAAAGGTACTGTTGTTGACGAGAATACTGCCGTTAAACATTTTACCGAGAACACTGGTACTAAAATGAGCGGACGAGACGACATATCCCCTGTACGCCGGATAGACAAAGAGGGTAAAGTTGAAAGTTTTGAGGCTTATAACGCGCGTCTGGAAAAACTACAGAACGACATAAATATTTCTATTGAAAATATTCCAAAAATTCAACAGCTTGAGAAGAATCTACAAACACTAAGGAAAAGCAATGCTGACCCTAAAAAAATAGAAAAACTCGAAAGCAATATAAATAAGCTGAAGGAGATGGAGAAGCTAGATCTGGAAAAGCTAAAAGAGGACGTAAGTAAACGACTGGAGGATTTGCGAAACCAGAACCAAGCGAGTGGGAGTAGCTTGGATAAAAGGCAGGAAGATGAATTATGGGGCAAGAATACAACAGAAAAAAGACCCCCTGATATGAGCGATGAGGAAATTGATAAATTGCTACAACAGTATCGAAGTAAGACACCGCTAAATGGTCAAGATACGAGACGTATGCAATGGCTCGACCATGAGAGAACCTACCGACAAACCAAGGCGGAAGTTCAAAAATCGAGAACTAATTATCATAAGGTTGTTGGTAAGACTACGGATATTAATGAAGTAGATCACAAGCTGATTACCAATGCAATAACTAAAGGTGATAAGGTTCTTTGGGTCGAATCGAAAGAGCAGGCAGAACGCATTTTCCACAAGCTGGACGAAATGACAAAAACAGGGGAAGTAATTACAATGCGACCACCGAAACCAGGAGGAGCAGACCGCGTTGACCTTCCGTTCCGTGGTCCAGAGCGACATCTATTCCCAGACTCTGGTGCTAACCGCGCAGAACACTTCAATGCCGAGTACATTTACAACAAAAATAATGTGAACCTGCATATTTACTGGGGTGATTTACCGCCCTGAGTAGGAGCTATCTCACGCTGCATAGTCTTTCTGTCTTGCCTTTCAATAACTATATTATTTATTATTTACAATCAATAAATTCCATTATGCCAGTGCTTGTATACGCTGAATCACCCCTGAATCCGCTTCGCATCATGCGATATCTATCAAATGTCGGTTTGGCGTTTGAGAAACACCGTTGGCTGTTCGAGAGCGTGGATGAACAAGGTACATTGGTGAATTTGTTTACATTTGGCTATCAGCCTTTGCGGGAAATATATATCCCAGAAACTAACGCTTTGGGAGAGCCAATTGAGGCGATACCCCTGGCACAGTCCCTGGCTCCAGATACCTTACCCACACCTCCCCTGCATTTTACATTGGTCTTTGAACCAGAAGCCAAAGTTCCACAAATAGTCGAGAGTTTAGTGATTAACTGGCAAGCTCCCATCCACTTAGTTTTTTCCCAGGCAATGATTCCGCCTTTTAATCAGCCTCCACGGCAAGTAATTGCTTTGATTGAAAATATTCTTGGTCATGAATGGGATGGAGATCAAAATCCAGGCTGGGTTCCGCTTCTAGATGACCAGGTACGTCAACGTGCGTTACGTGCGTTGGGTACTAAAGGGTTTCACAGCCTTTACTTAGTTGCGGGGTCTACGGTTCCCACTGCTTTACCTCTTAATACCCACGAATTGTTTGAAAAACGCAACGGTTTGACAAAAGTTGAAGAACCAGAAATAGACTATAGATTATTTCACGCCTTGCTGTCAGACTGTGACTGGATTTTGACTAGCCACGGTAATGTTCCTGATGTTACACCCTTTTGCTTTTACAGCACTCAGAATTTACAAACTGTTTTCCAAAAGCTATTGCCAACTGCTTCCCAAGCGCTAGTTGAATTCGATGATATCAATAATTTAAATCAAGCAGCAGGCATTACCGTAAAACCGAGGGATGGATTAGCTCTCTCAGAAATTATGCCACTAGAAATGCTGACTGGGATAACAGAATTATCCCTTGCTTGGAGCGATTTAGCAAGACTCGACGAGTTACCCACCTTGCGTGCGCTACGGCATCTTGACCTTGATGGCACACTAATTGACGACTTGCGTCCTCTCAATCAAATGCTCCAATTAGAGTCACTTTCCCTGCGTTATCTTCAACTGACTGACCTTCAGCCTTTGACCACCTTACCGTCGTTGCAAAAAATAGCCCTCAGTCGGATACCTTTTTGCGGACTATCCCATTTGGCTGCAATGCCAGCATTAACCTCCCTCAATTTAGATCTTCTACCAATCGATAACGCTTCGCTGCTGACTGGTTGTCAGCAACTGCACGACATTTCGCTTAACCGCACACCTTTAAAACAGCTTGATGAGATTGCCCAGTTACGCTCTTTGGAACGGCTTTCCATCTGCTCCACACCTGTGACAAATATTACGCCTTTGACCGCCCTACCTAATCTCAAGGAACTATTGATGGATGGGTGTGCTTTAGAAGACTTCAGCCCTATTACTGAAATAGAAAAACTCACGACATTTCATATGGTCGGGTTAGACGCACCACAACTGCCGCTTCCGGATTTGTCTCCCCTTACTACCATGCAGGGGCTGAAAAAATTATACCTGCATAACACCACCTTTGCAGTTATGCCATCTGGGTCGCTAGCTGGGACGTTGGAAAAACTCGACATTTCCGCCACCCTGACTAATGAACTAAGCTGGCTAACCAATTTAGAACTCCTGCGCGATTTAGAAATAGCACACATAGAGGCGCCTGATCTTAGCCCGTTAGCAGCAATGAGCAGCTTAGAAGCTTTAAATGTTGCAGGTTGTAAGGTTGGTGATTTGGTATGGCTGACAAATCTTAATCAACTGCGTACTCTAAACTTGAACCTCACTGAAATTTATAATTTCCAACCAATTGCTAATCTTTCTAGTTTGCGTTCATTAAGTCTTGGTGGAGCGTACATCAATTCTCCTAACGACCAATCAGATTACAAATTGGATATTTTATGTGCTATTGACAAGCTTGAGGAACTAAATATATCTGGTTGGGAAATAGGAGCGTTCACAGGGCTTGCTAATTTAAAGCATCTCCGGTTGCTAGACCTGTCCTACACAGACATTGAAGACACAGCTTTGCTGCGCGAAATAACACAGTTAACTGACTTAGACCTCAGTGAAACCCCCATCCGCTCCCTGAATGGGCTTATAAATATGCTACACTTGCGGCGCCTCAATCTTAACAACACCTCGGTTGAAAATCTCAGCCCTATTAGTTTGGCAACCGAACTAAAAGAGTTAAGCCTGCGAAACACAGCAATAAATAACCTGGAGGTTCTTGGTGGCTTCAATAAATTGAAAAAGCTGGATTTGCGTGGTATCCCCAACAGAGATTGCGATTTTTCGCCGTTACTCGAACTACCTCGATTAAGACTTTTACGCTTGGAGTCTCATGGCATAAATTATGATGTCCTTACTGCTTTGATGCGGCGCCATCGGGTAGTAATAAGACCTACCTAAGCAAGTATTAAGATTTTGGATAAAGCCTTTATAAATGTTTTTCCTTTCTCAGATTATAACAATATGAATACTCAGGTTAATAATGTTCAAATCGATACCGAGCTAACACTAAGTGATACTTCAATATTACCTCTAACAGTCCGTACACTGAATGTCTCACTAATTAAGCAAAACCGCAAAATTAGCGAGTGCCGTCTCACATTCCAAGTGAACCTAAAAATTTACCAACGTATCGAAACTGAGGCTTTATTAAACCTCAAACCAGAAATCCGTAGTCCTTTTTATGGTAAAACCTTTCTCCCATCTCCCGACATTCAAATCGAGGTTAGTCTAGACTCAGATTTACTACCTCAACTCACAAAACACGCAAAAAATAACACCCAAGCTTTAGCTTACCTGCAACATCTTAGCCAAGAACAGCCAAACCACCCTTTACTATCTCCCTACAGTTGGTATGCATTAAAAGTAAAGCAGCAACAAGAGAAAGGTGAAGTTGGTTATAGTACTTTATGGCTTTATCTTAAACCTTCTGATATTACCTCTGATGGTATTGATAACAAAAAGCTGAACGAGGCAATGTTTGATTTTGCCAAAGATTTCGCTAATGCAAATCAACTACATACTTTGGAGGAAGATATTTCTAAAGATATTTCTAACATTCTGACTTCTTCAAATGTTGAGTTCTCCCAGCTTTTTGAGCAAGATATTACTACAGAGTTATCTAGTAATATCTCTAATAATATCTCAAAAATAGCTGAAGAGGCAGTTGCTCAAGCTTTTGGGGAAATAAGCGATGCTTTTAATGAATTGTCTACAAATATTTCGGAAATTACCGAAGAGACTACTACAAACAAAGATATTTTTGAGACAACTATTAAATTCTTTCAAGAGCAAAATTGGCAATTTGAGCAAATTTCAGATAAAGAAACTTTACAGCTCGCTTTTCAAGGTAAAAACGGTAAGTGGGACTGTTATGCTAAAGTTAGAAGCGAACAACAGCAATTGATTTTTTACTCAATTTGTCCAATTACGGCGCCATATTCAAAGCGCAGTGCAATTGCAGAATTTATCACCAGAGCTAATTATGGTTTAGCTATGGGTAATTTTGAACTAGATTTTTCTGACGGTGAACTTCGTTTTAAAACTAGTATAGATGTTGAAGGCGCCTTCCTAATATCGAAACTTATCGAAGGGGTAGTTTATGCGAATGTCACAATGATGGACGAATATTTACCTGGAATTATTACTGTAATCGAGAATGATATATTACCAGTAGATGCCATTGCCCAACTTGAAAGTTAATTTTTATACTTAAGATTTATTCATCAAGAAAGAAAAACTGTGTTTTTTAGATAAAAAATGAGAAAACGACTAGGTTAGGTTAACTCCTAACTTGCACATTCTAAAATCCTATATATAGCAAGGGTTTCAGAAAGATGTGCAAGTCCTATATTTTACTGGAGCGCGAAGGACGCCAGTCGGAGGCTCACATCTTGCACCAGTCCTAGAAACCGGGCTTCTTGACAAAGACTTTGCTATAAAACGTTGATTTTTCGTACAGAAGCCCGGTTTCTTTACGCTTATTGAGAATGCTGCAAGATGTAAGTTAACCCTCTTTTATCAGTTTGGGAGAAGCCAGTCTCTGAAAGGCTTACGGAGCGTTACCCGACTTTAGTCTATAATCATTATCCTCACTAATTCCCCAAGTGTAGGCGCCTCTTAAATGGTACGGAAAACTCTAGTTAAATATAAAATTTTGTAACTTAATGGGTATATATGTAATAGCTTTTATACGACTATGGTAGTTGCAAACAACTATAGAACAAAACAACTAATATAACATGACCATCTATGTTAAATGAGATGTCAGCTATTTTAGAAGATTTGAAAAACCCAAATTCTGAAATTAGAGAATTGGCGTTAGATAAAATAGGTACATTAAAGCCAAGTAATTCTATAGAAATTATACTTCCTTTTTTGTCAGATTCAGACCCAGGAGTACGCTCAACAGCGGCTTGTAATTTAGGAGAGATTCAAGATATTCGCGCAATACCCCATCTAATTAATATAGTTAAAAACGATAATGATGAGGAAGTACGCGCGGATGCACTTTCTGCATTAGGTGAGTATCAAAGTCCTGAAATACTTAATTGTCTCATTGATGAAGTTAATCGTGACAAACGTTCAAGACGACCGAGGCAAGAAGTTGCAAGGCAACTTAAGCATTATAACACTGAGGAAGCTGTTGATGCCTTGATAGAGCTACTTCAAGATGAGGATGATTATGTAAAAATTCCTGCTGTTGATTCACTTCTTGAACTAAATCGTCCTAGATTACGCCAAGTCTGGATTGATGCTTTAGATTCAGAAAATTGTTATCTGTCAGAAATAGCAACAAAAGCGTTAGCGAATTTAGAGGCAGAACCGTGCGTGGCGACAACACCCTAAATATACTTATAAAATGCGTATTATAGTTTATATGTTCTAGCAAATTGACCTATGGATATTCATTCTTTGTCTTGTAGCTCAACATGATGCTCTAATTGGCGAAAATCCTGAAAGATTGGCAGCCATAGCAAAGCAAACAGCACAACAAAAAGCTCAAAATAAAGGTGGATTGCGCGAATGGGAATCTTAAGCTCTCAAAACTATTGTTTATTTGTGGCACAAGAGTTTGAAAAAATTACCTTACCATCGGCGCCGGAACGTCGGGTTGGTGCTTCTCTTGCTGCGACTAATGTCATTAACTATATTCAAAGAGATTTGAATAATATTCATATTTTGATTAATGAGAAAAGCTTAACTTGGGAGAAGGCTGCACAATCGATCACAGATTTAGTATTAGAAACTACTTCATTGCTGTATGCAATAGGAGCCGAGCATACTGTGTGGCGACATTGGTCTTCTTTAACAGCACTCGGAATGTTTCTACAAGGAAAAATTATACAAGCTGCTCAATATGCATCTCTTGGGGGAGAGTGGGATTTTCTTAAAAACCTTCCACCTACACCTATAAAGAGTAAGCAAATATCAGAGCAAGTTATCTGGATGTTGGTTAAAGGTAACTTTACTGCTAATCTACCAGAAACTACAAGCAATGAGGAAGACAACGCTTGGCTTCAGCTCGCTGAAAGTATACCAGCCCAATACCATAGCCAAACAGAAAAAGCCTTGAGAGAGATTGCTAATTTCTGGATGGCAGAAGATGATTCGGAGTGGATGAACTTTCATCCCCGCAGTTATCCAGACTTTGAAACACCTGCCTGTGCAGTTGCGGCTATTGCTCGCTATCATGGCTTTACACCCATTTCTTTAAGTGCTGAAGAATATAGCTTTTTGGAAACTGGTCTTGCTATACCTGAGCCTTCACCAATTTTCCAAAATATTTTTTCTTTACCAGTATCCTCAACACCACAGGCAGTTTGAGATATGCCACTAATTATAAAGAGTCGCCGTGCATCTGTTGATAAGTTGTCCAAAATTTATCCTGATGCAGTTATTATTGATGTGACTTCTCGTGGCTTATCACCTTGGGTTCGCTTTAGCCCTTTTTATCCCCACTCTGGAATACCCGTTCCTTTCTCACCAGAAAAATTTAGCATGACGGTGGAAGGTATCTGGCAAGGCTTGAAGGTTTTTGAGACTACAGATGTCGATCCCTCCAAACTATCGATTTCCGACATGAAAGGAATAAAGCGTTCAACGCGAAAGTATGGAAAAGTGCTGGGACATCGTGTCGGTTTAACAGGTGATAAACTTCTCTCTTATGGAGAGGCTCGTCGGCAAATATACTTACCTTCTTATAAATGGGTATTAGATAACCGTGTTCAAGATTTAATCCACGAACTACAAAAGCTTGTGGCAAAGAAAACTGTCGTTTTGCTAGATTACGAGACTAACTCTGAAATTGACAACTTGTCGCGTCCTTTATCGCACGCAGGTCTTATTCAGCTATATCTGGAAGGTGACTGGCCAACGTAGACAAAACTAATTACACAAAACTAGTATATATAAATCTACATCTAAATAATCACTCACACTGAAAACCACCAATTATTATAATATAAGCATAAGAGAAAATACATTCCTAGCTTATTCGGCTTTTGGCTAATTATTAAGGCGCCAATAAAACAAAGAAGCTATTTTCTTGTTACAAACCAATCAACTGGCGCCGTTTCCAAATTAGTAATTAATATAAAGTGCAGCAAATTTATGGATTCAACCGACTAAATTTAATTTTCAAACCATCATGAGGATGGGGTGTAGGTACTGTAATCATATTGAGATTTTGGTTTGGTAAAAGTTCCCAATCATAGTTCCTAACTAAAAGTGCTGCAAAAAGTTTCA
>ERZ1066120.1011-NODE-1011-length-20164-cov-12.005570_pt1 | contig 20164 bp, 17 predicted proteins | sample MGYA00382767_ERZ1066120 | MGnify/ENA primary metagenome ERZ1066120 (study PRJEB33369, sample SAMEA5778350) | biofilm metagenome | biome: Industrial cooling water; feature: Water cooling tower basin; material: Biofilm | place: United Arab Emirates | collected...
AGACTACGTCCTGCCCCATGCCGCGCTGGCCCGCGGCGCCGATGTTATCATCGTGGGTGTTGTTATTGTTTTGGTCCCAGAAGCACTCGTCGGCTTGCCGGACACCATCCGTAACCCCGCGGCTGCGGTCGGTATAGGGTTCGCCCGGGTCCCAAATTCCGTTCCCGTTGCTGTCCGTGAACGCCTCGTCGCCATCGTATTGGTAGTTGCGAACGAAGGGCGCGCGTTCCTCGTCGACGAAATACTCGCCGATTTCGAGCTCGTTATAGTTCTGGTTCACCGCGGAAGCGAGGGTGAAGGAGATTTCGGTACTCGGGTCACCACTGGGCACGACGTTCCGGATTTGCCGGTTCACGCTTGCCTCGATGTCGGACCATTGCGTGTTTTCCAGCGACGCCCGGCGTGCCCCATCCTGGACCGCGCCTTGCAGCGTGGACTGGATATACATGGCAAAGCCCTGGTCGAAGACGCCCATCAGCACCAGCAGGAAGATCGGGGCCACGAACCCGAATTCGGTAACTGCAAGGCCATCTCTGTTGCGCAGCAGGCGTCGCAGGCGGGCGAGGCGACCTTCAGGCCGGAGTCGATTCATTTGGGGGTGGGTCATTGCACGAGCCTCAAATCGGCGATGTCGCGGGCGATGGCGTTGAACGCATTGTTCAAATCCGTCGCGTCATCGGCCTGGAAGGCGCGACCAGGGTCGGCGCAGTTGCTGAGATTGCCGGTCACCGAAGTGCCGAAGGCGATGGCCCAGATGCTGAGCGAGCCTCGTTGGGCATCGCACAAAGCTTGGAACCTGCGCGCGTGCAAAGTCGCAGCCGATGTTCCGGTCGAGCCCGTGATGCGCCGGGACACGCCTTCCAACCCATAGGATGTCACCGAGTTATCAGCTGATACCGGCTCGCCGTCGGTCAGGAAGATGATGTGCCGACTAATCTGGCCGCCATTGGGCCCGACCAGGTTGCGGCTGCCGAACATCCCTTGCGGCGAGATGAGGCGCAGGCCCCAAATCATGCCAATATCGAGATAAGTGTAGCCCTTCGGTTGTAGCGAATCGACGTAGGTATTGAATTCGGTTTGCGTCATCACATTGAGATTGCGCATACGCGCCGTTGGGCACGAATGGTCGGCCGCGTTGATCGTCGTCGAGGAAGTCACATTCGCAGTTTGCCCACGGTTATACGTCAGCCGGTCCATGATCGGGCGCCACTGCGTCGCCGCAGTGGTGCCGCCAGCCAGCCAGTTTAGGTCGAGAGCTCCTGTCGGGATCGGAGCGAAACTGGTCGCCGAAACAGTGTCGCGCTCCTCTAGACACCCGTTCCAAGTGAAGGATGCCGTATTGAGATCGGCGGCATCGGGCGTGGCCATCAGTTGGATCGGCGTATAAGGACCGACGCCTGGTGCTCGGTAGTCAGCCTTCATGCTCGTCGCGAAGGTGATCGTTGCCCCCGTCTTGAAAGCGGACACGTCGTAAGTCACCGGCTGATAGGTCCAGTTCTTGAACCTGAACTCGGGGACGTTGCGAATATATTTTTCCCACCGTACTTCGCGGACGCACGTCCGGTATTTACTGGTTTTCGCACCGTTGTCGTCTTCCCAGGTGCTGGATTTCCGCTCGAAGGTGATTTCCCAGTAATACGACCCGGTGGTCGGCTTGTTGATGACCGCAGCCGAGCCATTCTCGGGGAAGTAGAGCGTAGACTCGCCTACGCCTACCCCGGGCCAACTTGTGCGCGGATAGAGGTAAACCCGGCGATTGGTGCTGTCGTCGATCTGGAAAGCTTTGTTGTCGCCGTAATTTGTGCAGTCGTTGTTGGACATTTTCGTGCCATCGTCATCCTCTTCGATGTATGGCGCAATCGTGTCGTTATCCGACGCGTCGTATTCCTGTTCCAAAACGCTAACGCCGGTAGCCGGATCATTGATCCAGTCGTTCGAGCCGCCAGTGCTCTCGAAGTTGGCGACGCGCGATTCGACCACCGCATTGTTGACGAGGTGCGTGAGCGGAAGCTCTCCTGCAGCGGCGTTCGGCGCCGACTTGAATAGGTCTCGGCCGTTCACCGTCTGGCTGTAAGGTACAAATCCATAGCGCAGCTGACCCGCATTCGCTCCGTTAGCGGCCATTTGCGCGGCCAGAGTGGTATAGAAATTCTTGGCCGCCGTCTTGAGCGAGGCAATTTTCTCGACGCCGTTGATCTCGTCCGACATTGAGCCCGTCACGTCGAGCACGAAGACAATGTCGATATTAGGGATTTGGATGTCCGCGCTACAGGCTACCGATACTGTGTTGCTGCTGAAGCCAAACATCTTCATCAGCGTCATTGGTACGGTCGTGGTCGCGGTTCCATTCAATCTACCGTTCGCATCTGCGGCAGCGCTGAAGTTTGTGCCTGTGGTCTGGAAATCTGCATTCTGGAAATTGAAGTTAAACATGGCGTCGGCGCGAGGCTTCGCGGTCGTCGTGTCGTAAATCTTGCTCGTCATCGCCTTGCGTCCGGCCAGCACGGCCGAGTCGCAGGCAGCCTGAAGACGGCTGCGCGTCAGGTACATGCGGCTAGTGTCGATAGCGCCTCCGACCACGCCGATCATTGGAATGACCGCAGCGGCTGTCAGCGCGAAAACGTTGCCCGTCGTGTCGCGCCCGAGGCGGCGGAGGAAGCCTGTCTTGCCAGCGTTGGCTTCAACGCCAGATTTCCTCGTCAATTTTGCCATATGGATTGCTCGCAAAACGCTTATGGCGAGGTGCATAGCGCGGTCATGGAAAACGAAGGTTTCAGAGCTTTGGTTAACGGCGAAATAGAGATTACCGCCGTGCTTGGCGTGACGTGACGGAGGACCATAAGCCTCTCGAACAACAACTTGGCGAGGCCGAACGCATTGCCATTCTGTATGCGCCGGCGAAGTTGCGACGTCGCTATCGGTCGCTTCTTCTGCTGGATTCGCTGCTGATGCGAGTTGCGCTCGCGAGCCGAGAGCCCGCACTCGCGCAGCTCAAGTTGGCGTGGTGGCGCGATGCCTGTGCCTTCCTGCCTGGCGCACGGGGATCGCCGCTCGTCGCGGAACTCGCGATCGATTGGAGTGGCGATGCCGGGTCGCTCATCGATCTGATCGATGCCTGGGAAGAGGCAGCGGTGCAGGACGGCAGTGCACCAGAAAAGTCCGCAATCACGGTGGCGGACGCACGAGGCGCCGCTCTGGCGCAAGCCGCTGGCACCGGTTTTGACGGCCGAGTGCGCGCCGTAGCACGCCGCTGGACGCTCTCTGCGCTGGCCGTGAAGACCAGGAACGACGCGCAGAGATCCGCCTTCGCCACTGCGGCAGTAAAAATTGGCGTCGGCCGGCTGCCCCGGTCGCTGCGCCCGCTGGTGGTTCTCGACGGGCTAGCCTTTAGGGCAATGCAAAGAGGCGGCAATGTTCTACTGGGAGATCGCCTGAGCCCCCTAGCCGCGCTGCGCCTTGGCATTTTTGGCCGCTAGGCTATTCATGCTTGGTTCGGATAAAGGGGTCGCATGAACCGAATAATCGCCGGCGCGCTCGGCGCACTGATGTTGGTCAGTATCGGGCTGTTCTGGTGGCAGGGCCGTGCGCAGGTGGAGCGCGGGGCGCCGCCGCCCGCCGCGCCACAGCCCAGCTACGCTCCAACAGACCTGCCCATTGCAGATATTGAGGGGGTGGTCGGTCCCGCGCCTCCTGAAGCGACCGAGCTTACACGAGAGCAACAGCGCTTTGCGCGCTACGACCGCGATCGCAGCGGCCGCATTGCGCGAAATGAAATGCTCTCGACCCGCACCGATGCCTTCCGGAAGCTCGACAAGGACGGCAACAACCTCCTCACGTTCGAGGAATGGGCGGTTGCAACGGTCAACCGCTTCGAAGCGGCTGATCGCGACCGCGATGCGGAACTTACCCCCGAAGAGTTTGCCCTTACTCGTCCCAAGCGGGCCAAACGCGTCGAGTGCCGTTGCTAGACAGCCGCCGCCAGAGCATCCTTGGCAGCGAGATATTCGCGCTCTAGTCGCGCCACGGTGGCTTCCACCGGCGCAACCTCCTTGACCGTGCCGATGCCTTGACCCGAACCCCAGATGTCCTTCCAGGCCTTGGCCTTGGTATTGCCGCCACTGCCGAAGTTCATTTTGCTTGGGTCGCTCACCGGTAGGTTGTCAGGGTCCATACCCGCAGCCTCGATACTCGAGCGAAGATAGTTGCCATGCACGCCTGTGAATAGGTTCGTATAGACTATGCCGTCGGCGCTACCCCCGACGATCCCTTCCTTATAGGCCGGTGATGCATTTGCCTCTCTCGTCGCAATCCAGGGGCTGCCGATATATGCAAAGTTCGCCCCTAGAGCTTGCGCCGCCAGGATGGAGCGGCCGTGGCTTATCGATCCTGACAACGCGACTAGTCCCGAAAACCACGCCCGGATTTCCTGCATCAGGGCAAAGGGGCTGAGCACTCCTGCATGTCCGCCCGCACCCGCGGCGACGGGGATGAGTCCATCGGCGCCTTTTTCGATAGCTTTTCGAGCGAAGCGATCGTTGATCACATCATGCAAAGTGAGCCCCCCCCAGCTGCGCACTGCAGCGAAGATGTCTTCGCGCGCGCCGAGGGACGTGATCATAAGTGGCACCTGCCACTTGGCGCAGGTAAGCATGTCCGCCTCCAGCCGATCATTGGTTCTATGTACGATCTGGTTCACGGCAAAAGGCGCGGCCGGCCGGTCGGGGTGGTCGCGGTTGTAGGCCGCCAATTCTTCGGTAATGCGATGCAGCCATTCATCTAGCTCGCTCTGAGGTCGAGCGTTGAGCGCGGGAAAGCTACCAACGATGCCCGCTTTGCATTGGGCGATCACCAGTTCCGGCCCTGACACGATGAACAGCGGCGCGCCGATGACGGGCAATCGCAACCGGTCGAAAGGGGCGGGTAAAGGCATCGGCTCGCTCCGTTGCAAAGGAAAACCTTGACGGTCGCTATCCGCCATGCCGCGGCTTGTCGAGTGCGTCAGCGAGATCCGCCATCGGCGCCAGCTAGCGACCAAAATTGGCAATTAGAAATCCGCCGTTGGTTCTTGGCTAGACATCAATACGCAAAGGCACCTATCGTACGAGACGAAGACGGGGAAATTTTGCAGCGTGCTTACGGCTCAGATTGGAGCTTATTAAGAGTCTCCGACTAATGGTTCTGAGCAGAATGCGGGTGGGGGAGCCCATCGGTTTCGAGGGAGGGCATGGATAGTGCCGGACATGGAAGAGGATCGGCTGGACGAGGCCACGTGGTTTGAGCAACTAGGTCGGCTTGCTGAAGGGTTGGCACAATGCGATATCGGACCCGAAAGGCATATTCGTAGAGCCTATCATCTGCAGCGCCTCGCCCCAAAGTCGTTCGGACCCAAGATTCCGCCCCCCGCAGAGGAGCATACATTTGAGGCTTTGCTCGAAGCGGGCGCTTATGAGGAAGCGGTGCAGCGGCTTGTCGGCACGACTTGTTCTCGCGTCTCAAGCGAGAAATCGCAAAACGCGCCAAGTATAAACGCGAGTAACCGTGCGGGGCCCGTAGCAGAGCGCCTTCATGAGCCTTGCCAAGCTCGTTCGATGCTGCAGTCCTGGGCGGCAAGCTTCCTACAACCGTGCCCCGCCATGCAATAGCGGATCAGTCAGTCATCCAATCCGCCGTAGATGCCAATTCTTATGGCGTCAGATGTCGAGCGCGCGCCGAGCTTTGCGATAACGCTAGCACGATGGACCTCGACAGTTCGCGGACTGATGGAAAGGATCGTGCCTATGTCCTTGCTGCTATGGCCTTGGATCAAATGGCGCAGAACCTCTCGCTCTCGATCAGTCAATGCGTCAAGACGCGCCAAAGCGTTTTGTCGTCGTTCCACGGCGCGGATATGAGCGGACGCGCCGGTCTCTGCGCGGGCGACGGACTGTTCGAAACGACGCTGATCGAAGGGCCACTCGAGATAATCGACGGCCCCGGCCAGCATGGCCTTGACCACATTATTGGTCGACGGATCCTCACCGAAAACGATCATCGGGACGCGAACCGGACTTGCAGCCACAACTCCGATGACCCAGGAAATCTCTTCATCCACAAATTCATCATTAACTAGAAGCAATCCGTCACGAGGAGGGAAATTAGCAACTTCCTCTAGATTTTCATAAATCTGTGCCTGAAAGTTATGGGACGATAGCCCAAACGCAATCATCGCGCGGCGTCTTACGTCTTTATCGATGATGTGAACTTTTTCAGTGGACGATACCATTAGCACCAACTTCCCTGTTGCGACCTTTTGCACATGTCGCGCCTAACTGAATATTAGGCATAAAGGACAGCGGGTAGTTTTACCTAGTCGATCTTTCTAGGGTGTTTGCTTAGGGATAACACCCGGTTGGCCGCGCTCAAGGCGGCCAAAACGCTCGCCGTCCCGACGTCCTCGTGAATACCGCAGCCCCACACCATCCGCCCGTCTTCGGTGCGGCACTCGAGATAAGCTGCTGCGGATGCTTCCGCACCAGCAGCGAGCGCATGTTCGCTGTAGTCGGTTACCTCGAGCGTGACATCGAAGACGTCACGCAGAGTCGCGACCACCGAGGAAATCAATCCGTTTCCTCTTCCGGTGACCTTTTGTTGCAGCCCCCTATTCGACAGCGTGCCCACAAACAGTCGCTGGCCATCGGCAGCTTGGCGCTCTTCAAAATCGATCAACGTCAGGTCCGCAGCAATTGGATTGAGGTGATAAGCGGATTCAAAAGCCGACCAAACATCTGCGAAGGAAAGCTCGCGGCCCAGCGCATCGGCCAAGCTTTGAACTTCGCTGCTAAACTCGGCTTGCATTGATTTGGGCAGTTTCAATCCCTGATGCTTTTCCAGCACCCAGGCAAAACCGCCTTTGCCGCTCTGCGAGTTGACGCGGATCACGGCTTCGTAACTGCGGCCGAGGTCCGCAGGATCGATGGGTAGGTAGGGTACGCGCCATTCTGCAGAGTTTTGGCTTGCTCGAGCAGCGAAGCCCTTCTTAATGGCGTCCTGATGACTGCCGGAAAATGCCGTGTAAACCAGCGATCCACCGTACGGATGACGAGGGTCCACGGGCAATTGGTTGCAGAATTCCACCGTCTCGATGGCTTGATCGATGTTCGAAAAATCAAGCCGCGGATCAATGCCTTGGCTGTACAGGTTGAGTGCCATGGTGACCAGGCAGCAATTGCCGGTTCGCTCTCCATTGCCGAACAGGCAGCCCTCGATCCGATCCGCTCCAGCCATTAAGCCCAATTCCGCTGCGGCGACGCCGGTGCCGCGGTCGTTGTGAGTATGCAGCGAAATAACGGCGCGGTCGCGCTGTGGCAGATTGCGGACGAAGAATTCGATCTGATCCGCGTAAATATTGGGCGTGGCCGCCTCTACTGTAGCCGGCAGGTTAAGGATTATCGGGCGGTCGGGGGTGGGCGCCAACACTTCCATGACCGCGGTGCAAACTTCGAGACTGAAATCCAGTTCGGCCGTTGAGAATGTTTCCGGGCTGTATTGGAAATGCCAATCGGTGCCAGGGCGTTTTGCAGCTTCGTCTCGCAATGCCTTCGCCCCGCGAACCGCGATCTCCTTCACCTCCTTCCGGCTCATTCCGAATACAATCTCCCGCCACATCGGGCTGACGGCATTGTAGAGATGTACGATCGCGGAGCGGGCGCCTTCCAGGCTCGCGAAACTTGTGCGGATCAGGTCGGGCCGAGCCTGAGTAAGCACCTGCACCGTCACGTCGTCGGGGATTTGGTCGGATTTCACTAGCGCCGATATGAAGTCGAATTCGGTTTGCCCCGCGCTCGGAAAGCCCACCTCAATTTCTTTGAACCCGATGTTCACAAGCAGTTCGAAAAAGCGTGTTTTCTTCACTGCATCCATGGGGTCGACAATGGCTTGGTTGCCGTCCCGAAGATCTGTCGATAGCCAACGAGGCGCCCGAACTAAGGTGCGGTTTGGCCATTGCCGGTCCGGCAGCAGAACGGCGGGAAAGGGCGCGTATTTCGTGCTCGGGTCGCGGAGCATGGGCATTTTGCAATCTCGGCTAGCTGGTCGGCGGAGCGGCGCTATCCCTTGGGCGCCGCGTCGTCAGACACGCGCGTTCACGCCCAAGGGCTGATAAGTCGATGCCGAAATAGGTGCTGGACCATGCCCGCAGTCTTGCTGTTTATTGTGACAAGGGCAAGCAGAAGGTGCAGATTATTGCTGGATGCCCACGATCAGGTCGATCGCGAACAAACGCTATCGCCGTGTGCTAGCGGATGTTCAGCGAAGGGGTGGGGCGGGATTAGGCATAGGGCGCAAGCCCGGCCTCAGCCGATAGACCAACAAACCGTCGGGGGCGATGCGATGGGTCAGTTCGTAGTCCCGCGACAGCCAATCTTCGACAACCGCACGAGTGCTGACATTGCCCTTGGGGCCCGGGTCCGCCCGCAAGATGATGCGGTCGGGTCGCCTCGCCAGGATACGGGCAACTTCCCCGCGCGGGTCGACGCCGATTGCTGGACTCTCGGCAGCGAAAGTGAGGTGTCCGGCAAAGGCGTAGGCTGTCGGCAAGCACCAATCATTCAGCAAATAGGCTGCGGTCGGCCCGCCATACGAGAAGGGACAGTTGCGTTGTCCCCGCGTGGCCGCATCCAAGGCCGCGATCGTCCGCCAGCCCCCCGTTGAGCTGCGCTCATGCCACTGCAGCGCGTAGACCGCAGTCACCAGCGCAATGACGGTTATTGCCATCGCCGCACAGTAGCGCCGCCATTGTTCGAAACTTGGCGCGGCCCCGACGCACGCGGGCACCAGCATGCCAAGCAGATAGTGGTCGTAGAACGTCCGATCGTAGGCGAACAGGGACAGAATAGCGACCGCCAGCCATCCATAGAGAAACAGCCGCACTGCTTGCCCGTCATCCGCATCCGACCGGTTTACGCGAACTAATCCCAGCGCAGCAAAGGCGAGCAAGGGCAAGACCATGAGCAGGGAAGTTCCGAAATGCCAAAGGTAATCTGGGAGCAGCATCGGTGCGCGATGGGTTGCGGACGTCACGGTGGCGAAAAGCAAGGCGTCAACCGCCGCCGCCTGATACCAGATAACCAATATGATGAGCGAAGGAGCCAATCCGGCGAACGCGGCGACCCCTACGGCGCCAACAGCTGTCATGGGCGTGTGCCGACGCCAGGCGATGATAGCAAAGGCGAGACCGAAGTACGCCGCCTCAAACACCACGCTCTGCTTGGTCTGGACTGCCAGACCGGCGAGCAACATGACCAGCGTGCCCGTGGAGAATGCTCTCGCAGCTGACGATCGGCGCTCAAACAACCGCACCAGGAGCAAGGCCCCAGCCGCCATGAAAACGTTGAAAAAGACCCCTGCCTGGCCGAGCAGCCCGCCGGTGAGAGCGGTCCACCAAGTGTAGGCAATTCCGGCCGCCAGGGCGCCAGTCGGCCCGGATAAGCGCCGCGCCAGCAGATAGACGAAATAGGCTGTCCCAACGATGGCAGCGCAGGCGACCAGCGTCGATTGCCAGATTCCGTCGCCGCCGAGCGCGCGAATTCCGGCGTAAATCCCGAACAGGACAGGCGGCTTGCGGTCCCAGATGTCGACGTAGGGCAGGGCACCCTGCAACATGCGATCGCCGACCAATAGATAGAATTGCTCGTCGATATTGACGATCGGCTGGCCCATAGTGAGCGCGCGCGCAAGCACTGTGGAGAACGCCAGCAGCGCAAGCACTGTGGGCGCGCCGAGCGAAGCCCTATTCAGCAATGTCATTGCTGGCGAGTTAGTTCACTGCCTTGTCGACGAGCTTGTTCTTGCCGATCCACGGCATCATCGCCCGCAGTCGCGCGCCGACTTCCTCGATCGGGTGCGCGGCGGCGTCCTTACGGCTCGCCTTGAGCTGAGGCTGTCCGGCCTGCGTGTCGAGCACGAAATCGCGCACGAAGCGGCCGGATTGGATGTCCTTCAGCACGCGGCGCATCTCCGCCTTCGTCTCGTCGGAGATGATGCGCGGGCCAATGGTGATATCGCCATATTCGGCCGTATTGCTGATCGAGTAGCGCATGTTGGCGATGCCACCTTCGTAGAGCAGGTCGACGATCAGCTTGGTCTCGTGAAGGCATTCGAAATAGGCCATTTCCGGCGCATATCCGGCCTCGACCAGCGTTTCGAAACCGGCCTGGATAAGGTGCGTGATCCCACCGCAAAGGACGGCTTGCTCGCCGAAGAGATCGGTCTCGCACTCTTCGCGGAAGTTGGTTTCGATGATGCCCGAACGTCCGCCACCCACCGCGCTGGCATAGCTTAGCGCCAGCGCCTTCGCATATCCGTTGCCCCCGCTCTCGGCGCTCTCCTGATGCACGGCGATGAGGCAGGGCACGCCGCCGCCGCGGAGATATTCGCTGCGGACGGTATGGCCGGGTCCCTTGGGCGCGATCATGATGACGTCTAGTTCAGCTGGCGGCTCGATCAGGCCGAAGTGAATGTTGAGGCCATGGGCGAAGGCGAGGGCGCTCCCCGGCTTCATCCGTCCTGCCATATCCTCAGCCCAGATTGCGGCCTGGTGCTCGTCGGGAGCCAGGATCATGGCCACATCGGCCCACTCCGCGGCTTCGGAGTTCGACATCACGCGAAAGCCCGCGTCCTCCGCCTTGCGACGCGTGGCGGAGCCCTCACGCAAGGCGATCGCCACTTCCTTGACCCCGCTGTCGCGCAGATTCTGAGCATGGGCATGGCCCTGGCTGCCGTAACCGACCACAGCGACCTTCTTGCCCTTGATTAGATCGGCGTCGCAATCCTTGTCGTAATAAACCTGCATCTCGATCCCTTGCTTGGTCTTCAGGCGCCCGCGGCCCCCCGCATCATGCCGACGATACCCGAGCGGCCGACTTCCACCAGCCCCAGTTCGCGCATCAGCACCAGGAAGCCGTCGATCTTGTCGGGTGTGCCGGTGATCTCGAACACGAAACTGGCGGTTGTCGTATCGACCACCTTGGCGCGAAACAGTTCGGCGATGCGTAGCGCCTCAACGCGTTTTTCGCCCGTACCGGAAACCTTTACGAGCGCGAGCTCACGTTCCACATGAGGTCCGGCTTCAGTCAGATCGGTCACCTTGTGCACCGGCACCAGCCGCTCGAGTTGCGCGCGGATCTGATCGATGACATGGGGAGGCCCGCCTGTGGCAATGGTGATCCGGCTGACAGCATGGTCCTCGCTGATGTCCGCGACGGTTAGGCTGTCGATGTTGTAGCCACGTGCGGTGAAAAGCCCCGCGATCTTGGCGAGGATGCCCGCTTCGTTGTCGACGGTGACTGTGAGGACGTGCCGCTCGCTGGCGGCCGGCGTGATTTTCATCGGCCGTCCTACACCAGCGCCTTGGCTTCGTCGTCCATCGTGCCTTGGACGCGGTCGCCATAGAGCAGCATTTCAGTGTGCGCCGCCCCACTGGGGATCATCGGCAGGCAGTTCGCCTCCTTTGCGACCAGGCAATCGACCATGACCGGTCCGGGGTGATCGATCATCGCTTGAATGCCGGAGTCGAGATCGGCCACGTCCTCAATGCGGATACCCTTCCAGCCGTAAGCCTCCGCCAGCTTTACGAAATCGGGCAGGCTGTCCGAATAGCTGTTCGAATAGCGGCTTTCATAGGTCAGCTCCTGCCATTGGCGGACCATGCCCATATATTCGTTGTTGAGGATGAACACCTTGACGGGCAAACGGTATTGGCTGGCGGTGGCGAGCTCCTGGATGTTCATCTGGATCGACGCTTCGCCAGCAATATCGATCACCAGCTTATCCGGATGACCGAGCTGGGCGCCAATCGCGGCGGGCAAGCCATAGCCCATGGTGCCCAGGCCGCCGCTCGTGAGCCAGCGGTTGGGCGTCTCGAATCCAAAATATTGCGCTGCCCACATCTGGTGCTGGCCGACCTCCGTCGTGATGATCGGATTGCGATCCCGGGTGAGGGCGAACAAGCGCTCGACCGCATGCTGCGGCATGATGGCATCCGATCGCTCCGGATAGGCGAGGCATTCACGCGCGCGCCAGCCCATGATCCGCGCCGTCCAATCGCTTCGGTCGCGCGGGCGGCGAACTCCCCAGGCTGCGATCAATTGCTCAAGCACGCGCGCACAATCGCCGACGATGCCGAGGTCCACCGGCACGATCTTGTTGATCGATGCCCGATCGATATCGATGTGGATTTTCTTTGCTTCGGGAGCGAAGGCATCGAGCCGGCCCGTGACTCGATCGTCAAAGCGAGCGCCGATCGCCACGATAAGATCGGAGCGGTTCATCGCCATGTTCGCTTCGTAAGTGCCGTGCATGCCGAGCATGCCGAGCCAGTCGGGGTGGCTGGCGGGGAAGGCGCCTAGGCCCATCAGCGTGCTGGTGACCGGCGCCCCTGTGGCGTGCTGAAAACGGCGGAGCAGCTCGCTGGCACGCGGGCCAGAGTTGACGACACCTCCGCCGGTGTAGAGAACCGGCCGTTCGGCCGCCGCGATCATTTCGACCGCGCGCGCAATCTCGTGCTCGGTGGCAGCCAGCCGCGGCTGGTAACGGTGCGAAGCAAGCGGGGCCGCGGGTCGGTCCGTGCTCGCCATGGCGATCTGCACATCCTTGGGGATGTCGACCAGCACCGGCCCCGGGCGTCCGGTGGTGGCGATGCGGAAAGCCTCGGCAACGGTCGCGGCCAGCGTTTCGGGGCTCTTCACTAGATAGTTGTGCTTGGTGCAGTGGCGCGTGATGCCGACAGTGTCGGCCTCCTGAAATGCGTCGGTGCCGATCAGTGCGGTCGGCACCTGGCCGGTGATCACCACCATGGGGATCGAATCCATGTAAGCATCGGCGATTCCCGTGACCGCGTTGGTCGCCCCCGGGCCGCTGGTGACGAGAACCACGCCGGGCCTGCCAGTGGCGCGAGCATAGCCTTCCGCTGCATGGGCGGCGCCTGCCTCATGCCGCACCAGGATGTGGCGGATGTGCGGATTGCCGAACAGCTGGTCATAGATCGGAAGCACAGCGCCGCCCGGATAACCGAACACAAGCTCGACACCCTCGGCCAGCAGGCTGTCAATCAGAATGGCGGCGCCGCTGCGCTCCTGGGTCACGGGTGAACTCCGAAAGGCTCGGTCAGACATGAATCGGCCCGGCGCTGGGGTTAGAGCGCCGGGCCGACGGGAAGTTCGCAATGACAACTTGGTATTTCAATGTCAAGCCAATAGATGACATAAAAGTGCGTAAAGAGCGCTCTCATGGTAACTTTCCGACTCTAGCGCCGTCCAGTCAGAGGGTGGCTGATGCCGGAACCAGGTATACTGCCGCTTGGCATATTGCCGAGTGGCAGCCTGACCCCGAGCCAGCATGTCCTCGCGCGTCGCGCGTCCTGCAACCCAATCCGCAATTTCCCGAACTCCGATCGCCCGCATGACTGGAAGGGAAGGATCGAGCTGCCGCCCCAGCAGGTTCACCACCTCTTCGCGCGCTCCACTCTCGATCATCGTGGCAAAGCGGCGATCGCAGCGTTCTAACAGCCACTGGCGTTCCGGAAGCAGGACAGCGGCCGTAAGCTGAATGGCACCCCCGATGCCGCCGCCCTTGTTCGCCTGCCAATGCGCAAGCGGTCGACCTGTCCCCCGCATCACCTCCAGAGCGCGCATGGTCCGCGCCGCATCCCGCGGCGCCAGGCGAGCGGCTGCCTCCGGATCTTCGCGTTCGAGAGCAAAACGCGCCTCGCTTTGCGACATGGCGCGGATGCTTTTCCTGACGTCATCGTTGATAGGCGGAACGGGCGCGATGCCCTCGAGTAGAGTGCGGAGATAAAGCCCGGTGCCTCCCACCAGGATCGGCACCGCATCTTCGCTGTGAAGCCGTTCGATTTCCCCGCGAGCGGTATTAGCCCAATCTGCTGCGGAGCAGGCGACGGCCCCGTCCCACGCCCCGAACAGGCGATGCTCGATGCCGCCCATTTCCTCAGCAGTAGGCCGGGCCGAGAGCACCTGGAGATCGCGATAGACCTGCGCGCTATCGGCATTGAGCACAACCGCTCGCCGCCCCGCATCGGCTAGCCGTTGGGCCAGTCGCACCGCCAGCGCGCTCTTGCCGCTTGCGGTCGGTCCTGCAATGAGCGCGACCTTTGGTTTGGCAGAGGCTTCGAGTGTGCTCATCGCGCGGCTGATAGCAGAGGCGGACGGACTGGAAACGCGCCTCGACGCTGCGAGCGCGGCGTTGGAAAGCCGCGGCTTGCAGATCGCAGCCGCCACCATGCTCGATCACTGCGGCGATGTCTTGCAGATCGCGCTGCCCGATGGCGACCCACAGGTTCTGCGCGACGTTCTCGACGCGCATTTCTCGCCTAGCGATTTGTTAGTCGCTCGCGACACGATCGAGGTTCCTCGTCTCTTTGTGTCCGACATGGATTCAACCATGATCGGGCAGGAATGCATCGACGAGCTGGCCGATTACGCCGGCATCAAGCCGCAGATCGCTGCCATCACCGAGCGGGCAATGCAGGGCGAGCTCGATTTTCCCAGCGCCTTGCGCGAGCGGGTTGGCCTTCTCGAGGGCCTGGAAGAGACTGCCATCGATCGCTGTCTCGCTGAGCGCATCGCGCCTGAACCGGGCGCAGCAACTCTGGTCGCCACGCTGAAAGCCCACGGCTGCCGGACTGTGCTGGTGACAGGAGGCTTCCACCATTTCGCTGACCCGGTCGCCGAGCGGATCGGCTTCGAGCATGTGGTGGGGAACCGACTGGCCGTGGCGAAGGGCAAACTGACGGGCGCGCTTGCCGGGGCGATTAGCGACGCAGCGACCAAGCGAGCTACGCTGCTCGATAAAGCGGCGAAGCTGGGCGAGGGGGCCCGCACGCTGGCCACCGGCGACGGCGCCAATGACATTCCCATGCTGCAAGCGGCCGATTACGGCATCGCCTATCGCGCCAAGCCCAAAGCACGCGCGGCTGCCGACGGCTGGCTCGAACGAGGCGACCTGACGGGCATCCTTAGTCTGCTCGGCATTCCGAAAAGCGACTGGGTCGCGGGCTAAAGCCAGCTAGCAATCTGCGTCGACGGCTTCTTGCGGAGCGCGTGAGCGGGCACGGTGGCGCCCGGTGCCGGATGGCCGACTACGATGATCATCACAGGCTTTTCCCAAACCGGCCGCCCGCAGATGCGCCTCAGGAAGCCCATTGGGGAAGGGGTGTGGGTGAGAGTGGCCAGCCCGGCCTCGGTCAGCGTGGCGATGAGCAGGCCGCAGGCCATCGAAACGCTCTCGGTCACATAATAGTTCTGCGTCCGACCGTCCTCCTTGATCCCGCCTTTACGCTGGGCGAAGACGACGATGAGCCAGGGCGCCATTTCAAGAAATGGCTTGGCATCGTCCGTGCGGAGTGGCGCGAGCGCTTCCAACCATTCCTCGCCCGCTCGGCCGGCATAGAAGCTTCGCTCCTCCTCCTCTGCCGCCTCGCGGATGGCGCGCTTTACTTCCGGGGAGCTTACCGCCGTGAAGTGCCAGGGCTGGTGATTGGCGCCGCTCGGCGCGCTGCCTGCCGATTCGATCGCGGTTTCGATTATCGAGCGTGGCACCGGCTCGTCGGAGAAAAAGCGGCAGGTGCGCCTCAGCTTTTGCCGGTCACGAAAGGCTCGTGCGCGGGCAAGCGCGATCGTGTCAGGCAACTGCGGGAGCGCAAATGGGCGGGCGTCATCGCTGGGCATAGCGCCGCTTGTCAGCGAAGTGTCTGTGAAAGGAAAGCCCGCCTACAAGCTCAGCCCTCGCCGTGCGCCTCGTTCGCCGGATCGGTTTGGAGCTGGATGTAGTTCTGCAACCCCATCTTCTCGATCAGCTCCTGCTGCGTTTCGATGAAGTCGACATGCTCTTCCTCGTTATCGAGAATCTGGCGGAATAGCTCCCGCGTCACATAGTCGCGTACGCGTTCACAATGTTCGATTGCGTCGCGCAGCAAGGGAATCGCTTCCTGCTCCAGCGCCAGATCGGAGGCGAGGATTTCCGGCACGCTGTCGCCAATACGCAAGCTGCCGATGCGCTGGAAATTGGGCAGGCCGTCGAGGAATAGGATACGCGCCGCCAGCATGTCGGCGTGCTGCATCTCCTCGATCGATTCCTTGCGCTCGTATTTGGCGAGGCGGGTGATGCCCCAGTGATCGAGCATGCGATAATGCAGCCAATATTGGTTGGTTGCAGTCAGCTCGTTGGTGAGCGCCTGGTTGAGAAATTCCAGGACTTTGGCATCGCCCTTCATGGGTGCGGCTCCTTATTCGGTTAGCCGCTCCTAGGACGATGAAGGATCAAAAAGCCAGTGAAAGCGACTCGCTGCGAACGGCACGCAATCAGGCCGCGCGGGGCGCAAATGCGAGGCGTTGGCAGGCACGTTCCGAAGCGATGATCGCCTCGGCATGATCCTCGCATCCACCGCACTGTACCCGGCAACCTAGCTCGGCGTAGGCGGTTTCGAAATCATCCGCACCACGGCGGGCGGCATCGCGGATTTCATCGGAGCGAATCACGTTGCAGCTACAAACGATCATGCTGCGCAATCTATGCTACTGCGAATGACTTGCAAGTAAATTTTGGTCACGGCGATGGGGCTGGTCCTGCAATTAACATCGCTGTAAATTGCTTGGCGATAGGAGCTGCCCATGCGACTCATTGACCGCCCGCTAGTCCATCCCGCCCGCCGCATAACCGGCCGCCGTCCGATCAAGGCCTGGCGCCATTTCCGCAAGCTGGTCGCCAACAAAGAGGACACCGAGCAGGTCTTCCACATTACCGAGGCGCTCAAGGGCCGCCGTACGCATGAGCAGGCCTGGGCCTTCATCCGCTCCGCCGAAGGTCAGCGCGATCTTTCGGAAGAGACGAATATCCCCGGCATGCTGGACGACCATGCGCGCTGGGCGGACTGCGCACCCAACACGGTTGCAGCGCATTACATCGCCTTCATGCGGCGCGAGGGGCTTTCCGCCGCCGGGCTGGTGGCCGAGAGCGAAAAGTTCATGCCGCCCGAGAAGCGGCTCGGCGACCTCACCGAATGGTACTTCGAACGCCTGCGCGACACGCACGATTTGTTCCATGTGCTGACCGGCTATGGTCGCGACGCTCTGGGCGAGGCTTCGCTGCTAGGTTTCACCTACGAGCAGAATTACAACCGGGGCATCTGGTTCATCGCCTATGCCGCGGCCTTCCAGATCAGGAAACAGACCGGCACCCGCGCGCCCGTTTATGCATCCATCAACGAGGGCCGCCGGCTCGGTCGCGCGGCGGCCAAGCTCGCGCATATGGATGTCGAAGACGTGATGCGCATGGACATCGGCGAGGCACGGGCGATGCTCGGCGTCGGCCAACCCGTCATCTACCGCGAATGCCTGCACATTCTGGAAGCCGAGGGCAAGCTAAGCGCCGATCTGATGGCGCCGGTAGAGGCGGCGGCATAGCTTCGCGGGTCTGCCTTGGATAGTTCGACGCGTCGGCCCGGATCGAGTCCAGTAATGGGATTCCAGTGGCAGGATCGGTAAGCGAGGTTCACCTCAACTCCTTGCGGATCACCAGCTTGAGGCCGGACCAGGTCTGGTCCACGGCACACACCTTCGTATCGACCAGCCCCAGCGGCAGTGCCGCTTCCCGGATTGTGTCTTCGGTGATGTCGGTCCGAACACCGGCGGCCTTCTTCGGCCAGCTCACCCAAATTTGACCGTCCGGCGCGATTTGTCTTCGCAGAACTGCCAGCAGCCGCTCCAGCTCCGCGCGATCAGTCACGAAGACATGCGCAGCATCGACACCCTCGGCCGGATCGGCAACGAAGGTCAATTCGAGTGCATATTCGTCGATCTCATCTGCCACGATCTGGGGCATGCCCCAGAACCACACCCTCTGCCCGTCACGCAACGACAGCTTCTTCGCGAGAGGCGTCCCGGAATAGCCGCTGCTCATGCTTCCAACCGCGCGATCAGCGCTTGCGCTGCGGTCGGATTGCGGACCTTCGCTCCTGAAATGAAATAGACAAACACGCCGCGACCACCATCGGCCCAAGCCTTCACCTGCATTGCCCATTGGTCGAGTGTAGCAGCGTCATAGCCAGTCTCGATCTCCTCGACGGCGCGCTGGAGCCGGGCATAAGTGAAATCGGAGGTTTGCTCGTCGATCCGCGGAAATTTCTCGGAATCGGCAAAGACCACCGCCATGTTCCGCTCGCGGGCAAGGTCTAGGAACGCGGCATCCGCGAAGCTCGCGTCCCGCACCTCAAGCGCGTGGCGGAGCTTCATGCCATCCTGCTGCTCTGGAATGAGGTCGAGAAAGCGCGCAAAATCGTCGCGATCGAAGACCTTTCTTTCGGCCAGCTGCCAATTGATTGGCCCAAGCTTATCGCCCAGCTCGGTGAAGCCCTGCTCGACGAACATCCGGATCGAATCGCCGCTCTCGGCCAGCACTTTTCGCTGCGTGCAATAGCGCGAGGCCTTGAGGCTGAAAACAAACCCGTCCGGCACGGCCGCCGCCCAATTGCGCCAGCTCTGCGGCTTTTGCCGGCCGTAGTAGGTGGCGTTGATCTCGATGGCAGTCAGCGCCTGGGCGGCAAACTCCAGCTCGCGTTTATGAGCCAGACCCGGCGGATAAAATACGCCGCGCCAAGGCTCGAATGTCCAGCCGCCGACACCGACGCGGATAGTCACGCCTCCATCCACTCACGGAAGAAGCGCTCGTGTGCCTCGCGAAGCTCCGCAAGCCCCACGCCGAGCAGACTGTCGCCGCCGACGGTTCCGATGCGGCGGAAGCCGACCCGGGCGGTGTCCTCGTCCTGCGTGCCCGCTGCAAGTGCCCGATTGAGCGCCTCGGTATCGGGCACCGTTATCACATAGCGACCCTGATCCTCGCCGAACCACCATTGCGCTGCGGTGTATTCGTCATTCGCGGTGAGCTCGGCTCCTAATCCGCCCGTCAGCGCCATTTCTGCCAGCGCGACCGCCAGCCCGCCATCGGAAATGTCATGCACTGCGCTGACCAAGCCATCGGCGATCAGCTCGAGCACGATGCCCCCGGCCGCTTTCTCGAGCGTCAGATCGGTAGGCGGCGTGCGGCCTTCGTCGCGGCCTTTGATCTCGCTCAGCCACAGCGATTTGCCGAGATGCGAACGCCGGGGATCCGGGGTCGCCCAGGCCTCAGGCGCGATCAAGTAGATCGCCTCACCCTCAGTCTTGAAGCTCATCGTCTTCATGCGGGCGTAATCCTCGATGATGCCCACTCCGCCAATCGCAGGCGTCGGCAAGATCGCGCTGCCGCCTCCAGTCGCCTTGCTCTCGTTGTAGAGGCTGACGTTACCGCTCACGATCGGGAAGTCGAGCGCGCGGCAGGCATCGCCCATGCCTTCGAGGGCGTGGACGAGCTGCGCCATGATCTCGGGCCGTTGCGGGTTGGCGAAGTTGAGGCAATTGGTCACCGCCAGCGGACGCGCGCCGACCGCGCAGAGATTGCGATAGGCCTCGGCTATGGCCTGCTTCCCGCCCTCATAGGGGTCGGCATAGACGTAGCGAGGAGTGCAGTCGGTGGTGATCGCCAGCGCCTTGCGCGTGCCGTGGACGCGGACCACGCCGGCATCGCCGCCGGTCTGAAGCGTGTCGCCGCCCACCTGTCGGTCGTATTGCTCGTAGATCCAGCGCTTGGAGGCGAGGGGGGGGCTGGCCATCAGCTTGAGCAGATCGGCGCCGACATCCGCGCTGTCGGGGACGTCGGTCATCGGCTTGATCTGCGCCCAGGCCTTGTATTCCTCCTTCGAGAGATAGGGCCGGTCGTAAAGCGGGGCGTCGGCGGCCAGAGGCCCTAGCGGAATGTCGCACACCACCTCGCCCTGCCATTCGAGGACCATGTGGCCCGTATCGGTGACCTCGCCGATCACCGCGAAATCGAGCTCCCACTTGCTGAAAATTGCCTCCGCCATTGGCTCCTTGCCGGGCTTCAGCACCATAAGCATCCGCTCTTGGCTCTCGCTCAGCATCATCTCATAGGGCGTCATGCCCTCTTCCCGGCAGGGGACATTGTCCATGACGAGGCGGATGCCCGCCTTGCCGTTGGTCGCCATCTCGACGCTGGAACTGGTAAGCCCCGCCGCGCCCATGTCCTGGATCGCGACGATCGCGTCGGTCGCCATCAGCTC
>ERZ1066120.1012-NODE-1012-length-20159-cov-15.466226_pt1 | contig 20159 bp, 16 predicted proteins | sample MGYA00382767_ERZ1066120 | MGnify/ENA primary metagenome ERZ1066120 (study PRJEB33369, sample SAMEA5778350) | biofilm metagenome | biome: Industrial cooling water; feature: Water cooling tower basin; material: Biofilm | place: United Arab Emirates | collected...
TAGAACGCTACCTTCCCAAGGTCGATGTCGTGGGTTCGAGTCCCATCACCCGCTTCCCAAATTCCAGATACAGCAAGGACTCAACGCTTCTCCTGTGTCTAAGACTAGGGGTGTTGAGGGTAGCCTTAATCATATCCTTGACCCTCTAAGTTGGTATACTTTCAACTTGCCAGATTTTCTATAACGTCTTTGAGCTAGCTCATATTGCCGCTCGACTTCCTCGCAAGTTCCTCAAATCTCCCTAGTTCAAAATAGAGCCAATCCGGTCAATAGGATCTGAGGCATAGAGAAAAAGTAACGATTGACATCTACTTACCGAGATGTGTACTACTAGCAGAGCGAATTCGTGCCGGAATCAAATCGTAACTCGATAGCAAACATCTGCTTTTATAAAGGCAGCAGATTAAATTGGGCTAAGGATTCATCGTCGGCAGCAAGCATAACTTTAGCATTGAAGTAGGACAAATATGCACGCGGAATCAGATAGATTGGTACAACATCATGCGCTCCTGTCTAAAAAAACGATGTCGTTCGTCGCATTCCAATCCGACAAATGAAACAGGCAGGATGTAGATGAAACCTACATCCAAGTTTAAACCAAGTGAAAATATTTGTATCAGGCAGTGGATTCAGATGACAATACAATGAAATGATTGATTAAATTAGAAAATGGCAAGCGTGCGGAATTGTAAAAAAGAATACTTTAGGACAAGTCAAGTTTATTACTCAAATTTTTGTAGTTGCTGTCCGCTCTGCTTCTACACGAGTAGTTATCAGTCTTCGATAGTTTTTGGCAATACAATTCCTCTATTTTACTGGCATTATTCTAAAAAATCTGTGTTTAAGTATCTTCCGCCTCTCAACGAGCATAACCTTCCTTATCCCGATACCATTCACCCAATCGTGGTGCATTTTGTAATTGCGATGGTGCTGTTTGCGGTATTTTGCGATCTCATTGGATATTTCACAAAAAATCCCAAATTATACGAAGTCAGTTGGTGGAATTTAGCCTTTGCAACAGTTTCGATCTTCATTTCAATTATTTTTGGACAGATTGAAGCAGGTCTGGCAGAGCCTTACGCTGCATCTGTTTCAACGCTGAATGTTCACACAGTTTTGGGCTGGTCGCTCTCGGGAATTCTGGCAATCGTCACCGCATGGCGCTATGTGATTCGGTTACAGGAAAAACCGCAGTTACCCATTCCTTACCTGGCAGCGAGCGTGCTGCTAGCTGGACTAGTTTGTATTCAAACATACCTGGGTAGCTTACTCGTGTGGGTCTATGGCTTGCATACGATTCCTGTCGTAGATGCAATCAGAGGAGGTCTGTCATGAATCCAGAGCTGCTGGAACAGTGGGGTAATTTGGGAATTAATGGGTTGCCCTACCAAATTCCCATCCATCCCAACTTGGTACATCTAACTCTAGGGTTATTTATCGTAGCGATCGCCTTTGATATTGTAGGAGTGCTGTTTCCCGTCGAGAAGGCAGTTTTTAAATTCCTGGCGATTCCCGTTACCCGTTCGGCGCTGTTCGATGTCGGTTGGTATAACTTATTGGCATCGGCGATCGTCACCTTTTTTACAGTCATGGCTGGTGTGTTTGAAGTTGCTCTGGCTGCACCGTCGGCGGATGTCACTAGTGCCTGGGGATTACATGCCTTGGAAACGATGATTTTACATGGCGTGGGAGGAGTACTCATTTTGACATTAATTGTGGGAATGACCGTTTGGCGGGGCTTTCAACGCTATCAGTGGCGCAAAGACATGGCAAGACAAGTGCAGTGGAGCTATATCGCTGCTGGTTTATTTGTTTTTGCTCTAATGTTCGTGCAGGGAACGCTGGGCGCGCACCTAGGTGCTGAGTTCGGCGTTCACGTTACAGCGGATCGAATGCTGCAATTAGGCGAAAATCCCAATCAACTATAGGAAAGGCAAAAGTCAAAGTTCTAACTCAAGTTCTAACTCAAGTTCTAACTATGGTGCGATCGCGATCATGTTGAAACTCCGTGCAATTCTAGTAATGACCGTCTATGCGATTCTGGTCGCCTTGGCTAGCTTGTGGATGGCGAAGCAATCCTATTCCTGGTTTCCGCCAGAAGCGGCAGCAGAAGCGAAGTTGCTGGACGATTTATTCAGTCTTTTCACTGGGTTAGGCACATTCATTTACTTAGGTGTCATCGGACCTTTCCTCTACTCGTTAGTCTTTCACCGCGCCAAGAAGTATGACATGAGCGATGGTCCCCCGATTGAAGGCAATACCTGGCTGGAAGTTGTCTGGACGGCAGTACCATTGGTTTTGGTGTTAACGCTCTCTTTTGTGAGCTATCGGACTTACGAAAAAATGGCGGTGCGGGGACCGATGGAACTGGTACACTTGCACATGCCTGAGATAATCCAGCCTGCTTACGCCGACCCCTTCGACAGTACCCCTCAGCAGGAAATACAGAATGCGGCGGAAACTGCTCCCATCGAGCAAATTGACGTGACCGCTAAGCAATGGGCATGGATTTTCCATTATCCAGAACGGGATATTACCAGTACTGAGTTACATTTACCCGTCGATCGCCGCGTGCGGTTTACGTTGCGATCGCAGGATGTATTGCATGGCTTTTACATTCCGGCATTTCGCTTGAAGCAAGATGTCGTTCCTAACCACGAAATCAATTTTGAGCTGACTCCCGTGAAAACTGGAACTTATCGCCTGCGCGATTCCATGTTTAGCGGCACTTACTTTGCGGCAAATCAAGCAGATGTTGTGGTTCAGCCATTCCACGAGTATCAACAATGGCTCGCCGATGCTGCTGCTGGATCGCCCACCCCTGCCTTTAATCGGGCTGCTTTTGAGTACAGCCAAGCAAACGATCGGGAGGGTGCAACGAAAGACAAAGTAGCCGTTCGCGGTTGGGACACCATTCCACCTGCACCGCCACCTGTGGTGAATTATGCTCCTAAGCACGAACCGGATAGTCCGCCCGCGTGATGTGACCAAATAATTCATAATTCGTAATTCGTAATTCGTAATTCGCGAGTTTTGCAATTTTGACTTTTAACTTTTGACTTGCTGAGTAATTTATGACAAACATCTCGCTCGAAGCTCCAGAAGTCATTCGCGGACAGCCATATCCTGGTGCGCCTGACAACTGGAAGCGATTCTTCACCTTCAGTACCGATCACAAAGTCATTGGTATTCAATACATCGTCACATCGTTCTTCTTTTTCCTGATTGGTGGCACGTTGTCGATGATTATGCGGGGCGAACTGATTACTCCTGATGCCGATTTAGTCGATCGCACCGTTTATAACGCGCTGTTCACGATGCATGGCTCGATCATGCTGTTTATGTGGACGTTCCCTGTTTTAGTGGGATTGGGAAATTATCTCGTGCCGCTGATGATTGGAGCGCGAGATATGGCATTTCCCCGACTCAATGCCGTTTCGTTTTGGATGGTTCCTGTAGTAGGCATTCTCATGCTAGCCAGTTTCCTAGTACCAGGAGGTCCATCGCAGTCGGGATGGTGGGCATATCCGCCCGTGAGTTTGCAAAACCCGACTGGGAATTTGATTAACGGACAGGTGTTATGGATTTTGGCAGTGGCAATTTCGGGCGTGTCTTCTATCATGGGCGGCGTGAATTTTGTCACTACCATCTTCAAAATGCGATCGCCAGGAATGACCTGGTTTAGAACACCTGCCTTTGTCTGGTCGGTGCTGGGGGCGCAGTTAATTCAATTGTATGGGCTGCCTGCCTTGACTGGGGGTGCGGTGATGCTGTTGCTCGATATCACGATTGGTACGAGCTTCTTTGCACCAGAGCGGGGTGGCAATCCCATCTTATATCAACACTTTTTCTGGTTTTACTCCCATCCGGCAGTCTATGTGATGATTCTGCCAGCCTTTGGCATATTTTCCGAAGTTCTGCCCGTTCATGCCCGTAAACCCCTATTTGGCTATCGCGTGATTGCCGTATCATCTATTTTGATTACGGTTGTCAGTGGTTTGGTGTGGGTGCATCACATGTTTGCCAGTGCCACCCCTAGTTGGATGCGGATACTTTTCATGGTGACATCTATGCTGGTTGCCATTCCTTCCGGCATTAAAGTCTTTGGCTGGGTGGCAACGATTTGGGGTGGCAAGATTCGCTTTACCACGCCGATGCTATTTGCGCTCGGTGGTATTAGTAATTGGTTATTTGCTGGAATTACCGGAATTTTTCTGGCTTCTGTGCCGATCGATATTCACGTCAACAACACCTACTTTGTGGTCGGACATTTCCATTACGTGCTGTATGGCGCGATCGTCATGGGCATTTATGCCGGAATCTATCACTGGTTTCCTAAAATGACCGGACGCATGTATTACGAAGGATTGGGCAAACTGCACTTTGCCTTGACCTACCTGGGAACGGCGTTGACCTTTCTACCCATGCACCCCGCTGGATTGATGGGAATGCCCCGCCGTGTTGCATCCTACGACCTGGAATTTGCCTACTGGAATGTCATAGCAAGTATTGGCGGTTTTCTGTTAGGGCTGTCTACGCTACCATTTATTCTCAACATGGTAAGTTCTTGGATTCGGGGCGAGAAAGTAGGCAACAATCCGTGGCGGGCATACGGTTTAGAGTGGCTCACCTCTTCACCGCCGACCGTGGAAAACTTTGAAGAACTGCCGCTTGTGGTTTCGGGTCCCTATGGCTACGGTAAGAACCAAGCATTGGTAGGGAACATTCCCAATCCAGGCTTGACTCAATTTTCCGAATCTCTGACGCAGCAGCAAACATCATGACAGCAGAAAGAGCCATCGCGCAAGACGTTGAAGCTAACGTTCGACAGCACCAGGAACACGACGCAGCAGGCAATAGTAAGTTCGGCTTTATCGTGTTTCTGCTGTCGGAAAGTGTGATTTTCCTGAGCTTCTTTACGGGTTACATTGTCTACAAAACCACTACCCTAGACTGGTATCCACCAGGTGTGACTGGCTTGGAAACCAGAGATCCATTCATTAATACGCTCGTGCTGGTATCCAGTAGTTTTGTCATCTACGTAGCTGAGCGTTATTTACACGATAAAAAAGTGTGGGGCTTTCGCCTATTTCTATTAATTACTATGGCGATGGGTAGCTATTTCCTATTTGGGCAAGCGGTGGAATGGCGCAGTTTACCATTTAGCTACCAGTCGGGGTTGTTCGGCGGCACGTTCTTTTTATTAACTGGATTTCACGGCTTGCACGTTCTCACCGGACTTCTACTGCAAACATTAATACTGGGGCGATCGTTTATCCCTGGTAACTACGACAACGGTTATTTTGGTGTTGAAGCAACGTCCTTATTCTGGCACTTTGTCGATGTCATTTGGATCGTGTTGTACACGCTAATTTACGTTTGGCAGTAGGAGAGTCCTATGATAATTGACGACCAATACTATAACGTAATTATTGTTGGTACGGGTGCAGGCGGCGGGACGCTGGCGCGAAAGCTGGCATCAACTGGTAAAAAGATCTTGCTGCTCGATCGCGGAGAACTGATCCATCGCGAAAGCTCGGAGTTGGTCGATACAGAAGTTTTTAAGAAAGAGCAATTTCACGCGCCAGAACCCTGGTACGACAACACAGGAGAACCGTTTTATCCACAAACGTATTACGCCGTTGGTGGCAATACAAAAATTTGGAGTGGCGTTTTGCAGCGAATGCGCGAACGTGATTTTGAGGAAGTGCAGCATCAGGGTGGGGTTTCTCCAGCATGGACGCTGAAATATCAAGACTTTGAGCCTTACTACACCGAAGCCGAGAAGTTGTATCAAGTCCACGGTAAAGTCGCAGATGACCCCACCGAGCCGCCCCATAGCGAAGCCTATCCTTTTGGGGCAGTCGCCCATGAGCCGATGGTGCAACGTATTGGTGACACTCTTTCTCAGCAAGGGTTGCATCCCGTCCATTTGCCGCTAGGGTTGGGCGAGCGCGGTAGAACCGATGCTGAAGACACCGGAGTTAGCCCCATCCTCAACAGCGAAAACGTGACGCTTAAAACTGCTGCCCAAGTCGTTTGTCTGCATACCAACCCATCAGGATCGGAGATCAAAGCAGTTCAAGCAACAATTGGGGAACAGTCCTATTTATTTTTAGGCGATATTGTGGTGCTTGCTTGTGGTGCGGTGAATTCAGCGGCGTTGTTGCTACGGTCTGCTAACGAAAAACACCCCAACGGAATTGCGAACGGCTCCGGTCAGGTGGGGCGAAATTTGATGAAGCAACTGCTGTCGGTTGTGGTGCAATTAACTTCTACCACTAATTCTGGGTCATTTTCCCGCACGCTAGGACTCAATGATTTTTATTGGGGAGACAAGGATTTTCCCTATCCAATGGGTCACGTACAAAACTCTGGTGGCATTTTTCAAGATGTCATTTTTGCCGAAGCACCACCGATTTTATCGGCATTGTCTAGGCTGATGCCAGATTTTGGCTTGCGGCAGTTGGCAACCCATTCAATCGGTTGGTGGCTGAAAACGGAAGACTTACCCAACCCTAACAATCGCGTTCGCTATGTGGGAGGCAAACTGCGAATTGATTACACGGCGAATAATGTAGAAGCGCACGATCGCCTGGTATATCGTTGGGTTGATGTCTTGAAAAGCGTCGAGCAGACTCAACCCAATGTATTTAATCGTACAACCCACCCTCGCAGCGATATGCCCGTACAGGTTGTGGCTCATCAATGCGGCACTTGTCGGTTTGGAGAAGATCCAGCAACATCGGTGTTGGATCTGAACTGTCGTACCCACGAAGTGCATAATCTCTATGTCGTAGACAGCAGTTTCTTCCCCTCTCATGCCAGCGTGAGTCCTGGCTTAACTGTAATTGCCAATGCTTTGCGGGTAGGCGATCGCCTAATCGAGCAAATGGGTTAGCGCAGTCCAAAACACCACTAGGATGAATTTTCTTTTTAGAGCTTGATGCTAATCCTTTCCCAAGGAAGACGATGCCAATTGTGCGGATGAGCTAATATTTTTAAACGGAGGGCTAAGATCTTTAACCTGCTGAGCTACAGGTAAAGCTTGCCAAGAGCTGCTTATGAAAACACTAATTCGGGCAGTTTTAGAGAGCGACGAGAAAACGGATTTCCAACAGTTGATCGACCAGCAACTATCCACGACCGAGCGACGATATCTGCTGAGAAATGAAATCCTGCAAGCCTTTGCCAACTATTGTTACGAGCAAGAAAAACCAGTTTATTTCTTTCGCTCGTCAGCCCTAGGCGAACTGATTCATGCCATCCATGAGATGCTCCTGGAAGAGGATACCATCTGGTTGGTGATTCGCACCCGCATTGCCAGTCAGGAAAGCTGGCGACTGAGTGCCGATTTATCTCAGTTTGAATCCGTCCCCGTGCAAATGTTGCTAGATGCCCGCGATCGCGCCAGTGATGCCATCCAGTCCGATCGCTTCGTCCACCACGACCTTTCCCAAGTTCTAGATATTAACTTTGCTCCGTTTCATCGAGACACGCCCAGCATTGACGACCCTCGGAATATCGGTCAGGGGTTAACGTTTCTCAATCATTACCTCTGCAACCAACTATCGACAAATCCAGACTATTGGGTAGAGGCGCTATTTAGAGTTTTGCAACGCCAGGAATTTGATGGCATTCCGCTGTCGATCGGCGATCGCCTGACTTCAGGAACTCAGCTGCATGAGGCTGTGTTGCAAGCTTTAAAAAAAGTCAGTCAATATCCAGCAGATACCCCCTATGTCACGCTGCATCCTGCCCTCCAAGAATTGGGCTTTGAACCAGGTTGGGGCAATACTGCCGGACGAGTTTACGAAACCCTGGAATTGCTCGATCGCCTCCTAACGACCCCATCTCCTGCCTTGTTAGAAGCCTTTGTATCCCGCATTCCTGCCTTCTTGCGAGTTGTTTTAATCTCGATTCACGGCTGGGTGGGACAAGAAGAAGTGTTAGGACGCGCCGAAACTATGGGACAGGCGATCTATGTTCTGGAGCAAGCACGACACCTAGAACAACAGCTGCAAGAGGATGTCGAACAAGCGGGGCTGACTTGGTTCGGAATTAAACCCAATGTCACCATCCTGACACGGCTGATCCCCAACTGTGAAGGAACCTTGTGCAACCAGCGGCTGGAGAAACTAGAAGGCAGCAAAAATGGCTGGATTTTGCGCGTCCCCTTCCGCGAGTTCAACCCCAATGTCACCCAAAACTGGATTTCCAAGTTTGAAATTTGGCCCTATTTAGAATCCTTTGCGCTGGATGCCGCACCGCAACTCGTAAAACATTTAGGCGGACGACCCAATTTAGCGATCGGTCATTACAGCGATGGCAACTTGGTGGCATTTCTTCTCGCTCGTCATTTCAATGCAATTCAATGCAATATTGCTCACTCGTTAGAAAAGTCTAAATATTTATTTAGCGATCTCTACTGGCAAGAATTTGAAGCACAGTATCATTTTTCAGCCCAATTTACTGCCGATCTGATCGGTATGAATGCGGCAGATTTTATCATTGCCTCGTCCGATCGAGAGATCGTCGGCACTCCAGATGCGATCGGTCAGTATGAGTCTTACAAATGCTTCACCATGCCGCAGCTTTACCACGTGGTGGATGGCATCAATCTGTTTAGTCCTCGGTTTAATGTCGTCCCTCCTGGCATCAATCAACTGCGCTATTTTCCCTATTTCCAACAAGAAGCACGCGATCGCCAACTGTACGATCGGGTTCGCGACCTGCTTTTCGATCGCCAAGACTCCGCAATTTTAGGCAGCTTAGACAACCCTGAGAAACGTCCGATCTTAGCGGTGGGTGCGATTAGCCAAACCAACAATCAAACTGGGTTAGTCGAATGGTTTGCCCAATCTCAGGCACTCCGAGAACGCTGCAATTTGATTTTGATTGCGAATAAACTACAACTAACTGAAGCTAGGACTCCTGAAGAGGCGCAGGAAATTGGAACGCTCCATACCCTGATCGAGCGAGATCGATTGCAGGGACAAATTCGCTGGATTGGGATGCAACTTAAAAGTGAGGAGATGAGCGAAGTGTATCGCGCGATCGCCGACAAGCGGGGAATCTTTATCAACTTTGCCCGCTTTGAAGCATTTGGGCGTAGCGTTTTAGAGGCAATGCGATCGGGTTTACCTGTCTTTGCCACTGAATTTGGTGGCATTGCAGATATTATCCAAGATGGCGAAAACGGTTTTTATATCAACCCCACGGATTTCGAGCGCACCGCTGGAAAAATTCTGGAGTTTCTCGATCGATGCGATGCCGACCCGCAAGTTTGGTACAACATCTCCGAACGAGCCATTCAACACATCGAGCGGCACTGCAATTGGCAGTCTCATGTGAAACAATTATTATTATTCGCTAGAGTTTACGGCTTTTGGGATTACATTTCTCGCAGCAGTCGAGAAGCGTTGCAATGCTATCTCGATGCTTTATTTCACTTGCTTTACAAACCCAGAGCCGCGCAAATTTTAAAACAGCATGGGCAGCGATAAGTGGGGAAGGAGCGAAAATGAGTCAGTCAGTTAGTCATGTCCTGGGAAATCCTCAAGTTCCGATATCAACCGCACTTCCCCAAACCAACAACCTAATTTATACAGATTGGGTTTCAATCGAACGAGGTTTCGATCCGAATCAACTCCATGCCAGAGAAACAGTATTCACGATTGGCAACGGCTATTTGGGCACTCGCGGCAGTTTTGAAGAAGGCTATCCCCACTCGATGCCCGCGACTCTGATTCATGGGGTGTATGACGCGGTACCCGTGATGTACACCGAACTAGTCAATTGTCCGGACTGGCTGCCGTTAACCATTACCCTCAATGGCGAACCTTCATCTAGACGGGTGGAACAATTTCGCCTAGATCGAGGAGAGGTGCTGTCCTACGAACGACGGCTCGATCTACGGTATGGATTACTCAGGCGTTCGGTTCGCTGGCGCAGCCCTAGCGGGAAGACGCTGGATCTTCATTTTGAACGATTTGCCAGTTTAGCCGATCCTCACATTTTGGCAGTGCGCTGTCTGATTACACCGCTCGATTGGGATGGCGAGATTGAGGTTCATGCCAGTATCAACGGCTATGCCGAAAATCAGGGCTTTAATCATTGGGAATTGCTTGCCCAAGAGCAGATCCCAGACGACAGCAGCGACGATTTTCAACTCCAACCCGCAATTTGGCTTTCGGCTCGCACCCGCCAATCCCAAATTGAATTGGGCATGGCAGCAACATTGACGCTTCAGGGAACAGAGGCTACCTTCCAACTTGAAAGCGCACCAGGCTATCCCACCTTGGCTGCATCCTACCAAGCGGCGATGGGACAAACGGTGTTAGTAGAGAAGACGATCGCAGTTTACACCTCGCGAGAAGTCGAGCGTCCCCTAGAAGCAGCACGCAGCAAACTGGCAATTATGCCTGCCTATCCAATTTGTTGGCAGCAGCACAAACAAGCGTGGTCAGCGACTTGGCAGACCAGCGATGTCATTATTGAAGGCGATACTCAAGCGCAATTTGCCATTCGCTATAGCGTGTTTCAATTACTGATTGCCGCTCCTCGGCAGGATCGGCGGGTCAGTATTCCAGCGAAAACTCTGTCTGGCTTCGCCTATCGGGGGCATATCTTTTGGGATACAGAAATTTTCATGCTGCCCCTGTTTATCTTTACTCAGCCAGAGTTAGCCCGCCATTTACTGAGCTATCGCTATCACACCTTGGAAGGAGCACGCCGCAAAGCTCGCAGCTATGGTTATAAGGGAGCAATGTTTGCCTGGGAAAGTGCTGATACGGGCGATGAAGTGACACCCCGCTGGGCATTACCGTCCGATCCCTATGCCAGCGATGTTCGGATCTGGTGCCGCGATCGCGAAATTCACATCAGTGCCGATATTACCTACGCGATTTGGCAATACTGGCAGGCGACGGGCGATGACGATTGGATGCGCGATTCTGGTGCAGAGATCGTTCTGGATACGGCTGTCTTTTGGATGAGTCGAGTCGAGTGGAATCACCAATTGGAACGCTACGAACTGCGGGAAGTCATTGGAGCCGATGAATATCACGAGCATCACGTAAATAACAACGCTTTCACCAACCGCATGGCACAGTGGCACTTAGAGAAAGCGATCGCCGTCTACGCATGGTTGCAAAACACCTTTCCCGATCGAGCTGCCGCGCTGGCACAAAAATTAGAACTCACTCCCGAACGCAGGCAACGCTGGCAGGATATTGCCGCTCACCTCTGGATTCCCTACCGTTCGGATACAGGATTTATCGAGCAGTTTGAAGGCTTCTGTAACTTAGAGGATATCGATCTGCAAGCCTACGAACCCCGCACCCAATCGATGCAATCAATTTTGGGTATTGATGGGGCAAACAAACGGCAAGTCTTGAAGCAGCCTGATGTCCTGATGCTACTGTACTTAATGCGTCACTTACAGGAGTTTCCTTACAGTCTCGATCGTTTAAAAACTAACTGGGATTACTACGCTCCCCGCACCGATATCACCTATGGATCGTCCCTCGGTCCTGCCATTCACGCCATTCTAGCGGCTGAGTTGGGAGATAGTCAAACAGCCTACCAACACTTTATGCAAGCGGCATTGGTGGACTTAGAAAATAGGCGGGGTAATGCTGCCGAGGGCATTCACGGAGCTTGTGCTGGAGGTGTGTGGCAGGCGATCGTCTTTGGCTTTGCTGGGATTCACTTTCAAGATCGTCAGCCCGTTGCTACCCCTCACCTTCCCCCCTATTGGACGCGGCTTGCCTTTAAGCTGCATTGGCGCGGCAAATGGTATCCGTTTGATTTCACTTCTCCATCAACCGAAGCGAACTCTGCCAAACCAGCACCCCAATCGCCCCAAATGTACGAGGCAACCTCTCCCTCCAAACTCACCCTTCGCGGCGCAATTTTCGATCTCGATGGCGTGTTAACCGATACGGCAGAGTATCATTACCGCGCTTGGCAGCGTTTAGCCGACGAAGAGGGATTACCGTTCGATCGCCAAGCCAATGAAGCTTTACGGGGAATTTCTCGACGAGAATCGCTGCTAAAAATTGTTGCTACTCGTCCCTATACAGAAGCACAACTTCAGGAGATGATGGAGCGCAAAAATCGCTACTATCAAGAATTCATCCAATCGGTGAAACCTACCGATTTACTACCAGGGGCATTGCCATTGCTTGGGGAACTGCGCCAACTGGGAATTAAGGTGGCGATCGCCTCTGCGAGTAAAAATGCCCGTACTGTCATTGAAAAATTGGGCATTGCTGCATGGATTGATGCGATCGCCGACGGATATAGCGTTGAGCGCCCTAAACCCGCTCCCGATCTCTTTCTCTACGCCGCCAATCAACTCAGACTCCCTCCCGCTGAATGTGTCGTGTTTGAAGATGCCACCGCAGGTATTGAGGCAGCTTTAGCAGCAGGTATGTGGACGGTAGGCAATGGTCCAGTAGAACGGGTGGGGAACGCCCATGTGGTGTTGTCAAGTTTAGCTTCTGTCAGTTGGGCAGATGTTGTCTTTAAACTGAATCAGTGCATTACACTGGAGAAAATCGTTTAATTAAAGATGTCCAACCGTTTCGGTTGGGTTGCAAAAATCGGTGCTGAGTAGGTAGCGTATTCTCTGTGAAGCGTTAATACTGTCTCAATGAATCCCAAGCATCCGTCTAAATGGCGGTGCTATCAAGCTGAAATCATTCTGCCGTGCGTGCGTTGGTACTTGCGCTGAGCCAAAAGGCTAACGATGCCATTAAATAATTGTCGTTCAATACTGGCGATCGCGCCTCTGGGGTTTCTCTTATCGCGTACCTAAAATGCGGTTAAGAACATCCAATAATTCTCTGAGAGTGTAGGGCTTCAAAGGGCGACAAAGAGACGAAAGTGCTTGCTGTATAAGACTATGTCCGTGTTTCTCTTGCCTATAAAGAGTAGTGCTGGTTTCTTTTTCAGTTCTTCTGCATACACAAGCACTTGACCTAACCCGTGTTTCCAGTTGTTTCCTGCTAGGGTGGCTGCTCCGTTTAAGACTTTGCACTCTACTATATAGTCACCTATAAAGGAGATATATAGGCTTAAAGACTATGGTTGCTTATCTATGAAGTAAAGCTCTAGTCCCTTGCCGCGCCCTTAGCTGCGTCGTTCACTCTCGCAAAGAAAAGCAGCATCATAATTATAAACTATCTCCTGTAACTTTCTCATAGTATTTACTTATACTTTCTAGCAGCCAACGTAGCTATAAGGGTTTCAGCGTTTTAGTCCTAGTTACCTACAGATATGTCAAGACAAGAGAACTAAAAGTAGGTGGGTTATGGCAACGGTAACTGAAGCAGCACTAGAACAACTGTTAGATGAAACACGGAAGAAAGTACAGGAAACAGTTATGCAACTCCAGGTACTTGAGCGCAGGAACACTAAGCTTGAAGTAGCTCTTTATGACGCACAAGAAAGACTGTTTTATCTAAGAAGTCACGCTTTAGTTTATATGCCAGAAGCTTTAGGAAAGGAATAACAGTTTTAAAAGTTTTTCTCCACATTTTATGGCTCATAGCTCTCTTTTAAAAAAGAGAGAGTTTTCTTCTATAACAACTCCTTGAAAATTCTGTATATCTTTCTACATAAAATTTACGCTATAGATAGCTAAAGTTTTTTAACACGGGAAGGAAGGATATTATGGATAGTTGGACAGAGTTTTTTGGTGAACCGAAACCTGTGAAATATGTACTAAGAATGCCTATGAAAGATAGCTATTGGTTCTATGTTGGTTCTGGAAAGTGGAGCAGATGCCTTGCTAACGCTAAAAGGTTTAACACTCAGAAAGATGCCTATGTAGAGTGTCTTATCTATGTTGATGGGCGCAAAAAAGAAGGGGTTACTGTACATAAGAACAACATCAAAGTAGTAGCTTACACCGTGTCAAAACTAGAAAGGAAAGCGCAAGAGTTTCAAGAGCGGATGCTAGAGAACGCATGGGCATAAAAATTACTGCAACATCTGATATAAAAGTTCCTGTAGTTAACGACTCTTCACATATAAGCTATCGAAAGCTCTACAACTACTCACGGTAGAGCTTTCTTTATGCCTAAACAAACTGACCTGAACAGCGTGGCTAACACGGTAAGAGTGGAAAACTACTTTATGTTTTAGGGTTTACCGGAGATGGAGATATGGATGTTTTTGATGTCCTGGGTGCTGAGCCGCTAACTTTTGATAGCTTAGATACTGACTTCTTTTTCTTTGGCTAGCTTTTCTTTATCTAGCACTTGCTACTAGGTTGCTATGGAAACTACGTGCTAGGATGGGACTACGGACATAAAAGCTTGATGTAGTGTACTTTTGGCGCGGGTAATAGCCCCCTTTCCAAGGTCGATGTCGTGGGTTCGAGTCCCATCACCCGCTTCTCAAACTCCAGAATTATACGGTCAGAATTATACGGATTTTAACCCTGTCCTACTTATTAAAAAAACTATCCTTCGAGTCGTACTCTTTATACCAGCAACGCTCTAAAAGCTGAACTCTATGTTGCACCTCAAACTGTTGAGGATTGAGAATCAGTTTCGTATCAGCGCTAAACACAGGCTGAGTCAAATATTGCCACAGTGGAAATTTGAGCAAATTAAATTGGAAATTCATAGAAATTCTCAGGCGCAAAATAAAAAAGTAAACTTCAGACAAGTTCTCATAGCTGACGAACCTAGTACAATTGGCGTACTAGTCAAGACCGCTCGCAAGTCTGCTAGATTAACATTGCCACAAGCGATAGCCAATCTTCTTGGTGAAGATTGCGGAAATAATTTAAATCACTTTGGGGAAAAATCTGTATAATTGCGGTGGCGATCGCGCCTATATTTGCAAATATATCAAGTTACGCTGAAAACTAACCCACCCCGAATTTAGATTCAAGGTGGGCAATTTAGTTAAGTGGAGCTTACGGGAATCGAACCCGTGTCCAAATTGGGTATTAACCCCCTACTCATTCACAGGCTTAGCCTTTCTAATCCTCAAGGCGGGAATCGTGCATTATCCCGCACGTAGGATGCTTCGATTAAGTCTTAACTAGCAAGTAAATCGAAGAAACCTTACTAGAGCATCCGTTGGGGTTTGCCTGTAGTCCTTAACGGAGTCAAACTACAAGCGCTCGAATCTTTGAGAGATTATTAGGCAGCTACAGGAGCAGCCTTACGAGCAAAAGGAACGATGTTGTTCGCAGTTACGTTTTTTCGAGTCTTTGATTTACGAGAGGAGACTCGCTCTCGACCTGTATCATAGAGCAGCTTTCGCCAACCTGTCGAAACCTTGAAAGCCCCATGTACTTCTTATTCCATTATAATTCGCCGTGGAAATTTTGGCAGGCAGATACAAAAAAGTGTACCGATGCGATCCGGTACACTTGACTTCTGAGTACATTGTATTATTTCAAAGCTTCCGCACCACCGACAACTTCCAGAATTTCCTGAGTAATCGCCGCTTGCCGTGCTTTGTTGTAAGACAGGGTGAGGGTATTGATTAATTCGCTGGCGTTATCGCTGGCGTTGTTCATAGCGGTCATTCGCGCCGCCAGTTCGCTAGCAGCAGATTCTTGCAATGCCCGCAGCAGTTGGTTATTTAGGTACAAAGGTAACAGAGCATCGAGAATTTGTACGGGGTCTTGCTCGAATAGCATATCCTTTGGAAAACTCCGTGTAGTCGCAGAGACTTTCTGTCTTTCCACTTCAAACACGCCGCCACGGGTAGTCAGCCGGAAAATTTCGTCGTCTGCAGCTTCAAAACCTTGAGCATCCAGAGGTAATAGAGTTTGTACCACTGGGCGAGAACTGACCAACGAAACAAATTTAGTGTAGACTAACTCAACTCTGTCTACACTTTCCGACAAAAATAGGGAAAGTAGTTCGTCGGCAATATTAGAAGCTTCCGCTGCTGTGGGAATTTGCTCTAGACCCGTATACGTTGCGTCGATGGGTTGGTTGCGGCGTTGGAAATACTGAATGGCTTTGCGTCCGACTAGGATGTATTTGTATTCCAAGCCTTCAGCTTTGAGTTCTTGGGCGCGGGTTTCTGCCCGCTTGATGACGTTGGTATTGTAAGCACCGCATAAACCGCGATCGCCTGTAATTACCAACAGTCCGACACAACGGATTTCCCGTTTCCTGAATAGCGGTAGGTTTACATCTTCAAACTGCAAGCGATTTTGCAGATTATAGAGTACTTGTGCCAAGCGATCGGCAAACGGACGGGTAGAAAGTACCTGTTCTTGAGCGCGACGTACCCTAGCTGCCGCCACCAGACGCATTGCTTCTGTAATTTTTTTCGTATTTTTGACCGATTGAATGCGATCGCGTATGAGTTTGAGGTTAGCCATCTTGAGAGGGGTTAGGAGTTAGGGGGTTAGGGGTTAGGGGAGGAGACAGGAGACAGGAGACAGGAGACAGAAGATAGAAGAACAAAAATATAATTCTCCGCCATCCCTCCGCTTTTCCCCGACTCCCGACTCCCGACTTCCGACTCCCTAAGCAGTTGCTAAGAAAGTTTGCTTGTATTCAGCGATCGCTTCTTTCAACAACTTCTCGGCTTCGTCAGTGAGTTGCTTCTCGCTGCGGATGATTTCACCGTACTTGGGTTTACTAGTCTTCAGATATTCCCGCAGTCCTTTGGTGAAGGTAGTAACTTTATCTACGGCGATATCATCCAAATAGCCGTTAATCCCAGCATAAAGGATTGCTACTTGCTCGAATACAGCTAGTGGCGAGTTTTGTGGCTGTTTCAACAACTCCCGCAAACGCTGACCTCTTGCCAGTTGGTCTTGGGTGGCTTTATCCAAGTCGGAGGCAAATTGGGCGAAGGCTTGCAATTCGTCAAACTGTGCCAATTCCAATTTCAGCTTACCAGCAACCTTTTTCATTGCCTTAGTCTGAGCTGCCGAACCCACCCGCGATACTGAAATACCCGGGTTAATGGCAGGACGAATACCGGCGTTGAACAGGTCGGAAGTTAAGAAAATTTGACCGTCAGTAATAGAAATTACGTTGGTCGGAATGTAAGCCGATACGTCCCCGGCTTGAGTTTCGATGATTGGTAGGGCAGTCATGCTGCCTTCACCTAGTTCGGTACTGAGCTTGGCAGCACGTTCTAACAAGCGGGAGTGGAGGTAAAATACGTCTCCAGGGTAAGCTTCCCGTCCTGGTGGGCGACGCAGTAGCAAGGACATCTGGCGATAAGCAGCGGCTTGTTTTGACAAATCATCGTAAATGATTAGGGTTGCCTTGCCTTTGTACATGAAGTACTCTGCCATTGCTGCGCCCGTGTATGGCGCGAGATACTGGAGAGTGGCGGGGTCGCTGGCGTTAGCAGCAACAACAATGGTGTAATCCATTGCGCCCTTGTCTTGCAAGGTTTGGACTACGTTGGCAACAGTGGAAGCTTTTTGTCCGATCGCGACGTAGACGCAGATTACATCTTCCGACTTCTGGTTGATGATCGTGTCGATGGCGATCGCGGTTTTACCCGTTTGTCTGTCACCGATGATTAATTCCCGCTGTCCCCGTCCGATGGGAATCATGGCATCGATTGCGGTAATCCCTGTTTGCATTGGCTCGTATACCGAACGCCGCGCTACGATACCAGGTGCGCCAGACTCGATCAAACGGAATTCAGAAGTATTTAAATCTCCTTTACCGTCAATAGGACGACCGAGGGCATCTACTACACGTCCAATTGTGGCTTCTCCAACTGGAACCTGGGCAATTTTACCTGTAGCAGTAACGGAACTGCCTTCTTGGATTTCGCGGCCTTCACCCATCAATACCGCACCTACGTTGTCTTCTTCTAGGTTTAGGGCGATACCAACGGTTCCATCTTCAAATTCTAGAAGTTCGCCAGCCATAGCTTTTTCTAAGCCATAGATCCGGGCGATACCATCCCCTACTTGCAATACCGTACCAACGTTAGCTACTTTAACTTCTTGGTCGTATTGCTCGATTTGCTGCTGAATAATGCTGCTGATTTCGTCAGGTCTGATACTGATCATGGTGAGTTTGTGTTTAGGAATTTGGGAGCCTGGGGTATTGTTAATTGTTGATAGTTAATGGTTAATTGCAATCCAATCAACAATCAACCATTAACCATTAACATTCCTCATTAAGTGCCACTAGTAAGACGTAAAGAAAGGCGGCGCAGTTGTCCTCTGATACTAGCGTCGATCACTTGAGAACCAACTTTGACGATCGCACCACCAATTAAGCTGCGGTCGATTTTTGTTTCTAGTTCTACCTGACGGGCGTTAGTCATGGCAATGACTTTATCCCGCACGGCTTGCTTTTGTTCTTCAGTTAGTTCGACAGCGGAAGTGACTTCGGCTAAAACAGTTTGATTCAGTTGCCGCAGCAGGGCGAGATACTGTTGACAAATCCCTTCTAGCAAAATAATGCGGCGGCGGTCTACCAACAGCATTAAGAAGTTACGCATGTAGGGGTTGACATTATCGCCGACAACTCGCCCCAATACCGCCTTCTTGTCGCTGATGCTGACGAAGGGGTTAGCCAGAAAATTGCGAAATTGCTCTGATTCCCGCAACAAATTAATTAAAGTACGGGCATCTTCACCGAACTGTTCTGTTAGGTTGTTGGGACGCGCCACAGACATCAATGCCTGGGCGTAAGGCTGCACTACCTGTTCGTTCATGGCATTGCTGCTCATTTACTGCCTCCTAGTAGTGCTATGCTTTGAGCGATCGTTTTTTGTTGGGTGTTATCGTCTAATCCCGATTCCAATTGGGATTCTACCTTTTGTAAAGCCATTGCAACTACAGAAGCTCGCAGTTGAGCGATCGCTCGATCTCTTGCCGAGTTTAAATCTTGAGTTGCTGTCTCTTTTAAGCGTTGAATATCTACTCCTACCTGAGCCAAGATTTGCTCTTTGGCTTGCTGAGCATTTGCTGTCGCGCTTTGGCGAATTCTTTCTGCTTCCGCTTGAGCTTCTGCCAATCTTTGCTGTTGTTTTTGTAGTGCTGCTGCTGCTTCTTTGGCGCGGTTTTCTGCCGCTACAATTTCTGTTTCTATGCGTTCGCGGCGATCGCTCAAGGTTTTTCCCACTACCTTGCTGCCAAAATACACCAGTACGCCAACAAGAATAGCCAAGTTAATTAGGTTTGTTTCTAAAATATCAAAATTAAGACCAAACCCGCCTGCTTCTGCTTCTGCTTCTGCCACTTCAGCAAGTAATGGGCTACCTTGTGTCACCAACCAGATAAAACTTCCCATCATACCCATCCACATTTTCAGTTGTCAGTTATCAGTTGTCAGTTATTAGAAGGAGTCAGGAGTCAGGAGCCAGGAGGCACGAAGAATGTAAGTACAATCTCTGCCACGCACCACGCCTGAGCCCACCACGCACCACTTACTCAACTGGTTACTGTTCCTAACAGCTTTTCTACGATTTGGCGACTAAGGGCATCTACCTGTTGCTGCAACGAAGCCATAGCTGCTTGTTGTTGTTGCTCAATTTCTTGAGCTGCTTGTTCTCGTTGTGCTTGGGCTTCTTTTTGTGCCTCTGCTATTTTGTCCGCCGCTATTTTTTGTGCCTCTGCTTGAGCTTCAGCAACGACTTTTTGCGATTGCCTGCGAGCATCTGCTAGTTGTTGCTCGTATTCTTGTGCCAATCGCTCTGCTTTTGCCAAGCGTTCTTTTGCTTCAACACGATTCGTGCGGACGTAATTATCGCGGTCGTCCAGTGCCTTTGTTAGTGGCTTGTAGAAAATGACATTCAATACAGATGCCAACAGTAGGAACTGCAACGCCATTAAGGGCAAGGTAGCATCAAAATCAAACATTATTTCTCCCCTTTGGCTTGAATGACTGTTTTCATGCCAAGCAACATCATCCACCCTTTCATATTCTAAAAACCCTCTGTTGTTCGAGAGGCAGTTTACGTGCAATCGATCGATGAAAAACGAAAAAGTTCTCATTCAGTTGTAGAGACGCTCCTAAGAACGTCTCTACAAAGATAAGATTTTAGGTTTTAAGAGAAGGGGTTAGCAAACAGTAGTACTAGGGCAATTACCAGACCGTAAATGGTTAGCGATTCCATGAATGCTAGAGTCAACAGCAGAGTACCGCGAATTTTTCCTTCTGCTTCGGGTTGACGAGCAATACCTTCTA
>ERZ1066120.1014-NODE-1014-length-20137-cov-12.335823_pt1 | contig 20137 bp, 19 predicted proteins | sample MGYA00382767_ERZ1066120 | MGnify/ENA primary metagenome ERZ1066120 (study PRJEB33369, sample SAMEA5778350) | biofilm metagenome | biome: Industrial cooling water; feature: Water cooling tower basin; material: Biofilm | place: United Arab Emirates | collected...
GAGCCAGCCTCTCCTTGCCGCTTCCAGGCTCGCGTGCGGGGTGAGGAATTGTCTCGCCGAACTTGCGCCAGCGAAGCTGATTAGACCCTGATCAGAAGATCGCTCGTTACCGACTGCGCCTTGGCCCCACCTGGCCATCAGGCCGCCGACCGTTAGCAAAGCTGCGAGGCCCAAGCTCGCTGCAATCCAGGAGCGGGGCAACAGAACGCAACCTCAGGCCGTGCGTAACACACGTTGCCGGCGGCGTAAGCCAGCGCCGAGAAAGCCAAATCCGCTGATTAACATCAGCCAAGTCGACGGTTCGGGCACCGCGCTGGCTGGGGGTAGTGTGGGAGTCGGGCTTGGGGACACGATCGGGGTGCTCGATGTCGGTGAGGGCGTAGGAGCAGGGGCCGGTGTCGTGGTAGGGGTCGGACTGGGAATTACCCCGCCCGTGCCGCCCCCGGGCAACCCGCCCGCTCCGCCGCCACCGGGGCCGATAATCACCCCGCCGCCGCCCGGAACAGGGACAAACCCTACACCGCCGATGGGTACGGATTGCACACCGATCGGCGTTTCGCCGGGGGCAGCAACCTGGCCCGGGAATGCTCCCAGAGTGGCGGGAGCCGAGCCCAGCCCCTCAGGCCCAGATGCGCCAAGAAGCGGGGAAGCCGGGGCCCCAAGCCCAGGGGCTTCCTCAGCCGGCGATTGGGAGGTCGATTTTACTAGCGACGTGGGCTTGGCGCGCTTCGTTTTCGCCTTGAGCGCGGTCCCTCCGATTCGAATGCCCGGCGAGCGAGCAGCCAATTCGGCGAGCGCAATGCTGGCCCCAGCCCCGGACGCGAGGTCGGCCGGCAATTCGGTCCACAGTAAGAGTGAAGACCCAGCAATCGCAAGCGTAGTGCCCCCGATCGCCAGTTTCCTCCTGCTGCGACCCACTGTTGTAATGCCAGAGGTCATTGTGCTTACTTTAAGCCGATAATGAGTCCGAAACATCTCATTTTGGAAATCGTTCCGCACTCCCCTTTAAGGCTTTCTGCCGATTATCTTTTATCAAATTCGCTTTCAAAAAGCGCTAGCGTGACCCAGCGGAGGTCGTGCTTTCCGGGCCACAGAGGACATCACCGATATAGCTTGTTATCGACCCGCCAGCCCCTGCTGGGTTACGCTAGCAAACGAGCCGTGACGTACGGAAGCTGACATGCCTTAGGGCACCCTTGAGCTGCCAAATCTCTGCGCGTTCTATAATGGTTGAAGATCAGCCAATTCTTCTCGGACGTGGCAGCCGAATGCCTCTGGCTGAATGATCGAACGCCTTCGGGTCCGGACATCAACAAAGCCGAAATGCTAGCTCCCAGCCTTGTCCGCTTTCTTGCGACGCATTGCATCATGAAACCGGTCCGCCCAACCCGGCTTTACCAGTTGCTCCGCGCGAACCATACGCAGCTCACCAGAGGCGACGTCGCGGCTGACCGTGCTGCCCGCTGCTACAATCGCATCCGCTCCGATGGTCAGCGGAGCCACCAACGCGCTGTTGGAGCCGATAAACGCGCGCTCCCCTATGATCGTCTCGTGCTTGAAATAGCCATCGTAGTTGCACGTGATCGTGCCGGCGCCGATGTTGGCGCCGGCACCAACCGTGGCATCGCCGAGATAGGTTAGGTGATTAGCCTTTGCGCCCGCTCCGAGCACCGCCTTTTTGATTTCAACGAAATTGCCGACTTTGGCGCGCTCCTCCAGCACAGTGCCGGGGCGCAATCGTGCGAATGGCCCGACCTCGCAGCCTGGCCCCACTCGCGCGCCCTCGAGATGGGAGAAGGCGTGGATGGTGGCACCCTCCGCCACCGTGACCCCGGGTCCAAACACGACGTTCGGACCAATGGTCACATCGTGGCCCAATACAGTGTCATAACTGAAAAACACCGTCTCAGGGGCGCGCAGGCTGGCACCCTCGGCCATCGCTTCTTCGCGCCGTAACGCCTGCCATTGCGCTTCCGCGGCAGCTAACTCGGTGCGTGAGTTTATGCCCGCCACCTCGGCTGCAGCCGTCTCCACCACCACCACCCGCGCACCTTCTGCCAGTGCATTGGTGGCGACGTCGGGAAGATAAAACTCCCCCGCCGCGTTGTCGTTACCGACAGCCTGAAGCAGGCGCCAAAGATTGTCGCTGTGGCCTAGCAACACGCCCGAATTGCATAGGTCCACCGCTCGCTCAGTGTGGTTGGCGTCCTTGTGTTCAACCATTTTGCTTACAAGCCCATCGGCGCTTGCGATGATGCGCCCGTAAGCGAGCGTATCTGACGGCCGAAAGCCCAGCACGACCACCGCCGCACCTTCTTGTAGCTTGTCGACCATCCGCTTCACCGTGCCGGCCTTCAACATCGGACAATCGCCAAAGCAGACGAGCACATGGCCAGAAAAATCCCGCAACTGGTCGCGGGCCATCAACGCGGCATGAGCCGTGCCGAGCTGCGGCTCTTGCAGCGCAATATCTATCCCGCGTCCATGCAAGGCCTTCGCAAGTTGCTCATGGCGATCTCCCGCCACAACCACTGTGCGGGCCGGGGCAAGGGTGGCGAGACTGTCCAAGAGATGCTCGAGCATCGCGCGGCCAGCAATCGGATGGAGCACCTTATGCAGGTCGCTTTTCATCCGCGTGCCCTTGCCCGCGGCAAGGACGACGATAGCAATGTCTTGAGACGAAGTGGTCATGCCGCGCCTTGCCACCGTTCGCTTGCGGATTGAAGCCGCATCGCGCATGATCTGACCTAATGGCCAACTTTCCGTTCGACATCATTGGCTTCGATCTCGATGGGACGCTACTCGATACGCATCGCGATCTGGCTGAGGCGGTGAATCATGCGCTTGGGCATGGTGGGTTCACGCCAATGCCCGTCGATCATGCCAAGAGCCTTATTGGCGGGGGAGCGAAGCTGATGCTCGCGAAGGCAATCGAGGAACAGGGCGGTTTGCCAGAAGAAGAATTTCGCAAGCTCTATAAGCACATGCTCGCCTATTATGGGCAGTACTGCGCGGTATGGACAGCCCCCTTCCCTCATGCGAGCGACGTGTTGGCCACCCTTCATGAACGCGGGGTTCAATTGGCGGTGATCAGGAATAAATTCGAAGGCTTTGCGCGCAACATACTCAATCAGCTAGGCCTAATGGATTGCTTCAAGGCTCTGATTGGTGGCGACACGCTTGGAAAGGGCCGAGCCAAGCCTGCGGCCGACCCCATCATTGCAGCGCGCGATCGCTGCGGTGGAGGTCGCATGGCCTATGTGGGCGATAGCTCATGGGACGTGGCAGCCGCACGCGCCGCTCAGGTGCCGGTCGTCGTCGCTGGTTACGGTTACAACGACAAACCTGCTGGCGACCTGGACGGGGATGCCGTGATTGATTCGCTCGTGGAACTCGTGCCGTTGCTGGAAAGCTGGTAGGCTCGACGCTACGGCATCGCGGTCGCGCAGCGTGCAGTTGCAAGCGGCGCGCGATGATGCCACCTGCGCGGCCGACTTGACCTTCACGTAAAGCAAATCACGGAGCACACCGCATGACCATCGACTTCAAGGATAAGGTCGCCATCGTAACCGGAGCGGGCGGCGGGCTCGGCCGTGAATATGCGCTCGAGCTTGGCCGTCGCGGCGCTAAAGTGATAGTCAATGACTTGGGGGGATCACGCGACGGGACAGGCACTTCGGACGCCGCGCAGAAGGTAGTCGAGGAAATCGAATCGGCTGGCGGCACCGCGATGGCCAACGGCCATTCGGTGACCGAATTCGAACAGATGGAAGCGATGGTGGCTGCCGCGAAGGAACAATGGGGTGGCGTCCATATCCTCATCAACAATGCCGGCGTGCTACGCGACAAGACCTTCGCGAAGATGGAGCCGGCGGATTTCGAATTCGTTCTCAAGGTGCATCTCACTGGCAGCGCCTTTGCAACCAAGGCGGTGTGGGAGACGATGCGCGAGCAGGCCTATGGCCGCATCCTGATGACCGCGAGCAGCACCGGCTTGTTCGGCAATTTCGGTCAAGCCAACTACGGCGCGGCCAAGCTGGGCCTCGCTGGCCTGACAAAGACGCTCGCGCTGGAAGGGGCCAAGTACAACATTCGCGTCAACACACTGAGCCCGGTGGCCGGGACGCGCATGACACAGGATTTGTTTCCCGAGCAGGCCTTCAAGCTGTTCGATCCGGTCAATGTGGTTCCCGCTGCCCTGTTCTTGGTCAGCGAAGATGCGCCCACGAACGCCATCGTCGGCGCCGGCGCTGGCGGCTATCACTCGGCTTGGACAGTGATGAACGAAGCGGTGTGGCTGCCTGAGAATGAGCGCAGCGTCGAGGGTTTCGCAGCCCGCTGGGGCGATATCTCAGCTTTCAGCAATCTCACCGCTCCTCAATCGGGTAGCGAGCAGAGCGGTAACATCCTGACTGCCATGCAAAAGGTGCTGGGGCAGGACGCCGTGCCAGGCAGCGCGCGCGGTTGACCTGTATTGACTGAATAAGACACTAATCGTAGCCTCCCCAGACAGGCGGGGGAAGGTGGATGTATTCGGAAGAGGAACTGAATTCGGCGGTTGCGGCAGGTGCCCTGACCGCCGAAGCGGCCGCTGGCCTGCGGAGGCATGTCAGTGCGATGCGGGAGATGCCACGCGGCGATGAAGAGAATTTTCGGCTCGTCAGCAGCTTCAACGATATCTTCGTAACTATCGGCGTGATCATCCTGCTAATTGCCATCGGTTCGATCGGTGCAGCGTTTACCTCGCCGTCGGAAGCAAGGCCCCTTTTCAGGGGGAGCCTGAGCGTTTTCTTGCCGAGCGCACTTGTCGCCGGAACCGCATGGTTTCTCGCAGAAATCTTCACTCGCAAGCGGCGTCTCGCGCTGCCCTCGATCATTCTGCTGATCGCCTTCGTCAGCGCTGTCTTTTCTGCCGCGGTGAGCTTGCTGGCCCTGCCCTTGGGCGGCATCGCTGGCGTCAACGCGCTCGACAATCGCTCGCTCGACGAAAGCCAAATCTCAAATTCGCTGGGCGCGACACTTGTCGTCTTGCTGATGCTTGGTGCGGGAGCGATCACCGTGCTTGCAGCGCGCTTCCATTGGCGGCGCTTCATGGTGCCGATCACAATCGCGGCCGGCGCCGCGGCGGCGGTAGGCAGCATCATCGCAGCCCTGGCGATGGCAAATGATGCCTTGACCGACGGACGCGGCGAGTTCCCCATCCTACCCATCGTTCTGATCGCAGGTCTGGCGGTATTCGCACTGGCCATGCGCTGGGACATGAGCGACCGCGAGCGCACGAGCCGCCGCAGCGATGTCGCCTTCTGGCTTCACCTGCTCGCAGCGCCCATGATCGCGCATCCATTGTTTTCTTCTTTGGGGGTAATGGACGGCGGCGGCGCCGTAGGCGTAGCCGGCGCATTGGGAGTTATCGCGATCTATGTCGTCTTCGGCATCGTCGCGCTCGCAATCGACCGCCGGGCTCTTCTGGTGTCGGCGCTCGCTTACGTCCTGGCGGCCCTTACATTCCTGTTCGATCGGTTCGGCGCCGTGGAACTCAATTTCGCTTTCACGGCGCTCGTGATCGGCTCGGCGTTGCTGACGCTGTCCGCCATGTGGTCACCCATTCGTAATCGCGTGGTGGAATGGCTTCCGGGCACAGTGCAGTCGCGCTTGCCGATCTCCGGGGTTATTCCCGCTTAATCGTCAACCGCCTTCAGCAGGCGGCGTTCCATCGGCGCCAGCACGCCGGCAAGTTCATGGCCACGCCGCAAGACCTGGCCATGCTCGCCGAACAATGTCCACATGCCCTGGCGGCTGCGGAGTGCGGGGCGCTTTTCGATGCGGGCCTGCGGGCGCTCTGCGGCGCGGCGGAAAGCGGCGAAGGCGGCGAAGTCGCGCGTAAAGTCCATCGCGTAGTCGCGCCACTCGCCGGCGGCCACCATGCGCCCGTAAAGGTCAAGTATGCGGTTCAACTCTTCGCGCGCGAAGCCGACCTGGCCTGGCTCACTGCGCGGAAAGCCACCGGGAAATGGCACCACCGATCCGCCACCCATGCCGCCGTGACCGCCGCCGGGTTGGCTCAATTGTCCGTACCACTAAGCGGCTGCACCGAGGCCCCGGCACGCGCAGTCGTCGTCGCTTGCCGCAGCGCAGCGATCTCGGCGCGCATCGCAGCGAGTTGTTGTTCCAGCGCCTCCAAGCGGCCTAGATCGGGCTCGCATGGCTCGTTGCACGGGGTGCCGTAGGGGACGAAGTCCCGCATATAGGTTTCAATAGGCACCAGGGTGCTGCGTGCCTTCAGCCCGACCATGGTCGCACCTTCCGGCACGTCCTCGGTCACCACAGCATTGGCACCAATGCGCGCCCGGGCGCCCACGGTGATCGGCCCGATGACCTGCGCGCCCGAACCGATGATCACGTTATCGCCAATCGTTGGGTGACGCTTCCCCCCCACGCCATTGGCGGGATTTGTCCCGCCCAAAGTAACGCATTGGTAGATGGTGACGTTATTGCCGATCTGCGCGGTCTCCCCGATCACCGTGAAGCCATGATCGATGAAAAAGTTTCTCCCAATCCGTGCGCCGGGGTGAATGTCAATGCCGGTCAGGAACCGCGCGGTATGATTGACCATGCGCGCAAGCAGAAACAATTCGGCTTCGAACAGCCAGTGCGCCAAACGATGAAAGCCCAGCGCCCAGACACCGGGATAAGTGAGAATTTCCCAGCGTGATCGCGGCGCCGGATCACGCGCGCGAATACTGTCGAGATATATGGTCAACCGGTCAAACATCTTGGCCCCCAGGTTCCCACTAACCTGCCCTCAAAGCAAGCGTCCCTGTTCAGGGCCCTGCACCGCATCCAGTGCGTCACGCCACACCGACATGGTGGCGGCAACCTGTCGTTCAAGCGATATGCGGTCGATCGCCGCCACCACTGCCTCGACCGCTGCGAAGCTGCGCTCAAGGCGTGGCACGAGATAGGCTGCAGCGCCCTCGCCCAACGCTAACCCGCGCTGCTCGGCATGGGCCGCGATCAGGTCTGCGATTAGCTCATCGTCCGGCGGTTCGATCTCAATCTGCAGCGATCCGCCCAGACGCGAGGCCAAATCCGGCAGTTGCGCCTTCCAGCCTGAAAAGGCCGTGAGCAAAAGCGGTCGCTGCGTTTCCTGAGCTCGGTTCCAGGCGTGGAAAACGTCCGGCTCGGCTGTGAGATGCGCATCGTCGAGCGCGTCCCCAGCACCGCAGTTGCTGAACCACCGTGCCAGGAGCGACTTTCCCGATCGGGGCGCCCCGACCAGTACTGCTGCTCGGAACGGCCAACGCCTGGGGTCGCTCAGTGCCTCGATTGCCACGCGATTCGCTTCACCCACAACGATCCGCGAAGCACCCCGAATTGCTTGGATTTCGAGCGGAAGAGGAATTTGGGTCATTAGACCTCGCCTTCCGCCTTCAGCGATCAATCGACAACCCGCTGCCGGCGTTGCGAACGGTTAGGCCGCGGGCGCGCAAGGCGGCGGCGAGTTCGTCGACAGACCCCGCAAAGGTGACGCGCATGACGGAAGTGCCCCCCAACGCCACACTGGTGGGAGCGGCGCTGCGTACCCCGGCCGCGCCGCGCACCAATGCCAAGGCATCGTCCACCGCCTCCGCATCCGGAGTAACGAACTGCACTGTAATCGTTGTGGTGGCGGCCGGCGTCGCGGGAGTGGTCGGGGCGGCTGCGGCGCTCGGACCCGGGGTTGTAATGCTCTCCCCAGCCGCGCGAGCCGCCGCTTCGCGCGCGGCCTGAGCGCGTCCCTGTTCGATCAATGCCGCAACTTCCGGCGGAAGGACTGGAGTTTCAATCGTCAGCGTCGGATCGGGGCGGAGCAGGCCGGCATCGAGCGCCCGAGTATAAAGCCCGTCAAAACGCTCAACCGCCTGGGTGAGCATCGCCGGCAATTGCTCGGCGCTGGCAGCGCGCAATGCAAACTCCCCAAGCCACGTGTGATCCGGGCCATAGCGCGCGGTGAAACGGCCCGTCACAGGTCCTCCCGGATAGGAATATTCGAGCCGGGCGACAGCGATCAGCACATCGGAAGCGCCGAACTGGTCGAGCACAGTGCGCCACCAGAGCCGGCTTCGCCGTCCCGCCTGGCCGTAAGTGATGAGAAGCGAATCTCCGCCGGCGCCCGACGGCCTGACATAATCGATCCGGCTTGCCCCAGTCTGATACTCCGCCCAAGCTCGCTGCCAGGGGTTGCGCCGCTCATAAACGGTTTCGGTGCCTGCCGAAATGGTCACGGGGATGAGAAGCAAAGGCGCGGAACGCGCGACCTGGCTGTCGCCGCCCAAATAGCCGCTGGCGCGTGAGCGATCGAACACTACCCCAAGCCGGGCGATGTAACGGCGGTGGCCGAGTTGCTCGCTTTCGATGACGATCGCCGACACCATCGCCGAAAGTTGCGAATCGGACAGGTCCGGCCCGCCGATCTTTTTCCAGGCAAGCCGCGCTGCTTCCTGCCAGCCTGCTTCGCGCGCCTCTTGGGGCGTGTCTCCCCTTGTATCGACCTCAATGCCGCTTACGCGGATATCCCGCGAAGCCGCGACCGGCGCGATGCCGCGATCCCCAGCGATCTGTGCCCAGGCGGCAAACGCGAGCAAGAGCGCCACCGCCAACGCCGCGGCCGCACCAAGCTGTTTGCCAGTAAGGGTAGGAAGAGATCGGAGAGATATGGTCATCGAAATTAGGCGGCGCTTTTGCCCAATGCCTTCTGGAAAACCAAGCGCGAAAGCGTAAAGCCGCTGGCAATGGCCGAGAACGAACCCCGCCCCGCCTACAGCTATGCCGATGCTGGCGTTTCGATCGAAGCCGGCAATGCGCTTGTGAAGGCCATCGCACCGCTGGTCCGGGCCACCCGCCGCCCAGGGGCCGACGCTGAAATTGGCGGCTTCGGCGGCTTTTTCGATCCGCGCGCGGCTGGCTTCACGGATCCGCTGCTGGTGGCAGCCAATGACGGTGTTGGAACCAAGCTCAAACTCGCGATCGAGAGCGGCCGTCACGACACGGTCGGGATCGACCTCGTAGCGATGTGCGCCAACGATATCATCGTTCAGGGCGCCGAACCGCTGTTCTTCCTCGACTATTTCGCAACCGGTAAGTTGGAGACTGGCGTTGCCGAACAGGTTATCGCTGGCATTGCCGAAGGGTGCCGCCAGGCTGGTTGCGCCTTGATCGGCGGCGAGACGGCGGAAATGCCGGGCATGTATGCGCCAGGCGACTATGACCTTGCCGGCTTCTGCGTTGGCGCCGTAGAGCGGGGCGAGCAATTGACGGGGGAGCGCGTTGCCCCGGGCACGGCGCTGTTGGGGCTGGCCAGTTCGGGCGTTCACTCCAACGGCTATTCTCTCGTACGTCAGTTGGCTGCCGACAAAGGCTGGCGGCTGGATCGCCCGGCTCTATTCGATCCAGAACGTTTGCTCATCGACGTCCTCATGGCGCCGACGCGAATTTATGTCCGGGGCCTGTTGCCTCTTATCCGAGCCGGCCGGATTGCAGCTCTGGCTCACATTACGGGCGGTGGCTTACTGGAGAATGTGCCGCGGGTGCTGCCCAAGGGTAAGCGCGCGATCATCGATGCCGATCAGTGGGCACAGCCACGGCTGATGGCATTCCTGCAAGCGCAGGGAAATATCGAGCCCGGCGAGATGGCGCGAACGTTCAATTGCGGCATCGGCATGGTGCTAGCCGTCGCCGACGAGGATGTCGCCACGGTGACGGCGGAACTGCAAGCGGTGGGTGAACAGGTGGCCGCCATCGGCCATATCGAAGCGGGCGAGCGCGGCTGCACCGTACGCGGTTCGGCCGGCACCTGGTCCGCCCGCGCGGACTGGACCGCGGACCACGATGGCTGAGAAAACCGCGGCGCGGGCCAGGGTCGCGGTGTTCATCTCCGGCACCGGCTCGAACATGGCCGCCCTGCTCTACGCAAGTCGCATCGCCGGCTGCCCCTATGAGATCGTGCTCGTAGCCAGCAATGATCCCCAAGCGCCGGGACTGCGGCTGGCCGAAGCGGAGGGGGTGCCCACCTTTGCTCTCTCGCACCGCGGGATCGCGCGCGCCGATCATGAAGCGGCGCTTGAGGATGCGGTCCGCAAGGCCGATGCTGATCATATTGCATTGGCAGGATATATGCGGGTGCTCACACCGGGCATGGTGGCGCGATGGGAAGGCCGGATGGTCAATATTCATCCTTCCTTACTGCCGCTCTATCCCGGGCTCGACACGCACGCCCGCGCGCTAGCCGCGAAGGACAGCCATGCCGGGGCAACGGTTCATCTCGTCAGCGCGGAAGTGGACGGGGGGGAGGTGCTCGGCCAGCTCCGGGTGGCCGTTCTGCCCGGCGATACGCCGGAAAGCCTCGCGAAACGGGTGCTTATTGCCGAGCACCAGCTTTATCCCCGGGTGCTGGCCGGTTACATTTCGAGAGCTAGCGACCCGCATAGCTTGCTGCGGCGCGTGCGCGAACTCGCGCTGAGGCTGCCTGAGACCCATGAACGCGAAAGCCATGGGTCGCCCGGATTTCGCGTCGGAGGCGACAAGACGGGCAAGTTCTTCGCCTATTTCAACGACCGCCACCACGGCTCGCCGCATATTGCCGTACTCGTCAAAATGGGCAGCATGGACGAACTCGAAGCACTGACTGAAACGCAGCCCGACGCTTATTTTCGCCCTGCGTATTACGGGGCAAGTGGATGGATCGGCGTGGCTCTCGATCGTCCGGATCTGGACTGGGACCTGGTCGAGGAATGGCTTGAGCGAAGCTGGCGAGCGGTGGCGCCTGCGCGGCTGGCCAAGCTGTTCGATCTCACGAACAGTTTCTAACCGATTTCTGGCTTCTCCGTGGCCCGACTGGACATGTCCTGCGCATAGCTTGGGGCCAACATCCGCGACATCGGCGGCGGTCCGCCCTCTGCCCAAGCCTGGTATTCCGCCACCAAACCGTCACGAACCAAGACCTGCCACACGGCGCGCCGACCGCTTCCGAATTGGCGCGAATTGACCCGCCCGGTCATCAAGACGTGGGGATCGCGCCAATCCACCTCATCGATCTCCATACCAAAATCGAGATCGATCGCGATGAGTGATCTTAGCGCTGCAATGACTTTGGGGCGCCCACTAACGCCCTCACGCCAACTATCGATATATGTGAAGTCCTCGGTCATCATAGCTTCAACGGCGTCCGCGTCATGCGCGTTGATGGCCGCGACGAAACGCGCCACTACCGCTTTACTGCGTGCAGAACGGCCCCACCACATGACCGATCCATAGCATCGGCGCGGCGTAAGCGTTAAATGAAATGACACATGGGTAGATTGCCTATTCGCTATGCGTCGAAGGATCGCGGGCGACGGCTGGTTTCGGCCTGTCCGGTATATCGCTAGCGCCATCGCCTCTCAGAATGCGCGCCAGCCGCGGGGCGGTTTGTGGTCCGAAGCTTTGCCAGAAGATGATGGCGCCGTTTTCAACGCGAGCTTTCCACAAGGCGTCCTGGCGAAACTCCTCGTGCTCGGCGTCTGCCTTGCCGCGCAGAAGGATTTCGCCATCATGCTCGACAATAGCATGGAGGGTCAGGCGAAATCGCCGCTCTAGCGAGAAAAACCGCCGTGTGGCGGCAATGATTGCATCGCGTCCCTCGATCCATTCGCCATGGCTGTCAATGAAGCGGCAGTTGGGATGCAGCAGGACGGCAATTCCGTCCAGGTCGCGCGCGTTGAGGCATGCGACATAGCGCCGCACTACCTTCTTGCTGGTCGAATTTCCCAACCCGAACAAAGCGCTCCTCCGGTTCGACCAATGGCCCAGAGCCCAGAGGGACTATCATCTCGGCTCGGGTCACACCAGAGGCGCTGCGCCCGCCGTCAGCCGACCAGTTCTTCGTCCTTGAAAAAGAAGGCGATCTCTTTCGCGGCGTTCTCGTCGGAGTCGGAACCGTGAACCGAATTGGCCTCGATGCTCTCGGCATAGGTCTTGCGGATGGTGCCCTCGGCAGCATCGGCCGGGTTGGTCGCGCCCATGACTTCGCGGTTCCGCTTAACCGCATCCTCGCCCTCGAGAACTTGAACCACCACCGGGCCGCTGGTCATGAAGTCGCAGAGCTCGCCATAGAAGGGCCGCTCCTTGTGCACCTCGTAGAAGCCTTCGGCCTGCTCGCGGGTCATATGGATGCGCTTCGATGCGACGACGCGCAGGCCTGCCTCTTCCAGCATCTTGGTCACGGCGCCGGTCAGGTTACGGCGGGTGGCATCGGGCTTGATGATCGAAAAGGTGCGGCTGATCGCCATGGGAAGCTCCATCGGGAAAGTGGTAATTGCGGAAAAGTCGCGGCGCTTTAGTCAGGGCCATCGGCGCTGACAAGCCGGCTGAAAGGCACACCTCGTCAAATGCGCCTCACCCCCAAGTCGCATTTGGGCCTGCGCTCGGATCGTGGTATCATTGGGCCTGGGTCATTCTTGGGGGAGAATGGATCATGGACCGCTTCACACGGCGCGGCTTCGCCGGTTCGGCATTGGCGGCTTCCCTGGCAACCGCGAGTAGCGCGCAGAGCCTTGCCGGGGGGCCGCAACTGACGGCATCTTCACCCATCGGGCCGTTCTATCCCGTCGACCGCTTGCTGGAGGACGATGCCGATCTAACCTGGATCAAGGGCCATTCGTCGCGCGCGAGAGGCTCGGTCATCGAAATTACCGGCCGGGTGATGGACCGGCGTGGCAATCCTGTGCGCGGGGCGGTGCTCGAGGCTTGGCAGGCGGATGCCGCGGGCCGATATGCCCATGCCGCCGACGTCGCGACCGCGCCGCTCGATCCCAACTTCCAAGGCTACGCCATGCTGCGAACCGGACCGAGCGGCGAATGGCGAATGACGACAATCAAGCCGGCCGCCTATGACTCGCCGATCGGAAAGCGCACGCCGCACATCCACTTCGACATCCGGGGGCGGCAGCACCGGCTGATCGCACAGATGTATTTCGCCGACGATGCCGCCATGAATGCGCAGGACCGGCTCTACCAAAGCTTGGCGGAGGATGCGGCAACATCGGTCGCGCAGCTGGCCGCCCCAGCGAAGTATCGATGGGACGTGGTATTAATGGAAGGCTAGCCGCCGTCCCGAACCTGTGCTCACCGGCGGAAAAGAGATTAGCGCTCCACGGTGCTGGCGATCAGTTGGTTCATCAGCCGCACACCATAGCCTGTGGCTCCCTTGCCCCACGTCTGGCCGGGCTTTTCAGCCCAGACCATGCCCGCGATGTCGCAATGCGCCCAGGGCGTGCCGCTCTTTATGAAGCGCTGAATAAACTGCGCTGCAGTGATCGAGCCCGCGCCGCGAGGGCCGACGTTTTTCATGTCGGCGATGGGACTGTCCAAGAGCTTGTCATAGGCGGCTGACAAGGGAAACCGCCAGAGGGCGTCTCCGCTGGCCTTCCCGGCTGCGAGCAATTGCTCGGCCAGCGCGTCATCGTTGGCGAACAGGCCGCCGTGCTCGTTTCCAAGCGCGATGATCATTGCCCCGGTGAGGGTCGCAAAATCGACGATCCTGGCGGGCTGGAAGGTTTCCTGCGTCCACCAGATGGCGTCCGCCAACACTAGCCGTCCTTCAGCGTCGGTATTTAGGACCTCGATCGTCTGGCCCGACATGGATGTGAGGATGTCACCGGGGCGGATGGCCTTGCCGTCGGGCATGTTTTCGACAAGGCCGCACACGCCGACCACATTGGCTCTAGCCTTGCGCTTGGCCAGGGCCAGCATAGCGCCCACGACAGCGCCCGCACCGCCCATGTCCCACTTCATGTCCTCCATGCCCGGACCCGGTTTGATTGAAATACCGCCGGTATCGAAAGTGACGCCCTTGCCGACGAGCGCGGTTGGAGCCTCCCCTTCAGCGCCGCCGTTCCAGCGCAGCGCCAGCAGCTGCGACTCCCGTGCCGAACCCAGGCCCACGCCCAGCAAGGACCCCATGCCGAGCCGTTCCATCTCCGCTTCGCCAAGCACGGTAATCTCAACGCCTGTTCCCGCGAAACGTTCGCGCACCCGGGCGACGAAGCTTTCGGGATAGAGGACATTCGCAGGCTCGCTCACGAGTTCACGCGTGAATTCCACGCCTTCGGCCAGTGCCGCTGCATCACCCCAGGCCGCTTCCGCACCGTCGGGAGCGCCAAAGACGATCATGCGCTGAAGATGGACCTTGTGCTCTTCCTTCAAGGTGGTGCGATGCGTATCCCAACGCCAATTGCGCAGCCGCAGCCCCAGCAGCACCGAGCTGAGCTCGGCACTCGAGAGATTGCGCGCGTCCAGCGCGATCTCGCTCTCGCCGCCCGACTGGTACTTTCCGGCCAGCGCCGCACCGGCGCGCTCCAGATGAGCTGTACGCTTCTCGGACGAAGGTTCGCCCGCGCCCGCCACCGCCACGCGCACCACTTGACCATCACGCTCCACGAAGCCGTCGAAGAGCTGTCCCGCACGGCCTTCGAAGCGAGCCGCCCTCGCGCCTTCCGCCAAAGTCCGTTCCAAACCATCCGGAAGCTTGCCCTTGTCCGCGACATGGGCAATGAGCCGCGACCCTTCCGGGCGATCGGGCGTGAAAACAACCTGCATGAATTCTCTTTCGACTGCTTGGGGAGGCCCGCTCCGGACCGTGGCGGCGATTGCGCTTAGGGATGCGGGGTGCGATAGGCAAGCGATGCCCCGGGCCAGCGCCAATGCGCATCGTTTCGGCCGCTCGCGCCGCGCCTGGGCTGCCTCTGTCGCTCTGATTGCGCTCGGACTGCCGGTAGCGCAGCTGTCCGCGCAAGATTTGGGTGAGCGCCCGCTCGAAGAGACCCCCGCTCCGCCGCCCGCTCCGGAGACCGATGCCGCCGGCAACCGCCAGGTCGCTTTCGAGGCCGATCAGCTAAGCTATGACGAAAACGGTGAAACGCTGACGGCAACCGGGAATGTCGTCCTGCGTAGCGGCGAACGCTCGGTGCGCGCCGACACCGTCACCTATAATCGCACTACCGGGCGGATCGTGGCCGATGGCCGCGTGCGCTTCGTCGATGAGAATGGCAATCAGCTCTTCACTGACACCGTCGAGCTGACCGACCAGTTCGAGGCCGGCACGATGGCGGACCTGCTGATCGCGCTGCGCCAGGGGGGGCGACTTGCCGCGCGAACGGGAGAGCGCACTGCCGACGGTGCGATCGCGCTCACCGACGCGGCTTATTCTGGCTGCCCGGTGGAAACGCCCGAGGGTTGCGCCAAGGAGCCCACGTGGCGGATCACCGCCGATCGCGTGGTCTATGACCCATCGACCAACAAAGTCCGCTTTCGCGGCGCCTTTCTGGAGATCCTCGGCCTGCGGCTGCTCCCGCTGCCCGCGCTCGTCATCAACACGACCGGCGAGGCGCAGTCCGGCTTCCTGGTCCCCAGCATCCAGGTTTCACAGAACAACGGCGTCGAGGTCTCACAGGGCTACTATTGGCGGCTTGCCCCCAATCGCGATCTGAGCGCCCGGGCCACGGTATTCACTGAGGCGCCGCCGATGATCGACGCGCAGTGGCGCCATCTCACCGATATGGGCGCCTATCAGGTCACCGGCTACCTCACCGCGAGCCGGCGGGTTCCCGATCCGGCTGATCCTTCGGCCACCGAGCGCGACCTGCGCGGTTATCTGTTCACGAATGGCACCGCACAATTCGATCCGAACTGGCGGTTGACCAGTTCACTGCGCCTCGCCAGTGACCGAACTTTCCTGCGCCGTTATGACATCAGCTACGACGACCGCCTGCGCTCCATGGCCAATCTGGAGCGGATCGAGGATCGCTCCTATCTCTCGATCGCCGGTTGGTACACGCAAACGCTGCGGCCCTTCGACGTGCAGGGCCAAATCCCGATCGTGCTGCCTGCCATTGATTATCGTCGGCGGCTCGGCAGCCCGGTGCTGGGTGGCACGGTCGAATTGCAAGCCAACACCCTGGCTCTGTTCCGCCCGGACGGCCAGGACACCCAGCGCGGCTTCGCCAGCGCGCGGTGGGACTTGCGGCGGATCACCCCGCTCGGCCAGATGGTCCAGTTCAGCGCGCTCGCCCGCGGCGATGTCTACAACTCCACCGCCAATGCGCTGACCGCAACGCCGATCTACCGCGGCGAAGAAGGGTGGCAGGCAAGGGGCGTGGCCTTGGCGGCGGTGGAAGCGAGCTGGCCGTTGGTGGGCGAGCTCTTCGGCGGCACGCAAGTGCTGACCCCGCGCGTGCAGATCGTTGCCGCTCCAGCAATCCGCAACCTGGTGGTTCCCAATGAGGATTCGCGTGCGATCGACTTGGAGGACACCAATCTCTTCGACCTGAACCGCTTCCCGGGTTACGACCGCGTGGAAGATGGGGTCCGCGTGACCTATGGATTGGATTGGCAGCTCACCCGCCCAGGCTGGGAAGTGCGCTCGACCATCGGCCAGTCCTATCGCTTCAGTGGCAACCGCGATGTGCTGGTGGATGGGACCGGCATCTACAACAATGTCTCCGACATCGTCGGGCGCACGCAGATCAAGTTCAGCGATTTAGTCCGCTTCACCCACCGGTTCCGGCTCGACAAGGACAATTTCGCCATCCGCCGTAACGAGATCGACGCGACGGTTGGCAGCAGCCGAACCTATGTCGAACTCGGCTATCTACGTCTCAACCGTAACATCACCACCGTCGAAGACCTGCAGGACCGCGAGGAAGCGCGGGTCGCGGCGCGTATCGCCTTCGCCAACTACTGGTCCGTATTCGGCTCCGGCGTCTTCAACCTGACCGATTCCGAAGAAGATCCGACCGCCACCAGTGACGGCTTCCAGGCGATCCGCACCCGGCTCGGGGTCGCCTATGCCGACGAATGCCTCGAAATGGGCCTGACTTGGCGGCGCGACTACATTACCGCCGGGGACGCGCGTCGGGGCAACACCTTCCAGATTTACTTCGCCCTTCGCGGCCTCGGCTTTCGCTGACGGGGCGCGGCTCGCAGCGGCGATTGGCAGGCTCGCGCAAACGCGCTATCCGCTCGCGCATTGGGCATCGGCAATCAGCTTCGGTTAAGCCGCCAGGCGGCAATCGAAGCGCTAACTTCAGCATTCGAAACGGGATATGCAGTGACGTTCAAGACGGTTTCTTCGTTGTTTTCGCTCGCCGCGGCTGCCGGGATGGTGCTGGCGCCGGTCGCGGTGTCGGCCCAGAACGCCCCGCAGCCGACTGGTCAGTCGGCGTCGGCGGAGGATGCTCAGGCCCAGTCCGCTCAGGATGCCGCAGCCGTGGCAGCACTTGGTTTGCCCGCAACCATCTCGGTAATGGGACAGAACGATCCCAACAAGCGCACCGCGACCGCCGTCGTTAACGGCCATGTTCTCACCGGCACCGACATCGACCAGCGCCTCGCGCTGCTGATCGCCGCCAACAAGGGGCAGCCGATCCCGCCGGCGGAAATGCAGCGACTGCGCGCCCAGGTGCTGCGCAATCTCATCGACGAGACGCTGCAGATTCAGGAAGCGCGGGCGCAGGAAATTCCTGTCGAACGGGCACAGGTCGAAGCGGCTTACGCTCGCGTTGCCGCGCAAAACTTCGGCCAGGACCCATCGAAGATGGATGCCTACCTGGTCGCCGCCGGGTCTTCGCCCACGTCTCTGAAACGGCAGATCGAAGGCGAGCTCGCTTGGCAGCGTCTTTTGCAGCGCAATGTTCAGCCCTTCGTCAACGTGTCCGACGAGGAAGTGAACGATCTGCTTCAGCGGCTTGAGGCATCGCGCGGTACCGAGGAATATCGGATCGGCGAGATCTACCTCGCCGCCACGCCGGAAAATCGCGCGCAGGTTGAAGCCGAAGCCAGGCGACTGGTCGAACGGCTCAAGGCCGGCGGCAGCTTCGTTGCCTATGCTCGTCAGTTCTCCCAAGCCTCGACTGCTGCGGTTGGCGGCGACCTCGGCTGGGTTCGGCTCGAGACGCTGCCCGCTGAAATGGCCGAGGTGGCGCGGCAGATGCAGCCTAACCAGCTGGTCGGCCCGTTCCCCATTCCCGGCGGCTATTCGATCATGTTGCTGATCGACAAGCGCCAAGTGCTCGCTGCCGATCCGCGCGATGCCACGCTCTCTCTCAAACAGCTTTCGATCTCGTTCCCAGCGGGGACGACCCAGGCTGCTGCTACTGCAAAAGTCCAGGCTTTCGCCGAGGGTGTGAAGTCGATCCGGGGCTGCGGCGACGCGGAGGCAGGAGCGGCGCGCTTGGGCGCACAGGTTGTCGAGAACGATCAGATTAAACTGCGTGCGCTCCCCGAACAGCTCCAGCAGATGATGTTGAACCTTCAGATCGGCCAGACCACCGTACCGTTCGGCTCGATCGAGGAAGGCGTGCGCGTGCTGATGCTTTGTGGCCGCGACGATCCGCAAGCCGATAACAAGCCAACCTTCCAGCAGGTGATGAACCAGATCGAGGAGGAGCGCGTCGGCAAACGGGCGCAGCGGTACCTCCGCGATCTGCGCAACGACGCCTATATCGAGTACAATTGAGGCAAGGCCCTACCCCGCTCGCCGTTTCGCTGGGCGATCCGGCGGGCGTGGGACCGGAGTTAATCGCAGCCGCGTGGGCGCGCCGCAATGAACTGGCGCTACCTGCCTTCTTTGTCGTCGGCGGCGCCGGGCTGTTGCGAGCGGCCGCTGAGGCGCGCGGTCTTGCGGCCCCGATCGAGCAGATCGGCACGCCCAGCCATGCCCTGGAGGTCTTTGACCGTGCGTTGCCGGTGCTCGGGGATGCCGATGTGCCCTATTCGCCCGGGCAACCCTCACAAGAGGGTGGCGGCCTCGCGCTATCCTCGCTCTCACACGGCGCCGCCCTGGCCCGCTTTGGGGATGCCGCCGGCCTCGTCACAATGCCCATCGCGAAGGCGGAACTCGCCAAGGTCGGCTTCGCAAGCCCGGGGCAAACCGAATTTCTTGCCGAGTCTTGCGGCGTATCGCCGCAGGGCGCAGTGATGATGCTGGCCGGCCCGTCATTGCGGGCCGTGCCGTTGACGGTGCATCATGCGATTTCCGACGTGCCGGGTCTGCTCTCGGTCGAATTGATCGTCAGCAAAGGGCGCATTGTCGCCGAGGCGTTGCGGCACGATTTCGGCATCGATGCCCCGCGTCTGGCGGTTTGCGGCCTCAACCCCCACGCCGGCGAGCAAGGCCGCATGGGACATGAAGATGCGGAGATAATCGCGCCCGCAATCGCGCAACTGTGCGCCGACGGCATCGATGCGACGGGCCCTCACCCGGCTGATGCACTTTTTTCTCCGCGCGCGCGCGCCACTTATGACGCGGCGCTGGCCATGTATCACGATCAGGCGCTGATCCCCGTTAAGGCCCTCGATTTCGACCAAGGCGTAAACGTCACGCTCGGTTTGCCGATCGTGCGCACCAGCCCCGATCACGGAACGGCTTTTGACATTGCCGGCAAAGCCATCGCTGATGAAGGCGCGACCGTCGCGGCGGTCCGCATGGCCGGCGAGATTGCGGAGCGGCGGTCCTTAGCACACTTTTAGTCCGTTCGTGCTGAGCTTGTCGGAAGCGAAGCTGGACATGTTGCCCAACCACCGTTTTTTCTTCTAGCGCCGTGCCAAGAGGAGGAGCGGCCCCTCGACAAGCTCAGGGCGAACGGAGTTTTGTGACTAAGCCTGTGCTCCCACCCTTGCGCGAAGTCATCGCCAAGCACAGCCTCGCTGCCTCCAAGGCGCTCGGGCAGAACTTTCTTCTCGACGAGCAATTGCTCGCCCGCATTGCTGCCATTCCGGGCGATCTCGCGGGCAAACCAGTGCTCGAAGTCGGCCCCGGCCCGGGCGGCCTCACCCGCGCGCTGCTGCGTGCCGGCGCACGCGTCACCGCGATTGAGATGGACCCCCGCTGCCTTCCCGCGCTTGCTGAATTGGGCGAGGCTTTTCCCGGCCAGTTACGCGTGGTCGAAGGCGATGCAATGAAGCTTGATCATGACGAGCTCATGAGCGGCGAGCCTTACGCCGTGCTGTCAAACCTCCCCTATAATGTCGGCACCGCACTGTTCGTTCGCTGGCTCGGCGGCGAGGCCTGGCCCCCAAAATGGACCAGCCTGACGCTAATGTTTCAGCAGGAGGTAGCGCAACG
>ERZ1066120.1020-NODE-1020-length-20030-cov-5.918748_pt1 | contig 20030 bp, 15 predicted proteins | sample MGYA00382767_ERZ1066120 | MGnify/ENA primary metagenome ERZ1066120 (study PRJEB33369, sample SAMEA5778350) | biofilm metagenome | biome: Industrial cooling water; feature: Water cooling tower basin; material: Biofilm | place: United Arab Emirates | collected...
AAGACACCAATTATTGATTATTTAATGAGTTGCCACGGAATTATTTTCTTGCTTGACCCTAAAAATACTGTAAAAAATGATGGCTCGTATTCTTCTTTGCTAGAAGATTTATTTTTGGAATTTCAGGAGCGCAGCCGACGCACAGATACAGAGGTGAACGATCCACGCTTAGAGCAATACATGGCTTTCTGCGTTACCAAAGTAGACCATGAGAATTTTTGGAGTTATAGAAAAGATGCACAGCCATTTGTTGAAAAGGTTCTTGGTAAATGGATGTCGTTGAAAAAATTGCAAAACTTCTGTCGGTTAGAAGAGTTAAATCCAGAAAAAAGAAAAAAGCCTAGTAAGAACAACCGTTGTGAGTTTTTCTGCATATCATCTGTAGGTCGCTATCAAAAAGATGGTGAGTGGGTACCACCTATAATCTATCCAGAAGAAAACAATTCCACCCAACCAAATTCTGAACAAACAAAGTCATCCTCTGGTCTTTACTGGGATGATAAGGAAAGTTATCCTTCAGAGTCTTCTCAATCATCAACTGGTGACTGGGCTAGCAGTGGTTATCAAGATTCTCCAGAGCCAGTCTCAGAAAACAGACCTACTATCGATCCAGAGGCTGTTTTGCGTCCATATAATGTACTTGAACCAATTGAATGGTTAATTAAAGGTATTCAGACTAACCCACCATTTGGTATTAATAGCAAGTGACCTGTTATATCGTTTCAATTTTTGAGTGATACATATCCAAACTCCCTGAAGCATCAAAGAGGAGCCAAAGGGAGTTGCATTACTAACAAATATTTCTATCAATTTTATCAGAGGTATTAGCTCTATGAACCAAGCATCAGGATACAACTATTTTGTCTACGGTAAGCTTGTTGGTATGAATTCTGGATATCGGCTTGTTGCTCGAACTGCTAATTTAATCGAGGAAGAACAGCTTGAAACAATGGCGGAGGAAACCCATCGCTTCTGGGGAAATGTCCCACCCCAAAGAAGAACAAAAGCGATAGGCATCTTTTTGCAAGAAAACAATTTAGTATTGGTGAAGGTCGAAGCCGCTGCTGATAACAGGGGACAGGAGGTTTTGAGTGGGTCTAGAGGTTTTAACTACAGTCTCTATGTCTTTATTCCCCTCGAATCGCTAGCAGTACTCCGGAGTCGGACATTTCAGCTACTCTCTTGGGTTTTCCAACATCCTATCCCGTTATTTAGGCAGTTTGAGACTAACTTACCACTTTTGCAAATTCCCATCCTTGAGCTGCCAATATCCGATCGCCAGGAGGAGGTTGATAAGATACTGCGTTGCTTTAGTGAAACTGATACAAATGGACAACCTTTGCTGATATCTGCACTTGCTGTATTAATTAATGGTAAGCGGCTGATTTTCACTGGAAATGGCAATGTTAGTACCAAGGAGTTTGTGGAAAGTATCTTGCTATTGCTACCAGCTACGGCTCGTTCCACAATTGCTATTGCATCGGGTACGTTAGATGAGGAATTTTGTAATTGGGCACAACTGATTATTAAAAGTAATTCAAACCCTGAGGAACCACTTGCAGATAATCTGATTTGGCTGAATCGCAATACTCGAACATTTGAGGGGGATTTCGATGCAAATGTATTTCAAAATTATTACCTTAGCGATTTTATTTATCCCATAGTTAATGCTCGACAAACAGTTCAGGAACTTATTCGAGAACTAGATGTAATTACTGACAGTCAAATTACATTAGAAAATATAGCTGATTATGAAAATATAGACATAAAACTAATTACTCGACTCATTTCGTTATTATCCAACGAGCAAAAAAGCTCAATGCAGTGTAAATATTTATCAGGTTTAAGTATAAACAAGTGGCAAGATATTATTTTAGTTATAAATGACGAGCAGACACTTATTTTTGCTTGGGATGAGTTAACAAAGATACCAACTACCAATTTGCAACAATGCGTTCCAATAATATTGAAGGTGTGGAAACGACTTTCAGTAGTGGAACAAATTAAACTATTACAGAAACTCCATAATCATCTAGACGTTGCTGAAATTTTATTGAAGAATAGGCTGATTGAAGAATCTCATTCTGAAGATGAATATACTAACATTTTACAAGAATTCAGAAAGCTTTGTAAGAGTGTGGTTATATCCAAATCTCAAAGTGATTGGAGCCAAGCATGGCAATTAGCAACTAGTTTTGCTGCGAAGCAAATTTTTCAAGATAAAACAGAGCACTTCTTGCTCTTGGATGCTGTTTTAGTAAGTGAAATTCCAGTTAAAAACCTTTATAACTGTTTTAATTATAAATTTGCAACTTTAGTACCTCATGTTAATAGCAATCGAATTCTGCAAAGTAATTTGTACGATACAATCAGTAAAAATGTAGAAGTAGCAGATTTGTTCAAAACTTTACTTATTCAGAAAAATGCCGCTTTAATAAATTTGCATCTGCTTGCAAATTTATTTAGTATGAATGATCTACAACAGGATAATATGTACATAGAGTTCCTAAATACTTGGCATTCTTCTTATGGAGAAGCAAAGGATTTATTGATTGACCTGATTCGTTCAGGTCATTACTCTCTAAATAAAACTTTCGCTTGGTTTGAGAATAAAAAGCCTGGATTAAGCGAAATTTTAGCTGCTCTACAGCACAACTCAAATACTTGGGATATATGGGATAAATTAGCGAATACTTTATATAGAAATTCCCAAGAGTATATAGTTTTTATCGATAATTTGGTGGGAAGTAAGTTCTGTATTCCAGTGTGGAAAAAATGTTTGCCACTAATAGCTAATGATGAAAATTTTAGGAGAAACTTCTTAAGTAGTAGTTTTGCATGGAAAGTTATCAAAATTCAAGATTTCAGTCAACTGCTTCCTAGCTCATCCCAATATATCGAAACCTTAGTAAGATGTTTAGCAGAAAGCGATCGCTTTGACTGGATAGCAGGCGATGTGCTACATTATCTATGCCAAAACTGGATTACACAAAGGCAAGTGAATTCGGAATTAAAAACTCTGGTAACTAGCCCCAGTGTAACTAAAAACTTTTCAAACCAAGACTGGTTGGAATTGCAAACCACCGTTTGGCAGCTTGAATTTGAAATACAGCTACCTTCTTTGGGTAGGGTAACTCTTTCTGAACAAGAGAAGATATTCTTGCGAAACCAGGCTATTGCAGCAATCAAGTCTTACAGCCAACCTGAAACAACTCGGAGCTTACTTAACGATTGTGAAGTTTGGGGGCTAGATTTAACTGCACAAATCGAAATTCTTAAAGCTACCCCATCGTTAGCCCGCAGCATCGAGTTAATACTAAATTACCTTGGTCGTGATAGCAAAGCTATTACTCCCAACAAACAACAAATTAATCTGCTAGAAATATTACTGCAAACATCGCCGCGCAATCAACTAGAAGTTGAAAATCTCAAAACATTTTCTGTTGGGATATTAACTCAATTTATATCTGCTAGTGATTGGAATCAGCTAAAGTGGTGGCGAGATAATACGTTGAATCGACAGTTGTACATTCAGCATTTTACCCTAGCTTCTCAACTGTTTATACAAAATTCTGTAAAAACAATACCATATTTAGAACTGCTAAATTTAACTCAAGCAATAAAAAAATCTTCACTGGAAGAAGAAAGCAATTTAATATTAAAAGCATTTTGGTATTCTATACCAGAAGCAGTTCGTCAAGTCTTAGTAGAGTTATCTAATGCTAATTCTTTAAGTTAAATTTACGCATAAAATTAAGATAAGGAACCAATACGGTTCGGTTAACAAAAAATAGAGATTTTTGAAGTGCTAAAAGGCTGATTACTGCATCTGCTTCTTGTGAATAAAGTTAATTGTATCACTATCCGAACCGTATTGGGTTAGGATGGGGAATCATCGCTCATAATTTGAGTAGTATGAGTAGAAATTTGAGTAACCTTGATAAAAATGCTCGAAAGATAAGCTAATTATATTGAAATTATCAGAGCTAGTTAATGACTAAAACAATTGGGATTAATCTACTATCTAAATAATTCTTAACTGCTTTGAGCTGAATTTATTCACAAAACCTTATTTGCACTATGCATAGTCGCACTAATTTTTTACTAATAATTTCTCATGTTTTGCACCGGAAACTAGTTAGTTAATATTGCTCGTAAATCAAATTTGATAATTAAATGCGATCGCACAAGGCGATGACAGAAGCTTTACACAGCAATTATCAGCGGTATAAGGGTGCGTTCCAACCCTAGTCTATGCTGTAAAAACGATCTGAACGTGTAGTTTTCGGAAATGAGAATGGTAGATTTCGGCAGTTAAGTTGGCACAAACAGCTAATGCTTCAGCGAGACTTTGTTTCTACACTAAAAGAAAGCACTCTAGCCATCCCCGCTAATTTTGAACTTGGAACAAGAGATTGTAGTTGTAACAGCTTTCATTGTCAGCACACTGTGGTTGCTGAAATCTTACCTAAAAATGAGACAAGCCTTACAGTGGTGGCAAGGAAGACAAGTCCTACAGCTATCTCAGGAAGCCAAGAATATTCGAGATGGATTATTGCAAGAGTCTTTTACCATCCGTCGTAGTTTGGAGCTACTGCCAGTAGACGATTTGGAATTATTGGTCAAGAAAAGCCGCGATTGTTTAGAAAAGTTAGATAATTTTCATCATTCGCTATCTCAGTTGAGCGATCGCCTGTCTCCTGCCTACATTGAGGACAGTTTGCCTCTGGCAATTCAGTCCGTAGTAGAACAATGGCAGGCACGCTACCCCAGACTCCATCTGCACCTGGACTTACCTACCCACTGGCGACATGAATCTTATCAACAGAGTATGCTAATTCTTAGAGTTTTAGAAGAACTCTTACAAATTACCCTATCAGAACTTTTAGCAGATATTGCCATTCACATCACTTTAAGTCCAAAAGGGAATCTAGGAGAACTGTTAATTCATATTTCTTACGATCGCGCCGCAGGTAATTTGTCTTATTCTAGCTTGAAACAACTCAAATATCTGCGACAAATTTTCCAGACACTTATGCCAGGAAAATGCTGTTATCGTCAGCACAATCTGGCAATAGATTGGTCTTTTATTTGGTAAAATCATTCGATAATTTTAAGTTTACTAGTAGATAAGGATAGAAAGAATGGCTCAAAACTCTCCAGCAGCAGTCAAGCAAAAAATTGTAGTTATCGACGATCACGAATTAGTTCTAGGCGGCACTCTAGATGTTCTAAAACAGCAATACCCAGAAGCAGAATTTTTCACTGCAAAGATCGCACAATCGGCTTTGAATGCAGTAGAAACCTATCAACCCGATCTCCTGGTGATGGATCTTTCCATTCCTGAAGAGACTGGAACAACAGCACGAACTGATACAGGCATTCAATTACTCAAAACTTTGTTGAAAAAATATCCTACGCTCAATATCGTCGTTCAAAGCAGTTATGTAAAAGCCTTAGTCAGAATTAAACCAGAGATTGACGCTCATAAAGGAGGTTTTACTGTAGCTGATAAAAGTCTTTCTAGCAAGGACATGTTAACTAGAGTAGATTGGGCATTGCAAGGATTAACTCATACTAAAGATCTCAAAAGTATGCGATCGGCTTTAGAGTTTAAACCAGAGTGGCTGACGGTGTTAACTTTAGCTTTTCAAGAAGGATTGCAAGATAAAGCGATCGCGGAGCGAATGTGCGTATCCGAACGCATGGTGCGCCACTATTGGACTAAAGTGCAAGATGTTTTAGATGTTTACCCAGATGAGGGCAAAAATATTCGTATTCAAACTGAAATGCGGGCAAGGGAAGAAGGATTGATTGATTGAATTTTGGTAATGGGTAATAGGTAATGGGGAATACAACTTGTTAACCTCTCGTTGGTAACTATCAAATCCCAGCTATCAATAACGATCTATGAAATCTCGGATTTTTGGCAAAATTAGCAGGGAAATCGCTAGCTGGCAGGTAGGAGCAATCCCAGGATTTACAGTGGTGGGATTAGTTATTTTAGCTCGTGCTACGGGTTTATTACAATCGCTAGAGTGGGGAGCTTTTGATTACTTTCTGCGCCTGCGTCCGGCAGAAGCAGTTGACGAACGAGTTACGATTGTTGGGATTAATCAAGCAGATATTAGCAGAATTAAAGCTTATCCAATTCCAGATCGAGAACTTGCAGTTCTCTTGCAAAAAGTACAAAAGTACAAACCTAGAGCGATCGGACTCGATCTAATTAGAGATGTTCCCGTAAAACCAGGTCATCAGGAACTCATATCGGAATTAAAGAATAGCAAAAACTTAATTGGAATTGAAAAAGTTTTGCCAGTCACCTTTCCCCCGCCGCCAACATTACCCCCAGAACAAATTGGGTTTTCTGATGCGATTTTGGATACGGATGGAAGATTGAGACGCAGTTTGCTGGGTACGCGAACCACTCAGGGGTATAAATATTCTCTAACCTTGCAATTGGCAAGAGCATATTTAGCATCAGAAAAAATCTTCTTAACCAACAGCAAACGCGATCGCCATGCGATGCGGTTGGGCGATACCGAACTCCCTCGTTTTCTGACAAATTCTGGCGGATATACGGGTGCAGATGCAGGCGGAATGCAAATATTACTCAATTTTCGCAGTGGCGATCGCCGATTCCCCGTCATTAACCTCAACGAAATCAAAACAGGACAGTTCGATCCCAAGCTGCTGCGCGATCGCATCGTCATCATTGGCGTTACCGCTCCTGGTGTAGATATTATCAATACCTATGCCACAACTGGCATCGATCGCATGAACGGACAAGTCTACGGCGTAGAAATTCAAGCCCATGCTGTCAGCCAGCTCCTCAGTGCCGTATTAGATCGACGACCGCTTTTGCAAGTGTGGGCAGATGGATGGGAATATTTGTGGATTGTCGCTTGGGGTTTTCTGGGCATTGTTTTAGGAAAGCTAACTCAATCACCTGGAAAAAATCTTTTAGCTGTAGGTTTGAGCGGTCTTGCCCTGCTAGGGATGAGTTATTTACTACTCATTTGGGGTTGGTGGATTCCAGTCGTACCTGCTTTATTTGTTTTACTTGTTTTAGGACCGACTGCCATTGCTGTTTATCAGCGCGATCGCACGTTGAAGTCGAGAATTCAAGAGCGCCAATTCATTATCGAACACTCATTCACTAGTATTCATAATGGTCCGCTGCAAAGCCTCGCAGCATTTTTACGGCTGGCAAGAGAACAAGATTTACCCCAAGAGCAATTAATTGTAAAACTGGAGCAATTAAACCATGAAATTCGCGATGTCTACGAATTTTTACAGCAAGAACCTTTGACTCAAGATCGCAGTCTTTATTTAAATAAAGGCTTAGCAGTCGATTTACAAGCTCCACTTCATGAGTTGTTATATCAAGTTTACTGCTCTACTTTAGAAAGAGATTTTCCGTGTTTCAAAACATTAAAAGTGAAGATTCAAACATTCGATCCAGTCGAAGATCTCCGCTTGAATCTCACCCAAAAAAAAGAAATCTGTCGCTTTCTGGAGGAAGCTCTGTGCAATGTTGGCAAACATGCTGTAGGAATGACCCGTCTGAGCGTCACTTTTACCCAAAAAGAAGAACTATACGTTTTGCAGATTGCTGACAACGGAGCTGGTATAGTTTCCACGTCTACAGAAGGTAGGGGAACCCAACAATCGCGAAATTTAGCCCGACAACTAGGAGGTGAATTTCAGCGATCGCCCCTCCCTCCCCGTGGTACGTTGTGTCAATTAACATGGCGTAGGGCTAAGTTGCGTAAATGGGTAATTGGAAGTCGTAAGTCGTAAGTCGTAAGTCGTAAGTCGGAATGAACTGATAACTGATAACTGATAACTGATAACTGAAATTATGTGGAAAAAATACTTTCATATTAGGATTGCGCCGTGTTTTGCTGTAGGTATGTTTTTGGCGATCGCGCCAACTACTATAGCCCAAACGCAATTATCGCAACCGCAAGCCCCTACTCCTGAAAAGACTGTATCTGTAGATGCAGATTCATATCAACCGCCAACCGATCAAGAACCGCCACAAGGGACTTCATCAACTACGGGATCTAGGGGAGGGTGTGAAGGCACTGAGGGATCGTCGCTGACAGTGCTTGCGCCTGAGAAACATGTAGGGCGAACTGCGGCGCAACACCCAACTGTCGCTTGGTTTGTGCCTGATTCGCGCTCCTTCCCCGTGGAACTTAGGCTTTACGAGTATGGTGCAGACGGTCAACTCAAGCCTAAACCAATTCAAACTCACAAATTACAAAGTCGATCGGGAATTATGCAGTTTTCCCTACCAGAGGATAAACCAGGACTGGTTGTGGGTCAAAGATATCTCTGGCAGGTGGCTCTGCTTTGCAATCCTAGCTTTCCATCCAGCGACAAAGTGGCGATCGCCCAAATGGAGGTCGTTGGGTTGCCACCTGCTGTGAAGACAGCATTAGATACTAAGAGCGGTCAGACAGCAACAATCTATGCTAAAGCAGGGTTATGGTATGACGCTTTACGCGAAGCTCTCAAACCTGCCAATGATGGAAAATTGGGCAAACCTGCGGCAACTTTGTTAGAAAACCTAGCAAATGTAGAGACACAGGAACGGAGTCAGAACTTGAGCCGAATTGCTAGTATAGCAGCGACTCAATAGATTCGGACAAGTCAATTGGCTAAAGTTCTTGCACTGATTGCAACGCCCGCCTGTGAATCAATTCACAGTCTCATAGCCTAAGTCGGATAAATCCGACTGCCAGATCGTTTTTAGTCTACTTCAGTAGAATGAGCGCTATTGGTTCCTTGAACTTAAGTTCAAGGTGAGTCTGGATGCCGTAATCCAGCTAGTACAAAACTTCATCCATCTACTCCCTGCTCCCTGCTCCCTGCTCCCGCAATTCACAGCCAATTCCCGATTAGAATCAAGGGCGACCAGTAGGCAGGATGAGCGTACTGTCCTCCGGCGGCGATCTTCGCAATTTGGGCTGCTTGTAAGGCTTGGGCTTTGCTCATATCGGTGTTGCGTAAGTTGGCGTAGAATTTTGTCACCAAATCGACCGTGGGAGCATCTTGAATAAACCACAGGGAGGCGATCGCACTTTTGACTCCAGCTTGGAGAGCCACACCAGCCAAACCTAAAGCAGCGCGATCGTCTCCTACCGCAGTCTGACAAGCCGTGAGAGTCAGCAGTTCGACCGATTCTGACCCAGAACTGACGCTGCGGATTGCCGTATCTAAATCGGCGATCGTGAGTTTGGCGTTATTGCCAGTCACGAGAAAAGTGTCTTCTGGTTCGGAGCTGAATTCGCCGTGAGTGGCAATATGAATGATTGGGTAAGTTGTTTGACCCAGTTCTTGTTGCAGGCGATCGCGGGTGAAATCATTGTTCAGCAGTTCCTTAGTCCCTGGAATCTGGGCTTGAATTTGCTCGATCTCCCGATTGACATTAGTTAAAGCCGGAAATTTACGCCCATCCACAACCGCAGCTTGAGTTAACCCCAAAGCTAATGCTCGTAACTGTTGGCGATCGAGTGCTGTTGGATTAGTTAAAGTCAAACTGGGAGTCGTGGCGATCGCATACTTTTGCACCAAAAATTTCTCCCCGTCGTGCAACGCCGCCATCGGCACGCTGCGTAAGATTCCATCTTGAACGAACACCAAAGTTTTAATCTGAGCTTGTTCTAAATCGGCAGCAAATGGACGAACGATCGAGTTGTAGAGTTTTTGCGCTGGCTGGGGATCGTAGGTAAAGTCGCGAAATCTCTCCAACCCGCGCCGAAATTCATCGATCTGTTGTCTGAAAGTTTCATTATCTTGTTCGATCCAATGCGATCGATTTTCACCGTTAGGAAGACTGACTAGAATTGCCGTTTTATCCTCAAAAATGATGGAACTAAAGATAGCGGTGTTTGCCCCTACGTCAGTAACGCTCTCCCGATTTAGAGCTGCTATAACGCAATCGTTGCCAAAGTAATTTTGCAATTCTGCCAACTTTAAAGTATCGATAGTTTTAATGGCATCGCTGAGGTTTTGCTGGCGTAATTCTATTTTGTCTGAAGCCGTCTCTAATCTTAGCCCAGCCAACTCGCGATAAACTGGTTCAACTGTATCCCGAAAATCAAACTGTAAGTCTCGATTTGCCGTCAAGATGTCGCTGCGAATAGCTTCTAGGGTAGCGACTGCCCGATCGTAAGCGGCGATCGCCTCCACTGGTTTACCCTGTTGCTTGAAAATACGTCCTGTCTGCCACTCCCACAAATACAAGCTATCTTTGGCGTTAAGGTCTTGTTCTGCTGCCCAAACAGCTTGACGAGTCAATTTGAGTGCCTGGGGATATTCTTTTCTACATTCATAGACATGGGCAAGTTCGCCCAGCGCAAAAGACTCAGAACGGGGATCTTGCAGGCGACGGGCGATCGCTACGGCGACTTTGAGTAACCCCTCAGCTTTCGATTCTTGCTCGATCGATTGGCATTGGTTTTTGACAAAATTGGGATCGACAGGAGAAATGGGTTGCAACAGATTGGCTAGATCGATCGCAGCATAAACGCGATCGCGAGAATCGGGCAATTGTGCCAATAACTGAATCGCTCGCTGTAATGAATCGGCATTGGCAGTTTGGGTGCGACGAGCGGGAGGAATAGAATTGAGTAGCGATCGCATTTCTCCAGATCGATCCTTGCGAGTTTGAGCGAGGTTAAGACTCGCTTGAAAATATTGCAGCCCTTTGGAATCGTATTTCAGAGCTTGTTGTTTAAATTTGTCTGCCTCTATGCTGTCACCTCTGGCTAAGGCAGAATTCATGCGGCGATAATTTACCTGTGCCAAGCCGATGTATGCATTGCCCAAACTGTTGAGAGTTGAAGCTTGGTAGACGGGATTTTTCACTTGTTTGGCGATCGCTAATCCCTGTTGTAGATATTTAATCGCCTGGGTATAGTCACCCCGCAGCCGATAGGCGTTGCCCAAACTTCCCAGCGTTGCTGCTTCTAGAGTACGGTCTTTATGCGTTTGAGCAATCTGCAAAGCACTATTTGCAGCACAACGTCCTTGGCTAGTAGTGCCACACAATAGCGCGATCGCTTGTCGATTTTGTCCTAAACTGCTGTATGTCTGCGCTTGTTCTGTCAGAAGTCTGCCGATTTGGTGGGTATCTTTGGTTTGACGATAGTAGGCGATCGCTTTTTCCCAAGTGGCGATCGCTTTTTCTCCTTCTCCTAATTGCTGCTGCGCCCTTGCCAGGTTTTCTAATACAATCGCTGCTTTAGCGCGATCGTTATTTTTCTGATAGAAATCTAAAGCTGTTTGCCATGATGCGATCGCGCTTCGATAATTCCCCGCTCGATACAGTTCTACACCTTTTTGTACCGAGCGATCGAGATTGGCAGATTGAGCATTAACTACGTTTCCCCAGCACAAACAGAGGCTTAAACTACACAGAAAAAGTAGAAATAGCAAGCGACGCATAAAGAGCCAGCGAGATTAACTGAAAAATGGAGAGATCGGAGTGTCGTATCTTGACGTTCTCTAGTTTCCCATCTTGTCCGGCGATCGCAATCAAATAGATCCGATAGATTTTCTTAAGATGGCGAACAGCAGTCTGACTGACTCCAAGATAGAGGAAATGCGATCGCCCGACTCCTAAACCAGCACCCATCTGACCTTGTTTTTACGCTCCACTGTAGTAAAAACATCAACCTAGTTCTGCATTAATTATGTAGCGGTATTAGCCTGGACACAGCCCTTCCTGGCACTCAGGACCGCGAGCAATGTGCGTATCATAAAAGATCTGGACTGCTGTAGAGTCATAACGCTCAAGCTTCTGCAAGTAATTCCAAGCACTCAGCGCAATTGCTGTATCGAGATTTGACCGTGGTGTTACAATGACTCGCGGGTTAAAGTTGCTCAAAAAACGCGCCTGTTCCCATAGCTGCGCCAACTCCTGACCTTTAATTTGCTCAGGGTTGTAGCTAATAATCACGCCACCGTGTTCCAGATTGTGTACCAAAAATTCATCGGCGGGCGGATCTTTGTATATGCCCCACCCTGCTGGGTACGGGTAGTGCGATCCAGAGGTTGGTGGGCTTGAATTATAGGTGACTGAAGTACCTACCTCCACATGTTGTTGCCCCAAATCTGGGAAACGGATTCCAGGTAGGATTGTGCCAGGGGACAGTCCAGGCAGTTGTGATTCTAACGTCGTCACTGCAAACGACTCAATTAAGCCCTTCCACTCCACTGTGGAATTCATCATTAGACTAGAAGTTGGCGCGGTACTCGGTTGTGGGGAAGATTCCTGAGAGTTCCCAGGCATATTCCCAAATAGTAGAGTTATAGCGATCGCACACAACAGGCAGAGTGCCAAAAAAACTGATTTCGCAAACTTAATCTTCATACAAGAGGGAAATATAACGAAGTTGTTGATAGGGGCAATCTAGCTTGAGAAGCTTCCATCCTATAAGCTTCCAGAATGAGAAATTCAATATGTCGATCGGTTGTGAAAATAGCCCACAAAAGCACGACAGACAAAATAGCGGCAATCAGTTCTGCTAAGGAAGGTGCGGAGAAGGTTCGAGCTTTCGGTGGATTGAGCCTTATCAATCCACCTTCTTTCCGGCACACCATTACTCTTAAGAAGTTGTAGAAAAAGCGTGGGGCTTTGTACTCACTCGTTTTTGAGATCGCCATCTACTGGCAACGTGCGTGTAACACAGCCTGCGAGCCGGAGTGATTATGTTTGCAAGCCGCTACACGGAATAAAATGGTAGCCCACCTGAACCGTAGCAAGCTGTTTCAGAGAGATTAACTCCGCTGACATAAACATCATTGAAATAAAAAGCATATCCACCAGGATATTCACAAAACACTCCTCCTGCTACTGTTTCCATCTCTAACTCTGTCAGTTCAGTGCAGAAAGATAAGTTTTCGATGTCCATAATTAACTCCTAAGTTTCACGTAGTAAGAATGAGTAAAGCGGTTAGTATTCAACCAACCAATTGCTCTACAATTTCAAGAATAAACTTAGATAAAGTAAGAAGCACTAGCTTTTTCTGACAGCTTATTTACTGAAACGAGCGATTGAGATTACAGAAAAGTGCTACCTAAAGAAACAGTCAAACTTTACAAAAGTTAGCGCAATCGCATCAAACTTTTTTCAAAAAATATAAATGTATAACGGTAATTACTTTGACAAAAAACACTCATATTATTTATGAGTGTTTCGAGATTTAATTTTTAGAGAGATTGAAAATCAGAAATAGTTAACATACATGTAAGTTATATGTCGTCTATTCTAATTTCACCTATCTAAGACTAAATAAAATAGCCCTATCCGCAACCAAAACCGTAAAACATGTAAGCAGCATAATCGTACATTCCTAACGATGCATAAAAGTTAGCCATTTGCTCCATGTAGTAACAGGTGTTACTATGCCATGCATCATAATCAATTGCGCCCCCATTAACATGACTAGCATCTTCATTAGTAATTTCGGTCAGAAAGGATAAGTTTTCGATGTCCATAATTAACTCCTTGTTTGTGGATTTGGTGAATTATTAGAGCTTTGATATTTCATTTATCACTCTATGCTTACAAATATAAAATCAGCTCGAATAAGAATCAATAGTTGTTTGTGTAAACTTGTTTACTACTCTATGCGGTCGAGATTGTAGAAAAGTGCAAAATAGAAGAAAATCGAATATATAAAGAATAGTGCAATTGCGCCGAAATATTTCCAAAAAACATGATATGACTGGCAATTGCATTTGCCAAAAAAAAGCACTCAGAAATGATATGAGTGCTTCAACATCAAACTATCAGGAGATTTACAAAGCTAGAATTAGCTCAATCAGACACTAATAATAGTGTTAATAAGGAAGAAGCTGAAATGGCTCTATCACAGGAGGATTAGCGCCAATACTGAGACCATCTACATATGTAGAAAGTCCATATACATATCCCACATACAGTGGATCGTAGAAAATTGGATCATAGTCAGTCCAAAATCCACCATTGACATAACTAGCATCTTCATCAGTAATTTCGGTTAGAAAGGATAAATTTTCGATGTCCATAATTAACTCCTTATTTGTGGATTTGGTGAATTAGTAGAGCATTGATATTTCATTCATCGCTCTATACTTACAAAGATAAAGTCAGCTCGAATAAGAATCATTAGTTGTTTGTGTAAACTTCTTTGCAGAGCTAGGTAAACAAGATTGTAGAAAAACGTAAAATAGAAGAACGAGCGAAATATACAAAAAATAGCTCGATTTACAGAGTGCGATCGCTGAAAACTACGTAAATAAAAATGAAGCAAGCATCTGCCGCGCAAACAGAAAAGCACTCATATTATTTATGAGTGCTTCGATATTAAACTTTAAGAGAAAACTATCAGGAGATTTGGCAAGCTATAATTAGCTCAAACAGTTAAAAACCGCTAGCTATTACGCCATGATAGAATTCACATATGTAGGCAGCGTATAATTTACGTAGTACCAATACAACAGGTTGTAGTCATAAAATCCACCGTTGACATGGCTAGCATCTTCATCAGTCAATTCAGTCACAAAGGATAAATTTTCGATGTTCATGATTAACTCCTTAGTTTCACGTAGTAAGAATTAGTAGAGTGTTTGATATTTAATCAATTCAATTGCTCTACAATTCCAAGAGTAAACTCAGGTAAAATAAGAAGCACTAGCTTTTTCTGCAAACTTATCTATTGAGTTTGGTAAGTCTGATTACAGAAAAGTACAAAGTAGGAGGACGAGCGAAATCTAAAAACTTTTACTCGATCGCCTGGAAGATTCAGCGATTTGCCTTACTAGTGAAAAATGCACTCTCTAGATTTGCAGAGGAAGTCGCCGTAATGACAACAGCTTGGCTGAATATGTTTTTGCAGCTTGGAGTAGCCAGTTCTCTAACCATAGGTAGCGCGATTGCATTATCTGAATGCGCCTTCGCTCAAATTCAACCCGATTCCACCTTGGGCGGTGAATCCTCTATAGTCAACTCAGTTGATGGAAGTAGCGATCGCATTGACGGTGGCGCAATTCGCGACACAAATTTGTTCCATAGTTTCCAAGAATTCAACGTTGGTGAAGGAAGATCGGTTGATTTTGCTAATCCTCAAGGAATTGAGAATATTTTCAGCCGAGTTACGGGTAACAATCCTTCTCAAATTCAGGGAGTGTTAGGCGTTTTAGGTGATGCTAATTTGTTTTTGCTTAATCCTAACGGAATTGTTTTTGGTGAAAATGCCAGTTTAAATGTTAATGGTTCGTTCGTAGCGACTACTGCAAATGGCGTACATTTTGGCACTCAAGGAATTTTTAGTGCAACAAGTCCAGAAACTCCACCACTTTTAACAGTTAACCCATCGGCATTATTGTTTAATCAGATTAATCGAAATGCCGAGATTGTTAATCAAGCTATCTTGAGGGTGCAATCGGGAAAGAATTTTTCTCTTATCGGTGGTGATGTCAGCCTGAATGGAGGAAGAATAATAGCACCAGGAGGAAGAGTTGAGTTAGGGGGATTATCAACAGTAGGAACGATTGGCATCAATAATGATGGTAGTCCGAATTTTCCTGATGGTGTAGCTAGGAGCAACATATATCTAACTGACGAAGCTTTCGTTAATGTAGCTGCTAGTGGGGAAGGCGCGATCGCTATTAATGCTAATAATCTGAAGCTTGTAGAAGGAAGTCAATTGCGATCGGGGATAGCTTCTGGGTCGGGAAGTCCAGAAGCAAGAGGAGGAAATATGACTATTAACTCCACAGGAGAAATTACTTTAAATCAAGGAAGTTCAATTATCAGCCAAGTTTTAGAAAATGGTATAGGTGATGGTGGTAATATCGATATTCAAACCAGTTCTCTCAATCTTGAAGAAAGAAGTATTATCAGTGCTAGCACTTTTGGTAAAGGAAATGGAGGAAGCATCAAGATCGGTGCCGCTGAGAATATCATTGTTAGTGAAAGCTTAATTAGTAGTAGAGTAGGTGATACGACAGAAGGTAATGCAGGTGATGTTGACGTTAACACAAAGAATCTAACTATAGCTAATGGCTCAATCGACACCAGTACTCTAGGTAGAGGAAATGCAGGAAACATCAAAGTTAGTGCTACTGACAATATTTTTGTTAATGGATTTGGAGGTATCGCTAGTGTAGTAGTAGAGATTGCAGAAGGAAATGCAGGCAAAATTGATATTACTACAAAAAATTTGACTTTAGCTAATAGCGGTCAAATTAATAATAGTACTTTGAATAAAGGGAATGCAGGCGATATTAGCATAATAACAGACAAATTGACTTTAACTAATGCAGGAAAAATTAACACTAATGCTTACGGTAGAGGAAATGCAGGGAATATTAAGATTACTGCTAACAATGTTTCTGTTAATAACGGAAGTATTTCCAGCGTAGTAGGAGAAACAGGTGAAGGTAATGGTGGTAATTTTAGTATTGATGCTAAACAGGTTTCACTCCTCGACAACGCTTTCTTTGAAACTAGCAGCTTAGGCAAGGGAGATGCTGGAAATATTCAGATTAATGCCGCTGAGAAATTTATATTACATCGAAGTAGTGTCAATAGCAACATACTCAGAGGTACTATCTCTGTGAATGGCACAAATATTAGCTTGTTGGGAGAAGGAAATGCTGGGAAGATCGAGATTAAATCTCCTCAAATTCTCTTAGAAAATAATGCTGAAATACTTACCAATAATACAGGAAAAGGAAATGCAGGAAATATTGTTCTCGAAGCTAGCAATCTTTTGTCCGTAGCAAATAATAGCACAATTGGTAGTAATATAGGACAACCCGATGGAACGCCAGCAGAAGGCAAAGTTGGCACTATTACAATCGCAGCCGAAAAAGTTTCTTTTACTGATAGTTCCAGATTAACAGCTGTATTTGGCTCTAATACAAAAGGAGAGTCTGGAAATATTTCTGTCAAAGCTACTGATATCTCTTTTGATGGATTTGAAAGTGGTATTTTTACTATTGTATCTTCAAAGGCAATCGCTAACGGTAGTGATATTAAACTTGAAGCCAATTCTATTTCATTAGCTAATGGCGCTCGTTTAAGTGCTAGTAATTTTGGACAAGGAAATGGAGGCGATATTAAGATTACTGTTCAAGATACTATCTCCGTCGATAGCAGTTCAATCGATAGTGGTGTGTCTAGCAGAGGAGAAGGAAATGGTGGTGAGATTGACATTAAAACTTACAAAATATTTTTTAGTAATGGAGCGCAATTAAGTACTGAATCTTTAGGAGTGGGAAATGCAGGAAACATTAAGGTAAGCGCAGATTCCTTCACCCTCGATCGCGGTTCATCTATATTTGCCTCGAATACGCCTTCAGCAGATATCTCGACTACTTTATCTGGTGGTAATATTACCCTTCAAATCGCCGATCGCTTAACTCTCCGCAACGACAGCGATATTTCTACCGAAGCTAGTAGCAATGCTAATGGTGGAAATATAGATATAACTGCTGATGCCGTAATTGCTTTTGATGATAGCGATATCTTCGCTTTTGCCCAAGAAGGTAGAGGCGGAAATATTACACTCAATACTCCTGCTTACTTCGGTTATGGCTTTAATCTATTTAGACCCGATCCCTCAAATAACATTTTGGATGGTAATAACCGCGCTGATATTAACGCTACTGGTGCAGTATCGGGAGTTGTCACCGTTCCCGATGTCAGTTTTATTCAAAACAGCCTCACAGAATTACCAGAAAACCCAATCGATACCAATGCCTTAATTGCCAATAGTTGCATTGCCCGCAGAGAAAGCAGGGGAACGTTTACTGTCACAGGTGCGGGTGGTTTACCTAGTCGCCCTGGGGATGCTACCGTGTCACCTTATCCTACAGGAGATGTGCGCGGTGTAGAGAGCGATCGCACCTCCAATGACTCTACTCATCGTCCCTGGAAAATCGGCGATCCGATTGTCGAACCGCAGGCTGCATATCGTTTGGCTGATGGACAGATGGTTTTGAGTCGGGAATGCGAACGGTAGTTGGTATTTGTTTTTTTGTTTTTGATTATTAACAAATGAATTTTAAACAAGTTTTTTATTTAATCAAGTTTACTAGTTCTGCTTTTCCAGTCTTAATTTGCTTACCTACTATTACATTTGCTCAGCCTGCACCACCAGAAAGGCAATTACCAGCTAATATTCCCGATGCTATCGAACGCACGATTCCTCAGCCTAACCAGTTACCTCCAACTCCTTCAATCCCTCCTTCTCCTAATCCTCCTATTTTATTAACTCCTGAAACTCCATCAGTTAAAACTCCCGATCTACCAGGCGATCGCTTCTTAATTAAGAAAATCGAAGTCAGGGGAAATACAGTTTTAAAAAACGAGATCGATCGCTTAGTTCGAGCGTTAAAAAACCAAGAAAAGACTTTTGAAGATTTAATTGAGCTACGCTCTCAGATTACACAACTTTATATTAATAATGGCTATATTAACAGCGGTGCTTTTCTTCCCAATAATCAAAACATTAGTCGTGGTATTATACAAATTCAAGTTGTTGAAGGAGAACTCGAACGAATTGAACTGAGCGGGTTAAGCAGGTTATCACAAAATTACGTGCGATCGCGCCTGAAATTAGCAACTGCGCCACCCTTGAACCAACAACGCTTAGAAAGGGCGCTGCAACTGTTGCAACTCGATCCTTTAATCAGTCAAGTCAACGCCGAGTTAACTGCTGGTAGTACCCCAGGGCGCAATGTCTTACAAGTCATTCTTAAAGAAGCCCCTGGATTTACGGCTGGTTTTGCCACACAGAACAACCAATCTCCTAATATCGGTTCTACTCAAGCCAGTGTATTTGTGGCTCAGAATAACTTATTAGGTTTGGGCGATCGCCTGAGTGCAGAATATGGCATTAGCGACGGGCTAGATATCTACGATCTCAATTACACAATCCCCGTGAATGCCCGTAACGGTACTGTTGGCATCCGCTATAGTAACGCAGACAGCCGCATCATTGAAGATGATTTTGCCGATTTAGACATTGAAAGCGAAACCCGCACGTTGTCTTTTAGCGTCCGTCAGCCATTGACTAGCACCCCGAATCGAGAATTGGCTCTCGGCTTGGGATTAGATCTACGTCGCAGCAACACATCCCTAGAAGACATACCATTTTCCTTCTCTGAAGGTGCGGAAGATGGCAAGTCAAAGGTAACGGCAATTCGATTTTATCAAGATTGGGTAGACCGAGGAGCGAGACGAGTTTTAGCAGCGCGATCGCAATTTAGCTTGGGCATCGATGCTTTTGATGCCACGATTAACGATTTAGGGACGGATGGACGATTTTTTACTTGGTTAGGGCAATTTCAATGGGTGCAGCAGTTATCGTCGAGAAATGTACTCATAACACGCTTGAATACCCAACTCACACCTGATTCTTTGCTGTCATTAGAGCGATTTAGTATCGGAGGAATAGATACCGTTAGAGGTTATCCTCAAAACCAATTAGTTGCTGATAATGGCATCGTTGGCTCTGTGGAGTTACGCATTCCCCTCACTGCCGATTCAAATACACTACAGCTTGCACCCTTCTTTGACATCGGCACAGCTTGGAATAGTCGTACTAGCGATCCGACACCGCAAACTCTAGCTGGTGTAGGTTTGGGATTGCGGTGGCTGATTTCTCGCAGTCTTGCTTTTCGCCTCGATTACGGAGTTCCCCTCATGGAGATCGAGAATCGGGGCAACTCGCTACAAGACAATGGGATCTACTTTTCTCTACGCTATCAACCATTTTTCTGAACTCCGATCTTCCCATGTAGTTTTCTGCAATGGCAGTAACATCATTGTGCAATTTTTATTTCTCAGCTTGACACTCAGCTTTACATAAAGCGTTAATGCGCTAACTAATTATTTTCTTTATTGTGTAAATCAAAGCAACATTTACCTTGTCTTATGAAATACGCTTGCGTTCCACAACATAGTGAAGAAGACTGCGGAGCTGCCTGTCTTGCTACAATTGCCAAACATTACGGACGT